>Ga0233375_1000184_pt1 | contig 36853 bp, 29 predicted proteins | sample ElkDunMinimDraft_10_FD_191539 | JGI IMG/M metagenome (GOLD analysis project Ga0233375, IMG submission 191539) | Fecal eukaryotic communites from dung pellets of Tule Elk in California, USA - Elk Dung E16 | ecosystem: Host-associated > Mammals > Digestive system > Large intestine > Fecal | place...
TCGACCACATCGACGCACTGTCAGGAGCCGCGGACACCCCGGGCACGACCTATCTTCTGGCCGGCTCCGACTCGCGCGAGGGCGGCGTCATCGAGGACCCGGAGACGCAGGGGGCGCGCACCGACACGATCATGGTGCTGCACGTCCCCGAGAGCGGCCCCACGGCGCTCATCAGCCTCCCCCGCGACGCGTACGTCGAGATCCCGGGCCAGGGCGGGTCGAAGCTCAACGCGGCGTTCTCGTGGGGCGGCGCCCCGCTCCTGGTGCAGACCGTGGAGCAGCTCACCGGCCTCACCGTCGACCACTACGTCGAGGTCGGCTTCGGCGGCATCGAACAGCTGGTCGACGCCGTCGGCGGCGTCGAGCTGTGCTCGGACCTGACCGTCGACGACGCTGACAGCGGCATGGTGTGGACGCCGGGCTGCCGTGAGGTGGGCGGTGTGGACGCGTTGGCCTTCGCGCGAATGCGCAAGGCCGACCCGGCGGGCGACATCGGGCGGGCGGAGCGCCAGCAGCAGCTCATCGCCGCGCTGTCCGGCAAGGTCGAGAACCCGGCGCTGGTGCTGAAGCCCGGACAGCAGACTGCCCTGCTCTCCGCGGGGACGGGCGCGCTGACCGTCAGCGAGGGCACCGGCATCCTCGACCTGGGCAGCCTCGCCCTCGCGTTCCGCAACGCCAAGGGTGAGGGCGGCATCACGGGGACGCCGCCCATCGTCGACCTCGACTACCGCCCTGGCAACGTCGGATCGACGGTGCGGCTCGACCCGGACCAGACGCCGGGGTTCTTCGCCGCGATCGCGGCGGGGACGTGGCCGGCCGGCCCGACGGGCGGGATGCCCGGGGGCTGAGCCCTCAGGCCCCGAAGCCGATGGGCGCCCGGTGGCCCGTCCCGGCGGTGGCCCGGAGCCGCTCGCCCTTGGCCTCCGCCTGCTCACGCAGGCCGTCCTGGAACACCGCCATCGCCGTCGCCAGGCGGGCAGAGCGCTCGTCGCTCCCCGAGGCGAGGATGCGGACGGCGAGCAGGCCCGCGTTGCGCGCCCCGCCCACGGACACCGTCGCCACCGGCACCCCGGCGGGCATCTGCACGATCGACAGCAGCGAGTCGAGGCCGTCGAGGTGCGCCAGCGGGACAGGCACCCCGATCACCGGCAGGGTGGTCACGGACGCGAGCATCCCCGGCAGGTGGGCTGCTCCCCCGGCGCCGGCGATCACCACCCGGAGCCCGCGCGCTGCGGCGGAGCGCCCGTACTCGATCATCTTGGCGGGCTGCCGGTGCGCGGAGACGACGTCCACCTCGACCGGGACGTCGAACTCGGAGAGCGCCTCGGCCGCGGCCTGCATGACCGGCCAGTCGGAGTCGGAGCCCATCACGATGCCCACCAACGGCTGCTCGCTCATCTCAGCTGTCCTTCGGTTCGGGGTGGTCGCCGCGCAGCAGCGCGGCGGCGGCGCGGGCACGGGCCCGCACGTCGGCGAGGTCGTCGCCGGAGACGTTGACGTGGCCGAGTTTGCGGCCGGGACGCACGCCCTTGCCGTACAGGTGGACCTTCGCCGCCGGGTCGTGCCGCATGACGGGCGCCAGCCCGTCGGTCAGCTCCGCGCGTGCCGATCCGAGGACGTTGACCATCACGGTCCAGGGCGCCCGCGCCGTGGTGTCGCCCAGCGGCAGGTCGAGGACGGCCCGCAGGTGCTGCTCGAACTGGCTCGTCACGGCGCCGTCGATGGTCCAGTGCCCCGAGTTGTGCGGGCGCATCGCGAGCTCGTTGACGAGCACGCGCGGGGCCTCGCCCGGCGCGGAGCCGGGCACCTCGAACAGCTCGACGGCGAGCACGCCGGTGACCCCCAGCCCTTCCGCGATCCGCACGGCGAGGTCGTTCGCGGCGGCAGCCGTCTCCGGATGGAGGCCGGGCGCGGGAGCGACGACCTCAGCGCACACGCCGCCCTCCTGCACGGACTCGACGACCGGCCAGGTCCGCACCTCGCCCGAGGGGTTCCGGGCGACGAGCACGGCGAGCTCCCGGCTGAACGGGACCAGCTCCTCGGCGATGAGCGGGGCGCCCGAGCCGCTCTCGGCCCTGGTGATCCAGTCCGCCGCCTCGGCGCTCGAGCGGACGACCCGGACCCCCTTGCCGTCGTAGCCGCCGCGCACCGTCTTGACGACGGCGGCGCCCCCGCTCGCGGCGAGGAACGCGTCGAGCGAGGCGGCGTCGGCCACCGGGGCCCAGCGCGGGCACGGGACGCCGAGCTCGGTGAGGCGCTCGCGCATGACCCGCTTGTCCTGCGCGTGCACGAGCGCGTCCGGGCCGGGTCGCACGGGCACCCCCCGCCCGACGAGCTTCTCCAGGAGCGGGTTCGGCACGTGCTCGTGCTCGAACGTCAGGACCTGTGCGCCGTCCACCAGCGCGTCGACGTCCGCGGCCTCGCTCGCGACGCCGACAGGCGAGTCCACCACGACCTGCGCCGCGGAGGACTCGGCGTCCTCGACGAGGACGCGCAGGCGGACGCCGAGCGCCGTCGCCGCCGGAGCCATCATGCGGGCGAGCTGCCCGCCCCCGACCACTGCCACCACTGCTGCTGCCACAGCGCCCGAGCCTAGTCGAGCGCTCCGCGGCCGCACGGAGGCGTCCATCGAACGCTCGACTCACGCCGCGCCCCGCGCACATGGGCGCTTGTTTCGCGGGCGTCCCGGCGCTCCCCGGCATAAAGTCGGTCAGTGACTGAGACCCGCCGGGCGGCGCTGCGTTCCCGGATCCTCGAGCTCTCCCGATTCCTGTCGGTGGGGGCGGTCGCCTTCGTGGTCGACCTGGGCCTGTTCAACGTGCTGCGGTTCGGACCGGGCCGGCTGCTCGAGGACAAGCCGCTGACCGCCAAGATCGTCTCGGTGGCGGCGGCGACCCTCGTCTCGTGGCTGGGCAACCGGCACTGGACGTTCTCCTCGCACCGCACCACGCATCGAGGCCGGGAGCTGACGCTCTACGCGGCGATCAACGTGCTGGGCGTCCTCATCGGCATCGGGACCCTCGCCTTCTCGCACTACGTGCTGAACCTCCGCACGCCGCTCGAGGACAACATCTCGACCGTGCTCGGCATCGTGCTGGGCACCATCGTGCGCTACGTCGGGTACAAGAAGCTCGTCTTCACCGCGCGCGCGTCAGCGCCAGACGCCACGCCTGCCACCGTCGCCCCGACCCTCGTCGAGCGCGCCGGCCGGGAGGGACCCGACTCCTGAGAGCGGCGCGCTCAGCGCCGCTACCGCCACCGCCGGTCGGTCCGCGGGGAGATCATGGACCCGCGCGGCAGTACCACGTCGGGCGCGAGGGACGCGGGCACGCCGGCGAGGAAGAGCGCGAACACCGCGGGGCGACGCTGCGCCAGCTCGAGCCGCCCCCCGTCGGCCGAGGCGAGGTCACGGGCCAGGGCGAGTCCGAGGCCGGTGCCGGCGCCTGAGGTGACCTCCCGCTCGAAGATGCGCGGCGCCAGGTCGTCGGGCACGCCGGCGCCCTCGTCGGCCACCTCGACGACCACGGCGCCCGAGGTTCCGCTGGGCCTCGAGCGGACGGTGGTGGTCCCGCCGCCGTGCTTGAGCGAGTTCTCCAGCAGGGTGGCGATCACCTGGGCGAGCGCCCCGGGCGTGGCGAGGACCTGCACGTCGGGGTCGATCTCGAAGACGAGGCGCCGCTCGGCCGCGGCGTAGGCGGGGGCCCACTCCTCGCGCTGCTGGCGCAGCACGTCGGCAAGGACCACCGCCTCGGTGGTGCCGCCCTGGGCGCGACGGGATCGCGCGAGCAGGTCGTCGACCACGGTGACGAGCCTCTCCACCTGCTCGAGGGAGATCCGGGCCTCCTCGCGCACCTCGGGCTCCTGGGTCGCCAGGGCGATCTCCTCGAGCCGCATGGACAACGCCGTCAGCGGTGTGCGGAGCTGGTGGGAGGCATCGGCGCCGAACTGCCGCTCAGCGGCGAGCCGCCCGGCCATGCGGTCGGCGCTGCGGGCGAGCTCGGCCGCCACGAGGTCGATCTCCTCGACGCCGGACGGGCGCAGCTGGGGGCGCACCTGGCCGGACCCGAGCTGCTCGGCGGAGGCCGCGAGGTAGACGAGCGGGGCGGCGAGCCGGTTCGCCTGCCAGATGGCCATGGCGATGCCGGCTCCGAAAGCCACGACGGCCGCGACCACGACGAGCGCGATCACGCGGGCGCTGATCCAGAACACGTCCCACCAGGAGACGTAGAGGGTGATGTTGGCTCCGTTGGCCGACTCGGTGACCACGGAGACGTAGCGGCCCTCGATCGGGGGCCCGGCCTGGAACTGGGCGCCGCCCGGGGCCGAGACCACGACCGTCGCCTCGAGGGCCCCGTCGCCGCCGACGGCCACCTCGAGCATGCGCGCCGTGAGCGGGATGCCCTCCTCGATGCGGAAGTCGACGGATCGGGCGAGGCCGGCGGCTCGCGCCTCGAGCGCGCTGACCTCGTTCTCCCGCACCAGCTGGGCCACGAGGAACGCGAGGGGGAAGCCGAGGAGCACCACCGCGACGGTGACCGCCGCGATCGTCGACTGCAGGACCCGACGGCGCACGTTCAGCCTCGGTCGCCCTCGCCGGTCTCGAACCGGAAGCCCATGCCGCGCACGGTGGTGACGTAGCGCGGCGCGTTGGCGTCGTCCCCGAGCTTGCGGCGCAGCCACGAGACGTGCATGTCGAGGGTCTTGGTGGAGCCGGACGGGTCGGAGCCCCAGACCTCCCGCATCAGGACGTCGCGGCCGACCACCGTGCCGGCCGCGCCGACGAGCACCCGCAGCAGGTCGAACTCCTTGGCGGTCAGGTGGAGCTCCCGCTCCCCCTGGAACGCGCGGTGCGCGGCGACGTCGACGCGCACGTTCTGGGCGTGCAGCTCGTCCTCGTCGGGGACGTCGCCCACGGTGCGGCGCAGCAGCGCCCGGACGCGCGCCAGCAGCTCCGCGAGCCGGAAGGGCTTGGTGACGTAGTCGTCGGCCCCGGCGTCGAGCCCCACGACCAGGTCGACCTCGTCGGCGCGCGCGGTCAGCACCAGCACAGGCGTCGTCAGCCCCTGGTTGCGGATGGCGCGCGCGACGTCCAGGCCGTCCATGTCGGGCAGGCCCAGGTCGAGCACCACGAGATCGGCCTCGCTCGCGTGGTCGATCGCGCCTTGACCGGTTCCTTGCACGTGCACGTCGTAACCTTCACGCCCGAGGGCTCGGGCCAAAGGCTCGGCAATTGCGGGGTCGTCCTCCGCCAGCAGCACGTGGGTCATCGGCCCATGCTAGGTCATGGGCGCGGTCATGCACTGGCCGTGGACACGCCCGATTCGTCACGTGGCGGGGACGCGGGCGGTGGGCAGCGGTCGGCGGCCGGGCAGGTCAGGGGCTCAGCCCGTGGACGTACCCCCGCGCCCGCCCGTCAGCCCACGGGCGGAAGCACGCGCACGGGTACGGCGTCTAGGCTCGCCACGTGGGTCTCTGGGAGCGCTGGAACCGATGGGAGGACTCCCATCGGTTCCCGATCGACGCCACCCTGACCGGCCTGGTGATGCTCGCCGCGGTGCCGCTGTCGGCCGCCAGCGCCGACAGCTTCTACCCGGTGCCGTTCGACTTGTACCTCTGGTCTGCCGCCGTCATCGCGCCGTTGGCGTGGAGGCGTTCCCACCCCGCAGCCTCGGCGGCCGTCGTCTTCGTCGTGGGCCTGCTGCAGGTGCTCGCGGGACACAGCTTGATCTTGCCCGCCGACCTGGCGGTGCTGGCCGCGCTCTACTCGGTCACCGTCCACGGCCCGCGGTGGGCGCACCGCGTCGCGATCACCGGCGCCCTGCTCGGCTCGCTGCTCATGAGCGCAGCGTTCAGCGGAAACGACCCGGTCTCGCTGATCGGCACCACCCTCTTCGCCAGCTCCATCGCGCTCGCCGTCTGGGCGTTCGGCCTGGTGCGCCGACAGCGCCGGCTCACCATCGACGCCCTCGTCGACCGCGCGCACCGCCTCGAGGTCGAGCGCGACCAGCAGGCACGGCTCGCCACGTCAGCAGAACGCTCCAGGATCGCCCGCGAGATGCACGACATCGTCGCGCACTCGCTGAGCGTGATCATCGCGCAGGCCGACGGAGGCCGGTACGCCGCCGAGGCGGATCCCGCCGCGGCGACCCGCGCGCTGGGCACCATCTCCGAGACCGGCCGTGCGGCCCTTGCCGACATGCGCAGGCTGCTCGGCGTGCTCCGCACCGACCCCGTGGACCAGGCGCGGCCTCGGTCGCCGGGCCTGGTGTCCGCACCCGAAGCCGGAACCGGGGCCTCGAGCGGCGCCACCACGTCGCCGATGCCCGCGGCCCACGATCTTGACTCCCTGGTGGAGCAGGTCCGCGCGAGCGGCCTCCGGGTCTCGTTGGTGCGGATGGGCGCCCCGCGCCCACTGCCGCCCGGCGCCGGGCTCACGGTCTACCGGATCTGCCAGGAGTCGCTGACGAACGTGCTCAAGCACGCCGGCCCCGACCCCGCGGTGACGGTGCTGGTGCAGTGGCAGGCGGCGGCCATCCAGCTCGAGGTCAGCGACGACGGCCGTGGCGCCTCGGCCGAGTCGGACGGGCTGGGCCAGGGCCTGCTGGGCATGCGAGAGCGCGCGGCGATGTTCGGCGGGTCCGTCAAGGTCGGGCCGCGGCCCGGCGGCGGGTTCCGGGTGCGCGCCCAGCTCCCCCTGCCGCCGGTCGCCCACCACGACGCGTCCCCCGAGCCGACGCCCTCCGAGCCTGAGGAGTCCGTGGAATCCTCGAGCACCCCACCACTCGATGACCCCGCCACGGGGTCACGCACCACCCACCGGGAGAGACCTCCGATGAACCACCGGCAGCAGGCATGACCACACCGATCAGGGTCGCGCTGATCGACGACCAGCAGCTCGTCCGGGCCGGCTTCCGCATGGTCATCGACTCGCAGCCCGACCTGGAGGTGGTGCTCGAGGCGGGTGACGGCGCCCAGGCCGTGCGGGCGTTGACCCCCGGGCCCACGCCCGCCGCGCACGGGCCCGTGGACGTGGTGCTGATGGACGTGCGCATGCCGCACATGGACGGGCTCGAGGCCACCGCCGCGATCACCGCCGCCGGCACCGAGGACGCTCCCGCGCCGCGCGTCATCGTGCTGACCACCTTCGACCTCGACGAGTACGTGCTCTCCGCGATCCGCGCCGGGGCCAGCGGGTTCCTGCTCAAGGACGCGCCGCCGGAGGAGATGCTCGGCGCCATCCGCACGATCCACCACGGGGACGCCGTCATCGCGCCGTCGAGCACCCGCCGCCTGCTCGAGCACCTCGTCACGGCCCTCCCCCCGGAGCGGCTCGCCCACGAGAACGAGCCGGCCCACGCCGCGCTCGCCGACCTCACCGACCGCGAGCGCGAGGTCCTCGTGCTGATGGCGCGCGGACGCTCCAACACCGAGATCGGGGCCGACCTGTTCGTCGCGGAGGCCACCGTCAAGACCCACGTGGGCCGCATCCTGGCGAAGCTGGGCGTGCGGGACCGGGTCCAGGCCGTCGTCGCGGCGTACGAGGCGGGGCTGGTCCGCCCAGGGGCCTGACGGACCCGGCTGGGGGCGGTCGTCGTCGCCGACGTCAGTGCCTGGTCGCAGTCTGCTGATCGGCGGGTCCACCCGTGGGCGGACGAAGGCCGCGACCCCAGCCCGACGCGCGGAGGCCCCGGGCATCCGTAGCGTCTTCCACGAAGCACCCCCCGAACTCTGGAGCCAATCGTGGACACCACCGTCTACCAGAACACCTTGCCCGGGCAGCAGTCCGGCCCTCCTGCGATCGCCGTGCGGGCCCGTGAGCTCGCCAAGGTCTACGGCGACGGCGCGTCTGCCGTGCACGCCCTGGCTGGTGTCGACGTCGACTTCGCCGCCGGCGCGTTCACCGCGATCATGGGCCCCTCGGGCTCGGGCAAGTCCACCCTGATGCACCTGCTCGCCGGGCTCGACTCGGCGTCGTCGGGCCACGCGTACCTGGGCGAGACCGATGTCACCACGCTGGACGACGACGCGCTGACGCGTCTGCGCCGCGACCGGGTCGGCTTCGTCTTCCAGTCCTTCAACCTGCTGCCGATGTTCACGGCCGAGCAGAACATCACACTGCCGCTCGAGCTCGCGGGGGCGAAGGCCGACCGCGAGTGGTTCGACACGCTCGTGCAGGCCCTCGGACTGGGCCAGCGCCTGACGCACCGGCCGTCCGAGCTCTCGGGCGGGCAGCAGCAGAGGGTGGCGATCGCCCGCGCCCTGATCACCAAGCCGGAGGTCGTCTTCGCCGACGAGCCCACCGGGAACCTCGACTCCCGCTCGGGCGCCGAGGTGCTGAGCTTCCTGCGCCGCTCGGTGCGCGAGCTCGGCCGCACGATCATCATGGTCACCCACGACCCGACGGCCGCCGCCTACGCGGACCGCGTCGTGCTGCTCGCCGACGGCCGCATCGCCGGGGACATCGCGGACCCGACCCCCGAGTCGGTGCTGGCGGGCCTGGACGCCTTGCGCCAGCTCGACGAGCCGGTCGCCACGACCGGCGCCATCAACACTGCTCGCACTGCGGGGCTCTGATGCTGCGACTCACACTGGCCCAGATGCGGCGCAGCGTCGGGCGCCTGGCGGCGGGTGGCATCGCCATAGCCATCGGCACCGCCTTCGTCGCCGCCACGCTGCTCGCCGGCGCCGTCATGACACGGACGAGTTACGACTCCATCGCGGCGGCCCTGGCCCGCGCCGACCTGTACGCGACGGCAGTGGCCCCGGAGATGCTCGACGCGGTGGAAGACCTGCCCGCGGTCGAGGCGGTCCAGCCCGAGGCACGGGCAGGGGTCGAGCTGCACCACGGCTCGATCCACATCTGGGCGAGCGCGACGCCCCGCGCCTCCCACCCGGACCTCGAGGTGCAGACGCTCGCCGAGGGCTCGCTGCCGGCGCGCTCCGGGGAGATCGCGCTGCCCGGCCCGATGGCCGAGCGCCTCAAGGCCGGCCTCGGCGACGAGCTCCAGGTGCCGCACATGGTGCTCGTGCCGTCCGCCGCCGCAGCAGGGGCCGGCCCTGCCGCCAGCGAGGCGCCCGCGCCGGCCGGCGCCGAGACGGCGGCCCCTGACGAGGCGATGGACGACCCCGGGGAGGAGATGGACGGCGCCTGGGAGCCCGCGTCCATGACCGTGCGCGTCGTCGGCCTGCTAGACGACCCGCTGGGGGCCTACACCGCTGAGGGCGGGATGGCCGTGCTGAGCGTCGACGACGTCCTGACCTTGACCGGCGCGAGCTCGGTGGCGGAGATGTCCATGGGCAACCAGCTCATCGCCCTGGCTCCGGGCGCCGACGTGGAGCAGGCCAGCGCCGACATCACCGCGATCACGGACGCCCTGGTGCTGACCAAGGACGAGGCCGCGGAGTTCCTGATCTCCAAGACCGGGGCCGACGGGAAGATCCTCACCCAGCTCGTGCTCGCCTTCGCGGCGGTTGCCCTGATCGTGGCCGCACTGGTCATCTCGAACACGTTCCAGGTGCTCGTCGCCCAGCGCACCCGGACGCTCGCCCTGCTGCGCTGCGTCGGCGCCGGCAAGCGCCAGCTGCGCTCGTCGGTGCTCATCGAGGCGACGCTGCTCGGGGTCATCGCCTCGCTGGTCGGCATCGTGAGCGGCACCGTGCTCGCCCAGGTCGCGCTCACCGTGCTGCGCTCCTCGACGGACACGCCGCTTCCCACGACGGTGTCCATCTCCCCCTCGGTGATCCTGGCGCCGCTCGCTGTGGGCACCGCGATCACCGTCCTGGCCGCGCTGATGCCGGCACGGGCCGCCACGCGCGTCGCTCCCATCGCGGCGCTGCGGCCCGCCGACGCCCCGATGGTCACCGCGCGCAGCAGCCGGGTGCGGGTGGTCCTCTCGGGCCTCCTCGTCGTCGGCGGTCTGGCAGGTCTCGCCCTCGGGCTGGTGTTCGGGGATGACGACCCCATGATCGGCCTGGGCCTCGGCCTCCTGGGCGGCGCGGCCTCGTTCGTCGGGGTCCTCCTCGGCTCCGTGTTCTGGGTGCCGAAGGTCGTCTCGGCGACCGGGCGGCTGCTCTCCTCGACCGGCTCGAGCGCGAAGCTGGCCGCGGCGAACACCGGGCGAAACCCTCGGCGCACGGCCGCGACCAGCACCGCGCTGCTCATCGGTGTCACGCTGGTCGCCATGATGAGCACGGGTGCGGCGAGCGCGCGCTCGACGCTCGACGGGGCGCTCGACTCGCAGTACCCGGTGGACATCTTGATCGCCTCTCCGGGACAGATGGACGGCGGGACGACCCCGTTGCCGTCCGCCGTCGAGACGACCGTGCGGCAGATGGACGACGTCGCCGACACGGTGCCGGTGCGCTCCATCACCGCGGAGATGGGCCCGGCGGGCTCCACCTCCGTCGAGGACGGGGCGGGGTGGGCAGGGCTTCGGGCGATCGACGCCGCCGACGCCGCCCGAGTGATGCGCTCGAGTCCTTCGGCAGACCAGCTGCGGGATGGCGCCGTGGTGATGAAAATGAGCACCGCCACCCGGTTCGGGGTCACGGACGGCGACATGGTCCCCGTGGCGCGGGCCAACGTCGGAGGCGTGTCCTCCTGGTCTCCGCTCGTCGTCCAGCTCAAGGTCGTGGTGGCCGACATCACGAGCAGCGGCTTCCTCGTCACACCCAGCACGTTCACCGAGCTCGTGCCCGACGCGGTGGGGCCGGACGAGCTGTGGGTCCGTCTCACGGACGTCCGTGACGCCGGCCTCGCGTTCCCGCGGATCCAGGACGCACTCCTCGATCAGACCGTGTCGATCACAGGGAGCGCCGCCGAGCGCGCGCAGTTCCAGCAGGTCATCGACACGCTGCTCGCGGTGGTCGTCGGGCTGCTCGGGGTGGCCGTGGTGATCGCCATCGTCGGGGTGGCGAACACGCTGTCCCTGTCGGTCCTCGAACGCCGACGGGAGTCGGCGACGCTGCGTGCGATCGGCCTCTCCCGCCGGCAGCTGCGGCTGACGCTGGCCATCGAGGGGGTGCTCATCGCTGGGGTGGGCGCCGTCCTGGGCGCGGTGCTGGGCCTGCTGTACGGCTGGGCCGGATCGGCCATCGTGCTCGGCACCCTCGGCGACGTCTCCCTCGACGTGCCGTGGCGGGACATGGGGATCGTCGTGATCGTGGCGCTCGCCGCCGGTCTGCTGGCCTCGGTCCTGCCGGGCCGCTCGGCGGCCCGCACGTCACCGGTCGCCGCGCTCGCCGTGGACTGACGGCACGCCGGGCGACGGGCCGGCCTGTGGAGGGACTGCACGTCCACCCTTCGCAGGCCGGCCCGTCGCCGTCGCGGGTCCCCACGGCAGCGTGGCGGGGTGCGCCTGACCCTCCACAGCCCTGATCCCTCGAGCCCCCAGGCCTGGCGGAGCGTCGATGTGGAGGTCGACGCCGGCGCCCGACTGGGCGACCTGCGGGCGCACCTGGCCAAGGTCACCGGGCACCTCGGGTGGGCGGGCTCCGAGCGGCTGGCGGTGGGGGCGCGTCCGCTGGACGACGCCCACCCGTGCGGGACCTCCCCTCTCGTCGCGGGCGCCGTCCTGCGGCTCGGGCGGGGGCCGCGATCGCAGGACGAGGCGGCCCTGCGGGCGAGCGTCCACCTCGCCGTCGTCGCCGGGCCGGACTGCGGAGGGCTGCTGGCTGTCACGCCCGGGACCGTCGTCGGACGCAGGGGCTCCGACGAACTCCCGGGCGCAGCCGGCGCCCTCCTGCTGGCCGACCCGCTGATGTCGTCCCGGCACCTGGAGCTGCGCCCGCACCACCGCGGAGCGCGGGCACGAGACCTGGGATCCTCCAACGGCACGACGCTGCGCCGGGCGAGGCGGTCGCTACCCCGGCTGGCGCGGGCTGACGGACGGCTGCGGGTCCGACGCGGTGGCGCCGGCGCCCTGCGCGGCCGGTGGACCGCGCTGCGCCCTGGTGACCAGATCGTCACCGGCGCGTCCGTGCTCGAGTTGCGGTCCACCGCCCGCGAGCAGCAGGGGCGTCCGGCAGGCACATCGCCTGCGGGGCCCTCGGCTTGGACGTGGGCGACCCCGGCGGCCGGCTCGGTGGCGCTCGCGATCGCCACCGGCCACCGCGCGCTGCTGCTGGTCGCGTTGATCGGCCCGCTGCTGGGGATGGGCCAGGTCCTCGCCGAGCGGCGCCGCCGGGCTCGCGGCAGACCAGCCGCTCCCTCCCACATGGGCAGCCCGGTCGACGCCTCCCCCGACGGGACTCCCTTGCGCGACCCCTCTGACTTGGCGAGGGCCACGCTCCGTGCCTGCGGGGCGCCCGGGACGCCGCGATTCGGCGCCGACCTGGCAGTGCCCGACAGGGTGCTCTGCATCGTCGGACCCCGACCGCAAGCCCTCGGCTGCGCGCGTGCCGTGGCGCTCGCCGCGGTGGGCACCCACGGCACGGCAGGCCTGACGATCCGCGCCGACCCCGCGCTGCTCCAGGACTGGTCGTGGGCGCGATGGCTGACCAGTGCCGACGCGCCGACGATCGGCCCTGGGGACGGGCAACGGCACATCACGGTCGTGGACGGGCCTGCGAGCATCGCCGGGGCGGCGCGCCACCTGACCGCCGCGGCCGGCGAGGGCCGCCTGGTGGTGCTCGCGCCCACTCTGTCCTCCGTGCCCGCCTGGTGCCGCACGGTGCTGCGGGTCGACGCCCACGAGGCCCGCCTGAGCACGCCGTTCGCCGACACCGACACGCCGCTGCAGGCCGTCTCCGAGGAGTGGGCCGACGCGCAGGCCCGCCGCGTCGCCGGCCTACGGCTCGAACCCCGCGCGCGTCCTGCCCTGGCTGCCGCGCCGGGCGACGCCCTTCTCGGCACGCCGGGCGGGGGCGCGGACGGCGAGCCTGCGCCGGGAACGGACAACCTCCCCCGCGTCGTCTCCCTCGGCGACCTGCCCGGCATGCCCCCGCCCACCGCCGCTGCCGTGGCCGAAGGGTGGGCCACCGGATCCCACGCCGGGCTCGAGGCGGTGCTGGGGCAGGGCGCGACCGGCCCGGTGCGGGTCGACCTCGTCCGCGACGGCCCGCACGCCCTGGTCGCCGGCACGACGGGCGCCGGGAAGTCCGCCCTGCTCCGCACCCTGGTGATGTCCCTCGCGCTCGCGCACCCGCCGGAGCGGCTCGCCATCGCCCTCATCGACTACAAGGGCGGTGCGAGCTTCGGGCCCTGCGCCGAGCTTCCGCACGTCGTGGGGCAGGTCACGGACCTCGACGGGCGGCTCGCCCTACGCGCGTTGGCCGGGCTCCGCGCGGAGCTCCGGCGTCGCGAGCACACCCTCGCCGCCGCCGGCTGCGCCGACCTCGCCGCGTTGTGGGCCGCCACCGCGCCGGGCTCCCCCACGCCCCCGCCGCGGCTCCTGGTGGTGGTCGACGAGTTCCGCGCGCTAGCCGACGAGGCCCCGGACTTCATCCCCGGACTGCTGCGGCTCGCCGCGCAGGGCCGCTCGCTGGGCATGCACCTGGTGCTCGCCACCCAGCGCCCCGCAGGAGCGGTCAACGCCGACCTCCGCGCGAACATCGCGCTGCGCATCGCGCTGCGGGTCACCGACGCCACGGAGTCCCTCGACGTCATCGACGTCCCCGACGCGGCCGGGCTGCCCGCGGACCGCCCCGGCCGTGCGGCACTGCGCAGGAGCAACGGGCCCGTCGAACTCCTCCAGGTGGCGCAGATCCGCGCGCCCGGGACACGGCCTCCCGTGCGCCTGGCGCCCGCGTGGGCCACGCCTCCGGCAGCCGCCGCCTCCCACCCTGCGCAGGAAGAGCAGCAGGACGACCAGGGTCCCTACCTGGCGGCGGTCCACGCGGCAGCCCAGGGCCATGACATGCCCCGTGCCCCCTGGCTGCCCGAGCTCCCGCCTGCGGTACGGCTCTCCGAGCTCGGCCCTCCGCCGGTCCCTCCCCCGCCGCGCCACGGGCGGGGCGCCCCGTCAGCAGCGACCTCCGACGATGTCCCGACGACCCGGTCGACAGTGCCGCTGGCCCTCGCCGACCTGCCGGACGAGCAACGCCGCGCGGTGGTCGGGTGGGATCCCGCGCGGGGCCACCTCCTGGTGCAGGGCGCCCCGGGCTCAGGGCGGACCACGACGCTCCGCACCGCCGCGGCCGGGGCCCTGGCACTGGGGTGGGACGTGCACGCCGTGGGACTGTCGCTGCCCGGGGACGCGTCAGCCGTCGCCGCCGCCGGGATGGGCACGACAGTGGACGTCGACGACCCCCGCCGACTCGCCCGCCTGCTCTCGCTGCTGATGGACGGGCCCCACGGCGACGGGCGACCCGGGCAGCTGCTGGTGGTCGACGGGTGGGAGGCGGCGCTCGAGGCGCTCGACGCCGTGGGTCGCGGCGGCGCCGGGGACCTGCTGCTCGGAGTCGTGCGTGATGGGCTCGCCAACGGCGTGACGGTGGCGGCCGCCTGCGGCCCGACCGCGCGCACCGCGGCCCTCGGCGGGCTGTTCCAGGACCGGATCGTGCTCGGGCTCGACCCGGTCGACCAGGTGCTCGCCGGCGTCCCCGCCGAGCTCGCCACGCGGCCGCGCCGCCCGGGCCGAGCCGTCCACCTCCACGGCGCCGACGCCCGCGACTGCCAGGTCGCCGAGCCGGACCGGTGGCCCGCCCTCAGCGGTCGCCCTCCGGCCGCGCTGCGGCTGCGCCCCGTTCCCCGGCAGATCGCGTGGGCCGACCTCGGCGGGGTCGCCCCCGACGCGTCTCGGGCCGCCGTCGGGCGGGGCGGCGACGACGCCGCCGTGACGTTCCTCGACGTCACCCGAGGGGCCCTCGTGGTGGGCCCTGCGGGTTCGGGCCGGACAAGCACGCTCACCGTCATCGCCACCGGCCTCATCCACGCGGGCAGGGCGGTGGCCGTGGTGTCGTCAGACGCCGCGCTGCTCGCCGTCCCGGGCGCGCGCTGGGCGTCCGAGCCGACCGGGCTCGCCGCCCTGCTCGACACCATCGCCGCCACAGGGCGCCGCGCGGGCGCCGCCGGCGCCGACCATGACGTCGACCTCGTGGTGGACGATCTGGACGTCCTCGAGCAGTCGTTCCCGGTCGAGGCCGAGCGCCTGGCCAGCGCGGTCGGCCGGGTCCGCCTGATCGCCTCAGCCCGCACCGCCCGCGCCGCCACCGCCTACCGCGAGCCGATGGCCCGGATGCGCGCCATCCGCCAGGGGCTGGTCCTCGACCCCGCCGAGCCGGGCTCGTCGGACGTGTTCGGGGTCGACCTGGCCCGCGTCACGGATCCAGCCCACCCGCACGCCGCGGGTCGTGGCGCCGTCGTGCGCGGTCGGCTGCTCACCCCGGTCCAGGTGGCCTTGCCACCCTCGGCCGCTGACGGCCGACAGGACGGCTGACGGCGATCACCTGACAGCGCGACGACGACCCGCGGATGTGGGACGTGTGCCGCCGACTACCGCCCGGGCGACCTCGGCGCAGCGGGCTCGCCCTCGTCGCCGCGCCCGGTCGTCGCGGCCACGACCCCGGGCGTCAGGAGCCCGACGCCGACGGCCAGTGCGACCGCCACGATGCCCGCCGCCCAGCCGGTGGCCTCCACCTGGAGCCATCCCACCGCCAGGACCACGAGGAAGAGCTGCCAGGTGAGCACCGGCGACCGGGCCCAGCGCCGCCCGCGCCACAGCCCGCGGGCGCTGAGCGCCAGGACGGCGGCCACCGCCAGAGCGAACACCACGAGGAAGGCCATCGCGCCCGCCACCTGCGAGCCGCGCACGATCTCGACGGCGAACGCCACCCCCAGGCCGACCAGCATCGCGGCCTCGAGCAGGACGAGCAGGCAGAGGGGGGCAAGCAGGCGGGGCGCACGTCGCGAGGGCACCGGCTGACCCTACGCGAGGAGCCTCCGCGGGCGGAGGGCGTCGCCGCCTCGACGCCTTCCGTCGGCTTGTGCCAGGCCTCGGTCGAACCTCCGACTCGAGGGCTCTGGCGAACCCGCAGGTCAGCGCGTCGCACAGCGTGTCATGCACGACACTCGGGCCGATTTCGCCCTGCGGGCCGACCAGGATAGGGTGACCAGTCCATTCACAGGTGGCGTCCAGGTGTGATGAAGACCTCAGGCCACGTGGAGAACCGGCGCGCCCATAGATCTTGTGCTGCGTGCCCGCAGGTGTGAGGCTGTTTCCAGCAGTTGATCCCCCCACCCATGCGCCGCAGGATTCACACGAGCCGCCACATTGCTGTGCTTTGCTGCGCGCATCAAGCCCGGAGCCCTCGTGAGGACCCTGGCTTGCCCTGTGCAAGGAGAGAGATTTCATGGACTGGCGCCACCGCGCAGCGTGCCTGGACGAAGACCCCGAGCTGTTCTTCCCGATCGGCAACACCGGTCCCGCACTGCTGCAGATCGACGAGGCGAAGGCCGTCTGCCGTCGCTGCGAGGTCGTGGACACCTGCCTCAAGTGGGCCCTCGAGTCCGGCCAGGACGCCGGTGTCTGGGGCGGCCTCTCCGAGGACGAGCGTCGCGCCCTCAAGCGGCGCACGGCGCGCCAGCGCCGCGCGAGCTGAGCATCCGCACGACCCGCTGAGCACCGGGCGGCAGTCCCCCCGCCGCCCGGTCGAGCGAACACCCGAGAGCCGCCCCAGCATCCTCCGCTGAGGGCGGCTCTCGCGTGTCACATCGAGCCGGCGCTCTCCCTGCTCGGGTTGCGCAGCACAGCCTCGAGCACGACCTGGGTCCCCCGGCTGCCCTCGCGCGGCCCCCACTCGATGCTCCCGCGCAGCTCGTTGGCGACCAGCGTCGAGACGATCTGGGTCCCCAACCCGCTGCCCGCGCCGGCCATCTCGGGCAGGCCGCCGCCGTCGTCGGCCACCACCACCCGCAGCGCCTGGCCCTCCCGCTCGGCGGTCACCTCGACGGTCCCGCCGCCCACGGCGGAGAGCCCGTGCTCGACGGCGTTCGTGACGAGCTCGGTGAGCACCAGGGCGAGCGCGGTGGCGTCCTCGGCGGGGACCATCCCGAACGACCCGCTGACGACGGTGCGCACCCGGCTGCCGGCCGACGCGACGTCCGCGGCGAGCCGCAGGCTCCGGCCCACGAGGTCGTCGAACGGCACCGACTCGTCGAGGGTCTGCGACAAGGTCTCGTGCACGAGGGCGATGGTCGCCACCCGGCGCATGGCCTCGTCGAGGGCCTCGCGCGCCTCCGGGTTGCTCATCCGGCGCGACTGGAGCCGGAGCAGTGCCGCGACGGTCTGCAGGTTGTTCTTGACCCGGTGATGGATCTCCCGGATGGTCGCGTCCTTGGTAATGAGCTCCCGCTCGCGGCGACGCAGCTCGGACACGTCCCGGCAGAGCAGCACCGCGCCGGTCCGCTGGCCCCGCTCGGTGAGCGGGACGGCGCGCAACGACAGCGCCACGCCACGGGCCTCGATGTCGGTGCGCCACGGAGCCCGGCCCATGACCACCAACGGCATCGACTCGTCCACCGGCGCCTTGTGCTCCACGAGCTCGGCGGTGACCTCTATCAACGACCTGCCCACGAGGTCGCCGAGGGCCCCGAGCCGGTGGAAGCAGCTCAACGCGTTCGGGCTCGCGTAGAGCACCTCCCCCTCGGAGTTCAGGCGGATGAGCCCGTCGCCGACGCGCGGCGCCCCGCGACGGGGGCCGGTGGGCGCGTTCGTGGCGGGGAACTCGCCGCGCCCGATCATCCCCATGAGCTCGTCGGCGGACTCGACGTAGTTGAGCTCGAGCCGGCTCGGCGTCCGGGCCCCGCCGAGGTTCGTCTGCCGCGCGATGACCGCGATCGCCCGCCCTTCGCGGACCACCGGGACGGCTTCTTCCCGCACCGCGTACGAGCCGAACCAGCGCGGCTCGCGGGACCGTTGCGCGCGCACCTCGGTGAGGGAGCGCTGGAGTTGCGGGCGCTGGCCGTCCGGCGCGTGCGAGCCGACCACGTCGTCGTAGTGGACGGTGGCCCCGGTGCTGGGACGGCACTGCGCGATCGCGATGAAGTCGCCGTCGTCGGTGGGCAGCCACAGCACGAGGTCCGCGAAGGCCAGGTCGGAGATGACCTGCCAGTCTCCGACGAGCAGGTGCAGCCACTCGAGGTCGGCGGCGTCGAGCGAGGCATGACGTGTGGCGAGGTCGCTCAGGGTGGACACGGGATCCAGCCTAGGCGCGGTGGCTCATGCCGTCGGCCAGCGCAGGGCGCTAGCCTCGACCTGTGCCACCCCCGCGGTGCGCACGTCGACATCCTCGAAAGGAGCCGATCGGTGCACCTGCGCGTCAGCTTCGCCCTCCCGGCGTCTCCGGCCACCGTCGCCGAGATGCTCGCAGACCCCGCGTACGTCGAGGCCAAGGTCCGCGCGACCGGCGCGATCGAGCAGCAGGTGGACGTGGTGCCGGCCGAGGGCGGCGCGTTCACCGTCACGACGCGGCGCGCGCTCCCCACCGACCAGATCCCGGCGAACATGCGCGGGTTCGTCGGCTCGCAGATCGATGTGCGGCAGGTCGAGGCCTGGGAGGCCGCCGGCCCCGACGGCGGGCGCGCGGGCACCGTGGTGGTCGAGATCGCCGGGGCTCCGGTGCGCCTGACAGGCGCCGTGCGGCTGCTGCCCGCCGAGGACGCGTCCACCCTCAGCTACGAGGGCGACCTCAAAGCCGCGATCCCCCTGTTCAGCGGGGCCGTGGAGGAGGCCGCGGCACGGGCGATCCGTTCCGCGTTGGAGGCCGAGGAGGCCGTCGCGCGCCGCTGGCTGGAAGGTCACGAAGCGGGTTCCCAGCCGTAACAATTCGGTAACACGCTCTGAGGCGAAATGGCCCTGACCTGCAGGAATGCGGGTGTGGGATCGCTACCACACCCGTTTGGCCGGTTCTCCTCCTTGACACCTGACCAGGTGGCGGCCAGAGTTCCAGGCAGCGCGTGGGAACGCTCCCGCATTTTGTCCCTGGGAGCGTTCTCAAGCGAGGGTCCACAAGGCCCACACGAGCCGGACGACACCGCTGCCAGCGGTTCCGGGCGGTGCGTGTCCCATGGGTACGGCGACGACGCCGTCAACTGACAAGGGAGTCATAGTGCGCAAGACCACACGCAAGATGTGGGCGGCTGCGGCCGGGGTCACGGGCATCGCCCTCCTGGCCACCGCCTGCGGAAGCTCGGACAGCGGCAGCGGCGAGCCCGCCGCCGACGGCGACGAGCAGATCACGCTCACCATCGGCACGTTCAACGAGTTCGGCTACGAGGAGCTCATCCCCGAGTACGAGAGCCTGAACCCGAACATCAAGATCGAGCACAAGAAGGCCGCCACGGCCGACGAGGCTCGCGCCAACATCAACACGCGTCTCGCCGCGGGCTCCGGCCTGTCGGACATCGAGGCCATCGAGGTCGACTGGCTGCCCGAGCTGCTCCAGTACCCCGACAAGTTCACCGACCTCACCTCTGACGAGGTCGAGGGCCGCTGGCTCGACTGGAAGTCCGCCCAGGCAACCGACCCCGAGGGCCGCCTCCTCGGCTACGGCACGGACATCGGCCCCGAGGCCATCGCGTACCGCGCCGACCTGCTCGAGGCCGCTGGCTTCGCGTCCGACCGCGAGTCGGTCGCCGCGCTCTTCGGCGGCGACGACGCCACGTGGGACAAGTTCTTCGAGGTCGGCAAGGAGTACACGGCCAAGACCGGGAAGCCGTTCTACGACTCGGCCGGCGCCATCTACCAGGGCATGATCAACCAGGTCGAGGCCGCGTACGAGGACCCCGACACGCTGGAGATCACCGCCGCGGACAGCGCCGAGGTCAAGGACATCTTCACCACCGTCCTCACCGCCTCCACGCAGGACAAGCTGTCGGCCGGCTTCGCCCAGTGGAGCGACGACTGGCAGTCCGCCTTCCAGAACGACGGCTTCGCCGTCATGCTGGCCCCGGGCTGGATGCTCGGTGTCATCGAGGGCAACGCCGAGGGCGTGACCGGCTGGGACATCGCTGACGTCTTCCCCGGCGGCGGCGGCAACTGGGGCGGCGCGTTCCTGACCGTCCCGACCCAGACGGAGCACCCGGAGGAGGCCAAGGCTCTCGCCGCGTGGCTCACCGCTCCGGAGCAGCAGATCAAGGCGTTCAAGTCGAAGGGCACGTTCCCGAGCCAGGTCGAGGCGCTCTCCAGCCAGGACCTGCTCGGCCAGACGAACGAGTTCTTCAACAACGCGCCGACCGGTGAGATCCTCGCCAACCGCGCCGCGGCGGTCACGGTCACCCCGTTCAAGGGCCCGAACTACTTCGCCGTGAACGACGCGATGGGCAGCGCCCTCACCCGTGTCGACGTCGAGAAGACCGACGACATTGACACGTCCTGGACGAAGTTCGTCGAGGCAGTCAAGGCACTGGGCTGACGCTCATGGTGCCGGGGCGCCGGTCTTGACGACCGGCGCCCCGGCGCCCCCCTGTAACCGCCCTGCTCAGCGCCCTCAAAGGATTCTGATGGTCACCTCCACGACGCCGAAGCTCGACCGTAGGCCCAGCCGGTCCCCGGACCGCGAGCCCCGCCGGCTCGGCTTCGGTCAGCGGCTCGGCCGGTGGGACGTCAAACTCTCGCCGTACCTGTACATCTCCCCGTTCTTCATCCTCTTCGCCATCGTGGGCATGTTCCCGCTGCTCTACACGGCGTGGGTCTCGATGCACCAGTGGCACCTCATCGGTGGCCAGGGTGAGTTCGTCGGGATGGAGAACTTCCTGCACGTCCTGCAGCAGCCGCCGTTCTGGAAGGCGCTGCGGAACACGTTCAGCATCTTCTTGCTCTCCTCGGTGCCGCAGGTCCTCCTCGCGATCACGATCGCGGCGGTCCTGGACGCGAACCTCCGCGCGAAGACCTTCTGGCGGATGGGCGTGCTCCTGCCGTTCGTCGTGGCCCCTGTCGCGGTCTCCCTGATCTTCGGCAAGCTCTTCGCCGACCAGTCGGGCCTGATCAACGCCGTCCTCGGCGGCATCGGGATCGAGCCGATCCGCTGGCACGCCGACGTCCTCGCGAGCCACGTCGCCATCTCCTCGATGGTGAACTTCCGCTGGATCGGCTACAACACCCTCATCTTCCTCGCCGCGATGCAGGCAGTGCCGCGCGAGCTCTACGAGGCCGCGATCCTCGACGGCGCCGGCCGGCTCCGCCAGTTCTTCTCGGTCACGGTGCCCATGCTCCGCCCGACGATCATCTTCGTGGTCGTCACATCCACGATCGGCGGCCTGCAGATCTTCGACGAGCCGCGACTGTTCGACCAGTTCGGGCTCGGCGGCGGCGACCGCCAGTGGATGACCGTGACGATGTACCTGTACGAGATCGGATGGGGTTCCCAGAAGAGCTTCGGCCGCGCTGCCGCAGTCGCCTGGATCCTCTTCATCATCATCCTGGTCATCGGGCTGATCAACTTCTCCATCACCCGTCGCATCGCGTCCGACTCGGCGCCCAAGTCCAGAAGGAAGCAGAAGCGATGAGCGCGCCTTCGATCCCCGTCATCCAGCAGACCGCTGGACGCGGCGCCGCACGCGCCGCCGCCAACCGCCGCAAGTCCAAGGGCGCTGGCTCGGACCGCAGGCCGGGCTGGGTGACCTACGCGATCCTGACCCTGGTCATCCTGATCTCGGCGTACCCGCTGTACTTCGCCTTCCTGCTGGCGACGTCGGACTCGGGCACGATCGCGCAGAACCCGATCCCCTCCCTGATCCCCCGGGGCGAGTTCTTCACCAACGTGGAGCGCGTCCTCAGCGCGGACATCCACTTCTGGAAGGCGCTCTGGAACTCGGTCATCGTCTCGACGGTGACCGCAGTCTCGGTCGTGTTCTTCTCGACGCTGGCCGGGTACTCGTTCGCGAAGCTCCGCTTCAAGGGCCGCGGGCCGCTGCTCGTGTTCGTCGTGGCGACCACGGCCGTCCCGACCCAGCTCGGCATCGTCCCGCTGTTCATCGTGATGTCGGAGCTCGGTTGGACCGGCAAGCTCATCGCGGTCATCGTTCCCGGGATGGTCACAGCGTTCGGCGTGTTCTGGATGACGCAGTACCTTGAAGGGGCGCTGCCCTACGAGCTGATCGAGGCTGCCCGTGTGGACGGCGCGTCGATGATCCGCACGTTCTGGCACGTCGCACTCCCGGCGGCCCGCCCGGCCGCCGCGATGCTCGGGCTGTTCTCCTTCGTGGGGTCATGGACGAACTTCTTCTGGCCGTTCATCGTGCTGGGGCCCAGCAATCCCACGTTGCCAGTGGCCGTCCAGCTGCTTCAGGCGACGTACTTCAAGGACATGTCGCTGATCATGGCGGGCGTCACCCTCTCGGTGATCCCGCTGGTCATCGTGTTCATCTTCGCGGGACGCCAGCTCGTCGCTGGCATCATGCAGGGCGCCGTCAAGGGCTGACCCTGAGCGATCGGGTGTGCGGCGGTGGTCACCTCGACCACCGCCGCACTCCGTTCACCGGTGCGACATCATGCTGCGTGAGCAGCTAAGGAGGGGACGACCAATGGCGGTCGACAGCACCACGATGAGACCCGACGCGGCACGCCCGGTCGCGCCCACGCTCGAGCAGGTGGCCGAGCGGGCCGGGGTCTCCCGATCCACCGCGTCACGCGCCATCAACGGCGGGCTCCGGGTGTCCCCCGAGGCGCTGGCCTCGGTCGAGGCCGCGGTGGCAGAGCTCGGGTACACGCCGAACCGCGCCGCGCGCTCCCTGGTCACCCGCCGCACGGACTCGATCGCCCTGGTGGTGCCCGAGCCTGACGACCGGGTGCTCTCGGACCCGTTCTTCGCCGGCACGCTCAACGGGCTGAGCAGCGCCCTCTCCGACTCAGACCTCCAGCTCGTGCTGGTCATCGCCCGCCCGGGCGACAGCGCCCGCACCATCCGGTACCTGCGCAACGGGCACGTCGACGGGGCCATCGTCGTCTCCCACCACCGGGACGACGCGCTCGACCAGGCCCTGCGCCAGTCGCACCTGCCCAACGTCTTCGTGGGACGGCCACTGTCGGAGGGCGACACCCAGTACGTCGACACCGACAACGTCGCGGGCGGCCGCATCGCGACGCAGCACCTCATCGACCTGGGCCGCCGCCGGATCGGCACCATCGCGGGCCCGCTCGACATGTCCGCCGGGATCGACCGGCTCGCGGGCTGGCGGCAGGCCGTCACCGCGGCGGGGCTCTCCGAGGAGGCCGTCGTGCACGGCGACTTCACCATCGCGTCTGGCGCCTCCTGCGCGCGCCGCCTGCTCGAGCAGCACCCCGACCTCGACGCGATCTTCATCGCGTCCGACCTGATGGCCGCGGGCGCCCTCAGCGTGCTGGCCGAGCTCGGCCACGACGTGCCGGGGGACATCGCCGTGGTCGGCTACGACAACCTCGGGGTCGCGACGTCCACGAACCCCGCGCTGACCACCGTCATCCAGCCCGTGGCCGCGATGGCGCGGGCAGCCGGCGAACGGCTGCTGGAGCAGCTCAGCGGGGGCTACGCGGACGCGCCGCTGATCTTCGCGCCCGAGCTCGTGATCCGCGCCTCTGCGTGAGTCCGTGCGGAGCCTGACCACCGGCCGCCGGTCGTGAGCCGCTCGCTCGCGTACCTGCTGGTCGGAGTCGGCGGCGCGGTCGGGGGCCTGCTGCGATGGGGCGCCACCACGGTCGTCGACGAGGGCGCTGGCGCCTTCCCGTGGACGACCTTCGCCGTGAACGTGGTCGGCGCGTTCGCGCTGGGACTGCTGGTCGTGGGGATCGTCGGGCGACGGCAGGCTCCGCCCTGGGTCCGTCCGGCCCTCGGCACCGGCCTCCTGGGCGGCTTCACCACGTTCTCCGCGTACGCGCACACCGTCGACGTCCTCGCGACGGGCGGCGAGGTGGGGACCGCGATGGCCTACCTGGTGCTGTCCGTCCTCGTCGGGGTGACCGCCGCCGGTGCGGGGATGGCTGTGGGCGCGCGACTGCCAGCGCGGCGACGCTCCACCGACGACTCCCCCACCGATACCCGTGGAGGGGGCCGGTGAACGGCTGGGTGGTGCTGGGCGTCGCCGTGGGGTCAGGCGTCGGTGCCCAGCTCCGGTTCGCCACCGAGCGGCTGCACGCGCGGGCCCGGGAGCGCCGAGGGCTGGGACGGCCATCCTTCCCGTGGGCGACCCTCACGGTGAACATCGTGGGCTCGATGGTGCTGGGGGCCGCTGCCGCGCTCGCCGCCCGCGGGGTGGTCAGCTCGCCGTGGCTCACCGTGCTGGGCGTCGGCCTGGCCGGCGGCCTGACGACCTTCTCGACCTTCGCGCTCGACGTCGTGGAGCTGGCACGCGAACGCCGGGTGACGCGTGCGCTCCTCGACATCGCGCTGCACCTGACCCTCGGGCTGGGCGCCGGCGCGGCGATGTTCCACGTCCTGCACTGAGAGCAGGCCCTCCCGCGAGACCAGGCGCGGCTGCTCAGAAGGGCGCCGCCGACCCCTCGCATCCGCTAGCGCGCGTCGTCCCGCGCCTCGACGTGGCCGAACCGGTGGCGGGTCCGGCTGATCGACTGGGCGCGCAGCACGGTGAGCAGCTCGCGGCGGGCGCTCGCCAGCACAGGGCCGTCGAGCACGGTCACGCGGCCGACCCGACGGGACGCCGCGGCCCGCAGGCCCTCGACCTTGCCGACCACGCGGATCCTGCCCTCCACCCTGCCCTCACGGACCCGGGCGGCGAAGGCGTCGTCGTCGTCGACGCCGAACCGGCTGACGGTGACCGGGGTCCCGACGAGGCGCGCGGCGGCGAGGACGCGCTCGACCTCCACCTCCCGGGCGCCGGCGCCGACCCGGACCGTCAGGTGCGGGACGGGCCGGTAGCGCAGCACGTTCGACTCCGCGCGCAGGCCGCTCGGGTCGTGCTCCACGCCCAGGTCCTGCGCCCAGCACCGGGCGTCGTCGGCCATCGCCCACGCGAGCCAGTCGGCGTCCTCGCGCGGCACGTCGGGTGAGTCCGACCAGACGCCCAGCTCGGCGACGTAGTCGGGGCCACCCGCCTTGGCGCCCGGGCCCACGACCGACGCCTTCCACCCGCCGAAGGGCTGACGCCGGACGATTGCCCCCGTGATGTGCCGGTTGACGTAGGCGTTGCCGACCTCGACCCGGTCGAGCCACCGGTCGATCTCGTCCTCGTCGAGCGAGTGCAGCCCGCCCGTGAGGCCGAAGGGGACGGCGTTCTGCAGCACGGCGGCCTCGTCGAGGGTCTCGACCCGCATGATGCCGAGCACAGGCCCGAAGTACTCGGTGACGTGGAACGGGGAGCCGGGGGCGACGCCGGCCTTCACGCCGGGGGTCCACAGCCGCCCCTCGTCGTCGAGGCGTCGAGGCCGCACCACCCAGTGCTCCCCCGGGTCCAGCTCGGTCAGGGCGTGCAGCAGCTTGCCCGTGGCCGGCTCCGTGAGCGGGCCCATGGTGGTGGCCAGGTCGTCCGGGGCGCCGACCTGCAGCGACTCGACGGCGTCGACGAGCTGGCGGCGCAGCCGCTCCGAGCGCCCGGCCGACCCCACCAGGATGAGCAGCGACGCGGCCGAGCACTTCTGGCCGGCGTGGCCGAACGCCGAGCGCACCACGTCGGCGACAGCCAGGTCCAGGTCCGCGGAGGGGGTGACGACCAGCGCGTTCTTGCCGGAGGTCTCGGCGAGCACGTCCAGGTCGGGGCGCCAGGACGCGAAGAGCCTCGCGGTCTCGATCGACCCGGTGAGCAGCACCCGGCGCACGGCCGGATGGCTCACGAGCCGGCGCCCCACGTCGCCCTCGGGCGCGAGCAGCACCTGCAGCACGTCGCGGGGCGTCCCGAGCTCGTCCATCGCCCGGTGCACCGCGCCCATCGCCACCTGGACGCAGCGGGGTGTGGGCGGCGCGGGCTTGACGATCACGGGCGAGCCCGCGGCCAGGGCCGCGAGCACCGAGCCGACGGGGATCGCGACGGGGAAGTTCCACGGCGGGGTGACCACCGTCAGGCCCTCCGGGCGGAACTGGGCGCCGGGCGTCGACCCGTCGGCCAGGCGCTCGGCCTGGTCCGCGTAGTACCGGGCGAAGTCGACGGCCTCGCTGACCTCGGGGTCGGCCTCGGCGACGGTCTTGCCGGCCTCCTGCACCATGGTGGCGACGAGGTCGGTGCGGGCCCTCTCGAGGTGCAGGGCCGCACGGCGCAGCACCCGCGCCCGGTCTCGGGGCGAGGCGCCCGCCCACCCGGGGGCCACGGCGGAGGCCCGCTCGACGGCCCGGTCCACCCCGGCGACGGTGTCGACGACGATGCCGTCGGGCACCTCGACGTCCCGCGTGAGCAGGTCGCCCGCCCAGCGGCGGTGCTCCGCCACGGCGGGGTCGGTGTCGGGCGCGTTGGCGAACGAGGCGCCCGGCGGTGGTTCGACCGCCTCTCCCCGAGGAGTGCGCTGCGGCGGGCTGGTGGGCTCCTGCGCGTCGCTGACGGAGGCGAGGAACGCCTCGCGCTGCGCGTCGAGACCGTGCCCGCCCTCGGGGCTGAAGAGCGCGTGCAGGTAGTTCTGCGGCGCCGCGTTCTCCTCGAGGCGGCGCACCAGGTAGGAGATGGCCACGTCGAAGTCGGCGCGCGCCACCACGGGCGTGTACAGCAGGACGTCGCCGACGTCGTCGCGCACGGCGCGCGCCTGGGCCGGCGCCATGCCCTGCAGCATCTCGATGTCCAGCGCCTCGCCGACGCCTCGCGCCTCGGAGAGCAGGTGCGCGAGCGCGACGTGGAAGAGGTTGTGGCTCGCCGCCCCGATCCGGACCATCGCGGTCCGCTCGGGCTGGAGCGCCCGGTCGAGAAGCCGCACGTACTGAGCGTCCACCTCGGGCTTGGACCGGAACGGCGCCTGCTCCCAGCCGTGCAGCTCGGCCTCGACCCGTTCCATGGCGAGGTTGGCGCCCTTGACCAGGCGGACCTTGATCCGGGCCCCGCCGGCGGCTCGGCGCCGGGCGGCGATCTCGGTGAGCTCGTCGAGCGCCGCGACGGCGTCGGGCAGGTACGCCTGGAGCACGATGCCCGCCTCGGCGTGCAGGAGGGCCGGATCGAGCACCAGCCGCTCGAAGACCTGGACGGTGAGCGCCAGGTCGCGGTACTCCTCCATGTCCAGGTTCACGAACACCCCGTGACGGGCGGCCGCCAGGTACAGCGGGCGCAGCCGGGAGACGAGCCGGTCGCGGCTGCCCACGGTGTCCCAGGTGGAGAGCTGGCTCGCGACCGCCGAGGCCTTGACCGACACGTAGTCCACGTCGGGGCGCTCGACCAGCGCGGTCACCCGCTCCAGCCGCTGCGCGGCCTCGCGCTCCCCGAGCACCGCCTCGCCGAGCAGGTTGAGGTTGAGGCGGAACCCCTCGGCCCGCGCCCGGGCGAGGTGCCGCCCCAGGCCCGGCCCGGCGTCGGCCACCAGGTGGCCCACGAGCTGGCGCAGCCGGACCCGCGCGGCCGGCACCACCACGCCCGGCAGCACGGTGGCGAGCCGCGCGCCGCAGGCGAGCAGGGCCCGGTCGACGGGGCCCAGGAAGCCGGCGGCCGCCGACTGCGCGGCGGCGAGGCCCGCGAGCTCGCGCGCCGCGACGTGCACGTCCTCCGGGCGTGCCACGCGGTCGACGAACCGCACAGCGAGGTCCAGGCCCACCGGGTCGGAGACGAGCGCTGCGAGACGGGCGGTGGTGCGGCGCTCACGCGGGGTCTCCCCCGCTGCCGTGGCGGCGACCCAACGGTCGGCGAGGGCGAGCGACTCCTCGACCAGGGCGGTGCTGATGCGCATGTCCCCATCGTCCGGCGAACAGCCGTCGCCGTCTTGTCTCGATCGGTCGCGCTGTCTGACGTTTCCGCGGCCTATCCCGCGTCGCAGCCCGTCCGCGCAGCCCGTCCGCGCAGCCCGCCCACGTCGCCCTCCCCCGCGGCCCCCTCCCCGCGCACCTCCCGCGCCGAGCCTGCGTCGTCTGCCGGCTCCCCCGGCGCGGTAGCCTCCGGACCTGATGAGCAGCCCTCTGTCCACGGCGCCGGCGGCGCCGCCCGTATGGCCCGGCGCCGTCGACCTGCTCGCGGCCCTGGGCGACCCGATGCTCGCCCTGATGGACGAGCTGTCCACCACGATGTTCTGCGCGAAAGACGTCGACGGGCGGTACGTCGCCGTCAACCAGGCGTTCGTGGACCGCACACCCGAACGCTCCCGTCGGGCCGTCGTCGGCCGGTGCGCGGGCGACCTCTTCGTCGCCTCGCTCGCTGAGCACTACGTCCAGCAGGACGCCCAGGTGCTGTCCACCGGGCGCGCGGTCCGGCACGTGCTGGAGCTGATCCGGCGCCCCGGCGGCGGCCCCGGCTGGCACCTCACCTCCAAACAGCCGGTGCGCCTCGACGGGCGGCTGGTGGGCCTGGTCAGCGTCTCGCAGGACCTGCGCAGCCAGGACACCGACGACGTCGCCGTGAGCTCCCTGTCCCGGGTGGTGGAGCTGGTGCGCGAGCGGATCGGCGACGGGATCACCGTGGCGGACATGGCCGCGGCGGCCGGCTGCTCCCCCTCGACCCTCGACCGGCGGATGCGCAAGGTGTTCTCGCTCTCGCCGCAGCAGTTCGTCCTCCGCGCCCGCATCGACCACGCGACCGCCCTGCTGGCGGTGGACGACGTCGCGCTCGCCGAGGTCGCGGTGCGTGCGGGGTTCTCCGACCAGGCGGCGTTCACCCGCACGTTCGGGCGGCTCACGGGCGAGACGCCGGCCCAGTACCGGCGGCGGTCGTCGCCACGCTGACGTCGTGGCGTCGGTCGCGGCGCCCCGGCCCCGCGGGCATCATGGTCCGATGACCTCCCTCCCCACCCTCGCGCTGCGCGGCGCGGACATACCCCTCCTCGGGCTCGGCACGTGGCAGTCGGAGGGCGACGACGCCCGCCGTGCGGTGCGCGACGCCCTGGCCCTCGGCTACCGCCACGTGGACACTGCCACCGGCTACGGCAACGAGTCGCTCGTCGGGCAAGGCCTGGCCGACTCCGGGGTCCCCCGGCACGACGTGTTCCTGACCACGAAGCTGCCGCCGGACGCGGCCGGCCGCGAGCGCGAGACGCTCGAGCGCTCGCTCACGGACCTGGGCGTGGACCAGGTCGACCTGTGGCTGGTGCACTGGCCGCCGGCCGGCGCCGCCACCCCGTCCACCTGGGAGCAGTTCATCCAGCTCCGCGACGAGGGCCTCACGCGCGCGATCGGGGTGTCCAACTACTCCATCGCCCAGATCGACGAGCTCGTGGCCGCCACGGGCGAGGCTCCGGCGATCAACCAGATCCCGTGGAGCCCTGGCGACCACGATCCCGACCTGGTCGCCGCCCACCAGGAGCGGGGCGTGGCCCTCGAGGGGTACAGCCCGTTCAAGCGCACCGACCTCGAGGACCCGGTCCTCGTCGAGATCGCCGCGGCCCACGACGCCACCCCGCGGCAGGTGGTGCTCCGCTGGCACATCGAGCACCAGGTGGTGGTGATCCCCAAGTCGACCCATCGGGACCGGATCGCGGCCAACTTCGAGGTCACCGGGTTCGCCCTGACGCCGGACGAGGTCGCCCGGATCGACTCCCTGGCTCGTGCCACGGACGCCGAGGCGCGCTCCTGACGCAGGCGCCGGGGCCTCGGGCCACGAGGCTCCGGCGCCCGCGCCGGTGAGGACGTCACCGCGGCGCGCGGTGGTCGCGCGCCTCCGCTCGCCCGTCGCTGTGAGGACGGCGGCGAGCACGGTCGCCGCCGTCCTCATCGCGACCTTCGGGGTTGCCGGCGTCGCCATCCACAACGGGGTGTCCGGCCCCACCGAGGCGCGCGTGGAGCCGCGGGGCGTGGTGGTGCTCGACGCCGCCCGCGCGCGCGGGGCTGAGCAGGCCCGGTGGGACCGCGCCGCGCTCGCACATGCCGTGCGCCAGTCGCGCGAGACCCTCGTGGCAGCCGCGACGACGGCGGCCTCGGCGACCGCGGCGGTCGAGGTGGCGGCTGATGAGACGGCGGCGGTGCAGGCGGCGTCCGCTGACGCTGCTGCGGCCTCGGCTGGCGAGGCCGCGGCTGCGTGGGACGCCCTCGCCGCGGCGATGACCAGCCTCGACACCGCCATGTCCCACCTCGGGGCGCGCGTCGCGGCGGCCGTGGCGGCGGACGGTGGTGATCCGGCGCCGGACGGCCCCGAAGGCGCGGCCTCGGCCCCTGAGGTGCTGCGGGCGGGCGCCGAGACCGAGTCGGCCCGGTTGGCCGTCGAGGCGGCTCACCACGGCTGGGCGGCCAGCATGGACGCGTGGCGGGCCGCCGAGGAGACGAGGGCCGCCGACGAGGCACGAGCGGCCGCGGAGGCACGTCCCGCCACGCGGCCGAGCTCGTCTCCGGCCACAGCCCCCGGGCCGGCGACGCCAGCCACGGGCGCCGGCCGTCCCACCGACGCCCAGGGCAACATCCTGTGGGTCACCTCCGTGCCGACCGCCGACGGCAACGGGTCGAACGGCCACATGCCGATGTCGGCGATGTGCCGGATCCCGTGGGGCGTCGACCAGCTCGGCTACGCCCAGTACCTGCGCTGCGACGCGGCCGCCGCGCTGACCCGGCTCAACGACGCCTTCCGCGCCGCGTTCGGGGAGGGCATCGCCATGGACCTCACCTACCGCTCGTACGAGGACCAGGTCGCGATGAAGGAGGCCTTCGGCGCGCTGGCGGCGCGGCCCGGGACCTCGAGCCACGGGCTCGGCACCGCGCTCGACGTGCAGGAGTGGCCCGACGTGTACGGCTTCGGCACCGCCCGCTACGAGTGGCTGGTCGCGAACGGGCCGTCGTTCGGCTGGACGGCCCCGGCGCGGGTGCGCCAGGACGGCGCCTACCCGGAGTACTGGCACTTCGAGTACCTGCCCTGAGCCCGTCTGGCGGACACGCCCGACCGCACACCGGTCGGGGGCGACATCGCAGGCCAGCGGTGGCATGGTGTGGGCGGACGCGTCTCACCGGTCGGCGACGGAGCCGGCCACCGCGCTCTGCGTACCGCTCAGGAGGCACAACCGCATGACGGTGACCGGTTCGTCGACCACGACCGCAGCACGTTCTCCGCTGGCCACAGCCCACGCCCAGCTCTCCTCCGCCATCGAGATCCTGGGGTACGACGAGGGGCTGCATGCGATGCTCGCGACCCCGCGGCGCGAGATCACGGTGGCGATCCCCTTGCGCCGGGACGACGGCAGCACCGAGCTGTTCACCGGCTACCGGGTGCAGCACAACATCTCGCGCGGGCCCGGCAAGGGCGGGCTGCGGTACGCGCCCGGCGTCGACCCGGACGAGGTCCGCGCCCTCGCGATGTGGATGACGTGGAAGTGCGCCATCGTCGACCTGCCCTACGGGGGAGCCAAGGGCGGGGTGACGATCGACCCGCGCCACTACTCCCCCGCGGAGCTCGAGCGGGTGACCCGCCGCTACACCAGCGAGATCATGCCCATGATCGGCCCCGAGCGGGACATCATGGCGCCCGACATCGGCACCGACGAGCAGACCATGGCGTGGGTCATGGACACCTACTCGGTCAACAAGGGCTACACGATCCCCGCGGTCACCACCGGCAAGCCCGTCGCGATGGGCGGCTCGCTCGGCCGCGCCACCGCCACGTCGCGGGGCGTGGTGCACGCGGCACGGGCGGCGCTCGCCGACGCGGGCGTCGACCTGCGTGACGTCCGCGTGGCCGTGCAGGGGTTCGGCAAGGTCGGATCCCACGCGACCCGGTTCTTCGCGGACGCGGGCGCCCGCGTGGTGGCGGTCTCCGACCAGTACGGCGGCGTCCAGGCGCCTGACGGCCTCGACGTGCCGGCGCTGGTCGCCCACGTGGCCGCGACCGGCACGGTGGTGGGGTTCGGCGGCGGCGACCCGATCGACAACGAGGCGCTGCTCGCGCTCGACGTCGACGTGCTGGTCCCGGCCGCGGTCGAGGGCGTCCTCGACGAGGAGACCGCGGCCACCGTCAAGGCGCGCTGGGTGGTCGAGGGCGCGAACGGCCCCACCACGGAGGCCGGCGACCAGGTGCTCGCCGACCGCGGCATCGTCGTGGTGCCTGACATCCTGGCCAACGCGGGCGGCGTGGTCGTCTCGTACTTCGAGTGGGTGCAGGCCAACCAGGCGTACTGGTGGACGGAGCCCGAGATCGAGGAGCGGCTCGAGCAGCGCATGCTGGCCTCCTACGCCAACGTCGCGCACGTCTCGCGGGCGGAGGGCCTGAGCCTGCGCGACGCGGCGCTGACCATCGGCGTCAAGCGGGTCGCCGAGGCCCACCAGATCCGCGGCCTGTACCCCTGACCGGTGTGACGTCGCGCCGGGCCGGCGCCGTCGGGAAGCAGAGCCGCCCCGACGGTGTTGGCCCGGTGTGACCAGCACCCGCACCACCCCGTTGTCCGTGCTCGACCTCGCCCCCGTCAGCGCCGGCTCCACCAGCCGCGACGCGCTGCTGGACTCCACCGCCCTGGCCCGCCGCGCCGACGAGCTCGGCTACTCGCGCTTCTGGGTGGCCGAGCACCACTCGATGCCGGCCGTCGCCTCGACCAGTCCCGCAGTGCTCATCAGCCACCTGGCCAGCGCGACCCGACGGGTGCGGGTCGGATCGGGCGGCGTGATGCTGCCGAACCACCCGCCGCTGGTGATCGCCGAGCAGTTCGCGATGCTCGAGGCGCTGCACCCGGGCCGGATCGACCTGGGCATCGGGCGGGCGCCCGGCGCCGACCCGATGACGGCGGCAGCCCTGCGCCGCACCGTGGAAGGGCTGGGCGCCGAGGACTTCCCGCGCGAGCTCCGGGACTTGCGCGCGATGCTGGGCCAGGAGGACGCGGGCCAGGCCAGCAGCGCCGCGCGTCGGCTCATCTCCACCCCGGTCCAGGAGTCGACACCGCAGGTGTGGCTGCTGGGCTCGAGCCTGTTCAGCGCCCAGCTCGCGGGCGAGCTCGGGCTCCCGTTCAGCTACGCGAGCCACTTCTCGACCGGCCGCACCTTGGAGGCGGCCGCCGCGTACCGGGCCGCGTTCCGTCCGTCGGCGGTGCTGGACCAGCCGCACCTGATGGTGTCGGCCTCGGTGATCGTCGCAGGCTCCGACGAGGAGGCGGCGTACCTCGCCGGGCCCAGCAGGGTCATGTCGCTCAGCCTGCGCACCGGCCGCCTGGGGCCCGTGGTCTCCCCCGACGACGCGCGTGAGCTGCTGGCCGCGCTCGACCCGCAGGCGGCCCGGGACTTCTTCGCGCAGTCCCCCGGCACGCAGGTGGCGACCACCGCCGAGCGGGCCGTCGCCGAGCTCGACGACCTGGTCGCGCGCTCGGGGGCGGACGAGCTGCTGGTCACGAGCACCACGTACGACCTGGCAGCCCGGGTCCGCACCCTCGAGGCCCTCGCCCAGGGCTGGGGCCTGGCGCCCTCCGTCCAGGAGGCCTCACCGGCGTCCGGCGCGGCCGGTCCAGAGTCCGCCCCCGCAGCCGTCTGAGCGGCCGTCCGCCCCGGTCGAGCAGGCCGGGGCGGACGCGGCGGCTCAGGCCTCGCGCGGCTGCCGGTCTGCCCACTCGGCGAGCGTGACGCGGGGCCCGGTGTAGAACGGGACCTCCTCGCGCACGTGCCGACGGGCCTGCGTGGCGCGCAGCTCCCGCATGAGGTCCACGATCCGGTGCAGCTCGTCGGCCTCGAAGGCCAGGATCCACTCGTAGTCGCCGAGGGCGAACGCGGCGAGGGTGTTGGCGCGCACGTCGGCGTAGTCCTTGGCGGCACGACCGTGCTCGATGAGCATCTCGCGGCGCTCCGCGTCGGGCAGCACGTACCACTCGTAGGAGCGGACGAACGGGTAGACGCACAGGTAGTCCCGCGGGGCCTCCCCGGCGAGGAACGCCGGGATGTGCCCGCGGTTGAACTCGGCGGGGCGGTGCAGCGCGACCACCGACCACACGGGCACGACGTGGCGGCCGAGCACGCTCGCGCGCAGGCGCTCGTAGGCGCCCTGGACCGCCTCGATCGAGTCGCCGTGGAACCACACCATGAGGTCCGCGTCGGCGCGCAGGCCCGCGACGTCGTACCAGCCGCGGACGACGAGGTCGCCGGGCGCGGCGCCGTCCATGGTGATCGCGGCCTCGGCCTCGCGCACCAGCTGGGCGCGCTCCTGGTCGTCCTCGGGGAGCGCCTCCTCGAGCGCGTACACCGAGAACATCGCGTAGCGGATCTCGGAGTTGACGGTCTCAGCGACCTCTGCGGAGTGGCCGCCCTCGGGCGCCCCTGCGTGTGCCGTGCTCATGCGTGCTGTGCTCCTGTCGTCGCGTCCGCCAGACCGTCCTGGACCGGGTCCGATCCGCACGCCGCGGGGATCCCGCTGTCCTGCCCCGCCCGCATGCGGCAGCACCCGGGCCGGCACACGTCCGGCCAGACGCCGAGGGTACCGGCGGACACCCGGTCGACCTCCTCGCCGCGCTCCGCGGCCGCGCGCTCGAGCACCAGGTCCACCAGGCCCTCCACGAAAGGCTGGCGGGTGGAGACGGACCCGGCGCGCACGGCGGCCACCCCGACCTCGCGAGCCGTCTCGAGCGCCTCGGTGTCGAGGTCGAAGGCGACCTCCATGTGGTCGGAGACGAAGCCGATCGGGGACAGCACGACGGCGCGCATGCCCGCCGCCGCCCGCTCGCTGATCAGGTCGTTGACGTCAGGCTCGAGCCACGGCTGGCTGGGCGGGCCCGACCGCGAGCAGTACGCGAGGGTCCACTCGACCTCGGTGTCGAGCCGCTCGCCGACCTGCGCGGCCACGAGCCCCGCGACGTCGAGGTGCTGGGCGCGGTAGCTGGGGGCCTGGGCGCCCGACGCCTCCTCCATCGTGTCGGGGATCGAGTGCGTGACGAACACCAGCGGCGCGCTGCCCGCGAGCGTCGCGACGTCGCTGCCGGTCTGCTCCGCGAGCCTCTCGTAGGCCTCGACGACGGCGTCGGCGTTGGCCCGCACGAAGCCGGGGTGGTTGAAGTAGTGGCGCAGCTTGTCGACCACGATCCCGGCGCTGCCGTCGTCCCCGGTCGGGGTGGTGGCGCCCATCTCGACGAGGGTCGCGGCGAGGTTCTCCCGGTACTGCCGGCAGCCGGAGTACGAGCCGTAGGCGCTGGTCACGATCGCGAGCACGCGTCGGGCGCCGGCCGCCCGCAGCTCGGTGAGCGCGTCGAGGGTGTACGGCTCCCAGTTCCGGTTGCCCCAGGCCACGGGCAGGTCGACGCCGCGCCGCTCCAGCTCGGCGCGCAGCGCGTCGACCAGCGCGAGGTTCTGCTCGTTGATGGGGCTGCGGCCGCCGAAGTGGGCGTAGTGCTCGCCGACCACGGCCAGGCGCTCGTCGGGGATGTTCTTGCCGCGCGTCACGTTCCGCAGGAAGGGCAGCACGTCCTCGGGGGCGTTCGGGCCGCCGAAGGAGTACAGCATCAGGGCGTCGTACGGCGCGGTGGAGGTCGGGGGCACGGTCGTCGAATCCACCACTGCATCATGGCATCGGCGGCTGGTGCGCCGATGCCTGGGATCCCGGTCCCGCGGCGTGAGATTGTCGAGACACGCCGTCAGATCGCACCGGCCCGCGCCACTCCCCGCCTGGCAGCCCCCACGCCCGGTCGACGGCGCGTCGTCGCGCCGACGGCCGGGCGGGCGTGGACGCTCCGCACGGCGGCCGCGACGGCCCACGGCGGTGCGCGTCGTCGCGGGTCGCGGCTCGTCGTGCGGAGCCACCCTGCCTTGCTACACCTTCCGGACAAACCGGTCAAGGTCGTGAGGGCGGCGTGCGGGCCGTCACGCACCCCCGGATGCGGGCGCCCCACCCTGCTCCTACCGTCATTAGGTGGGTCGACACGACGATCGAGGGAGCGCGGCACGGTGCAGACGATCGACCCCGGGGCTCTGATCGGGTGCGTGCTCGGCCATCGGTACCGCCTGGACGCCCCTTTGGGGCACGGCGGGATGGGCGCAGTGCTCCGGGGAACCGACTCCCGGCTGACACGACAGGTGGCGGTGAAGGTGTTCTCCCTGGACGGGGTCGCGCCGCGCGAGATCCGCCGGTACGCCGACGAGGCGCGGATGCTCGGCAGCCTCTCCCACCCCGGGCTCGTCGCCCTGCTCGACGTCGGCGCCGACCTCGGCCCGGCGGGCGAGCCGCTGGCCTTCCTGGTGATGGAGCTCGTGGAGGGCCGCACGCTGCGCGACCACATCGACGCGGGCCCGCTGCGGCCCGCGGAGGTCGCCGACGTCGGCCGCCAGCTCGCGGAGGCGCTCGGGCACGCGCATGCCGTCGGGGTGGTGCACCGCGACCTCAAGCCCGCCAACGTGCTCATCGCGCAGGAGGCCGTGCTCAGCGGCGATGCCGAGGCGCCGTCGACGTCGACCAAGCTCGCCGACTTCGGCATCGCCACACCCTTGGACAGCCAGGCCGCCGCGGGCGGGGGTGGCGGCCCGACCTTCGGCACCGCGAGCTACCTCAGCCCCGAGCAGGCCCTCGGGCAGCCGCTCGGCCCCCAGTCCGACGTCTACTCGCTGGGCCTGGTGCTGCTCGAGTGCCTCACCGGGCGGCGCGCCTACCCGGGCGAGGCGCTCGCCAGCTCGCTGGCGCGGCTGCTGGACTCCCCGGAGGTGCCCGAGAGCCTGGGTCCGACGTGGTCCGCGCTGCTGCGAGCGATGACGGCCACCGCCCCGGAGGCCCGACCGACCACGGAGCAGGTCGCCGAGGAGCTCAGGCGCCTGCGCCGCCCCGCGATCTGGGACCGGGTGGCAGCCCGCCTGGGCTGACCCGGCCGAGCCGGGCGGCCCGCGCCGGGGCGCCGTCGAGCGGGTCCTGCGGTGACGCTCCGCGGTCAGACGTGCGCATGGCGCATCGCGGCGAGCTCGTCGACGATCTGTCCCGCCCAGGCCGCGACAGCGTCGAGGTCGC
>Ga0233375_1000190_pt1 | contig 36333 bp, 33 predicted proteins | sample ElkDunMinimDraft_10_FD_191539 | JGI IMG/M metagenome (GOLD analysis project Ga0233375, IMG submission 191539) | Fecal eukaryotic communites from dung pellets of Tule Elk in California, USA - Elk Dung E16 | ecosystem: Host-associated > Mammals > Digestive system > Large intestine > Fecal | place...
GAGCCCGGTGGCGCCCGGGAGCGCCGCGAGCTCCAGGACGTCGAACGCGGGCTCCTCGTACGGGTGCGCGGAGCGCATCGCGGCGACGACCGCGGCCCGCCGGCTCCGGGGCGCGACCATCTCGACGCGCGCCTCGGCGACCGTCTCGCGGCGCCCCACGACGCCCAGGGCCGGCGCGGCACCCGGCAGCGGCGTGAACGTGCCCTCGCCGGTGGTCGTCCACGCGCAGCGCTCGTAGGCGCCCACGTGCCCGGCACCCGCGCCCGCGAGCGCGTCCACCAGCCGCTCGGCGTCCTCGACCGGGACCATGACGACGTGCTTGTCGAGCGCCGGCGCGTCGGCGGGCACCAGCGGCTCGGTGCCCACCAGGCCGATCGCGTCGGCCAGCGCCTCGGCGACCCCGCCGTGCGCCGCGTCGGCGTTGGTGTGCGCCGTGTAGAGCCCGCAGCCGCCCCGCACCAGACGGTGCAGGAGCGCGCCCTTGAAGGTGGTCGCGGCCACCGAGTGCACCGGGCGCAGCAGCAGCGGGTGGTGCGTGACCAGCAGGTCCGCCTCCCACGCGAGCGCCTCGTCCACGACGGCCGCGACGGGGTCGACCGCGAGGAGCACGCGACGCACGGGCGCGTCGGGGTCGCCGGCGGCCAGACCCACCCGGTCCCACTGCTCGGCGGTGCCGGGCGGGTACCGGCGGTCCAGCGCGGCGACGACGTCGGCGAGCGTCGCGGTCACGGCAGCACCAGCGCCTTCGTGCAGGTGCGCTCGTCCATCGCGCGGTAGGCGTCCGCGACGTCGTCGAGCGCGAACGTCGCGTCGAAGACGAGGCCGGGCTCGATGGTCCCCGCCCAGACGTCGGGCAGCAGGCCCTCGATGTAGCCACGCACGGGGGCCACCCCCCCGACCACGCCCTTGTTGCCGCCGAACATCGTCTGGACCGACAGCTCCGGGCCGCCCGCGGGCACCCCGACGAAGCCGACCCGTCCGCCGGGCCGCACGGTGGCCAGCGCCTGCGCCATCGACTCCTTGGTGCCGACGCACTCCAGGACGCCGTCCGGACCCACGCCGCCGAGCAGGTCGAGCACCGCCGCGGCACCCTCGTCGCCACGCTCCTCGACCACGTCGGTCGCGCCGAAGCGCCGCGCCAGGGCCTGCCGGGCCGGGTTGCGCGACATCGCGACGACACGCGCGGCACCGAGGCGGCGTGCCGCGATGATCCCGCACAGGCCGACGGCCCCGTCGCCCACCACGGCGATGGTGGAGCCGGCGTGCACACCGGCCGCCAGCGCGGCGTGGTGGCCGGTGCCCAGCACGTCCGTGAGGGTCAGCACGTGGGGCAGCAGGGCCGCGTCGGGGTGCTCGGGGGTGACGACGAGCGTGCCGTCGGCCAGCGGGACCCGGACGTACTCACCCTGCCCGCCGTCGGTGGGCAGGCCGTCATGGTCGGGCGACCCCCACCACGCGACCTGCTCGCACGAGGTGTGCACGCCGTTGCGGCAGTGCACGCAGGTGTTGTCGCAGACCGAGAACGGCGCGACGACGAAGTCGCCGACCCGGACGCGGCGCACGTCGGCGCCCACCTCCTCGACCACGCCGACGAACTCGTGGCCGGTCCGGTGGGGTTCCCGGGTCGGTCGCACCCCGCGGTAGCCCCACAGGTCGGAGCCGCACACGCACGCGGCGACGACGCGGACGACGGCGTCGGTGGGACGGTGGATCACGGGGTCCGGCACCTGCTCGACGCGCACGTCGCGGGGGCCGTGGATGACGGTGGCTCGCACGACGTCGAGCCTACGGCGGGACGCCGGCCGGGGGCGCACCGGATCGCCGCCGCGACGTGCAGCAGGGCCCCCGGCCGCCGGTAGGCTGACCGACCGCAGGGGCCTGTAGCTCAGTTGGTCAGAGCGCCGCGCTTACACCGCGGAGGTCGCCGGTTCGAGACCGGCCGGGCCCACCCACGCCGACCCGTGCGCCGGACGACCCGGTGCGTCCGGCTGCGCCGCGGCGGCACCGCCCGTCAGCGGGCCAGCGCCGCCAGCGCCTCGCGGTACGCCGACAGCGGCCGCGCCTGCCCGCGCGGGTTCACCACGCTCCAGCGCAGCACCCCGTCGGCGTCGACGAGGAACGAGCCGCGCAGCGCGTGCCCCGTGGCCTCGTCGAACACGCCGTACGCGCGCGCGGCGGCGCCGTGCGGCCAGAAGTCGGAGAGCAGGTCGAAGGTGAACCCCTCCTGCTCCGCCCACGCCCGCAGGGTGAACATCGGGTCGCAGGACACGGCGAGGAGCCGCACGCCGGCGTCGTCGAACGCCGCGATGTTGTCGCGCAGCTCGCAGAGCTCACCGGTGCAGATGCCCGAGAACGCGAACGGGAAGAACACGAGCGCCACCGGCGTGCCGCGCAGCTGCGCCAGGGTGACCGGCGTGCCGTGCGTGTCCGGCAGCGCCAGGTCGGGGGCGGGCGCCCCGACCGCGGGGGCGCTCGCCGTGCTCACTTGCCGCGGCCGCGCGTGGCCAGCCGGGTGGCGGACCAGTCCGGTCCGATCGCGAAGGTGGTCATCGCGTGCAGGCCCGAGGTGTTCGCGGCCTCCTCGATGTCCGAGTGCGACACGTGGCCGCGTCGGCCGGCCTTGGGGCTGAACACCCAGATGGGACCGCTGTCGTCGAGCACGGTCATCGCGTCCACCAGGGCGTCGGTGAGGTCACCGTCCTCCTGGCGGAACCAGATGACGGCGCCGTCCGTGACGTCGTCGAAGTCCTCGTCGACGAGCTCGGTCCCGGTGAGGGCCTCGAGCCCCGCACGGATGTCGTCGTCGACGTCGTCGTCGTAACCCAGCTCCTGGATCACCTGCCCGGCAATGAAGCCGAGCCGAGCGACAGCCTGCGTCGCGGAGTCGTCCGCGGTGGATGACACGTCGGCCGGTTCCCTTCTCCCCCGGTGCGCCGCACTGTCCGCGGACCCACCTGTCGATGTCGGCACACGTTAGCCCACCGCAGACCACTGGGCCCTGGCAAGAGGCGGTCCGTCCGGGCGTGTCACGGACGTCACGCCCCTCCCGGAGCCCCACGGTGTGACTTTCGGGGGTCGACGGACCGAGAATGGTCCGACTACCCGCAACCGCACCCCGCGCACGACGCGGCGGCACGGATGCAGGCAACGCAGCGTTCCGTGGTGCCACCAGGCGCCGGGCACGCACGAGACGCGAAGGAGCACCGGTGGCTTCCATCGACGAGACGGGCCCCCTGATCGGCGGCCTGCTCAGCCAGGTCCCCGACATCGACCCGGAGGAGACCGGTGAGTGGGTCGAGTCCCTCGACGGGCTGATCGAGGAGAAGGGCGGCCCGCGGGCCCGCTACGTGCTGATGAGCATGCTGCGGCACGCACGCGAGCGCAACGTGGCGATCCCGGCGTCGCTCAACACGCCGTACGTGAACACCATCGCGGTGCACAACGAGCCCTACTTCCCCGGCGACGAGGTCATCGAGCGGCGCTACCGCTCGTGGATCCGCTGGAACGCGGCCGTCATGGTGACGCGCGCGCAGCGCCCCGGCGTCGCGGTGGGCGGGCACATCTCCTCGTACGCCTCCGTCGCGACGCTCACCGAGGTGGGCCTCAACCACTTCTTCCGCGGCAAGGACCACCCCGGCGGCGGTGACCAGGTCTACTTCCAGGGCCACGCCTCCCCCGGCGTCTACGCCCGCGCGTTCCTCGAGGGCCGGCTGTCCGAGCACCAGCTCGACGGCTTCCGGCAGGAGCTCTCGCACCCCGGCGGCGGCCTGCCGTCCTACCCGCACCCGCGCCTGGCGCCCGAGCTGTGGGAGTTCCCCACGGTGTCGATGGGCCTGGGCCCGGCGTCCGCGATCTACCAGGCGTGGACGAACAAGTACCTGCACAACCGCGGGATCAAGGACACCAGCCAGCAGGACGTCTGGGCGTTCCTCGGCGACGGCGAGATGGACGAGCCCGAGTCGCGCGGCATGCTCCAGCACGCCGCCCAGCAGGGCCTGGACAACCTCACGTTCGTCGTCAACTGCAACCTGCAGCGGCTCGACGGCCCGGTGCGCGGCAACGGCAAGATCATCCAGGAGCTCGAGGCGCAGTTCCGCGGCGCGGGCTGGAACGTCATCAAGGTCATCTGGGGCCGCGAGTGGGACACCCTGCTCAACGCCGACAAGGACCGCGCCCTGGTCCACCTGATGAACACCACGCCCGACGGTGACTTCCAGACGTACCGCGCCGAGAGCGGCGCGTTCATCCGCGAGCACTTCTTCGGCCGCGACCCGCGCACCAAGGCGCTCGTCGAGAAGATGACGGACGACGAGATCTGGGCCCTCAAGCGCGGCGGGCACGACTACCGCAAGCTCTACGCGGCCTACAAGTCGGCGCGCGAGCACACCGGTCAGCCGACCGTGATCCTCGCGCACACCATCAAGGGCTACGGGCTGGGGTCGGGCTTCGCCGGCCGCAACGCGACGCACCAGATGAAGAAGCTCAAGGTCGAGGAGCTCAAGACCCTGCGCGACTCGCTGCACATCCCGATCACGGACGAGCAGCTCGAGGAGAACCCGTACCTGCCCCCGTACTACAACCCGGGGCCGGAGGACGAGGCGATCAAGTACATGCTCGAGCGGCGTCGTCAGCTGGGCGGGTTCGTCCCCGAGCGGCGCAGCGCGCACACCAAGCTGACGCTGCCGGGCGACAAGGCGTACGAGATCCTGGCCAAGGGCTCGGGCACGCAGGAGGTCGCCACGACCATGGCGCTCGTGCGCCTGTTCAAGGACCTGGTGAAGGACAAGGAGTTCGGCCACCGCCTGGTGCCGATCATCCCCGACGAGGCCCGCACGTTCGGCCTGGACTCGATCTTCCCGAGCGCGAAGATCTTCAACACCAACGGCCAGAACTACATGGCCGTGGACCGCGAGCTCATGCTGAGCTACAAGGAGTCCGAGGCCGGGCAGATCATGCACACCGGCATCAACGAGGCCGGTTCCGCCGCCGCGTTCCAGTCGGTGGGCACGTCGTACGCCACGCACGGCGAGCCGCTGATCCCGTTCTACTTCTACTACTCGATGTTCGGGTTCCAGCGCACCGGCGACCAGTTCTGGGCAGCCGGCGACCAGATGGCGCGCGGGTTCCTCATCGGCGCCACGGCGGGCCGCACGACGCTGACGGGCGAGGGCCTGCAGCACGCCGACGGCCACTCGCCGCTGCTGGCGGGCACCATGTCGCACGTCGTGCACTACGACCCGGCCTACGGGTACGAGATCCGGCACATCGTGCGTGACGGCATCCAGCGGATGTACGGGGAGCCCGACGGCCGCGACCAGGACGTCATCTACTACCTGACGGTCTACAACGAGCCGATGGTGCAGCCGGCGGAGCCCGAGGGCGTCGACGTCGAGGGCATCCTCAAGGGCATCCACCTCATCGCACCGGCCGAGGGCGACGGGCCGCGCGCCCAGATCCTCGCGTCCGGCGTCGCGGTGCCGTGGGCGCTCGAGGCGCAGCACCTGCTGGCGGAGGACTGGGGCGTGCGCGCCGCGGTCTGGTCGGTGACCAGCTGGAACGAGCTGCGACGCGACGCGCTGGCCGCCGAGCAGCACGCCTTCCTCAACCCGGGCGACGAGGTGCGCACCCCGTACCTGACCGCCAAGCTCCAGGGTGCGGAGGGCCCGTTCGTCGCCACGACGGACTACGACCACCTCGTGCCCGACCAGGTGCGCGCCTGGATCCCGGGCCGCTACGCCACGCTGGGCGCCGACGGCTTCGGGTTCTCCGACACCCGCGCGGCGGCACGTCGGCACTTCAAGATCGACGGTCCGTCGACGGTGGTGCGGGTGCTGCAGCAGCTGGTGCTCGAGGGGAAGGTCGACCCGTCCCTGCCGGCTCAGGCGATCGAGCGGTACCGCCTGCACGACGTCACGGCCGGCACGTCCGGCAACACGGGTGGCGACTCCTGACGGACGCCGCACGACGAACGCCCCCGGCCTTGTGGCCGGGGGCGTTCGTGCGTTCGTGGGGCGGTGCGTCCCGGGGGGCCGGGCCCGCGCCGTCAGGTCCCGGGGATGGACTGCTGCGCGCGCGCGATCTCCTGCGCCAGCTCGGCCTTCAGTCCGGAGACCGCCGACTGGTCCGGGTAGAGGTCCAGCGACGCCAGGTGCTGCTTGGCCTCGAGCGGGCGCTCGGCGGCGATCGCGGCCCGGACGAGCTCGCGGGCGACGTCGGGGACGTGCTCGCGGGGCCGCCAGTGACCGACGCCGAGGTTGAGCGCCTCGACGGGCTGCCCGGCGTCGGTGAGCAGGGCCAGCGCCTGGGTCAGCGCCTGGCCGGACGGGTCACGCTCCGCGGCGGTGGTGAGCCGGCGGGTCGTCCCCTCGTGGTCGTCGCGCACGGAGAGCCGTGCGACCTCGATGAGCGGGAACCACGCACGCGGGTTGCCGGCGAGCTCCTCACCGAGCGACCACACGGCGAGGTCGGCGGCGTGCTGCCGCTCGTGCTCGACGTTGGGCGCGGTCAGCGGGTCCTGCTCGGGGACCGACTCCGCGGCCCGGCGACGCACGATCTCGGCGAGGGCCTGGAAGGCACGCTCGTTGTTCGGGTCGTCGCTCAGCATGGACCGCAGCGCGTCCTCGTGGAGCGTGTCGCCGCGTCGCGAGGCCTTCGTCGGGCGACGCGCCCCGACCGTGGAGGCCGAGGAGGGTCGCCTCATGAGCTGGCGCAGGCGGGGCAGAAGAGCCATGCCGAGACCTTATCCGGTCAGCCCGTGCGACACCTTCCCGAGGGCCGTCGACGACGCCCGCGACGGTCCCGGACATTTGTCGACTTCCCACAACCCGCGCCCTTATGCTCGCGCCATGGCGACGTCTCCCCGGACGCCGGCGGCGCGTGCGCCCCGTCGCACCGTTCCCCCCACCCCCGACGGCGGCACCACCGCACCCGGCACGCCCGGCGACCAGAGCGAGACGCAGCGGCGCGTGCGCGACGGCACGGGTCTGCTCTCGGCCGCGGCCATGCGCCGGCTGGACGCCGACCTCGAGTGGTACCGGGCGCTGCCGGCCGAGGACCGGTCCTGGGTCAACCTGGTCGCCCAGGCGGGCATCACCGCCTTCGTCACCTGGTACGCCGACCCGACGCAGCCCCCGCACGGCGTCAGCGAGATCTTCGCCACCGCCCCGCCCGAGCTGACGCGCTCGATCTCGCTGCAGCACACCCTCCAGCTGGTCCGGGTGGTCGTCGACGTCGTCGAGACCCACTCCGACCGGCTGGCCGCCCCGGGCGCGGAGCGCGAGCTGCGCGAGGCCGTGCTGCGGTACTCGCGGGAGGTGGCGTTCTCCGCGGCGGAGGTCTACGCGCGCGCCGCCGAGGTGCGCGGCGCCTGGGACGCCCGCCTCGAGGCGCTGGTCGTGGACGCGCTGGTGCGCGGCGACGCCGACGACGCGCTGCGCTCACGCGTGTCCGCCCTGGGCTGGAGCGGTCGCGGCGCGACGCTGGTGGTCGTGGGCACGACGACGGCCCACATGGACGAGGTCCGCGCCGCCGACCTGCGCCGGGCGACCCGGCGCGCGGCGGACGACGCGCTGGTCGGCATCCTCGGGGACCGCCTGGTCGTGTTCCTGGGCGGCGAGGGCGACCTGCGCGCCGCCGCGATGTCGCTGCTGCCGCGCTTCGGCCCCGGGCCCGTCGTCGTGGGCCCCACGGCCTCGGGCCTGGCCGAGGCCACCCGATCGGCGCGCGCCGCCCTCGCGGGGCTCGCCGCGGCCGCGGGCTGGGAGCAGGCACCGCGGCCCGTGCACGCGGACGACCTGCTGCCCGAGCGCGTCCTCGTCGGGGACGTCGAGGCCCGCCGGGCGCTCGTCGAGCGCGCGTACGCCCCGCTGGCGGCGAGCCAGGGGTCCCTGCTCGAGACCCTGTCCGCCTACCTGGGCGGCGGGCGGTCGCTGGAGGCCGCCGCGCGCTCCTTGTACGTGCACCCCAACACCGTCCGGTACCGGTTGCGGCGCGTGGCCGACGTCACGGGCTGGGACCCGCTCGACGCGCGCGAGTCGTACGTGCTGCAGACGGCGCTGGCCGTCGGCCGGCTCGACGGCGCGGCGGGCTGACCGGCAGGTCACCGCACCACGAGGGGACCTTTGTACGGGTCCGACAACGCTGGGTCGCGAGGTTGGTGCGTGGCGCGACCGGGCGACGTCGTCCGGGCACGGCACAGTGGTCACGTGCTCGTCGTCGCCTGCCCCGGCCAGGGGGCCCAGTCCCCCGGCATGCTCACCCCGTGGACGGAGGTCGACGGCTTCGTCGACACCCTGACCCGCGCGAGCGACGTCACCGGTACCGACCTGCTCGCGCACGGGACGACGTCCGACGCCGAGACCATCCGGGACACCGCCGTCGCCCAGCCGCTGCTCGTGGCCACCGCCCTGGCGAGCCTGCGGGCCGTGCTCGGCGTCCCCGCGGGCACGGCGCTGCCCGTCGCCGCCCGCGGCACGGTCGACGTCGTCGCCGGGCACTCCGTGGGCGAGCTGGCGGCCGCCGCCGTCGCCGGCGTGCTGACGGACGACGAGGCGCTGCGGCTGGTCGCCGTGCGCGGTGCCGCCATGGCCCGCGCCGCGGCCGCGTCGCCCACGGGCATGCGCGCCGTCCTGGGCGGCGACCCCGACGAGGTGCTCGCACGCCTCGCCGAGCTCGGGCTCGTGCCGGCGAACGTCAACGGGGCCGGGCAGGTGGTCGCGGCAGGGCCGCTCGACGCATTGGCCGCGCTGGGCGACGCACCTCCGACGCGCGCCCGTGTCGTCCCGCTGCAGGTGGCCGGCGCCTTCCACACCGACGCCATGGCGCCCGCGGTCGAGGAGCTGGCCGCCGCCGCGGCGCAGGTCTCCCCCCGCGACCCGGTCGTGACGCTGCTCGGCAACGCCGACGGTGCGGTCGTGCGCGACGGCGCGGACGCCGTGGCCCGCCTCGTCGCCCAGGTCGCCCGCCCCGTGCGGTGGGACCTGTGCCAGGCGACGCTCGTCGACCTGGGCGTGACGGCGCTCCTGGAGGTGGCGCCCGGCGGCGTCCTGACCGGCCTGGCACGTCGTACGCTGCCGGGCGTCGAGACCCTCGCCCTGAAGTCCCCCGCCGACCTCGACGCCGCACGCGACCTCGTCCGTCGGCACGCCGGTACCGCCCTGACCCCCCAGGAGAGCACGCCGTGACCCGTCCGACCCTCACGCAGGCCACCGGGCCCGCGCACACCCGCATCCTCGGGCTCGGCGCGGTGCGCGGCGAGCGCGTGGTCCCCAACGACGACCTCGTCGGCCCCATCGAGTCGTCCGACGAGTGGATCCGCCAGCGCACGGGCATCGTGACGCGCCGGCGCGCCGGCGAGGGCACCGACGTGCTCGACCTGGCCGAGGGCGCCGCCCGCGCCGCGCTCGAGAACGCCGGGCTGACCGGCGCGGACATCGACGTCGTCATCCTGTCCACGGTCACGTACTTCCACCAGACGCCGGCCGGCGCCGCGATCGTCGCCGACCGGATCGGCGCCACGCCGGCCGCGGCGTACGACATCTCGGCGGCGTGCGCGGGGTACTGCTACGGCATCGGCCAGGCCGACGCGCTGGTGCGCGCCGGGACCGCCCGCCACGTCCTGGTGATCGGCGCGGAGAAGATGAGCGAGTTCGTCGACCCGACGGACCGGTCCATCTCGTTCCTGCTCGGCGACGGTGCGGGCGCCGTCGTCGTCGGCCCCTCCGACACGCCCGGGATCGGGCCCACGGTGTGGGGCTCGGACGGCAGCCAGGCGCAGGCGATCCGCCAGACCCACTCGTGGCTCGCGACCCGCGACGAGGGCGCCGGGTGGCCGACGCTGCGCCAGGAGGGCCAGTCGGTCTTCAAGTGGGCCGTCTGGCAGATGGCCCCCGTCGCCCAGAAGGCGATGGACGCCGCCGGCGTCTCCCCGCAGGACATCGAGGCGTTCGTCCCGCACCAGGCCAACATGCGGATCATCGACCAGCTCATCAAGCAGCTGCGGCTGCCCGAGAGCGTCGTCGTGGGACGGGACATCGCCGACACCGGCAACACGTCCGCCGCGTCGATCCCCCTGGCCACGGAGCGCCTGCTGCGCGAGGGCCAGGTCGGCTCCGGCGCGCTCGCGCTGCAGATCGGCTTCGGCGCCGGCCTCGTCTACGCGGCCCAGGTCGTCGTCCTGCCCTGACCCGGTCGGCGCCGACCGCGCCTGTACCGTTCAGCACGTCCCAGCACCACCCGACACGAGGAGACACGATGGCGCACAGCGAGCAGGAGATCCTGGCCGGACTGGCCGAGATCGTCAGCGAGGAGACCGGCCTGCCGACCGACTCCGTCCTGCCCGAGAAGTCCTTCACCGACGACCTCGACATCGACTCGCTGTCGATGATGACGATCGTCACGCTCGCGGAGGAGAAGTTCGACGTCCAGATCCCCGACGACGAGGTCAAGAACCTCGCCACCGTGGGCGACGCCGTGAGCTTCATCGCCGGCGCCCAGGCCTGAGCCTGCGCGCCGCACCCGCGGCACCCGGGCGGTGCGCCGGCCTGCAGCCGTGCGCACCGCCCGCCTGACCCAAGGAGAACCCATGAGCACCGTCCCCGAGGTCGTCGTCACCGGCCTGGGCGCCACCACACCGCTGGGCGGTGACGTCCCCAGCACGTGGCGGGCCGCGCTGGCCGGTGAGTCCGGCGCGCGCACGTTCGAGAACGACTGGGCCGAGCGCTACGACATCGCCGTGAACTTCGGGGCGATGGTCAAGGTCCCCGCGGACCAGGTGCTCCCCCGGCCCGAGCTCCGGCGCATGGACCCCTCCGCGCAGTACGCCGTCATCGCGACGCGCGAGGCGTGGGCGGACGCGGGATCCCCCGAGGTCGACGGCGACCGTCTCGGCGCCGTCGTGTCCTCGGGCATCGGCGGCATCTGGACGACCCTCGACGCGTGGGACACCCTGCGCGAGAAGGGCGGTCGCCGGGTCCTGCCCATGACCGTGCCCATGCTCATGCCGAACTCGCCCGTCGCGTACGTCTCGCTGGAGCTCGGTGCGCGCGCCGGCGCGCACGCGCTCGTCTCGGCGTGCGCGTCCGGGGCGGAGGCCATCGGGTACGCCGTGCAGATGATCCGCGACGGCCGTGCCGACGTGGTGGTCGCAGGCGGCACCGAGGCCACGATCCACCCCATGCCCATCGCCGCGTTCGCGGCGTCCCGCACCCTCTCGACGCGCAACGACGACCCCGCGGGGGCGTCGCGCCCGTACGACGTCGACCGTGACGGCTTCGTCATCGGCGAGGGCGCCGGCATCGTCGTGCTGGAGTCCGCCGCGCACGCCGCGGCCCGCGGTGCCCGCGTGTACGCGCGGATCGGCGGCGTCGGCCTGTCGGCCGACGGCTACCACCTGACCTCCCCCGAGCCGTCCGGTGACGGCCAGACCCGCGCGATGCGCGCGGCCCTGGCCGACTCCGGCGTCGCGGCGGCCGACGTCACCCACGTCAACGCGCACGCGACGTCCACGGTGGTGGGCGACCTCATCGAGGCCCGCTCCATCCGCGGCGTGCTGGGCGACGACGCCGACCACGTGGCGCTCTCGGCGACGAAGTCGATGACCGGGCACCTGCTCGGCGGCGCCGGTGCGCTCGAGACGATCTTCACGGTGCTCGCGGTGCACGACCGCCAGGCCCCGCCGACGATCAACGTCGCCAACCCCGACCCGGAGCTGGTGCTCGACCTCGTGCGCGACACCCCGCGCGCGCTGCCCGCCGGCCCCGTCGCCGCCATCAACAACTCGTTCGGGTTCGGCGGTCACAACGTCGCCCTGGTGGTCACCTCCGCCTGATGCGGGCCCGCGGCGCCGCCCGCGGGCCTCCTGGCGGGCCTCCGCCGCGCACCTGCCCGGTCACGGGACGGCGCCCGCCCCCGTCGGGGTGCGGGCGCCGTCGTGCGTCCGGGTGCGTCAGCCGACGCGGTGCAGCCACCGCACGGGCGCACCGGCGCCCGCGTAGCGGAACGGCTCGAGCTCGTCGTCCCACGCCTGCCCGAGGGCCAGGTCGAGCTCTGCACGCAGCCGCTCGGGGTCAGCGGCGTGCTCGAGCGCGGCGCGGATCCGGTCCTCGGGGATCACGACGTTGCCGTGCACGTCCGTGGCGGCGTGGAAGATGCCGAGCTCGGGCGTGTGGCTCCAGCGGGACCCGTCGACGCCGGCGCTCGGCTCCTCCGTGACCTCGTAGCGCAGGTGCGCCCAGCCGCGCAGCGCCGACGCCAGACGGGCGCCTGTGCCCGGCGCCGCCTGCCACGACAGCTCGGCGCGGTAGAAGCTCGGTCCGGCGGGCTGCTGCGTCCAGTCCAGGCTGACGCGCGCGCCCAGCGCGTTGCCTGCCGCCCACTCGACGTGGGGGCACAGCGCGCGCGGCGCGGAGTGCACGAAAAGTACACCGCGGGTGATGGCACCGGCCATGTCGTCCTCCCGGTTGGGCTCGAGGGTCGCCTTCCCCAACGACCTCGCCCCGTGTCGGGAACGTCATCAGCACAGGTGCAGCGCACGCGGCGTGCACGGCACAGGATGCCCCATGCGTCGCCGCAGGTCCAGCGGACGCGCGGGACGCCTCAGAGCTGCTCGCGGATGGCCCGCATCGCCTTCTTGCGCACGGAGCGCTCGAGCCGGTCCAGGTAGAGCATGCCGTCGAGGTGGTCGACCTCGTGCTGCAGGCAGCGCGCCATGAGCTCGGTGCCCTCGACCACGACCTCCCGGCCGTCGAGGTCCGTGCCGACCACCCGGGCGTACCAGGCGCGGTGCGTCGGGAACCACAGCCCCGGCACCGAGAGGCAGCCCTCGTCGCCGTCCTGGTACTCGTCCTCGGACAGCTCGACGATGACGGGGTTCAGCACGTAGCCGATCTCGTCGTCGATGTTCCACGAGAAGGCCCGCAGGCTGACACCGATCTGGTTGGCGGCCAGCCCGGCACGCCCGTCCATGTCGACGGTCTCGAGCAGGTCCTCGACGAGCGAGCGGACCCGGTCGTCGATCGTGGTGATCGGGTCGCACGGGGTGCGGAGCACGGGGTCGCCGACGATGCGGATCTCACGCAGGGCCATGTCCTGATCCTTTCACGTCCCGCGGGCGCACCGTCCCACCGCCCGCCGGACGGTGCGCGCTGCACCGGCCGGACGCAGCACGACGCCGGTGGCGATCAGGTCGCCACCGGCGTCGGTGTCGTGGGTGCGTCGTCGTCGACGGCCCCGAGGGTCACTCCCCCGCGCGCTGCTGCGGGACGCCCGTCAGGAGCTGCCGGACCTCCGCCTCGTGGAAGCGGCGGTGGCCGCCGAGGGTGCGGACCGCGGAGAGCTTGCCGGCCTGGGCCCAGCGGGTCACCGTCTTGGGGTCGACCCGGAACAGGACCGCGACCTCGCCCGGGGTGAGCAGGCTGCCCTGCGTGAGCGGGGCCTCGTTGGCAGGCGTGTGAACAGCCATGGCTGGTACTCCTTCATCGTTCGGTAGCTCGGCTGGCCCTGTAGGCCCCGTGGCTTTGCGTCCCCACCTTGCGGCGGGTTTGCCGTTGTCGCTGACGTGAACGACTATGCCCCAATCTGGACAACTGTGCAACAACCGCCGCCGTGCCTGATCTGTCCGGAGCGGGTGAAAAGTCAGAGCCGTCCGAACCGTGCCCGGATGCCGCAGTACGCCCCGAACGCGATGAGGCCCAGCGCGACCAGCGCGAGGAGCACCGGACCCCCCGGCGCGTCGCGCAGCGCCACGAGCGCGCCGTCCAGGCCGGTCGCCTCCTGCGGGTTCGCGTCCGCCGCCGCCAGGACGAACAGCACGCCCACGATGCCCAGCGCGACACCCTTCGCGGTGTACCCGACGACGCCCGCCCGGCGCGCCACCCGGCCCGTGGTCCCGGCGGGCAGCCGCTGCAGGTCCTCGAGGAACTTCTTCGCCAGGCCCTTGTGCACGTGGTACGCCCCCACCACGACGATGCCGACGCCGACCGCGCCGACGAGCAGCCGGCCGCCCGGCGCCTGCATGAGCTCGCCCGTGACGCTCGACGTCTGGCCCTCGCTGTCGGAGCCCGACCCGCGCGCGAAGGCGAACGCCGTGACCGCCAGCGCCGCGTACATCGCCGCCTTGCCGCCGGCCTTCGCCCGCTCCGACGTCCCGCCCGCGGCGCCGCTGATCGCCGCGGCCGCGTACCAGGCGCCGAGCGCCAGGAACGCCACGCACGTGAACCACAGCACCACCCCACCGAACGGGGAGCTCGCGATCTGCTCGAAGGCCCCGGACTGGTCGGCGCTCCCGCCGGAGGACCCGAACGCGAGCTGCAGCGCCAGCACGCCGATCAGCACGTGGACCAGACCGGAGGCGGCGTAGCCCGCCCGTGCCCCCAGCTCCCACGCACCCTGGCGGGATCCTGTCGCGACCGTGGTCATGTCACCTCCTCGACGCGGGCCCCCACCCGCCGACGTCCGTCGGCGCCCGGAGCGATGGTGGCAGTGCCACGCGCCGTCGGCATCCGCTGGCGAGGGCGGCCGGCGGCCGCCGGCCGTCGGTAGGCTGCGGGGCGCGGGCCAGTAGCTCAGTCGGTCAGAGCAGCGGACTCATAATCCGTCGGTCGTGGGTTCAAGCCCCACCTGGCCCACCGTGAGCGACCCGGGTCGCGGCCCCACGTGCGAGGACATCGACACCCCCCTACTGTCCTCGCCATGCCAGCCGACCCGACCCGCCGCCGGGACCTGCTGCGCGCCGCGGCGCTCGGCGCGGTGGTGGTGCTGCCCGTGGTCGCCCTCGCCGTCGCCGTGCGCGGGGAGTCCGGCACGGTCGTGCGCGTCGACCAGTCGGTCGTGCGGGCCGCGACCGACCTGACCCGCACGTCGGACGGGCTGCGGACGGTGCTCGTCGTCTGGCAGGAGGTGTTCGCCGCACGCTGGCTGAACCTGCTGCTCGTCCCGGCCGTGTGCGTGTGGGCGTGGCGCAGGCACGGGCTGCGGGACCGCGTGCTGTGGGCCGCGTGCACCGTCGGCGTGGGGTGGCTCCTGCAGCTCGCCGCCAAGGGGATCGTGCAGCGCACGCGACCCGTCATCGAGGACGCGGTCGCGCACGCCCCCGGGTCCAGCTTCCCGTCGGGGCACGCGGCGAACACCACCATCGTCGCCGTGACGCTCACGCTGCTGCTGTGGCCCGTCCTCGGGCGCCGGGGCCGTGTCCTCCTGCCCCTCACCGGCGCCGTGCTCGTGGTGCTCACGGCCGCCGACCGCGTGCTCCTCGGGGTGCACCACCCGTCGGACGTCGTCGCCGGCGTCCTGCTGGGCCTCGCCGTGGCGGGCGCGTCGTACGTCGGCTGGCGCCGCGGCCCCACGCACCCCGGCACAGGCACCACGCACGACCCCGGCGACGACACCACGCACGACTCCACGCACGACCCCGCCCGCGACACCTCGCACCCGGCTCACGGCCCCTCGTGAGCCCTGGCCCCGGAGGACCCGTGAACGCCTTCTGGCACCGCTACGAGACGGACAGCACACGCCCCGACGGCCGTGACGTGCGGCACGACCTCGCCCGGCGCGTGCTGGTGCCCGCGGCCGTGCTGTGGTGCGTCGTCGTCGGCCTCGGCCTGCTCGTCACCGGACCGCTGGGCGGGCTGCCGGCGGAGGCAGGCGTCAGCACGTGGTTCGTCGAGCAGCGCACGCCCGCGCTGGACGCGGTGACCACGGTGCTGTCGGCGATCGGGCAGACGGAGTTCCTCATCGGCGCGTGCCTCCTGGCGATCGCGCTGACGTGGTGGCGGACGCGGCAGTGGTGGTACGCGGTCGTGCCCGGTCTGGCCGTCGCCGTGCAGGCGGTGATCTTCCTCACGTCAGCCCTGGTCGTCGGGCGCGAGCGGCCCGAGGTCGAGCAGCTGGACCACGCACCGCCGACCTCGAGCTTCCCCAGCGGGCACACCGGGGCTGCGACGGCCTTCTACCTGACGCTGGCCTTCCAGGCCCAGCGCGTGCGCCACCCCGTCGCCCGCTGGGCGCTGACGCTGCTGTGCGTGCTCGTACCGGTGGCGGTCGGGGTGGCGCGGGCCTACCGCGGCATGCACTCCCTCAGCGACGTCGTCGTGGGCGCGCTCAACGGCGCCACCTGCGCCGTCATCGCGTGGAACTACCTGCGGCGCACCCCCGCGACGGGCGCCGACGGCCCGGCGGTGCGGGAGCGCGCTCCCGCACGACTACCGTGACCACGTGGCCCTGTTCTCCCGGCGGCGCCGGCTGCCCGACGACCTGCGACGCTCCCTCGACCTCCGGTCGGACGCGATCCTCGCCTCGACACCGCTCGACGACGGCCGGTGGGTCGTGGCGACGCGCCGCGCCCTGCACGTCGTGGGCGCGTCCGGCGCGGCGCGCACGCCCTGGGCGGACGTCGACCGCGGTGCGCTCGACGCCGACACCCGGACGCTGACGGTGCACTGGGTCAACGGTGCGCGCACCGACCTCGTGCTCGCGTCCGACGTCGACGCGTGGGACCTCGTGCAGACGTTCCGCGAGCGCGTCCAGCAGTCGGTCGTGCACGTCGAGCACGTGCCGGTGGGCGCCGGCACGGTACGGGTCGCGCTGCGCCGCGACGAGCACGGCGACCTGTTCACGCAGGTGATCGGCGACGCCGCGGTCGACCTGACCGACCCGGCCACGGTGCGCCGGCTGACCGCGGCCGAGGCCCGGGTCCGGTCGGAGGCCGGTCTCGCGCCCTGAGGGGACCACGGCCGACGCCCGTCGTGTCCGCCGCACCCCTCGGAGCCTGCTAGGGTTTTCCCCGCACGATCCCCCGTAGCTCAATTGGCAGAGCATTCGACTGTTAATCGAAGGGTTACTGGTTCGAGTCCAGTCGGGGGAGCATCATCGAGGCCTCCGTCCCGCGTCACCGCGGGCCGGGGGCCTTCGTGCTGCCGGGCCGCGGACGGGCCGGTGCGCGCAGCGGCAGCTCGTGCAGCACGACGTCCGTCACCCGCCCCGCGCGCAACGTGAACGTCAGGTAGGTGCACCGCGGCATGCGTCGGCGGTCGGTCGGCGACCCGGGGTTCAGCAGCCGCAGACCGCGCGGCGTCACGGAGTCCCACGGCACGTGGCTGTGGCCGAACACGAGCAGGTCCAGGTCACCGAAGCGCTCGTCGCACCGCCGCTCGCGCCCGGCCGCGGCGCCCGTCTCGTGGACGACGCCGAGGCGGACGCCGGCGACCTCGGAGCGCGCGACCTCGGGCACGCGCGCGACCAGCGAGGGCGGGTCGTTGTTGCCGTGGCAGGCCAGCAGCCGGGCGGCGCGGTCCTCGAACCGGTCGAGCAGGTCGGTGGCCACCCAGTCCCCCGCGTGCACCACCAGGTCGGCGTCCGCCACGGCCTGCCAGACCTCCGCGGGCAGGTCCCGGGCACGAGCGGGCACGTGCGTGTCGGCGACCGCGCACACGCGCACGGCGTCGGGGCTCACGGGCGACGGAACGCGCGACGGTCGACCGCGTCGCGCCGCGGGCGCAGGGCGGCACGGCAGCGCTCGCACGTGCTCGAGGCGGCCACCTGGGCCCCGGTCGGTCGTCGCACCATCCCGCGTCCCTCCTGCGCCGCGCGGGCTGGGGCGGCGCGCCGTCAGCCTCGCACGGGCCGCACGCCGCCACCACACGTCCCGTCGCGCAGCGCGGGGGCCGCACGCCGCCACCACACGTCCCGTCGCGCAGCGCGGGGGCGGCGGGCCTAGCGTGAACCCATGGCCCGGCTCGCCCTGCGCACGCTGATCTTCCTCGGCTCGGCCGCGATCGGCCTGCTGGTCGCCGCGGCGCTGGTCCCCGACCTGACGCTGCGGGCCTCGGGGTTCGTCGTCGCGGTGGTGGTGTTCGCGGTCGCCCAGTCGGTGATCACGCCCCTGGTGACGCGCCTGAGCTCCCGGTACGCGCCCGCCTTCCTCGGCGGGGCGGGACTGGTGTCGACGTTCCTCGCGCTCGTGCTCGCCTCGGTGCTCACGGACGGTCTGCGCATCGTCGGGGCAGGGGCCTGGGCGCTCGCGACGCTGGTGGTGTGGGCCGCCACCGCCCTGGCGGCGGTCGCCCTGCCGCTGGTGCTCCCCCGGGGTCGCGGCACCCGGGACGGGCGGTCGGCGAGGACGGGCAGCGGCACCGCGGCCGAGCCCCGGTGAGGACCGGGCACGCAGCCCGTCGACGAGGGCCGTCATGACGCCCCGATCAGCGCCCTGACCTGCAGTTTCACGGGGCTGCACGCCGGGGCTGGACGAACGCCCCCGCGGGCCTCACACTTGCCTCGGCCCCGCTCGTCACGGGACCTCACCTCCGCATCGCCCCCGCTTCGCCGTGCCCTCCTCCGGGCGGCCGCCGACCGTCCCCCGGCCGGGTCCGGAGACGCCGTCGACCCCTCGCCCGTCCCCTGTCTCCACCCGTCGTCCGGCCCGTCTGGCCGGGGAAGGATGCGTCGTCGTGCTGCGCTCCGTGGCCGCCCACCTCTCGTTCGACGTCCACGCGCCGCTCGAGCTGCTCCTGTCCGTGGCCGTGGCCGAGGGCCCGCACGACCGCACCGAGCTGCTGACGGCGCGGTCGGACGACGACCCGCTCGACGTGCAGGAGATCAAGACCGCGCACGGGGGCCGGGTGCACCGCATCCTGGCGCCCGCCGGACGCGTGGTCGTGGACTACCAGGCCACCGTCACCGGCCAGGCTGGTGTCCCGCCGGTGGAGGACGTCGACCTCGTCGAGTACCGCCGTCCCAGCCGCTACGCCGAGTCCGACCGGCTGCTGGCGTTCGCGCGCGACCAGTTCCGCGGCCTGACGGGTGCCGACCTGCTCGACACCGTCGTGACGTGGGTGAGCCGGCACGTCACGTACCTGTCGGGCTCCAGCCTGCCGACGGACGGGGCGACGGACACGCTCCTCAAGCGCCGCGGCGTCTGCCGCGACTTCGCGCACCTCGTCGTCGCGCTGCTGCGGGCGTGCGACGTGCCCGCGCGGCTCGCGTCGGTGTACGCGCCGGGTCTCAAGCCGATGGACTTCCACGCGGTCGCCGAGGCGTACGTCGAGGGCGCCTGGTACGTCGTCGACGCGACGGGGCTGGCGCCGCGGGAGTCGCTGCTGCGCATCGCGACCGGACGCGACGCCACCGACACGGCGTTCCTGTCCTACTACGGCGGCAGCCTGCGCCTGCGCGCCATGACGGTCTCGGCGGTCACGGACACGCGCCTCGTCGACGACGGGACGGGGCTCGTCGCGCTGCGGTGAGCACCCGGCACGGGACGCAGCGCCGCGTGGGCGGGCGTGCCGTGCGGTCAGGCGCTGCGCAGCGTCCGGCGCTGCGCCTCGAGCTCCATGAGCTCACCCAGCAGGGCGCGCTGCTCGGCGGGGTCGGCGTCGTCGCCCAGGCGCTGCAGCCGGCCCCGGACGTCGGCGATCCGGCGCGTGATGCCGATGTCCACCAGGCGCAGCACGACGCCGCGCACGTACGCCGGCAGGGCGTCCGGCCGGTCCTCGGGCAGCGGGGCGACCGACAGCTCGGTCAGCAGCGCGTGCACGGGCTCGGCAGCCTCGTCCAGCACGGCCCCGACCCACGCCGTCCCGCCGCCCGCGGCCACGACGCGCTGCGCGGCGGTGATGCCGCCCGCCGCGCGCACGGCCTCGTGCACCGCCCGGTACGCCGGCGCCGTGCAGGCGTCGGGCGCGAGCTGGTCGAACTCCGCCGGGACCAGGGTGGGGTGCTGCAGCACGACCTCGAGCGCGGTCCGCTCCACCTGGGCGACGGGGTCGCGCCGGTCCGGCGCCGTCATGCGCGCCACCGGCACGGGCGTCGGCGCCGCCCCCGGCTCCCCCGCCCGCCGTCCCGCGTCGCGCTCCGCCGGGCGCGCACCCGGACGGGAGCCGCGGCGCGCGGCGCCGGCCACGGCGCGGCGCACGCCCGCGACGTCGTCCATGCCCAGCCAGCCCGCCAGCAGGCGCTCGTACTCCGGGCGCAGGGCGGAGTCGCGGATCCCCGCCACGACCGGGGCCGTGGCGCGCAGCGCCGCCACGCGACCCTCGGCGGTCCGCAGGTCGTGCGCGGCGAGCGTCGAGCGGATGACGAACTCGAACAGCGGCTGCCGCGAGGACACCAGCGCACGCACGGCGTCCGGCCCGCGGGCCTGGCGCAGGTCGCACGGGTCCATGCCGGACGGCTCGACGGCGACGAACGTCTGGGCGGTGAGCGCCTGGTCCTCGCCGAACGCACGCAGGGCGGCCTTCTGGCCGGCGGCGTCGCCGTCGAACGTGAAGACGATCTCCCCGCCCACGGACGAGCCGCCCGCGAGCTGCACGCCGGCGGCACCGCCGGAGTCGCCGACGAGCCGCCGCACGATCCGGGCGTGGTCCGGGCCGAACGCGGTGCCGCACGTGGCCACCGCGGTGCGGACCCCGGACAGGTGCATGGCCATCACGTCGGTGTAGCCCTCGACGACGACCACCTGCTTCTCGCGGGCGATCTCCCGCTTCGCCAGGTCGATGCCGTAGAGCACGTGGGACTTGCGGTAGAGCGGCGTCTCGGGGGTGTTGAGGTACTTCGGGCCGTTGTCCTCGTCGAAGAGCCGCCGGGCGCCGAACCCGACCGTCTCCCCCGTGACCTCGCGGATCGGCCACACCAGGCGGCCGCGGAACCGGTCGTAGATGCCCCGCTGGCCCTGGCTGACGAGCCCGGAGGCCGTCAGCTCGGCCTCGGTGAAGCCCCGCCCGCGCAGGTGCCGCAGCAGCGCGTCCCAGCCCTGCGGGGCGAAGCCCACACCGAAGTCGTCGGCGGCCGAGCGGTCGAAGCCCCGCTCGGCGAGGAAGGCCCGGGCCGCGGCCGCCTGCGGCTGCACGAGCTGCTCGCGGTAGAACTCCTCGGCGATGCGGTGCGCGTCGAGCAGGCGCCGACGTCGGCCGGGCTCCTCGCCGGGGCGCGACGGGCCCCCGCCCTCCTCGTACCGCAGCTGCATGCCCGCGCGGGAGGCCAGGTACTCCACGGCGTCCGTGAACCCCAGGCCGTCGACCTTCTGGACGAACGCGATGACGTCGCCGCCCTCACCGCACCCGAAACAGTGGTACCGGCCCACCTGGGGCCGCACGTGGAACGACGGCGACCGCTCGTCGTGGAAGGGGCACAGGCCCTTCAGGGAGCCGACACCCGCGGGCCGCAGCGCGACGTGCGCGCCGACGACCTCCTCGATGTGCACGCGCTCACGGACGGCCTCCACGTCCTCCCGCAGAATCCGTCCGGCCACGTCGGTGATTCTAGGCGTCCACGGGACCTGCCCGGACGTGGTCCGCGACGCCCCTCGCGGTGGGCGTCCGCATGGTGTCGAATGTCCTGCGCGCCGCACGTCATGGCGGTGACGGGCGACCTGCGCCCGGCCACGAGGAGGCCGACATGGAGTACCTGCTCTTCATCTGCACCGACCCCGAGGGTGAGCAGCCCGCACCCGACGACCTGACGATCGAGCAGTGGGGCGCCGACGTGGACGCCCGCGGCGTGTGGCGGCACGGTGACCGGCTGCGTCCCGTCGAGGCGGCCACGACGGTCCGCCGCCGGGGCGACCGCGTCGTCCTGACCGACGGGCCGTTCGCGGAGACCCGCGAGCACATCGCGGGGTACGACGTCATCGAGGCGGCGGACCTGGACGAGGCCGTGGCGGTCGCCGCCGCGCACCCCATGGCCCGCGCCGGGCGGATCGAGGTCCGGCCCGTGTGGCCGCTGGACGCGGGCGACTGACGGCGGCTCAGTGGCGCGGGGGGTGCACCAGCCTGCCGTGCACCTCGACCGCCGAGACGTCCGTCAGGGAGGCGACCTGGTCGACGACGACGCGCAGGCGACCGGCGTCGTCGTCGGCCGCGCGCCAGTCCGCCGCGAACGGCGGCTCCAGGGCGTCCGGCCCACGGTCGGCGAGCACGTGCACGAGGTCGGTGAGGATCTCGCGCTGGCGCTGGTACAGCGGCTCGAGCTCCCGGGGCGCCATGACGTACGCCACGGCCAGGCCCTTGAGCACGAGGATCTCCGCGAGCGTGTCGTGCGGCACGACGAGCTCGGCGGCGTAGCGGGTGAGCGGACCGTCGCCGTAGCGGGCCCGGGTGGCCTGCTGGGCGGCCTTGGCGAACCGGCCGATGAGCTGGCTCGTCGCGTCCTTCAGCACGGCCAGCGCGCGGCGCGAGCCGTCGAACCCCGCCTCCCACAGCCGCGCGGCGACCAGGCGGTCCATCGCGGCCTCGAGCTCGGCGCCGGTGACCTGGGCCCCGTACCAGGTGTCCACGGCCTCCACGACGCGCGCCCGCTCGTCCGGGCGCGTCAGCACGCCCAGGTCGAGCCGGCCCCCGACGACCGCGTCCTCGACGTCGTGCACGGAGTAGGAGATGTCGTCGGCCAGGTCCATGACCTGCGCCTCGAGGCACTTGCGACCCGCAGGCGCATCGGCGCGCAGCCACTCGAACACCGGCAGGTCGTCCTCGTACACCCCGAACTTGTGGGTCGGGCGCCCGCTGGCGGGGCTGATCGGCCCCTGCCCGTAGCGCCACGGGTACTTGACCGACGCGTCGAGGCTGGCGCGCGTGAGGTTCAGCCCGACGGACCGCCCGTCGGGGGCGACCACCTTGGGGTCCAGCCGCGTGAGCAGCCGCAGCGTCTGGGCGTTGCCCTCGAAGCCGCCGATGCCGCGTGCCAGGTCCGCCAGCGCCCGTTCGCCGTTGTGCCCGAAGGGCGGGTGGCCCAGGTCGTGCGCGAGGCACGCGCTGTCGACGACGTCGGGGTCGCAGCCCAGCGCCTTGCCGATCTCGCGGCCGACCTGCGCCACCTCGAGCGTGTGCGTCAGGCGCGTGCGCACGAAGTCGTCCGAGGACGGGCCGAGCACCTGGGTCTTGGCACCGAGCCGCCGCAGCGCCGAGGAGTGCACGAGCCGGGCCCGGTCGCGCTCGAACGGCGTGCGCTCGCGCGACTTGACCCCCTCGTGCACCCACCGCTCCCGGTCGGCGTCGGCGTACCCGTCGACGTCGGGGGCGAGGTGGTCGAGTGCGGTCACGTGCCCAGCGTAGATGTCGACGGCCCGCCCCCGGGTGTGCTCAGCCCTTGACGGCGCCCGCCGTCAGCCCGCCCACGATGTACTTCTGCAGGAAGAGGAACAGCACGAGCACGGGCAGCGCCGAGATGACGGCACCGGCGGCGAACAGCCCCCAGTTGGCCTCGAGCAGCGCGGACACCCAGCCGTAGAGGCCGACGGCCACCGTCCAGTTCGCCTCCGACTGCAGCACGAGCCGCGCGATGATGAACTCACCGAAGGTGCTGATGAAGGACAGCAGCGCGACGACGGCCAGGATCGGCGTGACCAGGCGCAGGATGATCGTCCAGTACGTCTGGGCGTGCGTCGCGCCGTCGATCTTCGCCGCCTCGTCCAGCTCGCGCGGGACGGTGTTGAAGAACCCGTACATGAGGAACGTGTTCACGCCGAGCGCACCACCCAGGTACACCGCGATCAGGGCCAGCTTGCTGTTGAGGCCCAGCGCCGGCACGACGTTGCCCAGCGCGATCAGCAGCAGGAAGATCGCGACGAACGCGAGCATCTGCGGGAACATCTGGATGATCAGCAGGGCCGTCAGGCCGGCACGCCGCCCGGTGAACCGGAAGCGCGAGAAGGCGTAGGCGGCCGCCGCTCCCATGAGGACCGTGCCGATCCCGGTCGCGATGGCGATCTGCAACGAGTTGGCGAGCCAGGTCCAGAACAGCGTGCCGCCGAGCGCCTCGTAGTTCGCGGTGCTGACGGAGGAGAACAGGTCGTTCGAGCCGGTCAGCGTCCCGCCCTCGGAGAGCGACGCCGAGATCACGTAGACGATCGGGAAGATGGCGTAGAGGACGAAGAGCACGCCGATGACGTGCCGCCACCCCAGCTCGCGGAACCAACGGGCGGGACGCATGCGCGGCTGCGCCGCGCTCGAGGAGGTGCGGTGCGGGAGCGTGACGTCGGTGGTGGCCATGTCAGTTGATCTCCTCGAACTGCTTCGTCCGCTTGAACGTGATCGCGGAGATGGTCGCGACGATCACGAAGATCACGATGGACAGCGCTGACGCCAACCCGTAGTTCTTCGCCGCCGTCCCGTCCAGCCCGGACACGGAGTACACCATCGAGATGAGGATGTCGGTGTGGCCGAGCGGCACCGACGCGTCGGGGAACCGCGGTCCGCCCTTGGTCAGCATGTAGATCAGCGTGAAGTTGTTGAAGTTGAAGGCGAACGACGAGATGAGCAGCGGCGCCGTCGACACCAGCAGCAGCGGCAGCGTCACGGAGCGCCACGTGCGCGCCGCGCTCGCCCCGTCGACCTTGGCCGCCTCGAGGACGTCGGCGGGCAGCGACTGCAGCGCGCCCGTGCAGATGAGGAACATGTACGGGAAGCCGAGCCACAGGTTGACCCCCAGGACCGACAGCTTGGCCAGCCACGGGTCCGTGAGCCACGGGATCGCCGCTCCCCCGAGCAGCACCTGGTTGATGAAGCCGTACGACCGGTTCAGCATGCCGGACCACAGCAGCGCGGCGAGGAACCCCGGGATCGCGTACGGGAAGATCAGCAGCGTCCGGTAGATCTTGCGCCCGCGCAGCCGCGTGTCGTTGAACGTGATGGCGAGGAACAGCCCGAGCAGGAACGTCGAGACGACGGACAGGATCGCGAACGCGAACGTCCAGACCAGGATCTTCACGAACGGTCCGGCGTAGCGCTCGTCCGCGAAGGCGGTCTTGAAGTTGTCGAGGCCGACCATGACGCGCCAGCCGACGTTCAGCTGCTGGCCGTCGTCCGAGCGGAACGTGCCGTCCGACGTGGCGCGGTACACCGTGCCCGTCGTGACGTCGGTCATCGTGTCGGCCTCGGGGTCCCACTCGAGGGACGGCAGCGACACGAAGCCGGTGCGGGCGTCCTGCGTCCGGATCGAGCCGTCCTCCGGGTCGTCGGACAGCGGGACCCGCAGCTGGGTGACCTCACCCTGGCGCGCCAGGACCTCCTGCCGGCTGAGCACGGTGGCACCGGGGACCTCGGTCACGCGGCCGTCGTCGATGGTCGCGGCGTCGTCCGCCCGCAGCGGCTCCTCGGCCGTGCCGACCTGCGCCTCGCCGTCCTCGACGATGGCGAACCCGAGCTGCCCGCCCCGCTCGACGACGGTCAGGGGGTAGGTGGCCGAGCCCTCGACGCGGCGCTCGTTCTGGATGAGCAGCGCCTCGACGGCCTGCTCCTTGGTGGAGTTGTGCCCGTCCCCGTAGTTGGTGAACGCGACCCAGCCCGTGTACCCGACCACGTACACCTGGTACACGAGCAGGAACGCCAGGCCGGGCAGCACGTACTTCAGGGGCAGCGTGCGCCGGGAGAAGTAGACCCAGTCGGCCACGAGGACCAGCACGACCATCGACGCGAGGATCCCCAGGTGACCCTCGCGCCAGGCGGCGAGGATCCCGTAGACGCCGAGCGCGTTGACGACCGCCATCAGCGCGATCTTCACGAGCACGCCGATGCGGAACGGCTCCCGCGGCCGACGCCCGTGGTCGGCCACCACGGGACCGGAGGACCCGGGGGTCGGTCCGCCCGCGGCCCCGGTGGGGTCCGTGGTGTCACCGGCGAGGGTGGGGTGCGTGGCCATCGCGCGCCTTCCGTGCAGTCGGTCGGCGCGTCGGTGCGCCGGGACGGGTGGCCCGCGGACGGTCCGCGGACCGGGTCGGCCGTACCGCGGGACGACGCCCGCGGTACGGCCCGTGTCGGGTCAGGACCCGATCGCTCCCTGGATGTCGGCGATCATCTTGTCCCAGGCGGCCACAGGCTCGGCCGCGCCGGAGATGATGTTCGCCTCGGTGACGCCCCAGAAGGCCCAGACGGAGCCCATCTCGGGGATCGACGGCATCGGCACGGCCTCGGCACCGACGGCCGCGAAGCCGGCGGTGATCGGGTCCGCCGACGCCTGCTCGGCCGCCGACTTCAGGGCCGGCGGGCGGTTGCCGGCCTCGTAGAGCGCGAGCTGCGCCTCGTCCGTCGCCATGTAGTTGACGAGGAAGTCGTTCGCGAGCAGCGCGTTCTCGCTCTGCGCCGACACGTAGAAGCCCTGCACACCCACGAACGGCTGGGCGAGCTCGCCACCTGCCGACGGGATGGCGTCGATCGACAGCTCGAGGTCCCCGAACTGCTCGATCATCCACGGGCCGCCGATGATGAACGGCGACTCACCGTTCTTGAACGCCTCGACGGCGATGTCGTACGTGATGTCGGTCGACAGGACGCCCGCCTGGCCCTGCGTCTGCAGCCACGTCGCGAAGGCCTGACCCGGCGCGCCGCCCATGCCCAGCTCCGTGGAGTAGGAGCCGTCGTCGTTCTGCACGAAGACGGGGGCACCGAAGGACGTCTGCAGCGGGTAGTACGTGTACGGGTCGCCCTCGGTCCCGGTCTGGATGAGGAACGGGTACAGCGTGCCGGCGGTCTGGCCCGCGGCGATCGCCTCGTCCCACGTCGCCGGTGCCGTGGCGGCCAGCGCGGTGTTGCGGATCAGCGCGACGTTCTCGATCGCGTACGGCAGGCCGTAGACCTGGCCGTCCTGCGTGAACGCCTCGATCGCGACCTCCTCGAAGTCGGCGGTCTTGTCGCCGAGCTCGATGGGGGCCACCACGCCGTTGGTGGTGAACTCGCCGAGCCAGTCGTGCGCACCGACCGTGATGTCGGGGCCCTCACCGGTGGGGACCTGCGCCAGGAAGTCGGCGCGGATGTCCTCGAAGTTCTTGAGGACCACGTCGACGTCCACGTCGTTCTCGGACTCGAACGCCTCGGCGGCCTGCTCGACCGCGGCCTGCCGGGTCTCGTCGACCCAGACCACGAGCGCGTCGCCCGAGCCGGCGGAGCCACCGGTCGTGGCGTCGCCCGCGGGCTCGTCGCTGGAACCGCTGCACGCCGTGAGCGTCAGCGCGAGGCCGAGCGTGAACGCAGCGGCCGGGATGCCTCGTCGCATCTTGTTGTCTCCTGATGTGTCGTTCGACCTGCCCGACGTCCGGCGCATCACCGTTGTCGGCCGTTGCCGAAACGGTATGCGCGTTGCAGCCCCCCTTGCAAGTCGTTACGGTAACTTTCAGGTTCCAGTTTCACGTAGGCCGCGCCGATCTGCCGCGCGACGGGACGAGGAGGTCCGGTGGCCCCGACTACGCTGCCCACTGTGCGCACACGACTCACGGACCTGGCCGAGCAGGCCGGGGTGAGCACCGCCACGGTGTCGCGCGTGCTCAACGGCAAGCCTGGCGTCTCCGCCCAGGCGCGCCAGGCCGTGCTGACGGCCCTGGACATGCTGGGCTACGAGCGGCCCGAGAAGCTGCGCATGCGCTCCGCCGGCCTCGTCGGGCTCATCGTCCCCGAGCTGTCCAACCCCGTCTTCCCCGCCTTCGCCCAGGTCATCGAGACCATGCTCAGCGACCGCGGGTACACCCCGCTCCTGTGCACCCAGTCCCCCGGCGGCACCACGGAGGACCAGTACATCGAGCTGCTGATGGACCACGGCGTGGACGGCATCGTCTTCGTGTCCGGCCTGCACGCCGACACCACGGCCAGCAAGGACCGCTACCACCGGCTGCGCGGCCGGGGCGTCCCCCTGGTGCTCGTCAACGGGTACGCCGAGGGCGTCGACGCGCCGGCCGTGTCGACCGACGACACCGCGGCGATGGATCAGGCGCTTCGCCACCTGCACTCCCTCGGTCACCGCGCGATCGGACTGGCCGTCGGACCCACGCGGTTCGTCCCTTCGCAGCGTAAGCGCGACGCCTTCGCCGCGCTCATCGAGCAGCGCCTGGGCGTCACCGACCCCGAGGCTCACGTCGTGTCCACCCTGTTCACCGTCGAGGGCGGCCGGGCGGCCGCGACCCAGCTGTTCGAGTCCGGGCACACCGCCGTGGTGTGCGGTTCGGACCTCATGGCCCTCGGTGCCGTACGCGCCGCGCGCTCCCTGGGGCTGCGCGTGCCCGAGGACGTGTCCGTCGTCGGGTTCGACGACTCGCCCCTGATCGCGTTCACCGACCCGCCGCTGACGACCGTCCGGCAGCCGGTCCCCGCGATGGGGCACGCGGCCGTGTCGGCGCTCGTCGCCGAGATCACCGGGAGCGCGGCCCCGCGCACCGAGATGCTGTTCCACCCCGAGCTGGTCGTACGCGGGTCGACGGGCACCGCGCCCGCGAGCGCCCCGCCCGCCACGGACGACACCGGCGCCGTCGCGACCGCCGCACGCTGAGCGGCCGCGCCCCGCGTCCGGGCGCCTCCGCGCGCCCGCGACCACCCGCACCACCCTGTTGCACCTCTGCCCTGCACCCCCTCAGGAAGGCCATCCGTGACCCTCACGGCGCTCACCCCCGACCTCGTCGCCCACCGCCCCGACACGGGCACCGAGTGGTGGCGCCACGCCGTCATCTACCAGGTCTACCCGCGCTCGTTCGCGGACGCCTCCGGCGACGGCATCGGCGACCTGCCCGGTGTGACGGCCCATCTCGACCACCTCGTCGAGCTCGGCGTCGACGCGGTCTGGCTCTCGCCGTTCTACCGCTCGCCGCAGGCCGACGCGGGGTACGACGTGGCGGACTACCGCGACGTCGACCCGCTCTTCGGCACGCTCGCGGACGCCGACGCCCTCGTGGCCCGCGCCCACGAGCTGGGCCTGCGCGTGATCGTCGACCTGGTGCCGAACCACACGTCCGACGAGCACGCGTGGTTCCAGGCGGCCCTCGCGGCCGGTCCCGGGTCGCCCGAGCGCGCCCGGTACCACTTCCGTGACGGGAAGGGCGAGCACGGCGAGCTGCCGCCCAACAACTGGGAGTCGATCTTCGGCGGCCCCGCGTGGACGCGCACCACCGACCCGGACGGCACGCCCGGCCAGTGGTACCTGCACCTGTTCGACAGCAAGCAGCCGGACCTCGACTGGGACAACCCCGAGGTGCACGCCGAGTTCGCCGACGTGCTGCGGTTCTGGCTCGACCGGGGCGTCGACGGGTTCCGCGTCGACGTGGCCCACGGCATGGTCAAGGCGCCGGGCCTGCCGGACTGGGACGGGCACGTCGCGATGATCGACGGCACCGACGCGTCGCAGGACGTCGACGCCGTGGACGGCTCGGGCAACCACGGCCCGATGTTCGACCAGGAGGGCGTGCACGAGATCTACCGCGCGTGGCGCCGCATCCTCGACACGTACGACGGCGACCGCGCCATGGTCACCGAGGCCTGGGTCGAGCCGCTGAGCCGCCTGGCGCGCTACGTGCGTCCGGACGAGGCCCACCAGTCGTTCAACTTCGCGTTCCTCGCCGCGGGGTGGCACGCGCCGGCGCTGCGGCGCGTCATCACCGCCTCGTACGAGGCCAACGACGCCGTCGGGGCACCCACGACGTGGGTGCTGTCGAACCACGACGTCGTGCGGCACGCGTCGCGCATGGGGCTCGACGACCCGACCCACCGGCCCAACGGCATCGGCCACGACGACGAGCAGCCGGACGCGGAGCTGGGCCTGCAGCGCGCGCGTGCCGCGTCGCTGCTCATGCTCGGGCTGCCCGGGTCGGCGTACGTCTACCAGGGCGAGGAGCTGGGTCTGCCGGACCACACGTCGCTGGACGACGAGCTGCGCGAGGACCCGGCGTTCTTCCGCACGGGCGGCGCCGAGCGCGGCCGTGACGGCTGCCGGGTGCCGCTGCCGTGGGCAGGCGACGCCCCCGGGCTCGGATTCTCGCCGACCGGTGCGACCTGGCTCCCGCAGCCCCCGGAGTTCGCCGACCTGGCCGTCGACCGCCAGCGCGGGCGCGAGGGCTCGACCTACGAGCTGTACCGCGCCGCGCTGCGGCTGCGTCGCAGCGAGAACCTCGGTGCCGGCGGCCTGCAGTGGCTGGACACCCCGGCGCGCGAGCACGTGCTGGCGTTCCGCAACGGGGACGTCGTCGTGCTGGCCAACCTCGACGACGTCGACGTGCCCCTGCCCCGGGACGCCGAGGTGCTGCTGGCCTCGGGCCCGCTGGGCGACGGGGTCCTGCCGGCGGCCACGACGGTCTGGCTGCGCCTGCCCTGACGCACGCGGGACGGCCCGGTCGGCAGCTGCCGACCGGGCCGTCCGTGCGTCAGGCGACGGTCGCCGCCACGGCGTTCTCGACGACGGCCGGCAGGCCGCCCTCCCGGGCCCACGCGCGCTGCTCGTCGGCGCCGGTGCCCCGCTGCCACAGCCGCGCCAGGAGGTCCTGCACCGTGGCGAGGTCGCCGCTGTCGACCAGCGCCGGACGCAGGTGGTCGAGCATCTGCGCGACCGCGTCCCGCGCCGGCACCGGGGTCATGAACGGCGGCAGCAGCAGGTCGCCCCCGAGGCCCGACCGCGCCGCCCGCCACGTGGCGGCGCGCAGCGGCTCGACGCGCTCGTGCGACGGCGGCACGCCGTCGGCGGCCTGCCGCGCTGCCGTCTCCACCAGCGCACGGCACAGCGCCGCCACCAGGACGGCGTCGTCCGCCCGCAGGCAGACGTCGGCCACCCGGATCTCGACCGTGGGGTACCGCGGCGACAGCCGGGCGTCGAAATACATCATCGCCGGGTCGAGCGCCACCCCCGACTCGACGAGGCCCGCGACCGCCCGCCGGTACGCGTCGGCGGTGCCGAACGGCGCGGTGGGCCCCGCCGTGGGCCACCGGTTCCACATCTGGGACCGGATCGAGGAGTACCCCGTGTCCTCGCCGTGCCAGTACGGCGAGTTCGCACTCAGTGCCAGCAGCACCGGGAGCCACGGGCCGATGCGGTCGAGGACCGCGACGCCCTCGTCGTCGTCGGCCACCGAGACGTGCACGTGGCAGCCGCTCGTGAGCTGCTCGCGCACCGTCAGCGCGTACGCCTTCGCCATGGCCTCGTAGCGGGCGCCGCGCGAGAGCGTCGTCGGGCCCGACATGGGGGACGTCGCGACGGCGACGAGCCGGCCGTCTGCCTGCAGCGCGGCCGCCGACGCCCGCGCGCGCCCCTCCCGGACCTCGACCGCCAGCTCGTCGAGCTCGAGGCACGGGTGCGTGCCCGTCTCCACCTGCTGCTCCTGCAGCTCCTTCTCGAGGCCCCCGCCCGGGGGCCCTTCGTCGGCAGCCTCCCCACCGCCCTGCTCGTGGGCGCGCACCGCCGCCTCGGCCACACCGGTGGGCACGCCCGCGGCGTCCACCAGCAGGTACTCCTCCTCCACACCCATCGTCCGCACGGGCTGCAGTCTGCAGGCCCGTGGGCGTCCGCGCGCGGCGAGACGGACGACCGGTGCGTCAGCCGCCCGAGACGGACAGCTCGGCCTCGTGCAGGTCCCGCCGGAAGTCGTCGGACAGCTCGCGGGAGTCGAGCCACCCGTACGGGAGGATCGGGCGCTTGGGCGAGCCCGCACGGCCCCGCGGCCCCTCGGCCGCGTCACCCGGGTACGGCTGGTCGAGGTCGAGCCGGGCGAGCAGGTCGTCGAGCTCGGCCAGCGACGACACGAGCCCGAGCTGGGCGCGCAGCTCCCCGCCGACGACGTAGCCCTTGAGGTACCACGCCATGTGCTTGCGCATCTCGCGCAGCGCCTTCGACTCCTCGCCGAAGTGGTCGACCATGAGCTCGGCGTGCCGGCGCATGACGCGCGCGACGTCGGCCAGCCCCGGGCGGATCCGCTCGTCGGAGCCCGCGAAGGCCGCCGCGAGGTCCGCGAACAGCCAGGGCCGGCCCTGGCACCCGCGCCCCACGACGACCCCGTCGCAGCCGGTGTGCGCGACCATCGCCAGGGCGTCCTCGGCCGACCAGATGTCGCCGTTGCCGAGCACCGGGATGTCCGTGACGGCCTGCTTGAGCGTGGCGATCGCGTCCCAGTCGGCCGTGCCGGAGTAGTAGTCGGCCGCGGTGCGCCCGTGCAGGGCCACGGCGGCGACGCCCGCGTCCTGTGCCGTCAGGCCGGCCTCGACGTACGTCAGGTGGTCCTCGTCGATGCCCTTGCGCATCTTGACGGTCACGGGCACGCCGTGCGGCTGCGCGGCGTCCACCGCGGCACGGACGATCCCGGCGAACAGGTCCCGCTTCCACGGCAGCACCGCTCCCCCGCCGCGACGGGTCACCTTGGGCACCGGGCAGCCGAAGTTGAGGTCGATGTGGTCGGCGCGGTCCTCCTCGACCAGCAGACGCACGGCTGCGCCGACCGTCGCGGGGTCGACGCCGTAGATCTGCACCGAGCGCGGCACCTCGTCCGGCTCGAACGCGATGATGCGGAACGACTCGGGGCTGCGCTCGACCAGCGCGCGGCTCGTCAGCATCTCCGCGACGTACAGCCCGGCGCCGGACTCGCGGCACAGCCGACGGAACGCCGCGTTGGTGACCCCGGCCATGGGCGCGAGCACGACGGGCGTGTCGACGGTGATCGGGCCGATCCGCAGGGGCGGGAGGACGGCGGAACCCGGCTGCGGGGTCCCGTGCGGGGTCGTGGTCGTCTCGGGCACGGGTCCATTGTCCCCCCCAACCCCGCCCGGCCTCGAGGACCTCCTCGCCGGGGGTGGGCGCGACCACCCCGGGGGCGCGCCCGCGGAGGTGGAGGCCGCGACGCGCGCCCGGAACGGGAGTCCGTGCGCTGACACCGCAGCGGGCGGACGTCCTCAGCCGCGCCCGTCGCCTGCGGCCGACGAGCCGCGGGCGAGACGGTCGAGGCCGTCGAGGACGAGGTCGAGACCGAACTCGAACTCGGCCTGGTCGTCGCACCACCCGAGCGTCGAGGCGTCGTCGTGCGCGACCTCGGCGAGCATGGCGGCGAGGTGCGGCACCAGCTCCGCCATCCCGGCGAGCGCGTCGGCGCCCTGCTGGTCACCGGCATCGGGCTCGCCGATCTCGGGGCTGAAGCCGAACATCCGGCTGCCCAGCGCGTGCAGCCCGTGGTGCACGAGGTCGTAGGACAGCCCGCCGTCACGCATGAGACCGACGACGGCGTCGACGTGCCGTGCCGCGCCCAGGGTCATGACGCTGCGCGCCGCCATGACGTCCGGCGCCCACGGGTGACGCAGCATGACCGTGCGCGCGGCGAGCAGCCGGGCACGCACCGCCGCGCGCCACCCGCCGTCCTGCGCCGGCACCGCGCTCGTGTCGGCTGCGGCGGCCAGCTCGTCGAGCACGAGCTCGACGGCGCCGTCGAGGATGCCGCCCTTGCCGCGCACGTGGTGGTACAGCGACATCGCCTCGACGCCGAGCTCGTCGGCCAGGCGTCGCATCGTGAGGGCCTCGACGCCCGCGGCGTCGGCGATGTCGACGGCACGGCGCAGCACGCGCTCACGCGTCAGGCGCGGACGCGACGCGTCGGCGACGGGAGCCTCGACCACACCACCACCCTCTCACCGTCCCGGGCGGCCGTTGACGCGCCGCACCGTCGGATGCGACCCTTACACAGTAAGCCTTACGCCGTAAGGCTCCATCTCCGGAGGCGACCGTGCCGACCACGCCCCACCGCAGCGACGCCACGGCCCCGACAGCCCCCGGCGCCGACCTCCGCATGCGTGCCGCGGTGCACGAGCGCTACGGCGGACCCGAGGTCGTCCGCCTCACCGATGTCCCGGCGCCGGCGCTGCACCCCGGCGACCTGCTCGTCCGCGCGTACGCCTCGGACGTGAGCGTCGCGGACCACCGGTTGCGCGCACGGGACCTGCCCCGCGGCATGGGCGTGCTCGCCGGCCCCGTCGTCGGCTTCCGCCGTCCGCGTCGGCAGGTGCTCGGCATGGAGGTCGCCGGCGTCGTCGCCGCCACCGGCCCCCGGGTGACGGGGTTCCGCCCCGGCGACCGCGTCGTCGCGGCGACCGGGTCCGGGTTCGGCGGCCACGCCGAGCTCGTGCGGGTGCCCGCGTCCGGCGTCGTCGCGCACGTGCCCGACGCCCTGCGGCTCGACGAGGCGGTCGCGCTGGTCTTCGGCGGGCTCACGGCCCACAAGTTCCTGAGCCGCGCCGACGTGCGCCCCGGCACCGAGGCGCTCGTCAACGGTGCGTCGGGCGCCGTCGGGACGATGGTCGTCCAGCTCGCCGCCGCCCGCGGCGCACGCGTGACGGCCGTGTGCAGCGCACCGAACGCCGACCTCGTGCGCTCGCTCGGGGCCACCGAGGTCGTCGACCACCTCACGCAGGACGTCACGGCGCTGGGGCGGCGCGTCGACGTCGTCGTCGACTGCGTCGGCACGCTGCCGCTCGCCCGAGCCCGCCGCGTGCTGCGACGCGGCGGCACGCTGCTGCTCGTCGTCGCCGACCTGGCCGGCACCATCGGCGCACCGCTCGCCCGGCTCCGTGGCGTCCGCGCCGTCACCGGCGACCTGCCGACGTCAGCCGCCGACCTCACCGAGCTCCTGCGGCTCGCGGCCGAGGGCACCCTGCGCCCGGTCGTCGACCGGACGTACGCGTTCGAGGACGTCGTCGAGGCCCACCGCTACGTCGACACCGGCCGCAAGCGCGGCGCGGTGGTGCTGCGGATCCTTCCCGAGGTGCGGGCCTGACCGGACGCCGGCACGTCGGGCGTCACGACCCGTCGCGGACGAGCCGGCACGGACAGCAGGGCACGAACCGCCGGCCACGAACAGCCGCGGGCCCGGGCGCCGAAGCACCCGGGCCCGCGGTCGTGCGGCGCCTCAGGCCCCCACGAGGCGCTGCGCGAGGTAGCCGGTGACCTGGTCGAGCGCGACGCGCTGCTGCGACATGTCGTCACGGTGCCGGATCGTCACGGCCTGGTCGTCGAGCGTGTCGAAGTCGACCGTGATGCAGAACGGCGTGCCGATCTCGTCCTGGCGGCGGTAGCGGCGGCCGATCGCCCCGGCGTCGTCGAACTCGACGTTCCAGTTCCTGCGCAGCTCCGCGGCGAGGTCGCGCGCCTTCGGGCTGAGCTGCTCGTTGCGCGACAGCGGCAGCACCGCGGCCTTGACCGGGGCGAGGCGGGGGTCGAGCTTGAGGACCGTGCGCTTGTCGACCCCGCCCTTGGTGTTGGGCGCCTCGTCCTCGGTGTACGACTCGACGAGGAACGCCATGAGGGAGCGTGTCAGGCCGGCCGCCGGCTCGATGACGTACGGCACGTAGCGCTCGTTCTTGGCCTGGTCGAAGAACGACAGGTCCTGGCCCGAGTGCTCGGAGTGCGTGCCGAGGTCGAAGTCGGTGCGGTTGGCGATGCCCTCGAGCTCGCCCCACTCGCTGCCCGTGAAGCCGAACTTGTACTCGATGTCGACCGTGCGCTTGGAGTAGTGCGACAGCTTCTCGGCCGGGTGCTCGTAGTGGCGCAGGTTCTCGCGCGCGATGCCGAGGTCGACGTACCAGTCGGTGCGGGTGTCGATCCAGTACTGGTGCCACGTCTCGTCGGTGCCGGGCTCGACGAAGAACTCCATCTCCATCTGCTCGAACTCGCGCGTGCGGAAGATGAAGTTGCCGGGCGTGATCTCGTTGCGGAACGACTTGCCGATCTGCCCGATGCCGAACGGGGGCTTCATGCGGGCGGCGGTGTAGACGTTCTTGAAGTTCACGAAGATGCCCTGCGCGGTCTCGGGCCGCAGGTAGTGCAGGCCGGACTCGTCCTCGACCGCGCCGAGGTAGGTCTTGAGCATCATGTTGAAGTCGCGCGGCTCGGTCCACTGCCCGCGCGTGCCGCAGTTGGGGCACGCGATGTCGGCCAGGCCGTTCTCGGGCGCGCGGCCCTTCTTCTCCTCGAACTCCTCGACGAGGTGGTCCTCACGGAACCGCTTGTGGCACGACAGGCACTCGGTCAGCGGGTCGGTGAAGACGCCGACGTGGCCGGACGCGACCCAGACCTGGCGCGGCAGGATCACCGAGGAGTCGAGGCCGACGATGTCGTCGCGGCTCGTGACCATCGCGCGCCACCACTGGCGCTTGATGTTCTCCTTCAGCTCGACACCGAGCGGTCCGTAGTCCCACGCGGAGCGGGTGCCCCCGTAGATCTCACCGCTCGGGAACACGAAGCCCCGGCGCTTGGCGAGGGAGACGACGGAGTCGAGACGGGACGGTGCGGCAGCCACGGTGGGTTTCTCCTGGGTCGAGGACGTCCGCGGCTGGGTGCCGCGGGGCACAGCAGCCCAGGTTATCGGTCGCCCGGCAGGGTGCCGCACACGTCTCCGGTCGGGTCGCTGTTTTGACAACGGTTCTCGACAGGATTGAGAATCGGTCTCATGTCCCCGCATCACCGTCGCCCCGCCCTCCTCGCCGCACTCACCGCGCCCGTCCTCGCGCTGTCGGCGTGCGCGTCCACGGCGGGCGACGACGGGACGGTGCGGGCACTGGCGTCCTTCTACCCCCTGCAGATGGTGCTCGAGGAGGTCGGGGGCGACCGGGTCGACGTCGACTCCCTGACCCCGCCCGG
>Ga0233375_1000191_pt1 | contig 35999 bp, 31 predicted proteins | sample ElkDunMinimDraft_10_FD_191539 | JGI IMG/M metagenome (GOLD analysis project Ga0233375, IMG submission 191539) | Fecal eukaryotic communites from dung pellets of Tule Elk in California, USA - Elk Dung E16 | ecosystem: Host-associated > Mammals > Digestive system > Large intestine > Fecal | place...
ACGCGCCGGGGTCCAGGGCCGCGACCGCCTCCGGGCGGTCGCGGCCTTCGCGTTGCCGGGGTGGGAGTCAGCGCTCGAGCACGACCGCCAACCCTTGCCCCACCCCGATGCAGATGGCGACCACGGCGACGCCGTGGCCGCGTCGGCGCAGCTCATGGGCGGCGCGCCCGATGACCCGGCCGCCCGAAGCCCCGAGCGGGTGCCCGATCGCGAGCGCGCCGCCGTGGATGTTGAGCCTGCCCGGGTCGAGGTCGGGCCAGCCGGCCAGGCACGCGAGCGACTGCGACGCGAACGCCTCGTTGAGCTCGACGACGTCCACCTCCGCCCACGACCGCCCGGCGCGAGCGAGGGCCTTGTTCGCGGCCTCGATCGGGGCGATCGGAAACTGGTCCGGGTCGACACCGTGCGCGGCACGACCGGTGATGCGCGCCAGCGGCTCCGCGTCGATCGCGCCTTCGGCGCCCAGCAGCACCGCCGAGGCGCCGTCGTTGAGCGAAGAGGAGTTTCCGGCGGTGACGGAGCCATCGGCCGCGAACAGTGGCGTCAGCCCCGCCAGAACCTCTAGCGACACCCCGTCGCGGATGCCTTCGTCCCGCGCCATCTGCGCTCCGGCCACCTGCACGGTCTCGGCGTCGAAGACGCCGTCCGCCCAGGCCTGAGCCGCGAGCCGGTGCGATCGCGCGGCGAAGGCATCCTGGGCTTCACGGGTGATCCGCCACCCTCGCGCGGTCTTCTCGGCGGCCTCGCCGTTGCTGATCGTCCACGGCGCGGGCAGTGCGCGGTTGACCATCCGCCAGCCGATCGACGTGTTCCACATCGTCGGGTTGCCCGCAGCCGGCCATGGTTTGGGGGACTTCTCGACCACGTACGGCGCACGGGACATCGACTCCACCCCACCGGCGAGGACGATCTCGGCGTCTCCCGCCTCGATCGCCCGCGATCCTTGGATGACCGCATCCAGCGACGACGCGCACAGGCGGTTGACGGTCACCGCGGTCACCGAGGTGGGGAACCCGGCCAGCAGCGCGCCGAATCTCGCCACGTTGCGGTTGTCCTCGCCTGCCTGATTCGCATCCCCGAAGACCACGTCGTCGATACGCGCCGGGTCGAGCCCGACCCGTTCGACGCTCGCGCGCATCACCGTGGCCGCGAGATCGTCGGGGCGCACGCCCGCCAGCGCCCCGCCGGCACGGCCGAAGGGGGTGCGCACCGCGTCGTAGATGAAGGAAGCGGTCATTTTCTCTCCCATCCGGATGCCGCCGGTCGCGGCATCCTGCTCAGTGGGCCACCGGACGGACGCCGTTGCGTCGTCGCCAGCGCTCGTCGAAGACGGCGATCACGAGCGCGACGAGGAAGATCGCGAGCGTCGCGAACATCGCCTCCCGGTAGCCGTGCCGGTACGCCGTCCCCGCACCCGCGAACGGGCTGTCGGCGGCGATCGTGCCGTAGAAGACGGCGGTGACGACGGCGATGCCCACGGCCGCGCCGAGTCGCTGGGCGACCTGCGAGATCGAGCCGGCGAGACCGCCCATCGTGATCGGCACGTTCGTCAGTGTCAGCGTCTGATTGGGGGCGGCCACCGCGCCGGCCCCCGCCCCCGCGACGACGAGCACGCACGGCAGCGCCCACAGCACCGCTTCCGCAGGAAGAAGGAGCGGTACGAGCGCGGCCAGCAGCCACCCCGCCACGGCGAGGGCGAGCCCGCCGATGACGAGCCGGCGCCCCCACCGGTGCGTCGCGCGACCGCTCCACCACGCCGTGGCGGTGTAGGCGACGGCGAAGGGCAGGATCGCGAGCCCCGCGATGGGAGCACTGGCGCCCAGGCCCAGCTGGAAATAGAGCGTGGTCAGCAGCAGTGCCGCCGGCGACCCCGCGTAGTACACCAGCGAGATGAGCACCCCGTTGCGGAACCCACGATCACGGAACAGGGCGATGTCCACGACGGGGGTCCGTCCACGCCGCGCGTATCCGCGCTCCCACAGCGCAAAGGCGAGGCCCGCCAGCGCGGCGGCACCGAGGAGCAGCCAGCGTCGCGGGTCGTCGGAGGCCGATCCGGTGGTCAGGATGAACGGCGCCATGAGGGTCAGGGTCGCCAGGGCCAGTAGCGCCACGCCGAGCGGGTCGAGGTCCACGCGCACGCGCGGACGCGCCCGGACGGCGGGGAGCAGCACGAGGGCGAGGCCGATCAGCGCGAGCGTCGGCGGCACGTTCATCAGAAAGACCAGGCGCCAGCCCCAGGCCTCCCCACCGAGGCCCACGAGCAGGCCCCCCAACGGCGGCGCGATCGCCAGCGTCAGCCCGATCATCGCACCGTAGACACCGAAGGCCCTGCCCAGCGCCGCACCGGTGAACAGCTGCCGGATCAGTCCCAGCGCCTGCGGCATCATCGCCCCGGCCCCGACACCCTCCAGCAGCCGTGCAGCGACGAGCATCTCGGTGTTCGCGGCGAACGCGCACGCAACGCTTGCCACCCCGAACACCACCAGACCCACGACGAACATCGCGCGACGCGAGTGCAGATCGCCGGCGCGACCGAAGGGCACCAGCGCGACGCCGAAAGCGAGCACGTAGCCGGCGACGATCAGCTGCACGGCCATCGGCCCGGCGCCCAGCGACGACTGGATGGCGGGCACGGCGACGTTCACCTTGGCGATGTCCAGGACGGCAAGACCCGCCGCGCACAGGCAGACCGCGAACGCCGCCCAGCGCTCGCGCTCCCCGTGCCGCGCCCTGGTCACCGCTGCGCCCGAACCGGGTCGCGAAGGATCTGCGCGCTCAGGGCCCGGATCATCCAGGCGGTCGCGAGGGGGGCCTCGATCAGCAGGTTGTGGCCGACGGCGGGCACGGTGACGATGCGATCGGCGCCGGCGGTGTGCGGCGCGATCTCGGCGAGCATCGACTCGTCGATGAAGCCGTGTTCCGCACGCACGCAGTAGGTGTGCGGGGGGAACGGCCGCAGAAACGCGTCGACGTCGGTCGTGCGGGCGTACAGCGCCGGGTCGAGCTTGAGCACCCACCCGCCGTCGCCGCGGCGATGCGCGTGCTCGGCGATGTGCGCCAGGAGCGCCGGCGGCGCGTCCACCGCGTCGGGGACGGTGCGGAAGGCCGCCACCGCATCGTCGAGGCGCGGGTGGCGCTGCAGCGGCCGCTGGGCGATGGCGTGACGTTTGGCCAGCTGCTGCGGGGTGTAGCGGCGCAGCGGGGTGTCGAGCGTGATGACGCCGGCATACCGCCCGGGCCGATCCCACGCGGCCGCCAGCGCGATGAGCCCGCCCAGGCTGTGCCCCACCAGCACCGTCGGAGCATCCGCGCACAGGGCCGCCGTCACGGCCGCGACCTCCGCCGACCAGTGCGCGAACGTGTAGTCGCCCCGGTGCGGGCTGTCGCCGTGGCCGGTCAAGTCCATCGCGACGACCCGCGCGCCCTCCGCGGCGACGGGGGCGATGGCATCCCACCACTCCTTCTGCGCGGCATTGCCGTGCAGAAGGAGCAGGTTCGCGGTGGGCGCCGCGCCCGGCGGCTCCCAGACGCTGCAGGCCAGGGCCACCTCGTCGTCCACCGCGACGGCGGTGCGGCGCGGCGTCTGGGCGAGGGCGGCCGCCAACCACCCCCGCCCCTGCACCGTCTCGGCGACGGTCACGCGTCCAGTGACAGCACGTGGACGTGCTCCGGCGCGACGCGCAGGAACGCCTCGGTGCCCACCCTGCCGTGTTCGGACGGGTTCACCCGCAGGCGGATCTCGCTGCCGGCGACGTCGGCGATGTAGTCGACGGCTTCACCGAGGTACGCACCCGCGTCGATGCGGCCGACCCAGCCGTTCTCCCCGTCCATCATGTTGTCGAGGTCGATGACCGTGAAGTCCTCAGGGCGCACCAGGAGGATCGCCCGGTCGCCCACCGACAGGTCGCGCCAGCTGCGGCTGGAGATCACCCCGGCTGCCGTCTCGACCCGCGCGATGTCACCCTCGACGGACTGGACCGCGCCGTGAAGCACGTTCGAGGTGCCGACGAACTGCGCCACGAAGAGGCTGTTCGGCGAGGTGTAGATCTCGCGCGGTGTGCCGACCTGCACGATGCGGCCCTGGTTCATCACCGCGATCCGAGATGAGAGCGCCAGCGCCTCCCCCTGATCGTGCGTGACGTAGACGGCTGTGAGCCCCAAGTGCTGTTGCAGGCGCTTGAGCTCCATGCGCATCGACTCGCGCAGCTTCGCATCGAGGTTCGACAGCGGCTCGTCGAGGAGGATCAGCTCCGGCTCCGTGACCAGCGCGCGGGCGAGGGCGAGGCGCTGCTGCTGACCGCCGGACAGCTTCGTCGCGGCGCGTCCGATGTATCCGCCGAGGTCGACGGCGTGCAGGGCCGCCTCGACCTTCTCGGCGATCTGCTTGCGCGACAGCTTGAGTTCACGCTGACGCACTTCCAGCGGGAAGGAGACGTTCTTGAACACGTTCAGGTGCGGCCAGATCGCGTAGGACTGGAAGACCATGCTGAGTCCGCGGTGGTTCGGGTCCAGCCGTACGCCGTCGGAGCCGGAGAACACCGTGCGATCGCCGATCTTGATCTTCCCGGTGTCCGGGGTCTCCAGCCCCGCGATGGAGCGGAGGGTGGTGGACTTCCCGCATCCCGACGGGCCGAGGAGGGTGAAGACCTCGCCGGGCTCGACGTCGAAGGTGACGTCGGTGAGGACGGGCACCGATTCGCGCTTGGCGGGGCGTCCGGCGCCGTTGGTGCGGATCGCCCCCGTCGCGTCGGACGGCAGCGCCGCGCGCGCCGCCCCCTCGAAGGACTTCTGCAGGTGCTGCACAGACAACATGCTCATGTTCGTGGATGCCTTTCGACTTACAGCTCGACCTTGGTCCCGAAGCGGGAGCCGACGGAGTAGGAGATGCCGATGATCGCGCACAGGATCGCGATCATGACGATGCTCAGCGCCGCGACGACACCGAAGGTGCCCTCGTTGTACTGGCGGAAGAGGATGACCGAGAGCACCTCCGATTTCGGCCCCGCGAGCAGCACGGTCGCCGACAGTTCACGGAACGACACGAGCACGACGAAGATCCACCCCGAGAGGATGCCGGGGGCGGCCAGGGGCAGCAGGATGCGGCGGAACGTCGTCCACCACTTGGCGCCGTTGACGTGCGCGGCCTCCTCCAGTTCGTTGCCGATCTGCGTCATCGCGGAGGCGGAGTAGCGCATGCCGTAAGGCAGGTACCGCGTGACGTAGGCCACCACGAGGATGACGAGGGTGCCGTAGATGGGGATCGGCGACCGCAGGTACACCGACATCATCCCGAGGCCCAGCACCAGGCCGGGGATCACCAGCGGCGCGAGGGTGAGCACGTCCAGCAGCTTTCGCCCGAACATGGTCGAGCGCACGACGAACCAGGCGGCGAGCGTCGTAATGATCATGGTGATGGTCGCCGCAACGAGCGCGACCACGATCGTGTTCATCGTCGCGGGGAAGATGTTGCGCACCTCGGCCAGCTCGATGTAGTTCGTGAAGTCCATCGCCGCGAGGGACTCCCAAGACGGGGTCCGGTAGAACGGGCTCAGCGAGACGTACAGCAGGGCGAGCACGGGAAGGATCACCGAGAAGAGGAAGTAGAGCCCCACCCCCGCGCCCACCCATCCCTTGGCGCGACCGAGGCGCACCGGGGACGGTCGGAAGTTCTTGCCCGTCATCGTCTGGAATTCCTTCTTCGAGCTGCCTCCGGCTCCCGTTCCATACATGAGCAGCATGGCCAGGAGCATGATGCCGATCGACACCGCCCCGGCGGCCCCGATGTCGGTGGGGTAGCCGTGCATCAGGAAGTAGATGCGGCTGGTGAAGACCTCCACACCCTTGGTCTCGCCCAGGATCACCGGGATCTCGAACGACTCCAGCCCCAGCACCAGCACGATGACGGTGGAGCTTGCCAGCGCCGGCCGGATCACCTGGAGCGTGACCCGCCGCATGACGGTCCACCAGTTCGCCCCGGCGACGCGTGCCGCCTCTTCGAGCGACGGGTCCATCGCCTTGAACGCCGGGACCATGAACAGGAACACCAGCGGCACCGTGTGCAGCCCGGCGGCGACGATCATGCCGCCCAGGCCGTAGGCGTCCACCGGCGAGGAGCCGAAGATCCCGGCCAGGAAGCTACTGATGATGCCGACGTCGCCGCCGTAGAGGAACACCCAGGAGATCGCGTACACCACGGGCGGCAGCACGAGGGGGGTCAGCGACGCGGCGAACAGGAGTCCCTTGAACGGAACATCCGTCCGCGCCTGCAGGTAGGCAAGGCCGGTACCCAGCACGACGGCGATCGCCGCGCTGCCGACGGCGAACACGATCGTGTTCCACACGGTGTGCAGCGCGGAGGGCGAGCCGAAGGCGCGGCGGAACGCGTCGAGGGTGAACCCCGATTCGTCGAAGAACGTGCCCCACAGCAGGTAGAAGATCGGCGTGCCGACCAGGTAGGCCACCACTGCCAGCACCACGACATAGACGATGTGCTTGCTGGTCGGCCGCCACCGCGGCCTGCGGCCGCTCCCGCCGATCGGCTCCGGCGGCACCGGAGTCTGCGTCGGCGGCTCCGGGCGCACCAGGACTGTCTCGCTAACCACGGATCTCAACCGCCTCTCACGTAGTCGGGAAGGATGGGCTCGGTGCCCTTGAGCAGGTTGTCGTATGCGATCCGCCACTCGTTGAGCCGCTCGCTGGTGAGGTCGGTCAGGTCGGGCCGCACCTTCGCGGCCTCGAGCAGGTCCGTCTCGGCCGCGTTCTGCTGGACGTACTGCTCGGCGGCGAGGATGGTCGCCCCCTCGTTCAGGTACCAGGTCGAGAACAGCAGCGCGGCGGCCGGGTGCGGCGCCTCGCGCATCAGCCCGATGCCGGCCGGCACCAGGGGCACGGGGTCGATCGTGGGTTCATAGGAGACCGGTGCGCCGGTGAGCCGCTGCGGGGCCACCAGGGCGATGTTGGGTCCGCCGTAGTACTGGCCGGAGGCGATCCCGGCGGATGCCGGATTGGAGCTGTCGGCAGTGCTGGAGTGCGCGGCGATCGTCGTCATCAGCTCCTCGAACTCCGCCACGCTCATCCCCTGGTTCTGGGTGAGCTCCTGGAAGATCGTGAGATACCACGGGTGGTAGTTCGTCACGAGCGCCGTGCGGCCTGCCCAGAACGGTTCGCCGAAGTCGCGGATCGACGTGGGCACGTCGGCACCGGTGACGGCATCGACGTTCCAGACCGGCAGGAAGGGGTATTGGAAGGTCTCGATTGCGTGATCGGACACGAGGTCCCGGTCCGGCGCCGACTCCGCGAGGAAGGCGGGGATGGGCGCCACGACGCCCTCCTCCGCGTACATGAGGTTCAGCTCGTGACTGTAGGTCTCCACGACGTCCGCCTCGATGCGGCCCGCCGCGGCCTGCTCGAAGATCTGCTGCTGCACGACCTGGGTGGTCCCGGGGTTGAGGATGACGAGGTCGAGGTCGTACTCCGCCTCGAAGGCCGCTTCGATCTCGCCGAAGACGTCGTCCGAGCGCAGGTACACCACGACCTCGCCCTCCTCCTCGGCCGCGGCGACGATCGCCGCGGCGCGTTCGTCGGCGGACATCTCCGCGAACGCGTCGTAGGCGGAGCCGTCTGCTCCCGCCGATCCGCTCACGGCGGGACTGGGCCCGCAGCCGGTGAGCGCCAGCGCGAGGATGCTCGCGCCGCCCACGAGCGCGGCTGTGCTTCGTCTGTGCCTCATTGCACCTCTCCCTCATTGGAGTGAACGCCTGCGTTAATGTCAGACTTCAAGTGTCTTACATAAGACCAGACAAAGGTCATCGGCGTCAACCATTTCCTCTCCGCTCACGCCCGCGCGTTGAACGGATCCCGGATCTCGCTGCCGGTGTCGATCCAGGCCGTCTTCACCTCGGTGTACTCGCGCACGGCGTCCGCACCGCCTTCCCGCCCGATCCCGCTCTCCTTGAATCCGCCGAACGGCGCCACCGGGCTGATCTTGCGGTAGTTGTTCACCCACACCGACCCGGCGTTGAGCCGCCGCAGGAGCCGGTGGGCCCGCCCGACATCCTGCGTCCATATGCCGGCGGCGAGTCCGAAGGGGGTGTCGTTGGCGATCCGCACGGCGTCGTCCTCATCCCGGAACCGGATCAGCGAGGCGACCGGGCCGAAGACCTCCTCCCGGGCGATGCGCATGTCGTTGGTCACGTCGGTGAACACCGTGGGCTCGACGAACAGCCCCCGCCGCAGGTGCGCCGCGTCGGGCCGCCGGCCACCCGTGGCCAGCGTGGCGCCCTCGGCGACGGCAACGTCGATGTAGCGCATCACCTTCTCGTGCTGCGCCTGGCAGGCGACGGTGCCCATCTCGCTCTCCGGATCCCGAGGGTCGCCGAGCCGGATGCGGCGCGCATACTCCACCAGCGCGGCGCTGAACTCGTCGTAGACGTCTTCGTGCACCAGCACGCGCGAACCGGCCATGCAGGTCTGCCCCGTCGCCGCGAAGATTCCCGAGACGACTCCCTTGACCGTCCGCGGCAGGTCCGCATCGGGAAAGACGATGCTCGCCGACTTGCCCCCCAGCTCGAGCGACACGCGCGCCAGCCGGCGCGCGGCCGCCGTGGCGATCCGCTTGCCGACGTCGGTGGAACCGGTGAAGGCGATCTTCGCGACATCGGGGTGGTCTACGAGGGCGGAGCCGGCCGCACCGTCGCCCGCGAGCACATTGATGACCCCGGGCGGGAACCCGGCCTGCTCGAAGAGCCGGGCGAGGACGATCGTCGACACCGGCGTGACCTCCGAGGGCTTGACCACCATCGTGCAGCCGGCCGCCATGGCAGGGGCCAGCTTCATCATCAGCAGCGAGAGGGGACTGTTCCAGGGCGTGATCGCGGCGACGACACCGATGGGCTCGCGCACAGTGAAGGCCTGCAGGTGAGGGATGCTGGAGGCGAGTGTCTCTCCCAGCGGGCTCTCGGCGACACCGGCGAAGTAGTAGCACTGATGCGCGAGGGAACGCGCCAGCGGGGCCGCCTCACGGATGAGCTTGCCGTTCTCCTGCACGCAGATCTGGGCGAGCTCGTCGGCCTGCTCCAGCACCAGGTCGCCGAGGCGGCGCAGCACGGCGGCACGCCCGGCCGGCGTGAACTGTGACCACGGGCCGGACTCGAAGGCGACCTTGGCGGCCGCGACCGCACGGTCCACGTCGGCGGAGGTCGCTCGGGGCACCGACGCCCATGCTTCGCCGGTGTAGGGATCCACGCAATCGAAGGTCGCGCCGTCGGACGCGGCGACCCACTCGCCGTCGATCAGCATGGCGTACTCACGCGTGTCCGCCGCGATGGGCTGACTGGGTGCCGTCTGTGTCATGTCTCCTCCTTGAGCGCCGATCATCGATGACCTGCTAACTGTTTGACTTTATCGCTCACGTGCAGAAAAGATGTAAGACATTTACTGGCGCGCAATGACGAGCGACGAAAGCAGGACGAAATGATCGGGTTCATCGGAGTCGGGAAGATGGGCGCCTCGCTCGCCGGGCGACTGGTGGACGGGGGTGACCTGCTCGTCTACGACCGCCACGCCCCCGCGGCGGACGACCTCGTCGCGCGCGGCGCGCGGTTCGCCGGCCCCGAGCAGATGGTGGCGGAGTGCGACGTCGTCCTGACGTGCCTGCCCGCACCGACGCATGTGCGGGATCTCTTCCTCGGGGAAGGCGGCCTGGCCGCCGCACTGCGGTCGGGCACCCTCGTCATCGATATGACGACGAGCACGCCGCTGGTGGACCAGGAGATCGCCGCGGCCCTGCGCGAGCGGGGCGTGGACTTCGTCGATGCGCCGATCGCCGGCGGCACCCGACGCGTGAGCGACGGCAAGGCGACCCTCATGGTCGGCGCCACCGCCGACGCCTACCCGCGCGCCGCGGCGATCCTGCACCGCATCACACCCGACGTCGTGCACGTCGGGGACATCGGCGCCGGGCACACGATGAAGCTCGTGAACAACCTGCTGAACGCGTGCAACCGCATCGCCGCGATGGAGAGCATCCGCATCGGCGAGGCGCACGGCATCCGCCGCGACGTGCTCATCGACGTCCTCAACCGCGGCAGCGGTCGCAACTACACGACGGAGACGACGTACCCGCAGCTGCTGTCGGGGCCCGAGCCGCTGCCCACGAACTTCGCGCTGGAGCTGTACCTGAAGGATGTGCGTCTGGCGAACGAGATCGCCGCGGCCGCCGCGCAGGACAACCGCATCGGCCGGCTCGTCGAGTCGGGGCTGGAGCACGCCACCGCGGCGCTGGGCGGGCAGACAGACATCAGCGACTTCACGGCGCACTGGAGCTGGCCCGAGGACTGAGCGACAGCAGCGGGGAGCCTCCGGCTTCGGCCTCGGAGGCTCCCGTTCGCGCTGCGGGCGCGTCAGTCCTGCACGTAGGCGGGGAGGATGTCCTCCCCGCCCTTGACCAACGCGTCGTAGGCCGTGCGCCACTGCTGGAACTCCTCCGACGTGATCCCGGAGAGATCGGCGCGGTACAGTTCGGCGCCGGCGAGATCGGTCTCGTTCGGGTGCGTCACCACGAACTGCTCCTTCTCCACGATCTCCAGCCCCTCCTCGAGGTACCACTGCGCAAAGAGCATCGCGGCGGCGGGGTTGGGGGCGTCGGCCATCAGGCCGATGCCCGCGGGGGTGATCACGGTCTTGTCGAATGCCGGCTCCCACGTGATCGGCGCGGCCTCGCCGATCCGCTGCGCCGAGACCAGCGCGTTGGCCGGATTGGCGTAGTACTCCCCGGATGCCACACCGGCGGCGGCCGGGTTGTTGCTGTCGACGACGCTCACGTTGGCGGCGATGCCCGCGAACAGCTCGGCGAACTCCGCCGTCGACATACCCTCCTGCTCGGTGAGGATCTGGAACCACCCGAAGTACCAGTCCTGGGTTCCGCTGGCGATGACCAGCCGGTCCTCCCAGAACGGATCGAGGAAGTCCTCCCACGTGGTCGGCACGTTGTCGCCGGTCACGAGGTCGGTGTTCCATACCGGGACCCACGGGTACTGCACGGTCTCCACCGCGAACTCCGTGGCCAGCGAGGGGTCGGCCGATGCCTGGGCGAGGAACTCCGGCATCGGCGCCGCGATGCCCTGCTCGCCGTAGACCAGCTCCAGGTCGGAGGTGAACACCTCGACCAGGTCGGCCTCCATCCGGCCCGCGGCCGCCTGCTCCAGCACCTGCTGGCGGACGACATCGACGCGCCCCGGGTTCACGATGGTGACGTCCACGTCGTACTCCGCCTCGAAGGCGTCCTCAAGCTCCTGGAAGACGTCGTCGGCGCGCAGGTACACGGTGACCTCGCCCTCCTCCTCCGCGGCGGCCACCAGCGCCTCCTCGCGCTCACCGGCATCCATCGCGTCGAAGTCCTCGTACACCGGCAGTGCGCTGCCGGTGGCGCCGCCGACGACGCCGGGCGGGGCGCCGCATCCGGTCAGGCCCAGTGCGACCACCGCCGTCACGCCCAGCGCCGCCGTTGTCGTGACTGTTCTCATGTCGTTCTCCTCCGTCGGGCGGCTGCGGCGCCGCCGCTCGTTCGTCATGTGCGGAAGCGGCGGAACAGCGTTCCGACGTCCCTGAGGTCGCCCAGGCGGGGAAGGTCCCACAGCCGGTGGGCGAGGTCTGCGGCGGCGGCGGCGGGCAGTACGCGGCCGATGAGCCCCTCGAACTTGGCCGTGACGTCGGCGTCGCTCATCGGGCGCTCCGGATGTCCGTGCGGGACGTCCTGCTCCCGCTCGAGCACGCTGCCGTCCGCCAGGGTGACCCGGATCCGGGTCGGGCACCGGTCGCGGGTTGCCCGGGCGGACAGGGCCTCGTCGGCGACGACGCGTGTCACATCCATGAGCCGGTGCAGCCCCGGATCGGTCAGGCGATCGTCGGCGAAGGTGGCGTCGTCGATGCGCCCGTCGCGCAGCGCCGAGGCCACGAGGAACGGCATGCTGTGGTCGGCGGTCTCGCGGGTGGCGGGCCGCCACTTCTCCGCGGCGTCGCCCACCCCGCCACCGATGGTCCGATGGGCGGCCTCCGAGGTGGCGACGTCGATCGCCGTCACGGTCGCCGGATCCACCTGCTCGCGCAGGCCGGTGGCGATGTCGATCGCGACCTGCCCCCAGTAGCACGCGCCGAAGCGTTTGAGGCTCGACCGCTCGATGGCGCGGAGGGCACGGTCGCCGAGGGGGAGATCGAAGGCCTCCCAGGCCTGCTCGAACATCCCGAACCGCCCCTCGAAGGGAGCGGCGGGTCCTTCCATCCCGGCGCGGGCCAACCGCGCGGCGAACGTCGCGGTCATCGACGCGTGCGGCACCGCCGCGGCTTTCCACGCCGACAGCTCCCCGTAGCGGGTGACCTTCAGCGGCAGGCTCGGCACGATCGCCAGCGACAGCGCGTGGGCGGTCTGCTGCGGCGAGAGCCGCATGATCTTCGCCAGCGCCCCCGCGACGCCGAGGGAACTGAAGACGCCCTGATCCCAGCCGCCGGTGGGCGGCACGGCCTCGGCGAGATCGGTGGCGATCGCGTAGGCGATGCACACCCCCGCCACGACGTCGGCGCCTGAAGCCCCCACCGCCTCGGCCATCGCGAGCACGGCCGGGATCATGTCGCTGGGATGCCCCGACGAGCCGAAATCGTTGAAGTCCAGGTAGCGGTTCGCGGTGGCGTTGGAGAACGCGACGGCGTCGACCAGCGTCGGGGTGTGCTCGCCGTACGCCGAGGCGACGAGCGCCCCGCCGGCGCCCCGGGTGACCTCCCGCGCGATGCGCGCCGGTTCCGACGCGAATCCACCGGCGCCGCAGCCGACCGTGTCCACGACGTGCCGCACGGCCTGCCGGGTGGTCTCCTCCGGCAGCGACCGCGGGTCGACGCTCTCGACGAAGTCGACGAGAGCGCGGAGCGTCGCATCCATCACCGGAGCCTGTCGGCGATGACGGCGACGTCGGGCACGGTCTCCAGCCGGCGGATCGACTCGGTCATGCTCCGGGCGTCGTCGGCCGGCAGGGGCCGCACGGCGAAGGCCACGCAGTCCTCGAACTTCGCCTCCAGCTCCGCCCAACCCAGCGGGTGCTCCGAACTCCCGGGCGTCGCCGAGTGCGCGGTCTCCCCTTCGAGCACCTCGCCGCTTTCCAGCGTGATGCGCACGCGGCTGGCCGGCAACTCCTCGCTCCAGTCGTAGCGCGCATCCTCGACGAAGGTGATCTTGTCGGCCACGGCGCCGACGACCGGGTCGCTGCGGCGCTCCGCCGTGAAGTCCCCGACCCCGACAGTGCCACGCGCGACGGCAAGGGCGACGGTGTACGGGATGCTGAACTTGCCGTCCACGACCGACGGCGGACGGCGGCGCTGTTCGATCGGCTCGCTCAGCCGCTTGGCGAAGTCCCCGCCGATGACCTCGATGCGCGCGATCTCGTCGCCGCGGCCGGGCGCGCCCAGCAGGCGCAGCGTCGCGTCGATGAATCCGTGCGAGACGCCGCAGCTGGGCCACAGCTTGAACAGAACGCTGTCGCCGTGGAACCGCTCACCGAGACCGGCGACCATGGCCTCACGGTCCCACTCGTCGTCGAAGTAGGTCTGGAAGAACCCGGCCTTGCCCTCGAACGGCGTCGTCGTGCCGGTCACGCCCGCCTCGGCCAGCAGCGCCGAGATGACGCCGGCCCGGGCAGAGAAGCCGGCGTACATGCCGCGCAGGTCCCCCCCGGTGCCGTAGGCGAGCTGCATCGTGCCCGCGGACTGCAGGCTGGCCACGCCGAACGCCGACAGCACCTGCCGCTCGTTCAGGCCCAGCAGCTTCGCGCAGGCCGCCGCCGCGGCGAACGCGCCGACGACGGGCGTCATGAACCAGTCCTGCTTCCACACCACGTACTTGCGCAGCCGGGCGAAGATGTCCTGCCCGATCGCCATCGCGGTGATGAACTGCTCCCCCGTCACCCCGCCGAGGCGCTCCGCCGTCGCGAACAGCGCCGGCACCAGCGAGCTGCTCGGGTGGTGACCTTCGGGGAGGTGGTCGTCGAAGTCCAGTCCGTGCGCCATCGCGCCGTTGAGGAAGGCGGCCGTCGGCGCGGGGAGCCGGCCCCCGAACCCGAACACGGTGCTCTCCGGCGCCCCGCCCCAGCTGCGGTGGAGGTCGACGACCGCGGGGAGGGATTCCATCTGGCCGCTGGCGCCGAGGATGACCCCCAGCGTGTCGAGGATGCTCTGCTTGGCCCGTTCGACGGCGGCGTCCGGGAGGTCCTGGTACTGCGTCGCGACGACGTGGCGGGCGAAGACCTCACCGACGTCGGTGGCCTGGTCCACGGGGGTGATCGTCATTTCCTGTCCTCCTACTCGCCCGCGGGGCGACGCTTCATGAGCAGCGGCAGCACCCCGCTCTGGCAGACCTCATCGCGCTGGTTGACCAGCGAGACCCGCCGCACGAGCACGCCGCGGGCGCCGTCGCTGGTGGGGCGGGTCTCCTCGATGTCGATGATGACCCGCACGGTGTCACCCGCTTTCACGGGAGCCTGGAACCGCCATTGCTCGATGCCCAGCAGCGCGATCGTGCCCGCTTCGAACACCCCGGTCCTCGTCATCAGCCCGGTCAGCACGCTCAGGCCGAGCACGCCGTGCGCGATGCGCTCACCGAACTGGCTCTCCGCGCTGAAGACGGCGTCGGTGTGGATCGGGTTGTAGTCGCCGGAGAGCCCGGCGAACAGCCCGATCTCCGCCAGTCCGATGGTGCGCGCCGGCGAGACGAATCTGTCGCCCGCTTGGAAATCCTCGAAGTAGTACTTCGGCTTCACGACCGGCATCCTCAGTCCTCTCTGTCCGCGCCGAAGGAGCGCGCCTTGATCATCCGCGTCGAGGTGTACGTCACCACGACGTCCCCGCCGGTGTTGCGCACGGTGTTGTCGGTGATGACGACACCGCGGTCCCCCCGCGAGGTCAACCGCTTCGAGGCGAACCTCACCTCCGTCAGGATGGTGTCGCCGGCGTACACCGGCGCCTGCCACCTGGGGGTCAGCTCCATCAGGGCCAGGCCCGTCCCGCGCGTCACGCCGGCGGCCAGAATCAGCCCCTCCGCGAGGGAGAGGGTCAGCATGCCCGGCGCGATCCGGCCCGAGTAGTGCTCCGGCCGGGTGACGTACTCCAGGTCGACGAACGTCGGGGTGAGAAAGCCGCACAGCGTGACGAAGGACGAGATCTCGTAGTCGGTCACCGTGCGCCGCGGCGTGGTGATGACCTGACCGTCGTGATAGTCCTCGAACCACAGTCCTCCCGGTTCCATGGCCGGGCCTAGTACGACTTCGGCAAGCCGAGGACGTGCGCCGCGACGTAGTTGAGCACCATGTTCGGCGAGACCGGAGCGACCTGGAAGATGCGCGTCTCCCGGAACTTCCGCTCGATGTCGTACTCCTGCGCCATGCTGTAGCCGCCGTGGGTCTGCATCGCGACGTTCGCGAGCTCCCAGGAGGCGTTCGAGGCGAGGTACTTCGCCATGTTCGATTCGGCACCCGCGTTCGCGCCGGAGTCGAAGATCTCCGTCGCCTTCCAGCGCATCTCGTTTGCGGCCCGCATGTTGATGTAGCCCTGCGCCAGCGGGAACTGCACGCCCTGGTTCTGGCCGATCGGGCGGCCGAAGACGACGCGCTCGTTCGCGTAGCGCACGGAGCGGTCGAGGAACCAGCGGCAGTCGCCGATGCACTCGGCGGCCACGACGATGCGCTCGGCGTTGAGGCCGTCCATGAGGTATTTGAACCCCTTGCCCTCCTCGCCGATCAGCGCGTCCTCGGGCACCCGGAAGTCGTCGAGGAAGAGCTCGTAGGTGTGGTGGTTGAACATGACCGGCACCTGGCGCATGGACAGCTGCTTGGGGTCGACGTCGCGGATGTCCACGAGGAAGCAGGAGATGCCGAGCCCGGGCTTCTTGGGATCAGGTGATTCGCTGGTGCGCGCCATGATGACCATGAGGTCGGTGAAGGCCACGCGCGAGATGAAGATCTTCTGGCCCTTGAAGACCCACTCGCCGTTGTCGTAGCGGGCGGTGGTCTGCATTTTCGACGTGTCGGTGCCGATGTTCGGCTCGGTGAGGGCGAAGGAAGTCAGCCGCAGCTCGCTGCTGGCCACGCGGGGCAGCCACTTGGCCTTCTGCTCCGCCGAGCCGTAGCGGGCGATGATGCCCATCGTGAACATGGTCGCGTGGATGTAGGCGCCGGCGCCGCCGGAGTAGTTGATCTCCTCGGTGATGACGCTCGCCTCGCGCACGCCCAGACCCCACCCGCCGTATTCCTCGGGGATCATGACGGTGTGCAGTCCCGCCTCGGTGGCCGCGTTGACGAAGTCCGTCGCGTACTCGTTGTGCTTGTCGAGTTCGCGGTAGTACTCGTCGGGGAACTGCGCGGTGACGGCGCGCGCCGCCTGCAGTACGTCGTCCAGGGTCGCGTCGGTGTTGTTGCTCATGGATCTTCCTTTCCGAAGGTGGATCAGCCGACCGGGGTCGGCATCAGGCCGAAGGCCCCGCGGTCGGCGAGGGAGTCGATCTGCTCGGCGCTCAGGCCGAGTTCGGCGAGGACCGCGTCGCGGTGCTCGCCCAGGTGCGGGATGCGGGCGGGGGCGTCGATGCTGAACCCGGTCGGGTCGTCGGGGAGGTGGTAGACGCCGCCGATCGCGTCGTCGACGGGCACGAACGAGCCGCGGGCGAGGAAGTGGTCCAGCTCGAGCACCTCGAGCATCGTCAGCACCGGCGCGACCGGTACGTCGGCGTCGGAGATGGCGCGGATGACCTCATCGCGCGGGAGCGTGCTGCTCCACTGCTCCAGCAGCCCTTCGACCTCGCGCTGCCGGGCCGCCCGCGCCTCGTAGGTCGCGTAGCGCGGGTCGTCGGCCAGTTCCCCTCGACCCATGGCACCGGCCAGCCGCCGCCAGAAGTCATCGCGGTTGACGCCGATGTTGTAGTAGCCGTCGGCGGCCGCGAACGTGCCGTAGGGCACCCCGTGGAAGTCGTTGCCGCCCTTCGTGGACGCCTCCGCCGCGGTCGCCGCCTGCACCCGGGCCAGGGCGACGGACACCAGCGGCAGCGTCGCTTCGGTGAGGGCGACGTCGACGAGGCGACCGCGCCCGGTGCGCTGCCGGTTCAGCAGCCCGAGCAGGACGGCGGCATGGGCACTCGTCCCGGTCATGATGTCGCCGAGCGCGAACCCGCACCACACCGGCATCCCGGTGCGGTCACGGGTCAGCCCGGTGGTGCCCGAGAGCGCCTCGGCCACCATCGCGAGGCCGGCGCGGTTCGCGTCCGGGCCGGAGTCGTGCAGCCCGAAGCCGGTCATGCTCACCGAGAGGATCCCGGGATGCCGGGCGAGCACGTCCTCGGGGTGGAAGCCCAGCCGCTTCAGCGCCTGGGGGCGCATGTTGGTGAGGAAGACGTCGGCGTCGGCGAGGAGACGTTCGAGCACCGCCGCGCCGTCGGGGTTCTTCAGGTCGAGGGCGACGCTGCGCTTGCGGCGGTTCAGCGAGGCGAAGTACCCCGACATCACGCCTTCGTCGGTGGTGCGGAACGGGGCCCGCGCCCGGGTCAGCTCCCCCTGCGGCGGTTCCACCTTCACCACGTCCGCGCCCTCGTCGGCCAGCAGCATGCCGGCGTAGGGGCCGGCGATGAGGTGGCACAGCTCCACGACCTTGATGCCGGTGAGGGGGCCCTCGGCGGTGTTCGCCTCGGGGTGCGGATCGGCGCTCATTCGCGGCCTCCCTGTCGCTGGAGGAGTGCGAGGACTCCGGTCAGTGGTGCGTCGTCGGCGAGCGCGCGCACGGCATCCCAGAGCTCGTCCGCGCTCACACGGGATCCGCTGCGGCTCAGGCAGTCCGTCGCCTTGGCCTTCAGCTGCTCCTGCGTCAGGCGGGCCTGGGGGCTGCCGGAGACGGTCGTGCCGACGAACTCCTCCTCGCGGCCGTCGCGGTAACGCACCCGCGCGCGCACCGGGGCCATGGCGAGGAAGTCGACGTCGGGGTCGGTCTCGATCGCGATGCGGTCGCGGGCGAAGGCGCCGGCAGTGGTGCGGAACGCCTCGGGGTCGAAGTCGCCGATGAGCACCTCGCCCCGGTGCAGGGCGACGCTCGCGGTGTAGGCGATGCTGAACTGCGCGTCGACCACGTTGGCGTGGGCGGGGTCGAAGTCGCGGCCGACCATATTGACGGCCTGGCCGCTCACGGCGTAGGTGATGCGCTCCACCGCCTCGGGGTCGATCCCGGCCTGCCGTATGCGGAGGGCGACGTCGATGCACGCGTGGGTGAAGCGGCATGCCGGATACGGCTTGATGCTGAGGTCGACCACCAGCGAGGCGGTGTCTGCGCCGCGCACGAGCGTATCGGCGTCGAGCGTGCCGTCCTGGTACAGGTTGATGAAGCCGGCCCGGCCCTCGAAGACATTGCGGGGACCGTCGATGCCGGCCTGGGCGAGCGCGGCGGAGATCACGACGTCCTTGGCGACCATGGCGGGCTGGAACCGCTTGGCCAGCGCGCCGTCGATGATCGACTGCAGGCTGCCGGACGTCTGGGCGAGCTGATGGCCGAGCGCGCTGACGGTGGTGTCGAGGTCCCACCCGCGCAGCGCGGCCACGCCCAGCACGCTGCCCATTCCACCGCTGATCACGCTGTAGTTCCAGCCGCGGCTGCCCTTGGGACCGCCGGCACGGCCGACGCGCATCGCGCCGTCGATGCCGGCGGCGAGCGCCGTGAGGAAGGCGTGGCCGCGCAGGTCGGGCCGGTTCTCCTCCACGTCGGCGATCAGCACAGGAAGCAGGACACTGTTGGCGTGCAGGGGCACGGCGTCGTCGGTGTCGTCATAGTCCAGGGCGTGCAGGGCGCCGGCGTTGGCGATGACCGCCAGCGGCGCCGGCCCCGAGCCGAACCCGCCCCAGACGCTCGTGCGCCCCCCACCCCAGACGGCCAGCGCGCGGCGCGCCTCGTCCACACCCGGTGCGGTGAGCCCGCCGAGGGACACGGCGAGGGTGTCGTACAGCACGTCGAGGGTCGCCGAGACGGTGTCGTCGTCGAGGGCGTCGTAGGTCAGCGCGACCGCCGGTGCCGCGTAGGCACGCGCGAGGTCCGCGGGTCGATCCGTGGTCACCGGTTCTCCTCCTCGTCCAGGACGAACTCGAACAGGTACGTCGGCTCGGCCGCGCGCATCGTCACCCGCACGCGGGCGTCGGGGACGAGGTCGTCCCAGTCGGCGAGCACCCGGCTCACGCAGCGCACCCCCTCGTCGAGGTCGACGATGCAGAGGGTGTAGGGCGCCTCGTGGGCGAAAATCTGCGGCGCGGCGGACACCTCGGTGTAGCTGGCAAGGGTGCCCCGGCCGCTCAGCTGCACCCACTCCACGTCGGACTGCCAACACTCGGGGCAGACGGGCTTGGGGGGGAAGGTCATGTGGGCGCAGTCGCGGCACCGCGTCGTCTGGAAGCGGTCCTCGCGCAGCCCGTCCCAGAACGGCTGCGTGAACGCCGTCATGCGCGGCGGGTAGACCAATCGGTTCTCCGTCATCTTTCCGTCCTTCAGCCGGCCGCACGCAGAATGTGCATCATGGTCGCGTTGTAATCGCCGAGCTCACCGGTGACCGCGCCGAACTCGGCGCCGGCCACCTGGCGGCTTCCCGCTTCGCCGCGCAGCTGCTGCACCGCCTCGTAGACGTTGTAGAGCGGCGTGACCAGCGGCGGATGACCGCGACTCGCGCAGCCGCCGGACGTGGAGATGGGGATGTCGCCGCCGAGGCTGGTCACCCCTTCGACGGCGGCGATACCGCCCTCCCCGCGGGGGACCAGGCCGAGCGATTCGCTCAGGATGAGCTCCACGATCGAGCAGGGCGCGTAGACCTCGGCGAAGTCCAGCTGGGACGCCGCGATGCCGGCGGCCTGGTAGGCCTTGCCGGAGGCGATCTCGGCGGACTCGAACCAGGTGAGCGAGCGGGGCTGCGGCGACACCTGGTGCACGCCCTCGTGGTGGAAGCCGCGGCCGACGACGTCGACGTGGCGGCCGCCCAGCGAGCGGGCGAAGTCGGGGTCGGCGATGACGACGGCCACGGCGCCGTCCGAACGCGGCGGCACGTCGAGCAGGCCCAGAGGCCGTACGATCTGCCGCGCGTCGAGGACGTCCTGCACGGTGATGGGCTTGCGCATCTGCGCGATGGGGTTGTCCAGGGCATGGGCCCGGTTCTTGACCGGGATGGCCGCGAGCTGCTCACGCGTGAGGCCGTAGTCGTGCATGTAGCGGGTGGCGTTGAACGCGTACCAGGAGATGGGGGTCACGCCGAAGGGGACGGCGAAGTCGACGTCGCCCACCGCGCGCATCGACAGGTGCATGTGCTCGCCGGTGTCCACGTGCATCTCGCGGTTCACACCGAGCGCGATCGCCACCTTCGCCTGGCCGGAGGCGACGCGCTGCACGGCGGTGTCGAAGGCCAGCGCGCCGGTCAGCCCGTTGCCCAGCACCTCCAGGAGCGTGTCGTCCAGCGGCAGGTTGAGGTACGACGTGATGAACGTGCCGAAATAGCGCTGTTCGGCGTAGGGCCGCGGCAGGGAGAAGATCAGCGCGTCGATGTCGTCCTTCGTGATGCCGGCATCCCGCACCGCCTCGAGGAGCGCGGCGACCATCATCTCGTGCTCGAGCTGGTCGGGATACTTGCCCACCGGCAGCGCACCGATGCCGATGATGGAAGCGACGGGCTGCATATGTTTCCTACACAATCTTCATTGATCGGTTTAGCCTGACATTTAGCTCACTGTTATAGAATCAGCGGATATACGGACTGTCAAGTCATTTCCTGCGAGTCCGCGCGCCGGATGTGCATCTCCGTCTGCGCGAGAGCCGACAGCAGGGCCGTGCCCCGCAGGTCGGCGAAGCCGCCACGCCACCGAAGCGCACGGGCGACGTCCCACACCCTCGCCCCCGGCGCGGCGGTCACGATGGCTGCGACATCGCGGCCGCGGGCGAGATGGCGCGCCCGGATCTGCTCGCCTCGGTGGCGCGCGCCGCGAAACGGGGCACCGTGGCCGGGGTGGACCTCATAGTCGTCGAAGACCGCGGTGCGTTCGAGCGCGCCAAGATAGTCCCCCATCGGATCGTCGCCGTCGATGCGCTCGCCAAGCCCCACGCCGGGCGTGACGCCCGGCAGCAGATGGTCGCCGCTGTACAGCGTGCGCGCATCGTCATCGGCGATCACGATGTGCCCCGCAGTGTGACCGGGCACGTGAAGCACACGCCAGGCCAAGGCCCCCGAGGCCAGCACCTCGCCGCCCTGCAGCGGCACGCCCACCACGAACGGCGCGACCTCCGAGATCCGCTGCACGGCGGCCACCCGCACCTCGGGTCGCATCGCCTGCGGCACACCCCAGGCCTGGAGAAGAGTCTCGACCGCCTGCGGTTGGCGGTACGTGCGCTGCTCATGCAGACACCGCGCGTCGGACTGGTGCATCCGCACGATCGCTCCCGACTCGCGCACGATGCGGGCGGTCATCCCGCAATGGTCGTGGTGGAGGTGGGTGAGAGTGATCGAGGCGACATCGCGCATGCCGTACCCCTCGGCGGCGAGGGCCGAACCCAGCAGCTCCCAGTTGGCATCCGTGTCCACACCGTTGTCGATCAGGTGGAGGGATCCGCTCCCGTCGTCAACGACGTGACAGCGCGAATGATCGAGGGTGTGAGCGGACATCGGGAGAGCGACCGAGAATCGCCGCCGCTCCCGGTGTCTCACGCAGCCCTCGTCACGCATCGGCTCGATGGGCAGACCGGCCCCGCCCCTGAACCGCACCGGCTTCGCGACGACGGCTTCGCCCCTCTCACGTCGCGGCCAGCTCGTCCCGCAGCACGAATTTCTGGATCTTGCCACTCTGCGTCATCGGCAGCGACTCCCGCACGACCAGCCGCTCCGGCAGATAGTGCTTCGACAGCCCCGCCGCCAGCAGGTAGTCGCAGAGGGCGGGCAGATCGTGCGATGCCCCGGGCGCGAACACGACCACCGCCGCGGCCCGCTCCCCCAGGCGTTCGTCCGGCACGCCCACGATCGCGACGTTGAGGATGTCCGGGTGGTCGAACAGCGCGGTCTCCACGTCGGTGACGGGGATGTTCTCGCCGCCGCGGATGATGATGTCCTTCGTCCGCCCGCGCAGGGACACCCAGCCCCGCTCGTCCTGCGTCGCGGTGTCTCCGGTGCGGAACCAGCCGTCTGCGGTGAAGGATGCCGCCGTGGCATCCGGGCGCTCGTAGTAGCCGAGAAAGAGCGACGGGCCCTGCACGAGCAGCTCCCCGACCTCGCCCTGCGGCACGTCCGCGTCGCGGGCGTCGACGACGCGCACGGCCGACCCGGGGAACACCGAGCCGTCGGTGCGCTGGATGGCGTCGGCCTCGGCCGGCGTGCATGCGAACACGATGCTCGTCTCGGTCATGCCCCACGCCGGTGCCACGTACGCTCCCAGCGCCGCGGACGCGCGCGCGGGAAGGCTGCGCGGCACCGAGGACCCGGCCAGCACGATGCAGCGCAACGGGCCGTCCGGATCGCCGGCGAGGTCGGTGCGCATGAGGTCCTGCAGGAACGTGGGCGCCCCGAAGAACGCGGTGACGCGCTCTCTGCGGATGAGGTCGGCACCCCACTGCGGGTCCCAGCGGTCGACCTGCACGCCGGTGCCGGCGAGGTACACGGTGAACAGGGTGCACCAGACGTAGCCGGTGTGGTGGCCGACGGGGGAGGCCACCAGCTGCACCATCGGGTCGCCGAACGTGTCGGGACCGATGTGCCGGGCGAGCGCCTCGATGCTGTGCAGCAGCGTCTCGTGCGTGTGCATCGCGCCCTTCGGCTCGCCGGTGGTGCCGGAGGTGAACCCGAGGTAGCAGAGCTCGGTCGGCTCCCCGGGGGCGATGCCGTGGGGTGCCGCACCGTCCAGCGAGGACCACAGCACCTCCTCATCGAGTCCGTCCGCGCTGTCGTCGATCACGATCACGTGTTCGAGGTCGGGCAACTGCGCCCGCAGCGACCGGATGAGTGCGAGGTGGTCCGAGCTGCGCCAGCCGCGCGGGATGACGATCGCCTTGGCGCGGCTGCGGCGCAGGATGGGCAGGGCCTGCATCGCGCCGTAGGAGACGGGGATGCCGACGTACACCCCGCGCACCTCATGGATGCCGAACATGACCGCGGGGTACTCCACCCAGTTCGGCAGCATGACCGCCACCGCGTCCCCGGGCCCGATGCCCAGCGCAGCGAGGGAGTCGGCCGCCCGCGTGGCGGCGGCGTCGAGGTCACGGTAGGTGAGCACCCGCGGATCGCGCCCGGACACGTATCCGACGAGCGCCTGCCGCTGCGGGTGGGCCTTTGCCGCGTCGGACAGCAGGCTGCGCAGGGTGCGCCCCGACCAGTGGCCCGCCGCACGGTAGGCCTCGGCCTGCTGCGGGGCGAGGGGCGTGTGCCCCGCCGCGGCGAGGTCGTGCAGAGTCATCGTCATGGGGAGACCTCCTCGGGGGCGAGTGCCGCAGCGCTGCGGCGCATCGCGATGGCGGCGCCGGTGGCCGCGCGCAACGACACCGCGTCGCGGACGAGGCGCTCGACGCCGTACTCGCGCAGGTAGCCGTATCCGCCGTGCGATTGCACCGCGGATGCGGCGACGTCGATGGCGCCCTCGCAGGCGCCGCGGAGTAGGGCGGCGCTGCGCGCGGACGCGGGCACCTCGGCCACGAGGGAGTCGGCCACCGCCGCCGCCGCCCGAGCGGTCTGTTCCACCAGTGCGGAGCGGACGGCGGCGAGGCCCGTGAGGGGGCCGCCGAACTGCGTCCGCTCGCGGGAGTACGCCATCGCCGCCTCGGCGGCGGCGACGGCCAGGCCCGCGGCGATCGCGGCGGCCGCGATCTGCAGCGACGCGCGCGCACGGGCCGCGGGCACGCCACCCAGGCGCGCGACGCCGGCCGCCGCGACGTGTGCACTCATCGTGCGGGCGCCGGCCAGCCCTGAGCGCGCGAGAGGCGCCGCGCTGTCCAGCGTCTCGGGCGGCAGCACCCACGCGGCATCCGCGCCGTCGAGCACGATGACGGCGGGTGCGGTACCGGCGGGGTCGAGCCGGCCGAGCTGACCGGAGGCGGTGCCCGCGGTGAACGTGAGGCGGACCGCGTCGGCGTCGGCATCCATGACGCACACCGGCTGATCGCCGGCGACGATGGCGGCCAGCAGCGCTGTGTGCTCCGTTGCCGCCGCGAGGACCTCCGCGGCGGCGTGCGCCTGCGCCGCGGCCCACGCCAGCGCCGGCTGATGGCCGCCCAGGGCGACCAGCGCGGTCTGGCGCAGGAGGAGGGGCGCGCCGCCGCCGCCCAGACCCTCGTCGATGCCGATCGACCAGGCGCCGCTGTCCACGAGCGCCGCACGGGCTTCGGCCACCGCCGCGGCGTCGTCCGGGCCGCGCGGGTGCGTCTCGAGGTCGGGCAGGGCCGCCAGCACGCTCTGGATCAGCGCGATCACCTCGGATTGTTCGTCGCTGAGCGCGGTGTCGAACCAGGTCATCTCCAGAACAGCTCCGGGTCGGGGTCGCGCCGCTCGGCGAACGCGGCGGAGGTCTCGTGCGCCTCACGGGTGGTGAGGTACAGGGTGAGGTACTGGTCGTGCGCCAGCCGCGACTGGCCCGCGACGCCGTTGTGCCGCGCGGAGAACGCCGTCTTCAGCGCGCCGATGGCGATGGGGCTGCGCGTGGCGACCCGGGCGGCCAGCTCCGCCGCCGCCTCCCGCAGCTGCGCCGCCGGGACGACCTTGTTCACCAGGCCCAGCTCGAGCGCTTCAGCCGCGGTGTACTTGTCGTTGAGGTACCACAGCTCCTTGGCGCGTTTGCGGCCGATCGAGTCCTCGAGGTACCAGGTGCCGTAGCCGGCGTCGAAGCTGCCCACCATGGGGCCGACCTGGCGGAAGACCGCCGTATCGGCGGCGACGGTGAGGTCGCAGACGTTGGCCAGGACGTTGCCGCCGCCGACGGCGAACCCGTTGACGGCCGCGATCACCGGCTTCGGGCCGGTGTCGATGGCCTGATAGACGTCCACGATCGGGATCACCTGCGAAGGGTCCACCATGGTGGTTTCGTCATGCTCCCCGCCGATGCAGAAGAACTTCTCCCCCACCCCGGTGAGCACGCCGACCCGCAGCGCCGGGTCCATCTTGAGTCGCCGCAGCGCATCGACGATCTCGAGGCACGTCTGGGCGCGGAGCTTGTTGCCCGACTCCGGGCGGTTGATCGTGATCGTCAGGACCGGGCCGTCCCGCTCCACCAGGATGTCCTCGAAGGCGGTCATGCGTTCTGCTCCGTCCGGAAGCCGCGGCCGTTCTTGGCCCCGCGCATGCCGGCGGCGACCATGGTCTGCAGCAGGGGCGGCGGCGCGAACACCGGGTCCAGCGTCGCCTCGTACGCACCCCGGGTGGCGTGTTCGTGCACGTCCAGCCCGATCAGGTCCAGCAGCTCGAGCGGACCCATCTTGTACCCCAGGCCCAGCTTGATCGCAGTGTCGATGTCCTCCGCGCTGGCCAGTTCGTCGTCGAAGGCCTGCACGACGTCGTTGATGTAGGGCATGAACAGCCGGTTCACGAGGAAGCCCGGCCGGTCCTTGACCACGACGGGATCCTTGCCGAGGTCGCCGACGAACGCCTCGAGCCGCGCGATGACGTCGGCGTCGGTGCTCAGTCCTCGGACGATCTCGATGACCCGCATGAGCGGGGCGGGGTTGAAGAAGTGCAGCCCGGCGAAGCGCGACCCGCCGGTGACGTGTGTCGCGAGCTCGGACACCGGGATGGCGGAGGTGTTCGTGGTGATGACGGCCTCCGGGCGGACGACGTCCGCGACCTGGGCGAGCACCGATGCCTTGATGTCCTTGCGCTCGGTGACCGCCTCGATCACGAGGTCCGCGTCGGCGAGGTCGGCCAGGTCGGTGGTGCCGGAGATCCGCCCCCGCACCGCGGCCTTCTGCTCCTCGGTGACCTTGCCGCGGGCCACGCCCGTGGCAAGGAACGCCTCGACGGCGGCGAGGCCCGCCTCCAGGCGACTCTGCTCGCTCTCCAGCACGACGACGGTGCGCCCGCTCTGGGCGACGACCTGCGCGATTCCGCTGCCCATGGTGCCGAAGCCCAGCACCGCGACCTTCTCGAAAAGTGCCATGTTCTCTCTCCCCTGCTCCGCGCCTCAGGCGCCGAAGAGCTTCGTGTCGTCGTAGGTGTAGAACCCGCGGCCGGTCTTGCGGCCCAGATCCCCGGCGGCGATCATCCGCTCGACCATGGGCGGCGGCGCGAACCGCGGCTCCTTGAGCTGCTCGTACAGCCGCGTCGCGACCTGCCGGTGCACGTCGAGCCCGACGATGTCCAGGAGCCGGAACGGCCCCATCGGGTGCCCCAGCGCGCCGGTGACGGCGGCGTCGATCGATTCGCGCGTGCCGAGACCGTTCTCGAGGGCGTCGATGCAGCTGTTCTCCCACGGGATGAGGAAGCGGTTGAGGATGAACCCGGGCCGGTCCTTGACCACGCACGCGGTCTTGCCGACACTGCCCAGGAACTCGGCCGTCGCCTCGTGCGCCCACCCGGCCGTGTGCAGCCCGTCGACGAGCTCGACCAGAGCCATGAGCGGCGCGGGGTTGCAGTAATGGGTGCCGACCACGCGCTCCGGATGCCGGGAGCCGGAGGCGATCGCCGTCACCGACAGGGTGGAGGTGTTGGTATGCAGGAGCGTGCGCTCGGACACGATGTCGTCCAGCCGCGCGAAGAGGTCCTTCTTGACCTCCAGGTCCTCGAACACCGCCTCGATCACGATGTCGCTGCCGGCGAGATCGGCCAGATCGCTCGTTCCCGAGGTGCGCGCGGTGATGCCCGCAGCATCCTCCGCCGTCATCTTCCCCAGCTTCACGCTCTTCGCCAGGAACCCGGCGACGAACTCCAGCCCCCGCTGGACTGCCGCCTCGTCCACGTCGAAGAGGATCGTGCGGTGCCCGCCGCGGGCGACCACGGTCGCGATCCCCGACCCCATCGTTCCGGCCCCGACAACGGCGACCGTCTTCACTGCCTCTGTCACGTCATGCTCCTTCGCACCTCGCTGTGTGTGTCTGTCGACCGGTGACGGTCACGGCACGGATTGGCCGCCGTCGATCACGATCACTTCCCCGGTCATGAAGTCCGATGCCGGCCCCGCCAGCAGCAGGAGCCACGGACCGAGTTCGGCGGGCGTGCCCATCCGGCGTGCCGGGATCGCCCGGGTGACGCGGCTGAACATGTCGTCGTCGGCGCGCATCGCCGCGTTGAGGTCGGTCTCGAAGTACCCCGGCGCGATGGCGTTGACCTGTACGCCGTGACGGGCCCACTCGACCGCCATCGCCTTCGTGAAGGCGATGACCGCGGCCTTGGATGCCGAATACGCGGCGTGGTTGGCCACACCCATCAGCGCGAAGTTCGAGGCGATGTTGATCACCTTGCCCGAGCCCTGCGCGGTCAGGTGCCGCCCGGCGGCGCGCGTGACGAGGTAAGTGCCGCGCAGGTTCGTGCTGATGACGCGGTCCCAGGCGGCTGCGCTCTGCTCCAGCAGCGGGCTGGTGTCCACGATCCCCGAGTTGTTCACCACGATGTCCAGCCGGCCGAACCGATCGACGCCGGCCCTGATCAGCTCGTCCACCGCGCTCTCATCGGTCACGTCGGTGGCCACGGCCAGCGCCTCCGCGCCGCGGGCGGCGATCTCGGCGACGACCTCGTCCAGCTGAGCCTGGGTCCGCGAGGCCAGCACGACGTGAGCGCCCGCGGCGGAGAGGGCGAGGGCGATCTCCCGCCCCAGCCCCCGCCCGGCACCGGTGACGACGGCGACCGCGCCGTGCAGCGTGCCCGTCATGCCGACTCCGCGAAACGGCGCTCGGTGTCGCGGGCGATCAGCAACCGCTGCACTTCGTTGGTCCCGTCGTAGATCTGCGTCACCTTGGCATCGCGCAGGCAGCGCTCGACTCCGATGTCGGCGAGGTCGCCGTAGTGCCCGAGCAGCCCGCCGGCGGCGACGCTGACACGCCAGCCGAGGTCGGTGCAGCTCTGCTTCATGATGCCGATGTGCGCCGGCGACGGGTGCGGCACCGCGTCGACCTCCCGGGCCGTCGCAAGCAGCTGGAGGCGGCCTCGGAGGATGTCGCCGCGCATCTGGGCGAGGGCGAATGCGACGTCCTCGGGCAGGCGCGGTCCGTGGATGCGACGCAGCGCCAGCACCGTGCGCGCGTAGGCGCTGCGGGCGATGCCCACCCCCTGCGCAGCGGCGCTGATGCGAGACTTGCCCACCGAGGCCATGACGACATCCCAGCCGGCGCCCTCCTCGCCCAGCCGGCGCGAGGCGGGTACCCGCACGTCGGAGAGGAAGATCTCCGCCGTGGAGGACCCGTGCATCCCCATCTTGCGCAACGGCGTGCCCGTGGAGAATCCGGCCTGGTCGGACTCGACCACGAACGCGGTGATGCCGCGGCGGCCGGCGCGGGGATCGGTCGTGACGAAGCAGACGACCACATCGGCGCGGTCGCCGGTGGTGATGAACGTCTTGGCGCCGGCGAGCAGATACGCCTCCTCGCCCGGGACCGGTGTCGCGCGCGTCGTGATGGCGGAGACATCGCTTCCCGCGTCGGGTTCGGTGATCGCCATCGCACCATAGGCCTCGCCGCGCAGCAGCGCGGGGATGAAGGCCTCGGCGAGCTGTACGCTGCCGGCTGCGAGGATCGGGTAGGCCGCGTGGGTCTGGGTCATGTAGATGAGGCTCGTCGCCGCGCAACCGGCGGCGATCTCCTCCATCGCCGCCGCGTAGGCGACGTGGGTGTCGCCGGTGCCGCCGAGCGCTTCGGGGAAGACGAGCCCGGCCAGCCCTGCCGCGGCGAGCGCCTGATAGCCCTGCGCGGCGAATGTGTGGTCGCGGTCGACCTGGGCGGCCCGGGGAGCGACCTCGTGGGCCACGATCGAGCGCACCGCGGCGCGCACCTCGCGCTCACGGCTGTCGAGCAGCGCGTCGCTCACGGACTCGTCCAGCGCGGCGTGCACCGCGAGGTAGGCGTCCGGGTCCTCGTCCAGCGGCAGGGTGAGGTCCTCCGCCATCATGCGCCTCCGCTCGTGGCGGCGAAGTCGGGGCGGCGCTTGGCACGGAAGGCCGCGATGCCCTCCGCGGCCTCCGCGCCCGCGGTGGCGATGCCGGCCAGGGCGGCCTCCAGCCGCAGGCCGTCGGCGCCGGCGGCGGAGGTCTGCAGTGCCGTGAGGACGGCCGACTGGGCACGAGGCCCCTTCTCGGCGACGACGCGGGCGATGGCCTGCGCCGCCCCGATCACATCGTCGGACACCGGGGGCACCGGGGTGAGCCCGAGTTCGTACGCCCGCTGCGCCGAGAGCCGTTCGCCCGTGAGCATGAGGTGCGCCGCAGCGGGGCGCCCGATGGCCAGGGGCAGTCGCTGCGTGCCGCCGTACCCGGGGATGAGTCCGAGGCCGGACTCGGGCAGGCCGAGCGCCGCATGTGTGGCCAGCACCGGAAAGGTGCACGACAGGATGAGTTCGAAGCCGCCGCCCAGCGCCAGCCCGTTGACTGCGGCGATGACGGGCACGCGGCTGTGGGCGATCGCATCCATCGTCCGCTGGCCCTGCGCGAGCACGGCGTGTGCCGCACCGGCGTCGAGCCCCGCCAATTCGTCGAGGTCGGCGCCGGCGCTGAACGCCTTCACGCCGGCCCCCGCGATGACGATGGCGCCGACGCCGTCGGCCGCGAGGTCCTCGACGGCGATTCGCAGTGCGGCCAGCACCGTCGCGTTGAGGGCGTTGAACACGTCGGGGCGGTTGATGGTGAGGGTGGCGATGTCGTCTGCCCGCTCGACGAGCACGGTCTGGTCAGGCACCGGCGACCGCCTTCTCGCCGACCGGCAGACCGGCGTCGACGACGACCCCGTCCCGCAGCAGCTTCTCGATGCGGGACGGCTCGACACCGGCCTCGTCGAGGATCTCCCGGGTGTGCTGACCGAGCGCGGCGACACCCTCGTTGCGCGCGTGGCCGATGGAGGCAAGGCGGAAAGGGCTGTGAACGGTGAACAGTCCGTCGTGGCCCGCAACGGGCAGCAGCGCGCCGCGGGCGATCGTCTGCTCGTCGGTGACCACCTCGGACAGGGACTGCACGATGGAGGCGGGCACGTTCGCCTCGCGCAGCGTGCGCAGCCATTCCTCGGCGGTCCGCGTCGACAAGACGTTCCGCACCGCGTCGATGATGCGTGCGCGGTGCTCGCGCCGCCCGGCGTTGGTACGCAGCTGCGCATCGGCAGCCAGCTCGGTGAGACCGAGCGCCCCCGCGAAGCGCACCCACATCCCGTCGTTGCCGATCGCGACGATGATGTCGCGGTCGGCCGTGGGGAAGGACTGGTAGACCGCGAGCACGGAGTCGGTGCCGCCGCTGGGTGCGGGCTCCGGCTCGCCGGCCAGGAACGAGGCGATGCGCGGCGCCATGAGCGCCAGGTCGGAGTCGAAGAGCGAGACGTCGATGGTGTCCCCCTCGCCCCCCGCGCGCTGCCGGACGACCGCCGCGCTGATGGCGAGCGCCGCGCACATCCCGGTGACGATGTCGGACAGCGCCGTGGAGACCCGCTGCGGCGACCCGCCGCGGGCACCGGTCACCGACATGAGCCCGGACCGCGCCTGGGCCGCCAGGTCGTAGCCGGGCTGGGCGTGCGCGGGCCCGTCGAGACCGAAGCCGGACAGGGCGCAGTAGATCAGCCTCGGGTTGGTGGCGCGAAGGGCCTCCGGGTGGATGCCGAGACGCTCGATCTTCGCCGGATTGAGGTTCTGCATGAAGACATCGGCGGTCGCCACGAGGCTGCGCAGCGTCGCCAGCCCCTCCGGTGCGCGCAGGTCGAGCGCGATCGACCGCTTGTTGCGGTTGGCGGAGGCGTACCAGGCCGACTCGCCGTCGATGAACGGTGGACCCCAGCCACGGGCATCGTCCCCGGCCCGGGGCTTTTCCACCTTGATGACGTCGGCACCGAGGTCGGCCAGGTACATCGAGGCGGTCGGTCCCGCGTATGAGGTCGTCATGTCCACCACGCGGAGTCCCGCCAGCGGACCCAGGGGCTTCTTCGCCGCACCGCTCATCGCGAATGTCATGATTGAATACTGTCTGACAGTAGGCGACGTGTCAACTGACATATGTTGACAATGGGATTATTGAAACTGCCCTGATCTGCGGGAAATGCAGATCAGATGGCTACCCTGGGGCCAGGGACAGAATGGGGACGCAGCAGATGACGACCGATCCGAACACGAAGATCATCGGGCAGAAGGTTCTTCGGCCACGCCAGCAGGTCGAGGAGGCGCTGCGCAAGGCGATCCTCAGCGGACAGCTGCGGGCCACCGAGCGGCTTCCCGCCGAGACCGAGCTGGCGCGCCAGTTCAGCGTGAGTCGGCCCACCATCCGCGAGGCGCTCTCCGCTCTGGAGTCCCAGGGACTCATCCACAAGGTGCCAGGCGCCGGCGGCGGGAGCTTCGTGCAGTCCGTGGACCATCACGCCCTCGGGCACGTGGTGCAGGAGTCGATGCACAACCTCCTCTCGCTCGGCACCGTCAGCTTCGACGAGGTCGCGATGGTGCGTCAGTACCTCGAGGTCCCTGCGGCGATCAACGCCGCCAAGAACCGCACGGACGCCGACATGGACGAGCTGCGGCAGATCATCGACGAGCAGAGATCCCGCAAGGTGGATGACCCGGTCATCGCCGAGCTGGATGCGCGATTCCACATCGCCATCGCGCGGATGTCGGGAAACCGCGTGCTCGCCTCGCTGGTGTATGCGCTGCACAGCGAGTCGGAGCCGGTGTCCTACCTCGACCTGTCGCCCGAGGTGGGGCGCACCGCGTTCGCGCAGCACCGCGCGATCGTCAAGGCCATCGGCAACCAGGATCCCGACGCCGCGGCGTCTGCGATCACCGAGCACCTGACGTATCTGCGCGAGCACTTCAAGAACCACCGCCCCGCCGACGAGGCGTAGCGACCGAGAGCCGGCCCCTGCCCGCCGCGTATCGGCGGCGGGTGGGGGCCGGGCCGGTCAGCGCAGCGGCTCGGCAGCGTGAATACTCACTCGGCAGCGGGAATACTCACTCGACAGCGGCGGCGGGCGAGAACTGCGCGACCAGCTCCCGCTTGAGCACCTTGCCACTGCCGCCGAGGGGAAGCTCCGCCACCACGTGCACCACTCGCGGATACTTGTACGCCGCGATCCGCTCGCGCGTGAACGCGATCAGCTCCTCGGCATCGATCCCCTGGCCGTCGTGCGGGACGACCGCCACGTGCACCTCCTGCCCACGCAGGTCGTCGTGAATCCCGAACACGGCCGCCACCGCGACGCCCGGATGCCGCGCGATCACGGCCTCCACTTCGGTCGGGTACACGTTGTATCCGCCGCGCACGATCATGTCCTTCTTGCGGTCCACGATCGTCAGCACGCGGTCGACGTACCGGCCCAGGTCACCCGTGCGGAACCAGCCATCCACGATCGTCGCCGCCGTGGCATCCGGCCGCCCCAGGTACCCCTTGAACAGGTTGTGCCCGCGCACGACGACCTCGCCGAGCGCCTCGGGGTCGTCGAGCACCACGATCGCGTCCTCGCGCTCGGGGTCGGCGATCGCGATGTCGACGCCCCACAGCGGCCGGCCGACCGTTCCCGGCCGGATGGGCTCGGTGAGCGTGTTGGACGACACGATCGGAGCGGTCTCCGTGAGCCCGTAGCCCTCATGCACGTCCGCGCCGTACGCGTCACGGAACGCCTCCAGCACCGCCACCGGCAGCGCCGCGCCGCCGGAGACGGCGTATCGCAGCGGCGGCCTCGCGTCGCTGCGGCGACCGGCCTCCAGCATCCCGACGTACATCGTCGGCACCGCGGTGAACACCGTCGCCTCGTGCGCCACCATGAGCTGCAGCGCCTCGTCGGCATCGAACCGGGGCAGCAGGATGATGGAGGCTCCGACACGCAGGGCCATGTTCATCACGGCGGTCTGCCCGAAGGTGTGGAACAGCGGCAGCCCGCCGAACACGACGTCGCCGGCGCGCAGGTCGAACGAGTCGATGAGCGTGCAGTGCACCTGCTCGACGAGTGCCAGATGCGATCCGACAGCCCCCTTGGGGGTGCCCGTGGTGCCGCTCGTGTACAGGATGGTCGCCGGATCCGAGGGCCGGGTGGGAGTGAGCCGGGCGATCGGCTCCGCGCCCGCGGCCTCCACCTCGAGCCGCGGCAGATCGCCGACGGGCGGCGGCGTGCCGGCGGGCAGCAGCACCGTGACGACGGGGATGCCGGTGGCGGCCGCGGCGGGCATCGCCTCGCCGAGCAGCGGGGCGGCGACGACGAACAGGTCGGCCTCCGCGTCGCGCAGCACGTACGCGATCTCGTCCGCCTTGAACAGCAGGTGCACGGGCACGACGACCGCGCCCAGCGCGAGCACGGCGAAGTACACGCGGGCGAAGTCGGGCACATTGGGCACGATCATGGCGACGCGGTCGCCGGGACGGATGCCGCGGGCGTGCAGCGCGCCGGCGTACGCGCGGGCCTCGTCCCACAGCTGCGCGTAGGTCGTGGTGGCACCGGCGAAGTGCAGCGCGGGGCGGTCGGCGTGGCGCCACGCGGATTCGGCGAGGATGCTCGCGACCGACAGGGTCGCGAAACCCGGATCGTCGATGGCGGGGTCGGGTCGGTGGTTCACGGTGGTCCTTTCGTCGTTGAACGGAACAGCTGTCTGAGTACTCACTCGGCGACGCGAGTGCTCACTCGGGGGCTCGAGTGCTCACTCGGGGGCGCAGCTCGGCGCGGCCGAGGCTGTTGAGATGCACTTCGTCGGGGCCGTCGGCCAGGCGCAGCGTCCGGATGCCGGCGAACAGCTCCGCCAGCGGGGTGTCCTGCGACACCCCCGCACCGCCGAACACCTGGATCGCCCGATCGAGGATCCGCTGCACCGCGCGCGGCACGGCGATCTTGATCGCCTGGATCTCCGTCATCGCGCGGCGGTTGCCCACGGTGTCCATCAGCCACGCGGTCTTCAGCACGAGCAACCGCAGCGCTTCGATCTCGATCCGCGATTCGGCGACCCATTCACGGATCACCCCCTGCTCGGACAGCGTGCGACCGAACGCCACGCGTTCGTTCGCACGCGCCGTGATCAGCGCGAGGGCGCGCTCGGCCGTGCCGAGCGCGCGCATGCAGTGGTGGATGCGCCCCGGCCCGAGCCGCGCCTGCGCGATCGCGAAACCATCGCCCTCCCCGGCGATCAGGTTCGCCGCGGGCACCCGCACCTCGTCGAACACGACCTCCGCGTGCCCGCCGTGGTCGCGGTCGTCGTACCCGAACACGGTCAGCGCGCGCTCCACCCGCACCCCCACCGCGTCCCGCGGTACCAGGATCATCGACTGCTGCCGGTGCCGCTCGGCATCCGGATCGGTCTTGCCCATCACGATGAAGATCGCCGCGTCCGGGTTCATCGCGCCCGTCGACCACCACTTGCGCCCCGACACGACGTACTCGTCGCCGTCGCGGCGGATGCGCGTGGCGATGTTGGTCGCATCGCTCGAGGCCACATCGGGCTCGGTCATGCAGAACGCCGAGCGGATGCGCGCCTCCAGCAGCGGCTCGAGCCAGCGCTCCTGCTGCGCGGGCGTCCCGAAGTCGTGCAGCACCTCCATGTTGCCGGTGTCCGGCGCCGCGCAGTTGAACGCGATCGGCGCGAGCCGCGGGCTCCACCCGGTGATCTCGGCGATCGGCGCATACTGCAGATTCGTGAGGCCGGCCCCGCCCTCGCCGGGGAGGAACAGGTTCCACAGCCCGGCCTGCCGCGCGCGCGCCTGCAGGTCCCGGACGATCGGCCGGAAGCCCCAGTCGTCGGGCGTGGCATCCAACTGCTGCTGGAGCACCGGCTCGGCCGGCAGCACGTGCTCGTCGACGAAGGCGCGCGCCCGGGCGACGAGGTCGCGGGTGGTCTCATCGTGCGCGAAATCCATCAGAGCGCCTCCAGTCCCTGTCGGGCGAGCGGCTCCACGAGACCGCCCATCGCATCGAACCCGTCGCCGACGGTGTCGCCGGCGCGGAACCGGTAGTGGATGCCCTCGAGGATCACGGCGAGCTTGTACGCCGCGAACGCGCGGTACCAGCCGAGGGCGGGCAAGTCCACGCCCGCGTGCTCGGCGTACACCTGGGCGAGTTCGTCGAAAGCCGGATATCCGGCGGCGGGGTCCACGGCGCTCGGGATCGCCCCGCCGAACGCGTCGGGCATCTGGGCGATGTCCCAGTACAGCGCGAAGATCCCGAGATCGACGAGCGGGTCGCCGAGGGTCGCCATCTCCCAGTCGAGCACGGCCGACAGCTGCGGGGCGGGCCCGTCGACGAGGGCGTTGTCCAGGCGGTAGTCCCCGTGGACGACACCTGACCGGCGCGTCTCGGGCATCCCCTCGCTGAGGCGTTCCTGCAGCACGTCGAGGGCGGGCGTCTCACGCGAGCGGGATGCCGCCAGCTGACGCCGCCAGGTGGACAGCTGCCGCTCGAGGTAGCCGTCGGGTCGGCCGAAATCGCCGAGGCCCACGGATGCCGCATCGACGGCGTGCAGGTCCGCGAGAGTGCGCACGAGGTCGACACTGACGCGGCGCAGCCCCTCGGGGGAGTAGGACGCGTTGTGGGCGGGCGTGGACAGCACGCGGCCGGGGGCGCGCTCCATGACGAAGAACGTGGTGCCGGTGATGGCGCCGCCGGTGTCGTCGACGACATCGACCGCGACCGGTACGGGAACCGGGGTGTCGGCGAGAGCCGAGATCACCCGGTGCTCGCGGCGCATGTCGTGGGCGCTGGCCAGCACGTGCCCGAGCGGCGGGCGGCGCAGCACCAGCGGACGACGGGCACCGTCGATCGCGTAGGTGAGGTTGCTGCGGCCGCCGGCGATCACGGTCGCCTCGAGGTCGCGGCCGCCGTCGGCGAGCTCCGGGTGGGCGGCGGCGAGCCACGCCGTC
>Ga0233375_1000192_pt1 | contig 35687 bp, 33 predicted proteins | sample ElkDunMinimDraft_10_FD_191539 | JGI IMG/M metagenome (GOLD analysis project Ga0233375, IMG submission 191539) | Fecal eukaryotic communites from dung pellets of Tule Elk in California, USA - Elk Dung E16 | ecosystem: Host-associated > Mammals > Digestive system > Large intestine > Fecal | place...
TCCGCTGGGGGAGCCGGGCGGGTTCGCACCGCCGAGCGCTGCCGAGCTGGCCGAGGCGTCGCGCGCGTGGATGGGTGACGGTCCGGAGCGGACGGCGCTGCTGGCCGTGACCCCGGAGCGCGCCGGCGCGCTGCGGGCCCGGGCGACCCCGGTCCCGGCGGACGTGACGCTGCCGGCGGGGGCCAACCAGGTGCTGCGGGGACGCGACCTGGTCGCGGTGCCCTTCCGGCTCGACTGGGAGCTCGCCGAGGAGGTCGTGGGGTACGGCGACGCCGTCGTGGTCCTGGACCCACCGCAGGTGCGCGACGCGGTCGTCGGCATGCTCCGCGTCGCGGTCACGCTGGACCGGTTGCCCGCGCCCGAACGGCAGCATCGCGATGACGTCGAGGAGGTGCGCGGTGCCTGAGCGCGCGAGCGACCGGCTCGTCCGGATGCTCGGCATGATCGCCTACCTCGAGCGCCACGAGGACGTGCCCGTCGACCAGGTCGCGGCACAGTTCGGTGTCACGCCGGAGCAGGTCATGGCGGATATCGACACGCTGTGGGTCACGGGGACACCGGGGTACCTGCCCGACGACCTCATCGACTTCGACGCCTCGTCGTACGAGCAGGGGGTCGTCCGCCTCACCGAGGGCCGCGGGATGACGCGCCCGCTGCGGCTGGGTCCACGCGAGGGCGTGGCGCTGCTCGCGGCGCTGCGCTCGCTCGCGGCCCTGCGGCCGGCCCTCGACGCCGAGCGGGCCGCCGTGCTCGACTCCGTGCTCGCGAAGGTGCAGGCCGCCACCGGCGACGCCGCGGCGGGCGTCCCGCTCGACGTCGAGCTGAAGGTCGGTGCGGTGCCCACGGTCGCGGCCGCCATCGGCTCGGCCCTGGCCGGCCGACGCCGGCTGCGCCTGCGTTACGTCGACGCGTCCGACGTCGTCACCGAACGCGACGTGGACCCCGTCCGGCTGGTCAGCCAGGACGAGTTCTCGTACCTGCTGGCGTGGTCGCTCGCGGCGGACGCCGAACGCCTGTTCCGTGTCGACCGCATCGTGGAGGCCACGGTCCTCGACGAGGCGGCGGACGACCACCCGCTCGCGGCGGACGCCGACGTGTTCCAGCCCGACGCGTCCGGTGACCTGGTGACGGTCCGGCTGGCCGGGCGTGCCCGGTGGGTGGCCGAGACCATCCCCGTCGAGCGCACGCGCGAGCTGACCGCCGGTGCGTTCGAGGTCGACCTCCGGGTCGTGCAGCCCGCGTGGCTGCGCCACCTGCTGCTGCAGGTCGCCGACGACGTCCTGGACGTCCGCCCGGCGCACGTCGCACACGACACCGCCGCGGCGGCGCGGGCGGCACTCGAGGCGTACGGGCCGCTGCTCGACGCGACGGCGGGGGAGGACTGACGTGCTCTGGTTCACGATCTGGACCGTGCTGGTCCTGGCCACCCTCGCAGGCGGGTTCCTGCTGGGGCGCAGGCTGTGGCATGCGCTCGTCGCCCTGGGGCACGAGCTCGCGCGTGCCGGAGAGGTCGCGGACCAGCTCGCGGCCCGGACGGCCGAGCTCGAGGAGGAGGCGGCGGCGCAGGAGACGATCCGGCCGGCGCTCGGCACGGACGTGCAGGTGCTGCGGGACCGCGTCGAGCAGCTGCGCGCGGTGCGCCGGGAGCAGCGGCGACACCGCCGCGACCGCCACCGCGCGACCGTCGCCGATGCGACCACGCGCTGGTTCGGCTGACGCTTCTCGCGGGCGGCCGCCGAGCACGTCGCCCGATGCCGACGCGTACACTCTCGGCGCAGGATCTACGGACTTGAGGGGTCGTCATGATCAGGAACATCAGCATCTGGCACGTGCTCATCGTCGTGGTGGTGATCCTGCTGCTGTTCGGGGCGAACCGTCTGCCGGGCCTGGCCAAGAGCCTCGGCCAGTCGATGAAGATCCTCAAGAGCGAGGTCAAGGACCTGACGGACGACGGCAAGCGCACCGACAGCGACGTCGCACCCGGCGGCCCCACCGCCGCGCCGACCGCCGGGCCGACCGGAACCGCCCCGGACGGTGAGGTGCCGCCCCCTCCGGCGCCGCCCGCTCCGCCGCGTCCCTGAACCGCCCGTGAGCAGGAAGCCCCGGCGCGTCCGTGACCCCGCCGGCCGTATGCCGCTGCGCGAGCACCTGCGTGAGCTGCGCCGCCGGGTCGTGCTCATCTCGCTCGGTCTCGTCGTCGGCACCGTCGCGGGCTGGCTGGTCTACGAGCCGGTGTTCCACCTGCTGCAGCAGCCGATCCTCGACGTGGCCGACGCACGCGGCCAGCGCGTGTCGCTGAACTTCCAGGGGATCGCGACGGCGTTCGACGTGCAGCTCAAGGTGTCGCTCTTCCTCGCGGTCCTGTTCACCGCCCCGTGGTGGATCTACCAGCTGTGGGCGTTCATCACCCCGGGGCTGACGTCCAAGGAACGCCGCTACGCCATCGCGTTCCTCGCCGTCAGCGTCCCCCTGTTCTTCGCCGGCGCGGCGCTCGCGTGGTGGGCCCTGCCGAACGCCGTCCGTCTGCTCACCGACTTCGCACCCGCCGACACGACCAACTGGGTCGACGCCCAGCTGTACCTCGGCTTCGTCATGCGGGTCGTCCTCGCGTTCGGCGTCGGGTTCCTGCTGCCCGTCGTCATGGTCGCCCTGACGTTCACGGGCCTCGTGCGTGCCCGCACGTGGACCGGCGCCTGGCGGTGGGCGGTGCTGGCCGCGTTCGTGTTCGCGGCGATCGCCACCCCCACCCCGGACGCCGTGACGATGCTCGCCGTGGCGGTCCCGATCTGCCTGCTGTACCTCGCCGCGCTCGGCGTGTGCGTTCTGCACGACCGGCGGATCGACCGGCGCCTGGTCGCGCAGGGCCTGCCCCGCCTCGACGGGACCGTGCCGGTCGCCGGCGACGTGCCGGCAGCCGGTGGACCCGGGTCCGACGGCGCCGCGGACACGGCATGAGCACCCTCGGCCTCGTCGTGAACCCCGCTGCCGGTAGAGCGCGGGGCGGGAGCGTGGGACGCCGCGCGCACCGGCTCCTCGAGCGCGCGGGTCACGACGTGCACGACGTGTCCGGCCTCACGCTCGCGCACGCCACGGACCGCGCACGGCAGGCCGTGACGGCAGGGCTCGACGCGCTCGTCGTCGTCGGCGGCGACGGCATGGTGCACCTCGGCGTCAACGTCGTGGCCGGCACGAGCCTGCCGCTCGGCATCGTCGCCGTCGGCACCGGCAACGACATCGCGCGCGCCCTCGGCCTGCCGCGCGGCGACGTCGACAAGGCCGTCGCCGCGCTGGACCATGCGCTGCGCACCGGTGCCCGCCGCATCGACGCGGTCCGTGCGGGACCGCTCGACGGCACCGACCACGAGTGGTTCGCCGGCGTGCTGTCCTGCGGGCTCGACGCGGCCGTCAACGCACGCGCGAACCGGCTGACCTGGCCGAACGGGCACGCACGGTACCTGCGCGCGCTGGTACCCGAGCTCGTCGCGTTCCAGCCCTACGGGTACCGCGTGCGCGTCGACGACGCCACCTGGGAGTCGGCCGGGACGCTGGTGGCCGTCGCGAACACGCCGTGGTTCGGGGGCGGACTACCGATCGCACCCGACGCCGTGCCCGACGACGGACTGCTCGACGTCGTCGTGGCCGGCCCCTTCACGCGTCCTGGCGCCGTCGGGATCTTCCCGCGGATCTACCGGGGCCGGCACGTGGAGGACCCGCGCGTGCAGGTGCTGCGAGGTCGTCGCGTCGTCGTCGAACCCGCACCCGAGCTCGGTCCGACACCACCGGCCGCCTTCGCGGACGGTGAGCGCGTCGGACCGTTGCCGCTGCTCGTCGAGGCGGTGCCGGGAGCCCTCGGCGTGCTCGGGTAGCGCACGCGCCGGACGTGCCTAGGGTGGGCCCGTGCCATCGCGTCCCCGCACCCCCCGCACCTCGACCGACACCAACGGCCCCGCACCGGAGCCGACGCCCGCCGAGCGCTACGCGGCCTGGAGCCGACGCGCGGGCGCCGACCGTGGCGAGCTCGCGGTGTTCCGCGCGCGCCTGGACTTCCCGCTGGACGACTTCCAGACCGAGGCGTGCGCGGCGCTCGAGCGCGGCAGTGGCGTCCTCGTGGCCGCACCGACCGGCGCCGGCAAGACGGTCGTCGGGGAGTTCGCCGTCCACCTGGCGCTCGCGTCGGGGCGCAAGGCGTTCTACACCACGCCCATCAAGGCGCTGTCGAACCAGAAGTACGCCGACCTCGCACGCGTGCACGGGCCCGACCGGGTGGGCCTGCTCACGGGTGACACCACCGTCAACGGGGACGCCGACGTCGTCGTCATGACGACCGAGGTCCTGCGCAACATGCTCTATGCGGGATCGGCCGCGCTCGACGGGCTCGGGTACGTCGTCATGGACGAGGTGCACTACCTGGCCGACCGGTTCCGCGGCCCGGTGTGGGAGGAGGTGATCATCCACCTGCCCGACGACGTCCAGCTCGTGTCGCTGTCCGCCACCGTGTCCAACGCCGAGGAGTTCGGCGACTGGCTGTCCACGGTGCGGGGGGACACCACCGTCGTGGTCAGTGAGCACCGGCCCGTGCCGCTCGGCCAGCACGTGCTCGTCGGCGACGAGCTGCTCGACCTGTACGCCGGGCACGTCGACCCCACCGCACCCGGTGTCGACCCGCCCATCAACCCCCACCTCACGCAGCTGCTGCGTCGCCACGCGCCAGGCGGACGCGACCAGCGCGGACCACGTGGCCCACGCGACCGCGGCCACCGGGGCCGCGGTGGCCCGCCCGGTACCGGTGTGCGCCCCGCGCCCCGGTTCGTCGTCGTCAGGGAGCTCGCCGACGCGGGGCTGCTGCCCGCCATCGTGTTCATCTTCTCGCGCGTCGGCTGCGAGGCGGCCGTCCAGCAGTGCCTGACCGCCGGCGTGCGGCTGACGACGCCGCAGGAGCAGGCCGACATCCGGCGCGTCGCCGAGGAGCGCTGCGCGGCGATCCCGCCGGAGGACCTGGGCGTCCTGGGATACGACGCGTTCGTCGAGGCGCTCGCGCGGGGCGTCGCCGCCCACCACGCCGGCATGCTCCCGCTGTTCAAGGAGACGGTCGAGGACCTCTTCTCCCGCGGCTGGGTCAAGGTCGTGTTCGCCACCGAGACCCTCGCGCTGGGCATCAACATGCCGGCCCGGTCGGTCGTCCTGGAGAAGCTCGTCAAGTGGGACGGCAGCGCGCACGTCGACGTCACACCGGGGGAGTACACGCAGCTCACCGGTCGCGCGGGCCGGCGCGGCATCGACACCGAGGGGCACGCCGTCGTCGTCGCGCACGGCGGGCTCGACCCCGTGCAGCTCGCCGGGCTGGCGTCGCGGCGGCTGTACCCGCTGCGCTCGTCGTTCCGGCCGACGTACAACATGGCCGTCAACCTCGTCGCGCAGGTCGGCCGTGACCGCGCACGTGAGGTGCTCGAGACGTCGTTCGCGCAGTTCCAGGCCGACCGCGGGGTCGTCGGGCTCGCGCGGCAGGCACAGGCGCACGCCGAGGCGCTCGAGGGCTACGCCGAGGCCATGTCGTGCCAACAGGGCGACTTCGCGGAGTACATGGCGCTGCGACGCGCGATCACCGACCGCGAGCGCGGCCTGGCCAAGGCGGCGGCCGCGACGCGACGCGCCGACGTCGCACGCACGCTCGAGGGCCTGCACGTGGGTGACATCGTCGAGATCCCGGTCGGCAAGCGCGCACAGCACGGGGTCGTCGTCGACCCCGGCGGCGGTGGCGGCTTCGACGGCCCCCGGCCGACCGTCCTGACGACCGACCGTCAGGTCCGTCGGCTGACCGTGGCGGACGCAGGGCCAGGGCTTCGCACCGTGGGGCGGCTGAAGGTGCCCGGCCGCTTCGAGGTCCGGGTACCGGCCGCGCGCCGCGACCTCGCGGCACGTCTGCGGGCACGGCTCGACGAGCTCGACGTCGTGCCGTCCCCGACGCACTCGGGCGGACGACGCGCGCAGCAGCGGTCGGCCGCAGCCGAGGACGCCGAGCTGGAGGCCCTGCGCCGACGGCTGCGCGCGCACCCGTGCCACCGGTGCCCGGAGCGTGAGGACCACGCGCGCTGGGCCGAGCGGTGGGAGCGGCTGCGCGACGAGCACGCCACGCTGGTGCGCCGGATCTCGGGCCGCACGGGCTCGATCGCGGCCGTCTTCGACCGCACGTGCGACGTGCTGCGCACTCTCGGGTACCTGACGACCGACGAGGACGGGGTGCTGCGGGTCACCGACGACGGACGCTGGCTGCGCCGGCTGTACGCCGAGAACGACCTGGTGCTCGCCGAGTGCCTGCGCCGGGGCGTGTGGGACGAGCTGGACCCCCCGGGGCTCGCGGCCGCGGTCTCGACGATCGTGTACCGCTCACGCCGCGACGACGACGCCGACGCCCGGGTGCCGGGCGGCCCCGACAGCCGCCTGGGTGTCGCGCTCGACGCGGCCGTGCGGGCGTGGTCACAGCTCGAGGACCTCGAGCACTCGGCTCGCCTCGAGACGATCCAGCCGCTCGACCTGGGACTCGTCGAGGCCATCCACCGGTGGGCGGCCGGGCGCAGCCTCGACACCGTGCTGCGGGGCTCCGACCTCGCGGCGGGGGACTTCGTGCGCTGGTGCAAGCAGGTCATCGACGTGCTCGACCAGATCGCGGGTGCTGCTCCGACGGCGCGCCTGCGCACGACCGCCGACCGGGCGGTGACCGCGCTGCGCCGGGGCGTCGTCGCCTACTCCGCGGTGTGACGGCCGTCTCGCTCGAACCGGTGTCGCGGACCTGTGGTCCGCACCATGTGCGCCGGGGCTCTATCGTGGGCTGATGTGAGCGCGACCCTCTACCGGCACGGAGTCGTGCACTCTCCGTCCGACCCGTTCGCCGAGGCACTGCTCGTCCAGGACGGCGTCGTCGCCTGGATGGGTTCGGACGACACGGCCGACGGCCTGGTCGCCGGCGTCGACGAGGTCGTCGAGCTGGACGGCGCCCTGGTGGCCCCGGCGTTCGTCGACGCGCACGTGCACCTGCTCGAGACCGCACTCGCGGCGGCGGGCCTCGACCTGACGCCGGCCGGGGGAGTGCGGGGCCGGGCGGACGTCCTCGACGCCGTCGCCCGCGCGGCCGCGCAGCGCGCCCCGGGTGACCGGCGCACCCTGCACGGCACGGGCTGGGACGAGGGGTCCTGGCCCGAGGGGCGGCCTCCGACCCGCGTGGAGCTCGACGCCGCAGCCCAGGGCCTGCCCGTCTACCTGGCGCGCGTCGACGTGCACTCCGCGGTCGTGTCGAGCGCCCTGGCCGACCTGGCGGGGCTGTGGGACCTGCCGGGGTGGTCGGACGACGGACTGGTGGTGGGCGCCGCCCACCACGCCGCGCGGACCGTCGCGCGGGCCGTCGACGCCCACGAGCGCAGCGCGCTGTACCGCGAGGCGCTTGCGCGCGCCGCGGCGGCCGGGATCGCGTCGCTCCACGAGCAGTCGGCGCCGTACGTCGACACCCGCGACGGGCTGCGCGAGCTGATGGCGACGACCGCCGACGCGGCGTCCGGCCTGCCGCTCGTCGTCGGGTACCGCGCCGAGCCGTGCGTCACGGTCGACGACGCCCGCGCCCTGCTCGCGGACCTGCCGGGGCTCACGGGCATCGGTGGGGACCTGAACGTCGACGGCTCGATCGGCTCGCGCACCGCAGCGCTGCGGCACCCGTACGCGGACGCCCCGGGCACCTCCGGCACGCTGTACCTGTCGGCCGAGCAGATCGCGAACCACGTGACCGCCGTGACCCGCGCCGGTTCGCACGCCGCCTTCCACGCCATCGGCGACCGTGCGCTCGACGAGCTGCTGCTGGGCCTGCGGGCCGCCGCTGACGTCGAGGGGACCGCCGCGGTGGCCGCGGCGGGTCACCGCGTGGAGCACGCCGAGATGGTGGACGCCCACTCCCTCGCGCAGATCGTGCTGCTCGGCCTGCGGCTGTCCGTGCAGCCCGCGTTCGACGCCGCGTGGGGCGGCCCGGAAGGGATGTACGCGGCACGGCTCGGGCGTGGACGTGCCGCCGCGCTCAACCCCTTCGCCGACTTCACGGCCGCCGGCGTGCCGCTGGCGCTCGGCTCCGACGCACCCGTCACCCCGTTCGACCCGTGGGCGGGGGTCCGCGCCGCGGCCACCCACCACGAGCCCGACCAGCGCATCTCCGTGCGGGCCGCGTTCCGCGCGGCGACGCGTGGCGGCTGGCGCCTGGCGGGCCTCGACCACACGGGCGCCGGCGAGCTGCGCGTCGGTGCGCCGGCGCACCTCGCGGTGTGGCGGGCCGAGCACCTGGTCGTGCAGGCGTCGCGCACGTCGTCGTGGAGCGCCGACGCCCGCGCGGGCAGCCCGCTGCTCCCGGATCTGGGTCCCGACCAGCCCGCACCGCAGTGCCTGCGGACGGTCCGCGACGGCGTCGTCCTGCACGACACGCTGGGCGCAGGGCCCACCGCGCAACCGGACGGGTGAAATCTCCGACGTCGCCACGCCGGTGGCGAATCGTCCCGGACATGGCGAATCGCGACACGCGGGCGACACGCCGGGTGTGGCGATCGGAGATCGGACGAACCGGGCGCGCTGGCCTGCGCCGATCCTCCTGACCTGGACCGACGTCCCCTTGACAGTCGCAGCGAGGCGGGTAGTTTCGCAGTGGCCCGTCGTTGCGGGCACCGGAGGGGGAACCACACCACTGACCGGTGTCGCACGGCCTGAGCTCCGACCGGGCCCGCGCGCTCAACAGAAAACGGCAGGACATGTCCTCGCCGGTACGAAGGGCGCGCGGGCCGGTTGGTCGGACCGGCCGTGCGATCCCCGGTGCCCGCCGCACCGCGCGTGCCCGGGTCACCCCGCGCACTGACGTACCCTGCTGCGGTGCCCGTCCTGCCGTCCGCCCGCTGGCTGACGCTCGTCCTCGCCGCGGCCGGCGGCTGGTTCACCCGCCTCGCGTTCCCCGAGCCCGGCTTCGCCGTGCTCGCCCCGGTCGGCATGGCGTTGCTGTACCTCGCGCTGCGGCGGGACTCCGCGCGCTGGAACGCGCTGGTCGGGCTGGTCTGGGGCCTGGCCTGCTTCGGCCCCATGATCACGTGGGCCGACGACGCCGTCGGCCCGGTGCCGTGGCTGGCCCTGACCGTGCTCGAGGCGGCGTACGTCGCCCTGTTCGGCGCAGCGTGGGCGTGGGCGCGGCGCGGCCACGCCGTGTGGCGCAGCGGTGCGTGGCAGCTCCTCGCGTTCGTGCTGCTGTGGGTGGCGAGCGAGGAGCTGCGCTCGGCGTGGCCGTTCGGCGGGTTCCCGTGGGGGAGGCTCGCGTTCTCCCAGGCGGACTCGCCGCTCGGGGCGTACATGTGGCTCGGTGGCACACCGCTGCTCAGCGGTGTGGTCGCCGCCCTGGGCGTGCTGATCGCGCGCGCCGCGCTGGCGGCGAGCCAGGTGTCCCTCGGGCGGACCCTGGGCGCTCTGGGCGCCGCGGGCGGGCTCGTCGTCGGGTCCCTGCTGATCCCGCTGGACACCGTCGCGCAGACCGGCACGCTGCGCGTGGGTGCCGTGCAGGGCAACGTGCCGGAGCCGGGCCGGCTCGACGCCTTCGGGCAGCGCCGGCAGGTCCTCGACAACCACGTGGCCGGGACCCGGGCCCTGCTCGACCACGTCCAGCCCGGTGAGCTCGACCTCGTCCTGTGGCCCGAGAACGGGACGGACATCGACCCGCAGGTCGACGAGGAGGCAGCCGCCCTCATCGACGGGGTGGCGCAGGAGGTCGCCGCGCCGATGCTGGTGGGCACCGTGCAGTACCCCGACGCGGGCGGTCGCTACAACACCGCGGTGCTGTGGCAGCCGGGCGTCGGGCCGGTCGCGACGTACTCGAAGCAGCGGCCCGCGCCCTTCGCCGAGTACATCCCCATGCGCTCGTTCGTGCGCCACTTCTCCGACGCCGTCGACCTGGTGACGCGTGACATGCTCCCGGGGACCGAGCCGGGTGTGATCCCCGTGGACTCCCCGCGCCTGGGCCGCACCGTGGTGGTCGGCGACGTCATCTGCTTCGAGGTCGCGTACGACGCGATCGTGCGCGAGGCCGTCGCCGAAGGTGGCGAGGTGCTGGTCGTGCAGACCAACAACGCGTCGTTCGGCTGGTCGGACGAGTCGACGCAGCAGCTCGCGATGTCGCGTCTGCGGGCCATCGAGCACGGGCGTGCGACCGTGCAGATCTCCACTGTCGGTGTCAGTGCGATCATCGAGCCCAACGGCGTCGTCGCGCAGGAGACCGAGCTCTTCACCGCCGAGCAGATGATCGCCACCCTGCCGCTGCGTGACTCCCTGACGCCCGCGACGCGCGCGGGGGACTGGCCGGCGCTGACGGTCGACGCGCTGGCCGTGTGGATCGTCCTGGCGGGCATGGTGGGCGCGGCGCGGCTGCCACGGGCCGAGCGTCCCGACGGCCCGGCCTGATCCTGCCCCGAACAGCACGACGCCCCGGTGAGCTCACCGGGGCGTCGTGCAGGTCGAGCGGTGGGCAGCGTCAGGCGCTGCGGCGCAGCTTTCCGGCACGCAGCAGGTCGAGCCGCTCGTCGAGCAGCTCCTGCAGCTCGTTCACCGTGCGCCGCTCGAGGAGCATGTCCCAGTGCGTGCGCGGCGGCTTGCCGGCCTTCGCCTCGGGCTGTGACGCGTCGCGCAGGAGCGCCTCCGCGCCGCAGCGGCACTCCCACACCACCGGCACGTCGGCCTCGACGGAGAACGGCAGGATGATCGTGTGCCCGTTGGGGCAGTCGTAGTGCGCCTGGAGCCGAGGGGCGAAGTCGACGCCCTCCTCGGTCTCCATGCTGTGGGACCCGATGCGCATGCCGCGCAGGGACCTGTTGGCCATGGTGGACCTCCGTGCCGTGTCGTTCCGGCAGCCCGGGCCGCGCCGAGCCCTGCCGAATCGTGAGTCGAATCGTTCTGCTACCTGACTGTCAACGTGGCCGGGGCCCCCGGTGTTCCGAGCCGCCGTGAAGGTCTGGTGAACACACACTGTGGCAGGAACGGAGGCCCGTCGCGCGCCAGGGCGGCGCTGGAGGCAACGCCTCACCCGAAAGGTCCGATCTGCGGTGGCCGACGTCGGTGCACGTCACGGCCCTGGCGGCGCGCTGCCTAGGGTAGAGGCCATGACGATGACGTACCGCCGGCTCGGCGACAGCGGCCTGACCGTCTCGACGGCCGGCCTCGGCTGCAACACGTTCGGCGCGACCCTGGCGCCCGACGGGGTCCACGAGGTCGTCGCGGCCGCGCTCGACGCCGGCGTCACGTTCTTCGACACGGCCGACGTGTACGGGGGAGTGGCGGGCCAGAGCGAGGAGCTCCTCGGCGACGCGCTGCGCGGACTGCGCGACGACGTCGTCGTGGCGACCAAGTTCGGTCTGGACGTCGGTGGCCTCAACGGCCCCGACTGGGGAGCGCGCGGGTCGCGCCGGTACGTGCGACGCGCCATCGAGGGCTCCTTGCGGCGGCTCGGCACCGACCACGTCGACCTCTACCAGCTGCACAGCCCCGACCCGGCCACGCCGATCGAGGAGACCCTCGCCGCGCTGCACGAGCTCGTCGTCGAGGGCAAGGTCCGGTACATCGGCTCGTCCAACCTCGCCGCCTGGCAGGTCGTCGACGCGGACTGGGTGGCGCGCACCGCGGGCACGACGCCGTTCGTCTCGGCGCAGAACCGCTACAACCTGCTGGACCGCACGGCCGAGGCCGACCTCGTGCCCGCCGCCGAGCACGTCGGGGTCGGGATCCTGCCCTACGTGCCGCTGGCCTCGGGCCTGCTGACGGGCAAGTACCGACGCGGCGAGCAGGCACCCGAGGGCAGCCGCCTGTCACGCATGCCGCAACGCCTGGCCGCGGCGGACTTCGACCGCATCGAGGCGCTGGTGACGCTCGCCGACGCCTGGGGGGTCGACCTGCCGACGGTCGCGCTCGGTGGCCTGGCCGCGCAACCGGCTGTGGCGTCCATCATCTCCGGTGCGAGGACCCCGCAGCAGGTGCGTGAGAACGTCGCGGCAGCGCTGTGGGAGCCGACGCTCGAGCAGCTCGCCGCCATCGACGACGCGGCGCCCTGCCCGGTGTGAGGCCACGGGTCGCCCCGGCGCGGACGACCTGACCGGCCAGGGTCACGGGCCGAGCACGCGTGCCCGGTGCTCGCCGACGGCGACGACGGCGCTGACACGCACCCCGCGGTCGTCCGCCGCGGCGCGCAGTGCGCGTTCCCACGTGCGTTCGAACGACCCGCGGTCGCCGCCGGCAGCGCGCACGATCGCGACCGCCAACGACCCGCCGGGAGCGTCGTGCGTGAGGATGTCCGCCATCGCCACGACGACCTGCCGCACCTGGTCCGGGTCGGGATGCAGGGGGATCCCGACGAGCGGCAGCACGACCGGCAGCATCATCCCGTCGGCGTCGAGCAGCACGAGCCACAGCGCCGGCGGTCCGGCCCGCTCGGGTCCGACGAGCGAGAGCATGACCTCGAGGATGTCCTCGTCGTCGCGCAGCGGGTGCGTCGGCAGCACCGGGAGGTCGTCGTCCGGCCCGGGTGCCGACCATCCGGGGGAGTCGTGGGTGTCCATGCCAGGATCGTGACGTCGGCTGAGGGCGCACGGACGGCCCGGGGGTGCATCTGTGGACCGGCGCGTCACCCGGTCGGCCTGTGGTCGGCTCGCGGGGATGCCGACCCGCGCCTCAGCCCCGGCCGCGGGCCGGCAGATCGGTGGACGGACCGTGCGCTGGTCAACCCGCAGCTGGCACGCATCCGCCCGCATTTCGGCCGAAGGGTCACCATCGACGGGTCGGCGACGCGGCGGCTGCTCGACTGGCGACCGCGACCCCTGGTCGTGACCGCGGTCGACACCGCGACAGCCATGCTGCGTCCGGAGCGGTCTGACGACGCGGGGTCGCGGTCGTCATGTGTCTGATGCGGTCCTGTGCACCGCCGATCGACCCCCACCGCGCGCTGCCGATAATGTGCATTATGACAATCGAGCGGAGGGCCGGCTGCTCCGACGCCCGTAGTCCGTCCCCCGGGACGGTCAGCCGCCGACCAGACCGCCCGGGTCGGTGTGGCGCACGTAGCGCTCCTCGGTGCGGTCCTGGTCCCGCGGCAGCACCTGCCGCTCGCCGGTACGTGTGAACCCGGCACGCACGTACAGGTCCACGGCGGACGCGTTGTCGTCGACGACCCAGAGCGACACGGTCGCGGCGCCCTCGGCCGCACCCGCGCGCACCACGGCGTCCAGGAGGGACCAGCCGGTGCCACCGCGTCGGATTTCGGGTGCGACCCACAGGGACACGATGTGACGGTCGTCGTCAGGCGATCCGGGCTCCTGGATGAGCGACACGAGCCCGCGCGGCTCCCCCGTGTCGTCGAGCGCCACCCAGGTGGCGCTCGTACGCAGACGCATGCGCCAGTGGGACTCGGCGAAGCGCTCCTCACGTGCCAGCGAGGACCCGAACGCGTCGGGCGACTCCCGCAGCGCCCGGAGCCGGATGTCCCGCACGGTCGGCCAGTCGTCCTCGTCGACGCGTCGGATCAGCACCGAGCCAGCATGCCGTACCGATCCGGTCTCGCCGGCGAGGCGCGCGTCACGGGATGTCGCGTGCCTCCGGCCCGGCGCCGGGCGTGGTGGCGGACCCTGCGCCGAGGGTGTCGCCGTGGCCGCTGACCACCGCCTCTCCCCCGTGACCCGCGCGGTCGGGCGTGCTGCGGGCGGCGTCGGCGACCTCCTCCTCCGGGCGCGGCGGGATGGTCTCGTCGTGCTCCAGCGCGGGCACCTGTGCGTCGTCGAACGGCTCCGTCATGGTGGCCTCCCTCTGCCGGCGCCCACGCTAGCCCCGGGGGTGGTGCAGGGCGACCGCGCCGGCGTGTGCCCCTATCCGACCGTCACGGACTCCCCCGTGCTCAGCGGCACGACCTGTGCCGCCGTGAGCTGTGCCAGGAGCCGCACCGCCACGGCCCTGCCCGCATCACTGAGCAGCGCGTCATGGATCGGCACGACGCGTGCCGGTGCGACCGCGCGCACGTGGTCCACCGCGTCACCGAGCCGTAGCCACGGCGCCCCGACCGGTTCCAGCAGGACGTCGACCCGCGTCCCGGGCGGGGCCGGGGCGTAGGAGTCACCCGGATGCAGCACGAGGTCGTCGACGAGGTAGGCGACGTGCTCCGGACGCGGGACGTCCTCGTGGACCATCTCGTGCCGCTCCCCCAGGACCCGCACCTGGGCGCCCGCGACGTCGAGCACGTCACCGGCGGCGACCGGGTGCAGCCGTTCACGTCGCGCCCCGGCGTCCGCCAGCGCGTCGAGCACCTGCGCAGGTGCGTGCACGTCGACGCCGTCTGCGGCAGCGAGCACGTCGACGTCGACGTGGTCGGGGTGCACGTGCGTCACCAGGACGACCGTGACGCCCTCGAGAGCCGCGGCCACGTCGCTGAACGTGCCCGGGTCGATGCTGAAGGCGCCGCGCGCGGTGTCCACGCGGACGCAGGAGTGGCCGAGACGGGTCAGGGTCAGAGGCATAGCGCCCATCCTGGCGCAGATCGGGCGCGCGTGGTCGCTGCTGCAGATCCCCTGGTGGGAACGCATGCGCACACGTCGGCGTGCGGGTTCGTCAGCGGCGCCTCGCCCGGCTACGGTTGCGGCGTGCTGGTCCTCGGTGTGTGCAGCCTCAAGGGTGGAGTGGGCAAGACCTCCGTGACGCTGGGGCTCGCCTCGGCGGCGCTCGAGCGGGGCCTGCGGACCCTCGTCGTCGACCTCGACCCTCAGGGCGACTCGACGATGGCGCTCGGAACGGCACCCGCGCGAGGCGACGTGGCCTCCGTGCTCGACGCCCCGTCGGCGCGCACGGTGGCGGACGCGACGGTCCCGTCGTCATGGGCCGACGACGGGCTGGACGTGCTCGCCGGGTCGGAACGGTCGGTCATGCACGACCGCGTCGACGACTCCGACGCGCAGCGGCTGCGCGACGCGCTGACGTGGGCCACGGGCTACGACCTCGTGCTCATCGACTGCCCGCCCTCGCTCGGCGGGCTCACGCGCACCGGGCTGACGGCGTGCGACCGCGCGATCGTCGTCACGGAGCCGGGCCTGTTCGCGGTGATGGCCGTGGGGCGCGCCATGCGGACCATCGACGAGCTGCGCCGGGGCCCCGCGCCGACGCTGCAGCCGCTGGGCATCGCGGTGAACCGGGTCCGTGCCCGGTCGGTGGAGCAGGCGTACCGGCTGCAGGAGCTGCAGTCGCTGTACGGGCCCCTGGTGCTGACACCGAACGTCCCGGAGCGGGCGGCACTGCAGCAGGCGCAGGGCGCCGCGCAGCCCGTCCACGTCTGGCCGGGTGCGGCCGCCGCGGAGCTCGCCGACGTGTTCGACCAGCTGCTCGAGCGAGCGCTGCGCGCACCGCGCCGCTGACCGACCGCTCCCCGCCCGTCGACGGCACGCCGAAGGCCCGCCCCGAACGGGACGGGCCTGGGACGTCGGGTCAGCCGGCGGTGCGTGCCTGACGACGCAGCGCGAGCTCGTCGTGGGCGACGGCGCCGACAGCGGCCGGCTCATCGTCCGCGCGCTCGGTCGGCAGCTGCGCGAGCGTGCCCTCGACCTCGCGCCAGACGCGTCCCACCGCGATGCCGAACACGCCCTGCCCACCCTGGACGAGGTCGATGACCTCGTCGGCGGAGGTGCACTCGTAGACGCTCGCACCGTCGGACATCAGCGTGATCTGCGCCAGGTCGTCCACGCCGCGCTCGCGCAGGTGGCTGACCGCGGACCGGATCTGCTGCAGGGAGACACCCGTGTCGAGCAGTCGCTTGACGACCTTGAGCACGAGGATGTCGCGGAACGAGTACAGACGCTGCGTACCCGAACCCGTCGCGGGCCGCACGGACGGCTCCACGAGACCCGTGCGCGCCCAGTAGTCGAGCTGGCGATACGTGATGCCGGCGGCACGGCACGCGGTCGGGCCGCGGTAGCCCGTCGTGACGTCCAGGTCCGGCAGGTCGTCGTCGAACAGCAGGCCCTGCGCGTGCTGCGGGATCGTGCCGGTGTCGTCGGCACTCTCGTTGCTGATCACGGGGCCCTCCCTCGGCGGCGCCGCGAGGCGACCGCACAGTGCTGGTTCTTCGGCAACGCTAAGCCTGCGGGGTCAGGGGCGCAACGAACCTCCCCCGGCGTGTCGGGTGCGACAGGTCTCACCTTCAGGTGGACATCGAGGGTCTTCACCCGGACGGCTCAACCACCACGCGCCTCCCCCTCGGCTCCCGGGTCCTGGCCCGTCTCGAAGTCCTCCGCCGACACGTGGTCGAGGAAGTCGCGGAACTCGGCCATGTCCTCCTCGCTGGCCGCGGGGCGCACCTCCACGCCCGCCAGCGCGACGACCTCCGCCGAGCAGAGCACCGGGCACCCGAAGCGCAGCGCCACCGCGATGGCGTCGGACGCACGCGCGTCCACCTGGCGGCCCGTCACCAGCACGAGCGCCGCATGGAAGACGCCGTCCTCGAGGCTCGTGATCTCCACGTGGGTCACCGGGACGCCGGCCGCGAGCAGCGCGTCCCGCAGCAGGTCGTGGGTCATCGGACGCGGCGGGATGATGCCCGCCTGCGCCGAGGCGATCGCCGACGCCTCGGACGGACCGATGAGGATCGGGACGAGCAGTGCGGCGTCGGGGTCGAGGAGCAGCACGACGATCTCGTCGTCGGCGAGGTGCGTACGCACACCGACGACCTCGACCGGGACCATCTCAGGTTCGACGCCGCCCACGTGCCCACGCTACGTCCCGCAGCGCGCGACGTCTGCCCGGATGGCGGTTCGCCACCGGCCAGGTCGGCTCAGGGAGCGAGATCGTGCACCGCGGAGCGCACCAGGGCGGTGTGCATGCGCGCGCACAGCTCCCCCACCTCGGCGGCGAGCGTGCCTGCCCGGGCATGGGCCGAGACGCTGCGCTGCCCTCGCCACGGCGCGACGACCTGGTCGACCAGGTCCGCCTGCCGGTCGGCTGCGGTACGGAAGGCGCGCAGGTGCCGCGGGTCGATGCCGTGGTCCGCGAGGGACGCCGCAACGGCCACCACCTCGCTCGCCCACGGGTCGAAGACGCCGCGGGGCCCCGGCCGCAGCACGCCCTGGGTCACGAGCTCGGCGACGAGCTCGACGGACACGCCCGCCTCCTGAGCCAGACGCTCGGCCGTCAGCCGGTCAGGGGTGGTCGCCACGCCGTCACGGGTGGCGAGCCGTGCGCGCAACGGCGTCTCCTCGTCACCGCCCGCGTCCAGTGCCGCGAGCCGCTCGCCGATGACCTTCAGCGGCATGTACCGGTCACGCTGCTGGCGCAGCACGAAACGCAGGCGCTCGACGTCGGCGGGCGAGTACTGGCGGTACCCCGCGGGTGTGCGCACCGGGGCGACCAGCCGCTGCTCCTCCAGGAAGCGCAGCTTGGACGTCGTGACCGCAGGGAACTCGATGCGCAGCGCTGCCAGCACGTCGGAGATCCGCATCGACGCGCGGCGTGAGATACCGCGCGGCCATGGCTCGGGTGCCAGGCCCTCGGCGGTCTCCTCGACGGCGTCGGCAACGCCGCCCGTCACCGCGCGCTCAGGAGGCGTCACGGTGGGGGCTGGGGTGGAACGTCATCCGGTACTTGCCGATCTGCACCTCGTCCCCCGCGCGCAGCACGACCGCGTCGATGCGCGCGCGGTTCACGTACGTGCCGTTCAGGGACCCGATGTCGCGCACGACGATCTGCTGACCGTCCCGGACGAACTCCGCGTGCTTGCGCGACACCGTGACGTCGTCGAGGAAGATGTCCGCGCTGGTGCTGCGCCCCGCGGTCGTGCGCTCCGCGTCGAGCAGGAAGCGTGCCCCGGCGCTCGGCCCGCGCTGCATGATCAGGAGCGCCGACGTCGGCGGCAACGCGTGGACGGCTGCGGCCTCGTCGGCCGTGAGGCCCACCGGGGGCGCCTCGAACTCGTTGGGGTCCAACGAGCCGAAGCTGACGGTCGTGTCCGGACCGTCGCCGCGGTAGGCGGGCAGGCCACCCTGCGGTGCCCGTCGTTCGTCGCTCATGCGCACCTCCGTGTCGGTCGCGGGCGCCCGTGCGAGCACGCTCGCCGTCGACCCAGCATCGTGGCTCACCCTATGCGGTGTCGACGCACACGTGCAGCACGCGCTGGGCACCGAGGGGGTGAGTCCGCAGGGAAGCGGTGCCGCGACCGTCAGCCCTCGTCCTCGACGGGTGTCGCGTGCACCGGGTCGGGCAGCTCCCGCAGGGCCGTCACGTCCACGCGGTCCGACTTCTCGACCGTGCCCCGGCCGCCGTCGGCACGGACACGGACCAGCGCGCCGCCCGGGATCTCCAGGGCCGGGGCGATGGTGTCCGGGTCGCCGATGACGCTCCACCGGAACGGCGACTCGAGGCGGCTCCCGTCGAGGACGACGTCGCCCCGCGTCCCGGTGAAGGCACTGCTCGCCGTGATCCGCTGGCCGTTGAGCTCCATGGCCTCGGCCCCCGCGTTCCGCAGCTCCTCCAGCACGTGCAGCATCGTGGCAGGCCGGATCTCGCCCTCGGGCTCGGTGAGCGTGATGCGCACACCAGGCCCCGTGGCCGGCAGGCGCCCGGTGAGGATCCCCTGCATGGCGGCCGTGCGCCGGGCCGCGTCGAGCGCCGCCTGCTGGCGGTCGGAGCCCGAGAGCAGCTCGTCGCGCTCGCGCTGCAGGTCGAGCGACTCCTGCTCGAGCTCGCCCGTGCGCGTCGTGGTCTCGTCCAGCAGGCGCACCAGGTCGTTCTGCCGCAACGCGCCGAGCTGCGTGTCGGTGGTCTGCTGGACCTGGGCGACCAGCGCGAAGCCCAGGAGCGCGCACAGGCCGGCGGCCATGAGCTGCCCCGGGGTCGTGCGCGGTCGCATGGCGTGGCCGAGCCTCGCCCACCCGGAGCGCTGCGGCCGCGCGGCGTCACCGGCCCCGGTCTGCGCACCGGACGGTGACGGCGTCTCCTGCCGTTCGTCAGCAACGGGCGGTGCTGCCGGGTCCGGCACCTCGGCTCCCGGCGGCTCCTGCGGGTCGACCTCAGGACCAGCGCCCGCCGTGAGGGGTGCCTCGGTCGGAAGGTCCCCGTCCGCGTTCGCCACGTCCTGGTTCGCCACGGCCTCGGACGCTCGCTGGTCCTCCGGCGCGGACGCGGGTGACGGGTCGCCGTTCGCCACGGCCGCGGGCCGGTCCCCCTCTTCCTCGTCCCCGGGGTGCAGGTCCCCGAGCCCGAGCGGGTCGCGCGGGTCGATCATGGGACCGTCCTGGGGAGGTCCGCCGTCCCGTGCGTCGGGGCCAGGACGGGACCCGTCGGCGCTCGTCATGCCTTGAACAGGTGGCGACGGATCGACGCGGCGTTGGAGAAGATCCGGATCCCGAGCACGACGATCACGGCGGTCGTCATCTGCGAGCCCACACCGAGCTGGTCACCCAGGAACACGATCAGTGCGGCGACCACGACGTTCGACAGGAACGATGTGAGGAACACGCGCTCGTCGAAGATGCCGTCGAGGTACGCGCGCAGCCCGCCGAACAGTGCGTCGAGCGCGGCGACGACCGCGATGGGCAGGTAGGCCTGCAGGTTGGCCGGGACCGTCGGCTCGATGACGAGTCCCGCGACCACACCGAGCACCAGCCCGATCACCGCGATCACGGGGTCTCCTCTCCGTCGGGACGCCCTGACCCTGCCACATCGGACCAGGCCATCCCAAGGGACTGTGTGCCCGATGCCGTGGCCTCCCCCGCGTCCGCGGGGTGCGTCACGTCCTCCCCCGCACCCAGCACCTGCGCCGAGCGGAGCATGAGCTGACCGCGTCCGGCCAGCTCGAGGGTCTTCTGGGCGCTCACCCGCACGTCGATCCGGTACTGCGACAACGCCGCGAGCGCCTGTCCGGCGGGCAGCCGCGCGAGCCCCGTCTGCATCGTGGCGGCGTCCCCGATCGCCTCGACCGTGTACGGGCCGCTCAGTGCGGTGCTGTCGACCAGGATGGCGGCACCCGCGCTGCGGATCGCTGTCGTCGTCGTCACGCGTTCCCCGTTGACGGCGACAGCCTCGGCGCCGGCGGCCCACAACCCGTTGACCAGGGTCTGAAGGTCGTGGTCGAGCACCAGCGAGCTGGCGTCCTCCTCGCCGCCGTTCACGGGCGCACCGTCGGTGAGCACGATGCGCAGGCCCGGGCCGGAGACGGGCACGACGCCGGACGGCACCGCGTCCTTCTGCAGCTGCGCGAACAGCTCGGGGTCGTCCGTGGACGCGGCCTGGCCCTGGAGCTGGGCGATCTGTGCCGAGAGCTCACCGTTGGCCCGACGCAGCTCGTCGGCGTGTGCCGTGCGTTCCCGGATCTCCGTCTCGAGAAGCGTGCGGGCCTCCAGGACGGCCGGCGTCGGGCGGCGCAACGCGACCGCGGACGTGGTCGCGAACGCCCCGAGCACGACCGCGAGGACGAGGAGAGCGACGGTTCCGCGCACCGTGCGCCGGGGCGCGGTACCGGCAGCGCGTCGGGCGGCCGCCTCCTGGTACCCCGGGTCGAGCGGACGGCGGTACACCTCGTTGATCAGCGTCATCGACTCGTCGGCCGCCCGTGCGGGACCCGGCACGACGTGCCTGCGGATCACGAGGCCTTCGCCCGGCGGGCCTCGCGCGCGTCCCGGTGCAGGACCGACGCCGCCTGGGTGAGGTACAGCGCACCGGCGAACCAGTAGAGGGCCACCCCCCACAGGGCGCACGCCCACCCGAGGACACCGGCGAAGGGCCCGACGGGCGCCGGCCACTCCGAGAGCATCAGCAGCGGGAACGCGTACATGATCGCGAATGTGCCCGCCTTGCCGGCCAGGTGCACCCGCAGCGGCGGGTACCCGGCCCGAGCGAGCAGGAAGAGCATGACCGCGAGCACGACGTCCCGCAGGACGAGCACGACCACGAGCCAGGTGGGAATGATGTCGCGCCACGCCAGCCCGACCAGCGTGACCAGGATGAAGAGTCGGTCCGCGGCAGGATCGAGCATCTGCCCCAGGCGGGTCACCTGGTGCATCCGTCTGGCGATCACGCCGTCCAGCCAGTCGCTGGCTCCCGAGACGAGCAGCACGACGAGAGCCCACGCGTCGTAGCCCTCGACGACGAGCCACGCGAACACCGGGACCAGGAACAGCCGTGCAAGGCTGATCACGTTCGGCACGGTGAGCACGCGACCGCTGACCGGTGCGTCCTGCGTCACGCCCTCCCCTGTCCGTCGTCGTGATGTCGATCCTATGCCGCGCGTCGGGGCGCCCCGTGCCGTGACGCCCGCAGGTGGGCCGCGCGTCACCCGGACGTGCGTCCCGGGGCGACGCCCCCGGCGTGCTGGCAGGCTCGGTGCATGGATGACGCCCGCACGATCGACCACCTGCTGCGCACCCCCGCCACGTGGGCCGTCGTCGGCCTGTCCGCGAACACCGCGCGCGCCGCCTACCGGGTGTCCGCGTACCTGCAGCAGCTCGGACACACGATCGTGCCCGTGCACCCGAGCGCCCAGACCGTGCACGGCGCGCAGGGGTACGCGCGCCTGGCGGACCTGCCCTGCCGGCCGGACGTGGTCGACGTCTTCGTGAACAGCTCGCGCGCGGGCGAAGTCGTCGACGAGGCGGTCGCCGTCGGTGCGCGCGCCGTGTGGCTGCAGCTCGGCGTGCACGCCGACGACGCCGTGGCCCGGGCCCGCGCCGCGGGCCTGGTCGTCGTCCAGGACACCTGTCCCGCGATCGAAGGACGTGCCCGCGGCCTGGGCTGATGCGACCGCGCAGGCCCTGTGCGCGACGTCACCGCCGGTAGATCCCCCGCCGGAGCCCTGCGCCGGGTAGTCTGTCGGAGACATCTGGAGTCGTGTCGCATCCCCTCTCGTGAGGCGGTCAGCCGGTCGTCCGGCAACCACCACCCTTCTCGTGCACATGCGTGCGCCGCTGACAGCGGCGCGTGGTCTGGTTCGGGGTGAGCGACGTCCGGGTCGTCGTGACGACGATCCGGCTCTCCCCCGCTGCCACCGAACGGTCATCCATGAGCACCCCCATGTCCTCTGCCCTGCCCTCGACGTCCGACACGGACGCCACCACGTTCGCCGACCTGGGCCTGGACCCCCAGATCCTCAGCGCCGTCGAGCGCCTCGGCTTCTCGGCACCCACGCCCGTCCAGGCGCAGACCATCCCGGCGCTGCTCGCCGGGCGCGACGTCGTGGGCGTCGCCCAGACCGGCACCGGCAAGACCGCGGCCTTCGGGCTGCCGCTGCTCCAGTCGATCGACCCGGACGTCGCGGCGGTGCAGGTCATCGTGCTGACGCCGACCCGTGAGCTCGCGATGCAGGTCGCGGACGCGATCACGTCGTTCGCCGTCGACCTGCCCGGGCTGCAGGTCGTCCCGGTCTACGGCGGCTCGCCGTACCTGCCGCAGCAGCGCGCCCTGGCGCGCGGTGCGCAGGTCGTCGTCGGCACCCCGGGACGCGTCATCGACCACATCGAGCGCCGCACGCTGCGGCTGGACGACGTGCGCTTCCTCGTCCTCGACGAGGCCGACGAGATGCTCCGCATGGGCTTCGCCGAGGACGTCGACAAGGTCCTGTCCGGCACGCCGTCCGGCCGGCAGGTCGCGCTGTTCTCCGCGACGATGCCCACGCAGATCCGGCGCGTCGCCGACAAGCACCTGGTGAACCCCGTGTCGGTCGCCGTCACGCGGCAGTCCTCGACGGTCGACTCCGTGCGCCAGACCTTCGCGGTCGTGCCCTACCGGCACAAGGCCGGTGCGCTCGCCCGTGTCCTCGCGGTCAGCGACGCCGACGCGGCCATCGTGTTCGTGCGTACCCGTGAGGCGGCCGAGGAGATCGGCAACGCGCTGGTGCAGCGCGGCATCGCCGCGACGCACATCTCGGGGGACGTCGCCCAGTCGGACCGTGAGCGGATCGTCGAGCGCCTGCGCTCGGGCGGGCTCGACGTGCTCGTCGCGACCGACGTGGCTGCCCGCGGCCTGGACGTCGAGCGCATCGGCCTCGTCGTCAACCTCGACCTGCCGCGGGAGCCCGAGGCCTACGTGCACCGCATCGGTCGCACCGGGCGCGCAGGCCGTTCCGGCGAGGCACTGACCTTCGTGACGCCGAGCGAGCGCCCGCGCCTGCGGCAGATCGAGCGCACCACCCGCACCTCGCTCATCGAGATCACGATCCCCACGCCCGCCCAGGTCAGCGCCCACCGCGCCGCCGCACTGCTGACGCGGACCGCGGACCGCATGGCCGCGGGACGCCTCGACGTGGTCCGCGAGGCCGTGCGCGAGCACCTCGCCGCGCACCCCGAGCTCGATGTGCTGGACCTGCTCACCGCCGTGACGGCGCTCGCGGTCGGCGACGAAGGACCGGCCGCAGCCGCCGAGGTCGAGGACCTCGACGACGCCGTGCGCCGGGCCCGCGAGGCCCGCTCGGACGATGTCCGTGGCGGTCAGGTCGCCGGCGCCCGTCGCCGGCCCGGTACGACGGGCCCCAGCGGGCGGCCCCGGTACCGCGTCTCGGTCGGCGAGCGTGACGGCCTCCAGCCGGGCGCGCTGGTCGGTGCCCTGACCGGTGAGGGCGGGCTGACCGGCAAGGACGTCGGCAAGATCGACATCTTCGGCAGCTTCGCCCTCGTGGACATCCCGGACGGCCTGACGGCCGAGGTCGTCGACCGGCTCGGCCGCACGCGCGTCGCGGGCCGCCCGCTGCGGATCCGGCTCGACACCGGCCCGCAGGCCTCGCGTGGCCCGTCGCGCGGCGACCGGGTGCACCGCGCGCACGCCTGATCCGTCGCTACACCGAAGGGCCGTCACCGTGTGGTGACGGCCCTTCGGTGTAGCGACGGCCTGCTCAGCGCACCGGGGTGTTCCGCGGGTCGACGCGCGTCTGGCCGCGCAGCAGCACGATGTCCGCCTCGCGCAGGACCTCGTTGACGTCCCGCATGCCCCGGACGGACCCGAGGACGCCGATCGCGATCCGCGGGCCGATCTCACGGCGCAGCCGCTCGAGCAGCTCGGTCAACCGGTCCGGCATGCCGCCGGCGCCGACGTCGTCGACGAGGATCGCGAAGTCGTCCTCGCCGGTACGTGCCGTCGTGTCGCCCTCACGCAGCGGACGGCGCAGCTGGCGCACGACCTCGCGGTGCACGTCGGGCGCGTGGTCGGCGTCATCGCGGGGCCCGGGGTCGACGACGCGGACGAGCGCGACCGCGCAGTCGTACGCCGACGACCGGCGGCAGCGCAGCAGGGCGGCACCGAGCCGGTCGAGGAACAGCAACCGGTTGACCAGGCCCGTCTCCGGGTCGTGCAGGGCGTCACGCTGCAGGGCGATCTCCGCCTCCTTGCGCTCCGTGACGTCCACGAGCGTGCCGACGAGACGTGCGGGGCAGCCCGCGTCGTCGAGCACCGTGACCGCGCGGCACATCATCCAGCGGTAGTCACCGGACTGCGTGCGGACGCGGTGCTCGAGCTCCAGCGGCGTGCCGCAGCCGGCGAGCTGGGCGGCGATCGCGGCGGACAGCTCGTCACGGTCGGCCGGGTGCACGCGCTCGAGCCACTCGGACGGCTGGTCGCCGATGAGACCCTCGGTGTACCCCAGCGTCTGCTTCCAGCGCGGTGAGTAGTACACGACGCCGGCGGACACGTCCCAGTCCCACGTGCCGTCGTGTGCCGCCATCGAGGCCAGGGCGTACCGCTCCTCGCTCTCGCGGACCGTGTCGGCCAGCGCCCGTTCGCGTGCCGCCGCCTGCTCGAGCGCCTTGCGCTGCTCCCGCAGCGAGCCGAGCAGCCGCTCCTGGTCGAGTGCGACGGCCAGCAGCGCCGCCCAGTGGTTGAAGCGGTCGCGGGGCTGCGTGGCCCGGGTCTCGACGGTCCCGTCGATCGCGAGCAGGCCCCAGTCGCTCCCGCCGAAGGTCACCGGCACGACGAACGTGAGCTCGTTGGAGCCCACCGTGCCCGCTCGCGTGAGCGCGGCCGGCGGGAACTGGCTCGCGGTGGTCCGCAGACCCACCAGCCGCGAGAGGGTGCCGCTCGTGTCGTGGACGCCGACGATCTCCATCTCCCGGTCCCCCGGGCCGCGGTCGGTGCCCACCCACAGCCCGAGGCACGCGTGACCCCGGACGCCGCGCGGCAGCCAGCCGAGCGCCCGCGGGCTCGCGCCGTCGCCGCGCAGCAGGTCCATGTCGACCTCGTACTGGTCGACGATGGTGCGCTCGAGCTGTCCGCTGCGCGCGAGCATCGCGCGCGTGCAGCCCTTGGTGACGGCCAGCAGGACGTCGGTCACGGCCCGCCGCACCGCCGGTGCGTGACCCGCGCGCGCCTCGCTCAGTGCGGCGACGCGGCGGCACTCGACCGTGCGCAGCACCGTGACCATCTGCTCGAGGGCCTCGGGGTGCGGCTGGAGGGCTGCGGTGAGGTCCGACAGACGGCCGAGCGCGGCGGGGGCGGGCGAGATCCCCCGCTCGGCAGCGACCTCGACCGGCTCCTCGACGGCACGCCACCACGCCTCGCGCGCGTCAGGTCCCGCACGTCGGGACACGGCCGATCCGGCCGGTCCCGCGAAGGCCGACTCCGCCAGCCGGCGCAACAGCTCCGAGCCCGTCACGTCACCGTCGGCGGCGCCGGGCGAGGTGATCTCGGTGCACCCGCAGGACTCCCGCACGACGAGCGACGACGGCACGCGGTGCTCCCCCGGTGCGACGTCGTCGCCGCGCATCCGGGCCAGCAGCAGTCCGACCGCCTGCTCGCCGACACGTCCGAAGTGCGCGTCGACCGTCGACAGGCGCGGGCTGACGCGGGCGCCCGAGTCGGCGTGGTCGAACGCGACCACCGCCTGGTCACGCGGCAGGACCAGCCCGTGCGAGCGCAGCGCCCGTTGGAAGCCGACGGCGTTGCGGTCGGTCGCGGCGATGACCGCGGTCGTGGGCGTGCCGCCCTGCAGCATGCGCGCCGCTGCGTCGACGCCTCCCTGCTCCTGGTTGTCCGAGGCCTCGTACCACCACGAGTCGTCGGACTCGATGCCGTGCTCGGCGAGCGTCGTGCGGTAGGCGGCGAACCGCTCGCGCATGTCACGCTGCCCCAGGTTGCCGAGGAACCCGATGGCGGTGTGGCCGTGCCAGATGAGGTGCTCGACGGCGGCGCGCACGCCGCCGACGTTGTCCGGCACGACGACCGGGTCGTCGGGGTGTGCGGGGTCCTCGCTGATGAGCACGACCGGGACGCCCCACTCGCGGACGGCGGCGAGCCGCTCAGGACTCAGCGACTTGCCGATCACGACGAGACCGTCGACAGCACCCAGTGCGACGGGCGTGTCGAGCACCGACTCCTCGGGGTACCGCTCGCGGTCGAGCCCTGCGGGATACGTCTGCACGGCGACGACCCGGTGCCCGACCCCACGTGCGGCGCGCGCCACGCCGGCGATCACGGCGCCGAAGTAGAAGCCTCCGACCACCGGGGACAGGACGCCGATCGTCCGACGCACCGTGGCGGGTACTCCGCGTCGGACCGTCACCATCTTCCACACCTCGCCCACGCCGTTGGAGTCGAGCTGATGCTTTTCACCCACATCGGGCGCAACACTAGGTGATCGTGGTCACTCCTGCACATGACACTGGCAAAGATGCTGCCTCTCCGACGACCGGGGCGCAGCCCGTCCTCGGCGGCCCTGGCGCCCGCCGACCGACGATCACCGACGTCGCCAAAGCCGCGGGGGTGTCCATCGCCGTCGTGTCCTACGCGCTCAACGGCCGTCCGGGCGTCTCCGCGGCGACGCGTGAACGCGTGCTGCGCGTCGCCGACGAGTTCGGGTGGCGCCCGAGCGCGGCGGCGCGCTCGATGCGCAGCGGTCCGCGCGCCGTGGGACTCGTCGTCGACCGTGGGCTGACGGGTGCCGTCGGCTACGGCGCGCACGTCCTGGAGTTCGTGGTCGCGCTGCAGGACGTGCTGGCGACGCGCGGGCTGGCGCTCGTGCTGCAGGTCGTCGACGACCTGCCGGCAGCCGTCGTCCTGTACGGCGAGTGGTGGGCCGAGCGCCGGTTCGACGTCATGGTCGTGACGGACGTCCGGACCGAGGACCCCCGGCTGGACGCGCTGCGGCGGCTGCGGATCCCGGCGGTCGTGGTCGGCGCCGGCGATGTCGCCGGCGAGGTCGCGAACGTGCGGGTCGAGGACCAGCAGGCGGCCGAGCGGGTGGGTCGGTACCTGATCGAGCTCGGCCACCGGCACGTCGGCACGGTGACGGGGCCTGCGTCGCTGCAGCGCACACGCGCACGGACGGCGGGCCTCGAGAGCGCGCTCGACGCCGGGGGTGCGACGCTCGTGCACGAACCCACGGCGGGGTCGCCCGAGGAGGCGGCGGCAGCGTGCCGTCGGCTGCTGACCGGCGACCGCCCACCGAGCGCGGTCGTGTTCGACACCGATCACATGGCCGTCGCGGCGCTCGACGTCGCGCGGCGCACCGGACTCGCGGTGCCGTGGGACGTGTCGATCGTCGCGATGTCCGACTCCCCGCTGTGCCGGCTCGCGACGCCGTCGATCACGGCGCTGCCCTCGGTGCAGGCCGACCTCGGTGCCGCGGTCGGCGAGTCGGTGCTGGCGATCCTGGACTCGACGCCCACGCCCGTGCGGCAGATCGAGGTCGGCGGGCTGGCGGTGCGCGGGAGCACCGGGCCGCGGTCGCGCTGACGGGAGCCGGCCCGGGACGCACCCCGGGTGACGTCCCGCGGGGATGTGCACGTTCACCACGCTCTGACCTGCACCTCGACCCCTCCTGACCCGACGATGAAAGGTCACGATTTGGTTACGGCACCGTGCCTAAACGATTTGTGATCGTTCGGTCGGCACCCGTCGCGTGATGGATTCCGCAGCAGTCGTCGAGGACATGTCCACGGCGACTCGTACCCGTCGCCGCCGAGGGCCGGGTACGACCCGACGGACCCCCGGAGGACCCCCGTGTCCACACACGGCAATCGAACGGCCGGACGGCGTTGGCGCGCTGTCGCGACCGCCGCGACGGCAACGGCGCTCGTCGCAGTGCCGATGACGTTCCTGAGCTCGACCGCGACCGCGGCCGAGGCTCACGTCGACAACCCCTACGCCGGAGCCAAGCAGTACGTGAACCCCACCTGGGCAGCGACGGTTGAGAGCGCTGCCACACGTGCCGGCGACGCGACCCTCGCGGCCCAGATGCGCACGGTCGCCAAGCAGCCGACCGCGGTGTGGATGGACCGCATCAGCGCGATCGAGGGCAACGCCGACGGCAACGGCCTGAAGTTCCACCTCGACGAGGCGCTCAAGCAGAAGACCGGCAGCACGCCGCTCGTCTTCAACCTCGTCATCTACAACCTGCCCGGCCGCGACTGCTACGCGCTCGCGTCGAACGGTGAGCTGCCTGCGACCGACGCCGGTCTCGCGCGCTACAAGTCCGAGTACATCGACCCGATCGTCGACCTGCTGGCGGACCCGAAGTACGGTGACATCCGCATCGCCGCGACCATCGAGCCCGACTCGCTGCCGAACCTCATCACCAACATCTCCGAGAGCGCCTGCCAGCAGTCGGCGCCCTACTACCGCGAGGGCGTCAAGTACGCGCTCGACGAGCTCAAGACGATGTCGAACGTCTACACCTACATCGACGCGGCGCACTCCGGCTGGCTGGGCTGGGACTCCAACTCCGGCCCGTCGGCGAAGCTCTTCGCCGAGGTCGCCAAGACCACCAAGCTGGGCTTCGCGTCGATCGACGGCTTCGTGACCAACACGGCCAACTCGACGCCGCTGGCCGAGCCGTTCCTGACCGACCCGAACAAGCAGATCGGCAGCGCCCAGGTCCGTTCCGCGAAGTTCTACGAGTGGAACCCCGACTTCGGTGAGCACGCGTGGACCGCTCAGCTGCACCGCCTGCTCGTCGCCGAGGGCTTCCCGGCCTCGACCGGCATGCTGATCGACACGTCGCGCAACGGCTGGGGCGGCCCCGACCGCCCGACCGCCGTCTCGACGAGCACCAACGTGGACACGTACGTCGACGAGTCGCGCATCGACCGCCGCGTGCACCGCGGCGCCTGGTGCAACCCCCTGGGTGCGGGCATCGGCGAGCTTCCGACGGCCACCCCGGCCAGCGCCCCGTCGGCGTCCCACCTCGACGCGTACGTCTGGATCAAGCCCCCGGGCGAGTCCGACGGTGCGTCGAAGGAGATCCCGAACGACCAGGGCAAGAGCTTCGACCGCATGTGCGACCCGACCTTCGTGTCGCCCAAGCTGTCCAACCAGCTGACCGGCGCCACGCCGGACGCCCCGCTGGCCGGCCAGTGGTTCGAGGCCCAGTTCAGGACCCTCGTCAAGAACGCGTACCCGGTGATCGCTGCCGGACCGACGCCGACCGCCACGCCGACGGTGACGCCGACCGCCACGCCGACCGTGACCCCGACGGTCACCCCGACGGTGACGCCCACGGTCACCCCGACGGTGACGCCCACGGTCACCCCGACGGTGACCCCCACCGTCACGCCGACGGTCACGCCGACGTCGAACCCCGTCGGTGCCTGCTCCGTGAAGTACACGGCGAACAGCTGGAACAGCGGCTTCACCGCGTCGGTGAAGGTCACCAACACCGGTAGCGCGGCACTCAGCGGCTGGTCGCTGAAGTTCGCGTTCGCGAACGGCCAGACGGTGCAGCAGGGCTGGAGCGCCACCTGGTCGCAGTCGGGCAGCACCGTGACGGCCGCGAACGCGGCCTGGAACGGTTCGCTGGCCGCGGGCGGATCGGTGGACATCGGCTTCAACGGTGCGCACTCGGGCACCAACAACGCACCGACGTCCTTCACCCTCAACGGCGCCACCTGCACGGTGGGCTGATGAGCCGGGCGCCTCGCGCCTGACCTGCCGAAGGGGCCCTCCTGGACCACGTCCGGGAGGGCCCCTTCGGCCGACCCGGGGGCCCGACCCCACTCGTGACCGCCCACCTCACGCACTCCCTGGAGAACCGTGTCCACCTCACGCGTGCGTCGCCTGCGCACTGCGCTCGGCAGTGCCCTCACCGCCGGCGCCCTCACCCTCCCCCTCGTCCTGTCCGCAGCACCGGCCCAGGCCGCGCCCACCCCCGACTGGTTGCACGTGCAGGGCAACAAGATCGTCGACTCCGCCGGCAAGGAGGTGTGGCTGACCGGCGTCAACTGGTTCGGCTTCAACGCGACCGAGCGGGTGTTCCACGGTCTGTGGTCCGCCAACATGCGCACGCTGACCCAGGACATCGCCGAGCGCGGCCTGAACGTCGTGCGCGTGCCGATCTCGACCCAGCTGCTGCTGGAGTGGAAGGCCGGCACGTTCCTCAAGCCGAACGTCAACGAGTTCGCCAACCCTGAGCTCGCCGGCCTGAACAGCCTGCAGATCTTCGAGGCGTGGCTCGACATGTGCGAGGAGTACGGCCTCAAGGTCTTCCTCGACGTGCACAGCGCCGAGGCCGACAACTCCGGCCACGTCTACCCCACCTGGTGGAAGGGCGACATCACCACCGAGAAGGTGTACGAGGGCTGGGAGTGGGCCGCGACCCGCTGGAAGGACGACGACACGATCATCGGCGCGGACATCAAGAACGAGCCGCACGGCACCCAGGGCGACACCGAGCGGGCCAAGTGGGACGGCTCGACCGACAAGGACAACTTCAAGCACTTCGCCGAGACCGCGTCGCGCAAGGTCCTCGCGATCAACCCGAACTGGCTCGTCTTCATCGAGGGCATCGAGATCTACCCCAAGCCCGGGGTGTCCTGGTCCTCGAAGGGCCTGACGGACTACTACGGCACCTGGTGGGGCGGCAACCTGCGCGGCGTGCGCGACTTCCCCATCGACCTGGGTGCGCACCAGGACCAGCTCGTGTACTCCCCGCACGACTACGGACCGCTCGTGTACGAGCAGCCCTGGTTCAAGGGTGACTTCGACCGGGCCAGCCTCGAGCGCGACGTGTGGGACCCGAACTGGCTGTACCTGCACAAGGAGAACACCGCACCGCTGCTCATCGGTGAGTGGGGCGGGTTCATGGACGGCGGCAAGAACGAGAAGTGGATGCTCGCGCTGCGCGACCTCATCGTGGACCGCCGCCTGAGCCACACCTTCTGGGTGCTGAACCCCAACTCGGGCGACACCGGTGGCCTGCTCGGCTACGACTGGGCGACCTGGGACGAGGAGAAGTACGCGCTGCTGGAGCCCGCGCTGTGGCAGGTCGGCGGCAAGTTCGTGAGCCTCGACCACGACGTGCCGCTCGGCGGGGTCGGCAGCACGACGGGCACGTCGTTGTCGCAGGTCAACGGTGCCAGCCCGACCACGACCCCCACGGTGAGCCCCACCCCCACGGTGAGCCCCACCCCCACCGTGACGCCCACGTCGTCCCCCACCCCGACGACCAGCCCGACCCCCACCGTGAGCCCGACGGCACCCGCGGGGGCGTGCACGGTCACCTACAGCGCGAGCTCGTGGAGCTCGGGGCTGTCCGGGTCCGTGCGCCTGACGAACGGCGGCCCCGCGCGCACCGGGTGGACCCTGACGTTCACCCTGCCGGCGGGTGTCGCCGTCACACAGGGCTGGGGCGGCACCTGGGCACAGTCCGGGACGCAGGTGACCGTGCGCAACGCCGCCTGGAACGGCGCGCTCACGACGGGCGGGACGGCCGAGATCGGCTTCAACGCGACCCACGGCGGGACGTCGGGCGCAGCGACGGACTTCGCGCTCGACGGCGCGGCCTGCACGACCGGCTGACCGCTCACGCGCCGCCGGCCGTCGCATCCCGTCCGGGTGCGGCGGCCGGCCGCGACTCACGCCTGCGGTGCGTCGAGCGCCGTTCCCAGCGCGTCGAGGAGGTCGTCCACGTCCTGCTCGGTGGTGTCGAACGCGCACATGAGACGCACGGTCCCGTCGGAGACGTCCCAGTCGTAGAAGCGCCAACGTCGCCGCAGGTCCGCCGCGACGTGCGCGGGCAGACGGACGAACACGCCGTTGGCCTGGGTCGGCAGCGGCACGTCGAGACCGAGCGCGTCCAGCCCGGTGCGCAGCCGCGTGGCCATCGCGTTCGCCTGACGGGCCGAGCGGAGCCACAGGTCGTCCTCGTACAGCGCGACCAGCTGCGCCGAGACGAACCGCATCTTCGACGCGAGCTGCATGTCGGCCTTGCGCAGGTACTCCACACCGTCGACTGCCGTGGGGTCCAGGACGACCACGGCCTCGCCCAGCAGCAGGCCGTTCTTCGTGCCGCCCAGCGACAGCACGTCGACACCGCAGTCGGTCGTCAGGGCGCGCAACGGCAGGTCCAGGTGAGCGGCCGCGTTGGCGAGGCGGGAGCCGTCCATGTGGACGCGCATGCCGAGCGCGTGCGCCTGGTCGCACAGCTCGCGGACCGCGTCCGGTGTGTACACCGTCCCGAGCTCGGTGGCCTGCGTGAGCGACACGACGCCCGGCTGGGCGCGGTGCACGTCGCCGAAGCTGTGCGCCTGGCGGGCCACCAGCTCGGGCGTCAGGCGGCCGTCAGGGGTCGGCACCGTCAGCAGCTTCAGACCGCCGACCCGCTCGGGCGCGCCGTTCTCGTCGGTGTTGACGTGCGCGGTCTCGCTGCAGACCACAGCGCCCCAGCGGGGCAGCATGGCCTGCAGCGAGACGACGTTGGCCCCTGTGCCGTTGATGACGGGGTACGCCACGGCGTCGTCGCCCAGCTGCGCGCGGAGCACGTCCTGCAGGCGCTCGGTCCACGGGTCGTCGCCGTACGCGGGCGCGTGGCCCACGTTGGCGGCGGCGACGGCGGCCAGCACCTCGGGGTGCACGCCCGCGTAGTTGTCGGAGGCGAAGTGGCGGACGTCGGTGGGGTGGGGGTCGGTCACGACCCCAGTCTGGCCGACGCGGCGTGCCGTGCGCGCCGCCGCTCGTCGTGCAGGACGACCGGCACGGCGGCATGATCCCTGCAGTCGACCGAGGAGGAGGGCTCCCCACGATGACCCGCACCGGCGGCACACCCTCGGACGGCCGGGACGAGACCTACATCGAGCGCATGGACCGCAACTGGGACGAGCTGCTGCAGGAGCTGCGCGTCACGCAGACGGGCACGCAGATCCTCACGGGGTTCCTGCTCACCCTCCCCTTCCAGTCCCGGTTCAGCGACCTGGACGACTACCAGCGCGACCTGTACCTCGTGCTCGTCGTCCTCGCGGCGCTCGCGACGGTGCTCATCGTCGCGCCGGTCAGCCTCCACCGGCTGCTGTTCCGCCGGCGCCTCAAGCCGCAGCTCGTCGATGCCGGGCACTGGCTCGCGCGGGCGGGGCTCGCGATGCTCGCCCTCGTCCTGACCGGGGCGGCCATGCTGCTGTTCGACGTCGTGCTCTCGCGCACGGCCGGCTGGTGGGTGGCAGGTGGCCTGCTCGTCGTGATCGCGCTCGCGTGGGTCGTGCTGCCGCGCCTCATCGCGCGCCGCGCCGACCCGGACACCGCCGGCGGACCGGGCTGACGGGCCGTGGACGGCGACGGCCCCCGGCGGCACCGTGCGGGTGCGACCGGGGGCCGTCGGTCGGGTCAGCCCTGGACGGCGCGCTTCAGGGCGCTGCCGGCGGTGATCTTCACGCGGTAGCCCGCGGGGATCTCCAGCTTCTCGCCCGTCTGCGGGTTCACGCCGGTGCGCGCGGCACGGTCGGCGCGCCCCACCGCGAGGAAGCCGGGGATCGACACGCTGCCGCCGGCGGCCAGCTGCTCGACGACGACCTCCTGCAGGGCCTTGAGCGCCTTGTCGGTGTCGGCGTTGGTCAGTCCGGCCTTCGCGGCGACGGCCTGGACGAGCTCGGTGCGGTTGACGCTCACGGCGTGTGCTCCTCGGTACTCGGTTCGCTGCCCCGGTCGGGTACGGACCGGGACGGTGCGGCACGACGAGCGTGCGCACGACTTCCGACCCTAACCTCGTCACCCACGTGCGACGCGACTGTGCGCACCGTGTCGCAGGTCACCGTCGTCCGCGACGCGCCACGTCGACGGCAGGACGGGTCGTCACCACGCGGTCCGCGCCGATCCCGTGGGCGGCCGCGCGCTCGCACCCGACGCGCAACCAGTCGAGCTGGCCGGGGGCGTGCGCGTCGGAGTCGATCGTGAACTCGCAGCCCGCGTCGACCGCGATCGCCAGCAGCTCGTGCGGCGGGTCGAGCCGGTCGGGGCGGCAGTTGATCTCGACGGCGACGCCGTGCTCGGCGCACGCGTCGAACACGGCACGCGCGTCGAACTCGCTCGGGGGTCGGTGCTTGCCGGCGACCTGGCGGCCCGTGCAGTGTCCCAGCACGTCGGTGCGGGGATCCCGCACGGCCCCGATCATGCGTCGCGTCATCGCCGCCCGGTCCATCCGCAGCTTCGAGTGCACCGACGCGACGACGACGTCGAGCTCGTCGAGCAGGTCGGGGTCCTGGTCGAGCGTGCCGTCGTCGAGGATGTCGACCTCGATCCCGCTGAGCACCTCGAACGGCGCGACCGCGGGACGCAGCGCCGCCAGCTGGGCGAGCTGTGCACGCAGCCGTGCCGGGGACAGCCCGTGCGCGACCGTCAGACGCGGCGAGTGGTCGGTGACCGCGAGGTACTCGCGTCCCAGACCGAGCGCCGCCAGGACCATCTCCTGCACCGAGGTCGCGCCGTCGCTGGCATCGGTGTGGGTGTGCAGGTCGCCACGCAGCGCCGCATGCAGCGCCGCGCCCGCCTCCGACGTCTGCGCATCACGCTCCGCTGCCCGCGCCTCGAGCTCGTCGAGCGTGGGCACCGGACGCCCGTCGAGCGCGCGTGACACCACCTGCGCGGTGCTGGCGCCCACGGCCGGCAGGTCGTCCAACGCGCCCGCGGCAGCCAGCGCGCGCAACCGCGCCGGGTCCTGACGCTCGACCGTGCGCGCCGCCGACCGGTACGCCTCGCACCGGTACCGGCTCGCCTGCTCACGCTCGAGCAGGAACGCGACACGCCGCAGCGTGGCGACCGCGCGGTCCTGGTCGTCGCCTGCGCTCACGACGCCTTGGTGCGCGCGCGGCGACGCGTGGGTGCGGACTCCTCGTCGGACTCGTCGGTCGTGGTGGACCCGCCACCCTTGCTCTTCGCACCCGTGGCCTTCGCGGGAGCGCGCTTGGCGGCCGCCGGCTTCTTCGCCTTCTTCGCCGGCGCCGGTGCCTCGTCCGCGGTGTCGTCCTCACCGCGTGCGGCGCGGGCCTTCTCGACCGACCTCTGCAGCGCCGCGAGCAGGTCGACGACCTCGGCGCCACCCTCGGCACCCTCCTCGGCCGGCGGTGCGGGCGGTGCCTGGGTGTCCCCCGAGGAGACCTTCGCCTCGATGAGCTGCTCGAGCGCCGCCACGTACGCGTCCTCGTACTGGGACGGGTCGAAGTCACCCGCCAGGGACTCCACGAGCGAGGACGCCATCGTCAGCTCCTGCGGGCGGACGGTCACGTCCTCGTCGAGCACGGGGAAGTCGGCCTCGCGCACCTCGTCGGGCCACAGCAGCGTCTGCAGGACGATGACCTTGTCCCGCACCCGCAGCACGGCCATCGACTCGCGCTGGCGGATGGCGACCTTGACCACGGCCACCCGGTCCGTCTCCTCGAGCGCACCGCGCAGCAGCGCGTAGGGCTTGGCCGCCGTCTTGTCCGGCTCGAGGTAGTACGTCT
>Ga0233375_1000195_pt1 | contig 35192 bp, 27 predicted proteins | sample ElkDunMinimDraft_10_FD_191539 | JGI IMG/M metagenome (GOLD analysis project Ga0233375, IMG submission 191539) | Fecal eukaryotic communites from dung pellets of Tule Elk in California, USA - Elk Dung E16 | ecosystem: Host-associated > Mammals > Digestive system > Large intestine > Fecal | place...
CCGACCCGTCCGATCGACGCACGCGCGGTCGGCGCCGACCTGCGGCGGGTCGACGGCGTCGAGAAGGTCACCGGAAGAGCGTCGTACGCCGTGGAGCACGGCGCGGGTGACGGCGTCGCCGATCCCCTGCACCTGTGGCTCGTCACCTCCACGATCGCGAAGGGCCGGGTCGTCGACGTCGACGGGAGCGCCGCCACCGCGCACCCTGGTGTGGTCGCGGTGATCGACCACACCAGCGCCCCGCGGCTGGACGACACCAGCAACGGCGAGCTCGCCATCCTGCAGGACGACGCGGTCGGCTTCCGCGGGCAGATCGTCGCTCTCGTGCTCGCCGAGACCTCCGAGGCGGCGCGGGAGGGTGCGGCGCTCGTCCACGTCCGCTATCGCGCCGAGGCGCACGAGGCCGAGCTGCGCGAGGACAACGCGACGTACAAGCCAGAGGTCGTCAACCCCTCCATGGACACCGACACGGACGACGGTGACGTCGACGCGGCGCTGGCGGAGACCGACGTCGTCGTGGCGCAGACGTATCGGACGCCGTACGAGCACAACAACCCGCTGGAGCCTCACGCGACGGTCGCATGGTGGGGCGAGGACGGCGGCCGGCCGACCCTGACCATGTTCGACTCCACCCAGGGTGTCCACGGTGTCGTGCAGGCGATCGCTCCGATGCTCGGCCTGGAGCCGGACCAAGTACGCGTGCGGGCGCCGTACGTCGGCGGCGGCTTCGGCAGCAAGGGCGAGGCTCATGCCCACGTGATCGCGACGGTGCTGGCGGCGCGGACGACCGGTGGACGCCCGGTCACGCTCGCCGTCACGCGCCAGCAGATGTTCTCGCTGACGGGCTACCGCACGGCGACTCTCTCGCACGTCCGACTGGGCGCTCGGCTGGACGGGACCCTGACAGCGGTCGAGCACGCCGTCCAGGAGCAGACCTCGGTCATCCGCGAGTTCGCGGAGCAGACGGCCTCACCGTCCCGGATGATGTACGCCGCGCCGAACCGCCGCACCAGCCACCGGCTGGCGCAGCTCGACGTGGCGGTCCCGTCGTGGATGCGCGCGCCCGGCGAGATGCCGGGGATGTACGCCCAGGAGACGGCGATGGACGAGCTCGCGGTCGCGGTCGGTGTCGACCCGATCGAGCTCCGCGAACGCAACGAGCCGCAGGTCGACCCCGAGACCGGCAAGCCGTTCCACGACCGGAGGCTGGTGGAGTGCCTGCACCGGGGAGCGGACCGGTTCGGGTGGGACCAGCGGCGGCCCGCGCCGCGCTCGACCGTCGACGGCGACTGGTGGGTGGGGACCGGGGTGGCGTCGGCGACGTACCCGGCGATGCGGTCCCCGGGCAACGCGGCGCGGGTGCGCGCGCTCGACGGTGGGCGGTACGCCGTGGCGATCGGAGCCGTGGACATCGGGACCGGTGCCCGGACGGTGCTGACACAGATCGCCGCTGACGCTCTCGGGGTCGGCACCGACGCGATCGAGCTGGCGATCGCCGACTCCTCTCTCCCGCCGGCGAGCGTGGCAGGTGGATCCTCCGGCACCAGCTCGTGGGGCACCGCGATCGTCGCCGCAGCACAGCAGTTCCGTGAGGACCACGGGGACGCGCCTGACGCCGGCGTCGAGACGACCGCGTCGGCGGCGGCCAACCCCGCGACCGAGGAGTACGCGTTCCACTCCTTCGGCGCCGTCTTCGCCGAGGCGCGGGTGCACCGCTGGACCGGCGAGGTGCGGGTGCCACGGCTGCTCGGCGTCTACTCCGTGGGCCGGATCGTCAACCCGACGACCGCCCGGTCACAGCTCCTCGGGGGCCTGGTCATGGGACTCTCCGCGGCGCTCTTCGAGGAGTCGTACCGTGACTCGCGCTTCGGTCACGTCGTGACGCAGGACCTCGCGACGTACCACGTCGCCTCGCACGCCGACGTGCTCGGCATCGAGGCCGAGTGGCTCGAGGAGTCGGACGAGGTGTTCACCCCGATGGGGTCGCGCGGCATCGGAGAGATCGGCATCGTCGGCACGGCGGCGGCGGTGGCCAACGCGACGTTCCACGCGACCGGCGTCCGCGTCCGCGACCTGCCGTTGACGGCGGACCACTTCGTGCAGTGATCTGCTGCCGCCCTCGTGTGGTGGCCAAGAACACCTTCTTCTGGCTTGAGCCGCGGGCGTTCGCGACTGTACCGTCTGGACGGGAATGACTGTACCGGCTAGACGGTTAAGACTGTCGTACCGCGACCACGACAGGGGAGACATGAGCATCCGCACCACGCCACGCCAGGTGGCCCCCACGCCCGGGCGTGCCGGCTGGCGCCAGTGGGGTGCGCTGGTCGTCCTGATGCTCCCGGTGCTCATGGTGAGCATGGACAACACCGTCCTCAGCTTCGCGCTCCCCGACATCAGCACGTCGCTCCACCCGTCGGGCAACGCCCTCCTGTGGGTCGTCGACATCTATGCGCTGATGCTGGCCGGGCTGCTCGTCGCGATGGGATCGCTCGGTGACCGTGTTGGACGGCGTCGCCTGCTGGTCATCGGTGCGGTCGGCTTCGCCGTGGTGTCCTTCTTCGCCGCCCAGGCCACCGACGTCTCCCAACTCGTCCTGGCACGCGCGCTGCTCGGCGTCTTCGGTGCCACCCTCATGCCCTCGACCTTGTCGCTGCTGCGCAACATCTTCGTCGACCGCCAGCAGCGCCGGCTCGCGATCGCGGTCTGGGCTGCCGGCTTCTCGGCGGGCGCTGCCCTGGGCCCGGTGATCGGCGGCTGGCTCCTCGAGCACTTCACGTGGGGCTCGGTCTTCCTCATCAACCTGCCTGTCGTCGCGTTGCTCGTACCCCTCGCCCTCTGGCTGGTCCCGGAGTCGCGCGACCCGAACCCGGGCCCGATCGACCCGGTCAGCATCGTGCTGTCGATGACGACGATGCTGCCGATCGTGTACGCGATCAAGTCGTACGCGGAGCACGGCCTCACCGGCACCGTCGCCTGGTCGGTCGCGCTCGGCGTCGCGAGCATCGTCGTCTTCGTACGCCGCCAGCTGGTCCGTGAGAACCCGCTCGTCGACGTCCGGCTGTTCTCGAACCGGGTGTTCTCCGGAGCTCTCGTGGCGAACATGCTGAGCCTGATGGGGCTGACGGGGTTCCTCTACTTCAGCGCGCAGTTCCTCCAGCTGGTCGTGGGGCTCGAGCCGATGGACGCCGCGCTGGTGCTCGTGCCAGGGCTGGTCGCGACGATCGTCGCCGGTCTGACGGTGGTGCGGCTGGTGCCGATCTTCGGCGTACGCGCGGTCGTGTCGGCGAGCTTCGCCCTGTCGGCCGTGGGCTACGCGATCGCCACCTTCGTCGGAGAGGTGCCGAGCGCCTGGTCGATCGCGGTCGCGTTCCTCGTGCTCGGCGTCGGCATCGGCTTCGCGGAGACGCTCACGAACGACGTCGTCGTCTCCAGCGTGCCGGCCGAGAAGTCGGGGTCCGCGTCGGCGCTGTCGGAGACCGCGTACGAGATCGGTGCCGTGCTGGGCACCGCCGTGCTCGGCGGCATCCTCACCGCGAGGTACCGGGCGGAGGTTTCCGTGCCGCCGCTGGCGGGGACCGAGGCGCAGCGCGAGGCTGCCGGCGAGACGCTGGGCGGTGCGATGGACCTCGCGTCGCAGATCCCGCACCAGGTCGGCGACTGGCTCGTGGGTTCGGCGCACCTCGCGTTCGACCACGCGGTGCAGGCCACGACGTCGGTCGCGATCGTCATCGCGCTCGGTGCCGCCGTCGTCTCGTGGTTCACGCTGCGCGACGCCGAGCGCTGAGCCCCTGCGGTTTGCCACGCTGACCTGGCAGACCCCGGTTGGCGCGGCACGCAGGCCACGCCCACCGGAGGTGGCCACGCTGGCGTGGCAAACCGCAGCCGGGCGGGAGCGACGAACGGGCCCCGGGGAGTCCCCGGGGCCCGTCCGCGTTCACGACGAGATCAGTTGATCTTGATCCGCATCGAGGTGCCCTCCTGCTTCTGCACCTTGATCTTCACGCCCACCGCGGGGAGCTTGACGCCGTGGTTCGGCAGCTCCTCGTACCAGTACTTCTTGGTGTCGTTGAAGGTCGGCTGTGCCGGCTGAGCCCGGATGTAGCTGGGCTTGCCGTTGGTGTGCAGCGTCATCGAGTCGGCCTTGATGAGCCCGAAGGGCGCGTCATAGACCTGGATGCGTGCCCGCCACGGGGCGCCGGTCGCGATGTTGATGATCGGCTCCGGGTGGGCGTCGATGGGCAGGTTGCGTCCCTGACCGGGGTGGTCGGTCGTGTTGTTGTTGGCGACCGACGTGTCCCAGTACGAGATGAGCAGGCCCTGGCCGTAGCGGTAGTGCTCCACCCAGTCCGGCTTCGTGTTCATGAACCCGAAGTTGTACGGACCCGTCTCCAGGTACTTGTCGTACCCGACGTACGAGCGGTGGCCCATGACGTAGTAGTTGTCGTAGTCCCTCGTCGTCGTCGCCCCGACGATGCTGTAGCCGACGAACGCCCACGCACCGGCGCCGTTCTCGGCCCCGTCGGACAGGATCGTCGCCCCGTCGGCGGTCACGGCGATGTCGTCCAGGAACAGGCCGGCCTTGGCGAGTCCACCGTCGGTCTTGTAGTACGACCGGAAGAGGATCTTCTGGCCGGCGTAGGCGTCCAGAGGCACCGAGACGGTGCCCCACGCCAGGTGGTCACCGGTGAGCGCCGGCGTCTTCGACGAGTCCGTGCCGTACGGCTCCCCGTCGATCGTTCCGGCCAGCCCCTGCCAGGTCTTCCCGCCGTCGGTCGACGCCTGGAAGTACGCGTAGTCGTAACCCGACTCGATCGAGTAGCGAGCCTTCGCCGTGAAGGCGGCCGACGTCTTGCCCGTGAGGTCGACCTCGGTCGTCATCGAGTTGGCCAGGTCGTCGCCGGAGCCGGAGAAGAACTGGTACGTGCCCGAGGCGGGCGCGCCGTTGCTGCGCTCGACCTTCTTCTTCGGCAGCACCACGACTGCTCCCTGCGCCTTCTCGGAGTTCCACTCCTGCGGGCCCAGGTCCAGCTTCTTGGACTGCTTGTAGCCGACCGCCTCGTAGTCGAGCCAGCCGAGCTGGAGCTTCTCCCACGCGCCGAGGTCGCCCGGACGGGTGCCCAGCGGCTCGCCGGCGTCGTTGAGTCGGCTCTGCGCCATCAGGGTCCAGTACTCGTTGGAGTTGTCACCCTTGCTCGTCGTGTCGTACGCGTCCGGCAGACCGAGGTCGTGGCCGTACTCGTGGACGAAGACCGACAGTCCGCCGTTCTCCGGCTGGAGCGTGTAGTCGCCGACCCAGAAGCCGGTGTCGCCGATCTCGGTGCCGCCGAGCGGGTTCTCCTCGGGCCCGGTGAGGCCGGCGTCGGTGCTGAAGGCGTACCAGCGGTGCGACCACAGGGCGTCGCCGCCGTAGATCGGGTCGCCGTCCGCCTCGTCGCCGCCGGCGTGGACGATCTGGAAGTGGTCGATGTAGCCGTCGGCCTCGTTGAAGTTGCCGTCGCCGTCGAAGTCGTAGCGGTCGTACTCGTCGTACGACGCCAGGTCGGCCTTGATCTGCGCGTCGGTGCGGCCCTGGGCCTGCTGGTCCTCGACCCACGCGGTGACGGCGTCACGGATCAGGTCCCACGCGTTGGACTCGTTGGGCTCGCCGTTCTCGTCGGCGGTCGTGCGGCCGTAGCGCGCCTGGTTGTAGGGCACCTTCACCCAGTCCGAGACCGTGCCGTCGATGGTGTAGCGACCCGAGGACTGCGCCTCGTAGTACGTCTTCACCGACTCGTCGCCCTTGCCGTCGGCGAAGTAGACGTCCTCGTAGTGCTGGCGGTCGTAGTTCGGCTGCCAGACCGTCGAGTTGTCCTTCGTCCGGTCGGGCTCCGGGATCTGGTTCGCGAGCGGACCGTCGAAGCGCTGGGGCTCGGTGACCTCGGGGTCGAAGTCGTCCCAGCCGTCGTCCGGGTAGTCCGGGTGACGCTGGTCGCCGAACTCGGCGAGGATCACGAACACCTTGTCGGCGCGCTCCTGCGAGAGCTCGACGTACTGGTCCTGCTTCTGGGCCTTCGCGCCGCCGCGGGCCGCGGCGAGCGCCTTGCGGCCCGCCTTGGTCCTCAGGGCGGCGGCGTCGGCCGGCGAGTACGAGCGACCGACCTTGACGACCTCGGAGCCGTTCTTGGTGACAGGCTTCGCCTCACCGTTCACGACCGACGTGATGGCCTCCTCGCGGAGGGCGCGCCTCTTGTCCTCGAGCGGGTTGGGGAGCTCGTGGTCCTTGGCGGTACGGTCAGCGGCGCTGACCGGCGGAGCGGGTTCGGCTGACCCCGGTGAGGCGTACACGGCGCCGAACGAGGCCGCGACGCCGAGGGTGATGAGTGCCGTGCTGAGACGTCTCAAGACTTCTCCCCTTACATGCAACGGTGGCCCGGGCCGGTCGGCCCGGTAGTCACGCGTCGCCCCCGACGGCGCAGATGTGGTTGCGTGGAGGAACGAGGCGCACCGCGCTCAACATAGGGTCCTTGGGCGACCAACGTCTAGACCGGACGAGCTGTTGGTTTTCAAGCGTTTTGTTGAAGATGTTGTGGGTACCTGGGTTGGCTCTGCTCTTGCCTTCCTGGTCCCAGGACATGCCAGGATGCCTTCATGCCTGACGAGGTCGCCCGCGAGGCAGCGCGCAGGATCGCCGCCTCCAGCGGCGTGCCCCGGCACGACGCGGTCGTCGTCCTCGGCTCCGGGTGGACGGGCGCGATCCGCGAGATCGGTGCCCCGACCTGGCGGGTGCCGGCGGCCGACCTGCCGGGCTTCGTCGACCCGACGGCGCCGGGGCACGCCGGCGAGGTGGCGTCGGTGCCACTGCGTACCACGCTCGGGACGGTGGCGCGTGTTCTCGTGCTCAGTGGCCGCACCCACCTGTACGAAGGGCACGGCCCTGCGGTCGTCGCGCACGGGGTGAGAACCGCCGCCGCGTCCGGGGCGAGGACCTGCGTGCTCACGAACGCGAACGGCTCTCTCCGCCCTGGATGGCCGACCGGGACGGGTGTCCTCATCGCCGACCATCTCGATCTGGCGGCCGCCTCCTCGGTGACCGGCGGCACGTTCGTCGACCTCACCGGCTGCTGGTCCGCACGGCTCCGCGCGGTCGCACGCAGCCTCGACAGCCTCCTGGTCGAGGGCACGTACGCGATGGTTCGCGGGCCCGAGTTCCAGACCGTCGCCGAACTGCGCGCGCTGCGGATGGTCGGGGCCGACGTCGTGGGGATGTCGACCGTCCTCGAGGCGATCGCCGCCCGTGCCGCCGGGATGGAGCTGCTCGGCCTCTCTGTCGTCACCACCACCGAGCTCGACGAGCACGGTGCCCACCCGGTCCTCACCGACGCCGACGCGGTGGTGGCCGCCGCGGCTGCGGCGGCGGCCGGGCTCGGGAGCACGATCCGCCGTGTCCTTGCCGCAACCCTGCCGACCGCACCGCCGAAGGAGATCTGATGTCGAGGGAACCGCATTCGCGTAGCCGCGAGCCCCTTCCCGCCGCAGCGCCTGTCAGCGCGCCCACCGGCGCGATCGAGGCCAACGGCATCAACGTCATCGACGAGTCCGAACGCAAAGGCACTCCGCGTTCGCTGTTCTGGCCGTGGTGCGCGGCCAACATCTCGGTCTTCGGTGTCGCGTACGGCGCCTACTTCCTCGGGTTCGGGGTCTCGTTCTGGCAGGCGCTCTTCGCCGGGCTGATCGGGACGGTGCTCTCGTTCCTGCTGGTCGGGGTCGTCTCGATCGCGGGGAAGCGCGGATCGGCGCCGACGATGGTGCTGTCACGCGCGGCGTTCGGCGTACGGGGCAACACGTTGCCGAGTGCCGTCTCGTACGTGCTGCTCGTCGGCTGGGAGACCGTGCTGGTGTCGCTCGCGGCGTTGGCGAGCGCCTCGGTCATCGAGGAGCTCGGGTGGGGCGGCGGTGACGGGGCGCGGATCCTCGGGTTCGTCCTCACCGCGGCCGTCGTCATCGGCGCGGGCATCCTGGGCTTCGACACGATCATGAAGCTCCAGGTGTGGATCACCGTCGCGACCGCGGTGCTCACCGTCGGCTACGTCGCGCTCACGTTCGGCGACATCGACTGGGACGCCGTGACCTCGCTGCCGTCGGGCGGTGCCGCCGCGGTCATCGGACTGGCGATCTTCGCGACCGCGGGGTTCGGGATCAGCTGGGTGAACTCCGGCGCCGACTACTCCCGCTACCTGCCTCGTACGGCGTCGGCCGGAGGCGTGGTCCTCTGGACGACCGTCGGCGGGGCGGTCGCGCCGGTCTTCCTGGTCCTCTACGGCCTCCTGCTCGCGGGCTCTGACCCCGCGCTGTTCGCGGCACTCGGCGAGGACCCGATCGGCACGCTCGTGACGCTGCTGCCGACCTGGTACCTGGTGCCGTTCTTCCTCGTCGCGCTGGCCGGGCTCGTCGGTGGTGCGGTGCTCGACATCTACTCCTCGGGCCTCGCGCTGCTCACGCTCGGACTGAAGACGCCGCGCTGGGTCGCGGCGGCGATCGACGGCGCGATCATGGTGGTCGGGACGATCTACTTCCTGTGGATCGCCGACGACTTCTTCGGCCCCTTCCAAGGCTTCCTCATCACGCTCGCCGTGCCGATCGCGGCCTGGGCGGGGATCTTCGTCGCTGACATCGCGCTGCGTCGCCGCGACTACGCCGACCTCGATCTCTACGACCCCCGCGGACGGTACGGCGCGTGGAACGTTCCGACCGTGGCGTGGTTCCTGCTCGCCGTGGTCGTCGGTTGGGGCATGGTCACGAACACGTACGCGGACTGGCTGGGCTGGCAGGGCTACCTGCTGGAGCCGCTGAGGCTCGGTGGCAAGGACGGCGAGTGGGCGCTCGCGAACCTCGGCGTCGTCGCCGCGCTGGCGATCGGCTTCGTCGGCTACCTCCTCACCGGACGGCGCCAGGTCGCCCGCCAGGAGGCATCGAGACCCGTCGGCTCTCGATGAGGATCGCCGTCACGGGGGCGAGCGGGAACGTTGGCGGTCACGTCGTCGCGCTGCTCTCGGCCGAGGGCGAGCACGAGGTCGTCGGCCTGTCGCGCCGGGGTCCCGTGCGGGCCGACTACGACGACCCGGTGTCGCTGCGCTCGGCGCTCGCCGGCGTCGACACTCTCGTGTTCGTCTCGAGCGACGGCGAGGCCGTGCGGATGATGGCGCAGCACGAGAACGTCGTCCGTGCGGCCGCTGACACCGGCGTTCCGCACGTCGTCTACCTCTCCGGGTTGGACGTCGACCCCGCGTCGCCCTTCTGCTACGCCGCCACCAACGGCGCGACCGAGCAGCTCCTCGCGGCGTCCGGCTGCGCGCGGTCGGTGGTCCGAGCGTCGCTGTTCGGGGAGTTCTTCGCGAGTCTCCTCGGCGCCGCGCGAGAGACCGGCGAGCTCCGCCTGCCGGCGGGCGACGCTGCGATCTCGCTCGTCGCCCGTGCGGACGTCGCGCGCTGTCTCGCGGCCCTCGCCACCCGGCCGCCGACGGGGCGCTGCCACGAGGTGACGGGTCCGTCGTCGCTCACGATGGACGAGGTCGCCGTACTCGCCGGGCGTTCCTGGGGCAGGCCTGTGCGGTACGTCGACGTCGCCGAGGCCGACTTCGTCGCCGAGACCGCCCTGGCTGGCGAGTCGCCGTGGTGGACCTACGCCTACGCCTCGATGTTCGCCGCTGTCCGCGAGGATCGCTGGGCGCGCGTTTCGGGCGAGGTGCTCGCGCTCACCGGCCGCGAGCCCGCGCCGTTCACCACGTCTCTCGCATGACGGCGCCGCGGCCGCGCATGCGCGCCGTCACCCTGCCGCTGTGCTGCGCTGCGTCGTGAGCAGCAACGCCACGGCGGCGTGCTGGAAGTGCAGTCCGGTCGTCGCGATCCGTACGTGGCGCCGCCCCTCCTCGTCGCCCGCGACGTCCGACCCGAGCCCGACCCGGATCCCCGCGGCAGCCAGCCGGCGTACGACGGCGGTCGCGTCGTGGACCCGGACCCAGACCGCCAGCCCTTCGACGCCCGGGACCGTGACGCCGTGCTGCCGCAGGGCACGGTTCAGCGCCTGCCAGCGGTGCGCGTACCGCCATCCCGCCCTGTCCACCGTGTCGGCGACCACCGGGTCACGGAGCATCATCGACAACGTGCGCTGAGCGAGCAGCGGCGGGAACGACCCCGTCACCTCCTGGCGCACGCGCATCCGGTCGACCACCGGCGCGGACCCGCCGACCAGCGCCATCCGGACGCGTGGCCCGTACGCCCGCCGGTAGTCGCGCACCAGCACGGTCGCAGCGGGCAGCCATGTGCCGAGCGACGCCGCCGGGCTCGAGGCCAGGGCTGCCGCGCTGTCCTCCTCGACGACGACCACGTTGCGGTCGACGAGCACCGACGCCAGCTCGTAGGCCCGTTGCGCCGTCACCACGTGCGCGAGCGGGTCGGCCATCCTCGGCTGGAGCACGACCAACGACGGGCGTACGGCCATCGCCCGCTCGACCTCCGACGGGACCATCCCCGCGGCGTCGCACGGGATGCGGACGACCTGCGCCCGGTGTGCCGTGAGCACCGCGACGGTCTCGGGCGAGCATGCCGACTCGACCAGCACCCGGTCTCCGGGCGCGACGACGAGGGAGGCGATCTGCGCCAGCGCGTCCGAGAAGCTCCACGTGACGGCGAGTGCGTCGGGAACGAACGGCCACGCCGCGTGCGCGTCCTCGGCGAGTCCGTCCTCCACCTCGGCCGTCTCCGCGCTGTGCCAGACGAGCGACTGCGCTGCTGCCGCGAGGTGCGGGCCGGGATCGGGCACGAGGTCCGCGTCGTACGAGGGCGAGACGAGGTCGAGCTCAGGAGACTCGGGCATCCGGGCGTTCACGTCGCCCGCCCTGGTGGTCGTCGGCACGGACTCGCAGAGGTTGCGGACGAACGTGCCGTTCCGTCCGTCCGACCGGATCAGCCGGTCGTTCCGCAGCAGCGTCCACGCGGTGGCGACCGTGGTTGCACCGACGTGGAGCGCGGCAGCCACCGCGCGTACGGTCGGCAGGCGCGTGCCGTCGACGAGGCGGCCCTGGGCGATGAGCCGCGCGACGTGGTCGGCGATGCCGCGCGCCGAGGGTTCGGAGAGCCCGTCGACGAGCGCACGGGCGGGGACCGGGTCAGCGGCGAGCCTCTCCCGTCCGTCCATGGGGTCATTCGTAGCGCGCCTTGGTCGGTGCCGCCACTCGCGAACAGGTGTCCTACCGGCAAGTCCGAACAATACGGAACAGTCGTGGTCGCCCTGCCGCAGTGAATGCTCATTAACGTGAGGCAACCTCGCCGGCACATCCTTCGGCGGGACCTCGTGGAAGGTCAATCACATGGCACAACACAGACCACGCAGACGCCTCCTCTCCGTCGCCGTCGCCACGGCCTCGGTCGCTCTGCTGGGGAGCAGCCTCGTCGCGTCATCCGCCACCGCGGAGGCGCCGTACCGGGTCGATCTGCCTGCTGCAGCGGAAGGCATCCCCACCCCCGAGGAGTTCTTCGGGTTCGAGATGGGAACGGAGGGGAAGCTCGCCGCGTACCCCGACGTCCTCGACTACATGAAGTCCATCGCCGACGAGTCCGACCGGGTCGAGTACGAGACCGTGGGCAAGACGACGATGGGCAACGAGTACGCGACGGTCTTCATCAGCGCCCCGAAGAACCTCGAGCGCCTCGACGAGATCGTCGAGATGAACCAGAAGCTCTCCGACCCGCGCAACACCTCGGAGGCCGAGGCGAAGGCGCTCGCACGTGAGAGCGTGCCGATCTACCACCTCGAGGCCACGATCCACTCGACCGAGGTCGGCAACGGCCAGGCGATCAACGACATCGTGCACCGCCTCGCGACCGAGGACTCGGCCTTCACCGACGAGGTGCTCAACAACTCGGTGATCATGCTCGTCCCGTCGCAGAACCCGGACGGCCAGCACCTCGTGGTCGACCACTTCAACCGGACCGCGGGCACCGACCTCGCACGGACGTACCCGGACCTCTACCACAAGTACACGGGGCACGACGACAACCGTGACTGGACGATGTTCACCCAGGTCGAGGCGCAGTACCGCCTGGAGCTGGAGAAGAAGTTCCGCCCGGTGATGACGCACATCATGCACCAGCAGGGCAACTCCGGTGAGCGTCTCTTCGTCCCGCCGTACGGTGGCGTGACGAGCCCCAACGTGCCACCGAACATGAACGCGCTCAGCTCCGCCATCGGCCAGCACGCGATGCGCCAGCTCGCCGCCGAGGGCAAGTCGGGCGTCGGCACGCAGGACTACCACATCTTCTGGACCCTCGAGCAGCCCGTGGGCTTCTTCCCGTTCACCGGCACGGGCGCGTTCCTCACCGAGCTCGCCTCCGTCGTCGACCTGGCGTATCCGCAGAAGTCGAACGACGGCAAGCCGCTCGGCCCGCAGATCCCGACCCAGGCGCTGATCGAGCCGTACGAGAAGGACACCTGGACGCTCAAGGACATCGTCGACTACGCCAACACCGCCACGTACGCAGGCATGGAGTACGTCGCGCAGAACGGCGAGAAGCTGTTGTACGACAACCTGTACTCGGTCCCGCAGGAGTACATGGAGAACGGGGTCAAGTCGGGTGTCGAGGCGTACGTTGTCGAGGCGCAGCAGCGTGACCCGTTCGCGACGTTCGAGATGCTCGAGCGCCTCGACTGGACGCAGGTGGAGATCGACCGGGCGACCGCGCCGTTCACCGCGGGTGGCAAGCAGTACGCCGCGGGGTCGTACGTCATCAAGACCAAGCAGCCGCGCGGCAACTGGGTCGACCAGGTGCTCGGCAAGGACAGCTACCCGACCGACGACCTCCCGTACGCGGAGGCCACCACGAGCCTGCCGATCCAGATGGGCGTCGCGGTGGACGAGGTCAAGGGTGCCTTCGACGCGCAGCTCGAGCGCGTGAAGTCCGTCGAGGTCCCGAAGGTGACGATGCCGGCTGCGCCGGGTGCCTCGGGCGCCTACCTCGTACGACCGGAGTCCTACGGCACGATCCAGGTCGTCGCCGCGCTCCAGAAGTCCAACATCACGACCTTCCGTGCAGGCAAGGCGTTCAAGGACGGCGGCACCGCGTACCCCGCGGGCACCTACGTCGTCCCCGCGACGCCGCAGGCGCGCTCCGTGCTGACCACGGCGACCAAGAAGGTCGGCGTGCCGGTCGCAGCGGCCGCGTCCGCCCCGAACGTGAAGGGCATCCAGCTCAAGCCTCGTACGCGGGTCGGTCTGCTGCGCGGCGCCAACAACATGCCCGGTGGCTGGGACATGTGGCTGATGGACCAGTACAAGGTCAACTACGAGGTCGTCGGTGCGCAGGACTTCCAGAGCGGCAAGCTCATCGACGTCTACGACACCATCGTGCTCCCGCACGGCATCTCCAAGTCGCGGATCGTCGACGGGCTCGACCCGGCGCGCTACGACGAGGAGTTCGCGTGGGCGTACGGCGTGGGCGAGAAGGGCTGGAAGAAGCTCCAGCAGTTCGTCAAGCAGGGCGGCACGCTGCTCGCCATCGGCAGCTCGGCGGCAACGGCGAAGGAGCTGCTCGACCTGCCGATCGAGCCGGCGCTGCCGACCGACCGCTCGGTCTTCGCGACCGGCGGCAGCCTCTTGAACCACGAGTTCGACACCTCCGACATGGTCGCGTGGGGGATGCCGGAGGAGTGGCCGGTGTGGCTGTACAACACGCAGGCGTGGAAGCCGACGGGCAAGAAGGCCGACGTCGTGTCGACGTACCCGGAGTCGGACGTGCTCGCCAGCGGCTACCTCAAGGGTGAGGACCACATCAAGGGCGCCGCGAACGTCGTCTCGTTCGACATCGGCAAGGGCAAGGTCGTCACGTACGGCAGCGAGATCACGTTCCGCTCGCTCCCGCGGTCGTCGTTCAACCTGCTCTACAACGCGGTCTACGGCGGCCCGGCGGCGGAGGTGAACAAGACCCAGCTCAAGAAGCTGAAGCCGGCCTTCTCCGCGAACGGCAAGCTCCTGCCGTAGCGCCTCGCCCCGTCCCCGATGTGATGGCTAAGCGTCGGTTTCCGTGGAGGAAAACCGACCGCAACCCTTCACATCGGGGACGGGCCTGCGTCGCGGTGGAGCTCGGAGAGCCCGAGGTAGTTGCGGGCGTTGACCTTGAGGCCCTCGCGCTCCTCGTGGGTGAGCTCCCGCCGTACCTTCCCAGGGACGCCGGCGACCAGCGAGCCCGGCGGGATGTCGGCGTTCTCGAGCACGACCGCCCCCGCCGCGACCATGGACCCCGCGCCGATGCGTGCGCCGTTCAGCACGACCGCGCCCATCCCGATGAGACAGTCGTCCTCCACCGTGCACCCGTGCAGCACCGCGCGATGACCGACCGAGACCCCGCTGCCGAGCGTGACCGGCTTGCCGGTGTCGACGTGGAACACGCAACCGTCCTGGACGTTGGTGCGCTCGCCGAGCGTGATGGGGGCGTTGTCGGCGCGCAGCACGGCGCCGTACCAGACGCTGGCCTGCGCCCCGAGGGTCACGGCGCCGGTGAGCACGGCCGTCGGAGCGACGTACGAGGTGGGGTCGAGGTCAGGGCTGGTCCCGCCGATGGTGCGGAGCAGAGGTGCGTCGGTCATGGTGCCGATCGTGCCACGGTTCGCGCCGCGCCCGCCCTGGGGTCAGCGCGTGCGCGGGCTCACCCGAGAAGTGCGCGGCGCGCCATCTGGGTGAGCAGCTCCGCCATCGCGTCCGCCGAGATGCGCGCACTGTGCGGGGTGGAGTTGAGGAGGCCGAACGTCGCCTGTACGGCGGCGCGCGCCGTGCGCTGGTCGAGCTCGGGCCGCAGGGCGCGCAGCACCTCGACCCACGCGTCCACGTAGTCGAGCTGCAGCGCACGGACCGTCGTACGGCTGGCCGGGTCGAGGTTCGGCCACTCACGCTCCTGCACGACGATCAGCGCCGGGTTGGTCAGCGCGAAGTCGATGTGGAAGGCGACGAGCGCATCGAGCGCGTCCTTCGGGTCCGCCGCCGCGGCGAGACGCGCACGGCCACCGCTCTGCAGGGTCTTGCTGATCCCGACGAGCATGTCGGAGAGGATCGCGTCCTTGCCGGCGAAGTGCCGGTAGAGCGCAGGACCGGAGATCCCGCAGGCCGCCCCGATGTCGTGGACCGAGACGCCGTGGAAGCCACGCTCGGCGAAGAGCGTCGCGGCAGTACGGAGGATCTGCTCCTGACGAGTCGTGGCCACGCAGTCATGCTAGGTCGCCCCGTATGCGAGCGGTGGGAGGGCGGCCCGTCGCGTACGCGAGGCCGCGCGGGCGCGGGCACAACAGAAGCGGGCACAAAAGAAGCGGCCGGCGGGGGTGCCGCCGGCCGCTGGGTGTCCGTGAGCGGTCTCGGGTCCGCTCACGAACTGTTCTCCTCCGCGTCACGGGGGCCGCGCGGAGGAGCTCGGGGTGCTACAGGAAGAAATCTGCCATGAATTCACCCCTATGGGAATGGCATAATACTGCCGTGTCGCTAATACGACATCCGTGAGCCCATCTGACCCCCCATTCGACGCAGATTCCCGCAAACCGGCCCACAGCAGTGGTGTCGGCATGGAAAGATCCGCCAAGCGACGGACGGAGGAAGGAGGTCGTGGGTGCTCGAGATCCTCGGGCTCGCCCCTGACGAGTACGACCTCTACCGGGTCCTCGTCGAGACCGCGAGCGCCACGCCCGCCCAGCTTGCGGCGATGGTCGGGACCGACGTCGACGACGTCGTCGCCTATCTCGCCTCCCTGGAGCAGCGCGGCCTGGTCGGCCACCACGTCAGCGACGGCATCGACCACTTCACCGCGTCGCCCCCGACCGTCGCGATCGGGTCGCTCATCGTCGAACGTCAACGGTGGCTCCGCCGCGCCGAGATCGAGCTCGAACGGCTCAACCAGCTCTACCGCAAGGCGGCCGACGAGCGTACGGCCTCCGACCTGGTCGACCTCGTGCCCGGACGGCAGGCGGGTCTGCAGCGCGTGGCCCAGCTCGTACGTGCGTCGCGTCGCGAGGTCCGCCTGACGTTGCGCACGACGAAGCTGACCTCGCCTGAGCACGACTTCATCGAGGAGCGGCGTGCGCTCGAGCGAGGGGTGCGCTTCAGGATCCTCGCCGAGCGCGGGGTGCTCGACCGCCCCAACGTGCTCAGCGACTTCCAGGACGGGCAGGGCATCGACGTGCGTCTCGCCGCGGCCCTCCCCTCGCGTCTCCTCGTGGTCGACTCCGAGGTGGCGATGGTGCCGGTGATGGCCTCCCCTGACGACCTGACAGGTGGTGCGCTGATCGTGCACCGCAGTGGTCTCCTCGACAGCCTGGTCGCGCTCTTCGAAGGACTGTGGGTCGACGGCGCTCCCCTGCTCGAGAGCGCGCCCGACGCGGACGACGAGCTCGACGGCACCGACGCACGGATCCTGCGCCTGCTCAACGCCGGCCTCACCGACCACAAGGTCTCCAACCAGCTCGGCCTGTCGGCGCGCACGGTTCAGCGCCGGATGAGCCGCCTCATGGCGCGCGCGGGCGTCGAGACCCGGCTCCAGCTCGGGGTCGCGGCCAAGCAGCGCGGCTGGCTCTAGTCGTCCCGAGGCCTCACAGGCCGCCGGTGATGCGCAGCGTCGTGCCCGTCATGTACGAGGCCTCCGCCGAGAACAGCCAGGCGACGGCGGGCGCGATGTCCTCGGGCACACCGGTACGGCCGAGCGGTACCCGTCCGGCGACGCGGGCGGGGCGGCCGGGATCACCGGCGTCGGCGTGGATGCGCGTCTCGATCGTCCCTGGTGCCACGCCGACGACGCGGGTGCCACGGCCTGCGGTCTCCTTCGCGAGCCCGAGGGTCAAGGCGTCCACGCCGGCCTTCGCCGCGGCGTAGTGGACGTACTCACCAGGTGACCCGAGCGTCGCGGCACCGGACGAGATGTTCACGATCGTGCCCGGGACGCCGCCCGCCTCGAACGCCAGGACGGCACGTCGTGCGCACAGGATCGCGGCGGTGAGGTTGAGGTCGACGACTGCGCGTACGACCTCGGTGGGGGTCTGCGCCAGTGGCGCGACGTGCATGGTGGCGCCGGCGTTGTTGACGAGTCCGGTGACTGTCCCCAGACGCGTGGCGGCGGCGAAGAGGGCCTCTACTCCCTCGTCGGTCGTGACGTCGGAGCGGACGAGCGCGACGCGGGTCGTCGCGTCGAGCTCGGCACGCAACAGCTGTGCGGCGTCATCGTCGTGGGCGTACCCGAGCACGAGGGAGTGGCTCTCCCCGGCCAGCCGGCGCGCGATCGCGGCGCCGATCCCCCGGGTGCCTCCGGTGACGACGGTGACCTGGTCGGAAGTGCTCACGCGGGGAGCGTAGCGCCGCGGCGCTCGCACTCCTTGACCTCAAGTCGACTTGAGCCTCCACACTCGGGGCAACCAACGGAGACGAGGAGTGGACATGCGAGCGGTGCAGGTCAGCAGGTGGGGCGGGCCCGAAGTTCTGGAGGTCGTCGACCTTCCGGTGCCCGAGCCGGGACCCGGTGAGCTCGGGGTCGCGGTCACGGTCGCAGACGTGATCTTCCTCGACACCCTGCTGCGTGGAGGAGCGGGCGCCGAGTGGGGGATCGCCCTGCCGTACGTGCCCGGGGGTGCGCTCGCCGGCACCGTACGCACGGTGGGTGCCGGCGTCGACGAGAGCTGGGTCGGGCGCCGCGTGCTGGCGCGTACGGGCACGGTGGGGGCCGCCGCGGAGTATGCGGTCGCCGCTGCGGACCGAGCCGTGCTGCTCGACGACGACATCACCGACGACGACGCCGCGGCACTGTCGCGCGACGGCGTGACCACGCTCAGCCTGCTCGACGTGACGCGCGTCGGGCCCGGCGACCGGGTGCTGGTCAACGCGGCCGCCGGGGGTGCCGGCGCGCTGGTCGTCCAGGCGGCCCTGGCGCGTGGTGCAACGGTGGTCGGCGCGGCGCGGGGTGAGCGCAAGCTCGCGCTCGTCCGGGAGCTCGGTGCCGAGGCGGTCGACTACACGCTGCCGGGGTGGACCGACAAAGTGGTCGCCGCGCTCGGCGGTGAACGGCCGACCGTGCTGCTCGAGGGCGCGGGTGGGACGCCAGGACAGGAGGCGTTCACCGTGCTCGCCGACGGCGGGCGGCTCGTCGCGTACGGGGCGGCCGGCGGCTTCTTGGAGCCGGACCCGGAGGACGTCCGGAGGCGAGGGCTCGACGCCGGCGGCATCTCCCGGATCCAGCTCGGGAAGGACGAGGTGCGCGCGCGGACGGTCGAGGCGCTCGCCTTGCTGCGGCAGGGCGCGTGGGCGCCGGTGATCCGGCAGCGGTACCCGCTCGAGGACCTCGCCGCCGCGCATCGCGGTCTCGAAGAGCGCACGGCGCTCGCGAAGACCCTCATCTCGCTGGCCGAGTAGCTCCCGCTGGTCGAGTAGGGCGAGGGACGAGCCCGTATCGAGGCCGGCGGGTCTCGATACGCGTCTCGCCTAGCGGCTCGGCCCTACTCGACCACCGGAAGGTCTCGCTGGGCGACCTGGCGGGTCTCGATACGCGTCTCGCCTAGCGGCCCGGTGCTCCTCGGACCACCGGGCCGTCCTTGGTGAGCTTGTTGGTGCCTGCGGTTAACAACCGTTAACATCGGTCGCATGCAACCCTCCGGCATGCGCGAGCTCGTCGCCGAGCTCCGTGAACGCCTCGCCGTCGTGCGCACGGGCGGCTCCGAACGCGCCCGCGCCAAGCACGAGAAGCGCGGCAAGCTCTTCGTCCGCGACCGCGTCGACCGTCTCCTCGATCCCGGATCGCCGTTCCTGGAGATCGCGCCGCTCGCGGCGTACGGGATGTACGGCGCCGACGGCGACGCGTACGCGGTCCCGAGCGCCGGCGTCGTCGCCGGCATCGGCCGCGTCTCGGGGCGTGAGTGCGTGATCGTCGCCAACGACGCGACCGTCAAGGGCGGCACGTACTACCCGCTGACCGTCAAGAAGCACCTCCGTGCGCAGACCGTCGCCGCCGAGAACCGGCTCCCGTGCCTGTACCTCGTCGACTCCGGCGGCGCCTTCCTCCCGATGCAGGACGAGGTGTTCCCTGACCGCGAGCACTTCGGGCGGATCTTCTACAACCAGGCGCAGATGTCGGCGCAGGGCATCCCGCAGGTCGCGGCGGTGATGGGCTCGTGCACCGCAGGCGGAGCGTACGTGCCCGCGATGAGCGACGAGACCGTGATCGTGCGCGACCAGGGGACGATCTTCCTCGGTGGACCTCCGCTCGTGAAGGCCGCGACCGGTGAGGTCGTCACGGCCGAGGAGCTCGGCGGTGGTGAGGTCCACGCGCGGAAGTCCGGCGTGGTCGACCACCTCGCGGACGACGACGCGCACGCGCTGGCGATTCTCCGCAGCATCGTCGCGACCTTCGAGCGCCGCACCCCGCCGAGCATCGAGCGCGCCGCTGTCGTCGAGCCGCTGGAAGATCCCGAGACGCTGTACGACGTGGTGCCGACCGACTCGCGCACCCCGTACGACGTGCGCGACGTGATCCGCCGCGTGGTGGACGGGTCGACCTTCCACGAGTTCAAGCCGCTGTACGGCGAGACGCTCGTGTGCGCCTTCGCCCGCATCTGGGGATACCCCGTCGCGATCGTCGCCAACAACGGCATCCTCTTCTCGGAGTCGTCGCTCAAGGGCGCCCACTTCATCGAGCTGGCGAACCAGCGTGGCGTCCCGCTCGTGTTCCTCCAGAACATCACCGGCTTCATGGTCGGACGCGAGTACGAGAACGGCGGCATCGCGAAGGACGGCGCCAAGCTCGTCACCGCGGTCGCGTCATCGGTCGTGCCCCGGTTCACCGTGGTCATCGGCGGTTCGTACGGCGCGGGCAACTACGGCATGTCGGGACGCGCGTACGACCCGCGGTTCCTCTGGATGTGGCCCAACGCCAAGATCTCCGTGATGGGGGGCGAGCAGGCGGCGTCGGTGCTCGCGACGGTCCGGCGCGACTCCCTCGAGGCTCGCGGCGACGAGTGGAGCGCCGAGGACGAGGAGGCGTTCAAGGCGCCGATCCGTGACCAGTACGAGGACCAGGGCTCGTCGTACTACTCGACCGCACGGCTCTGGGACGACGGGATCATCGACCCCGCGGACACCCGGCGGGTGCTCGGGATGGCGCTGCAGGCGTCGTCGAACGCGCCCATCCCCGAACCCCACTACGGCGTCTTCCGGATGTGAGTGACATGACCCCACGATTCACCTCCGTCCTCGTCGCGAACCGCGGCGAGATCGCGGTCCGGCTCGTCCGCGCGGTCCAGGCGGCGGGGCTGCGGGCGATCGCCGTCCACTCCGACCTCGACGCACGCGCGCCTCACGTACGCCTCGCCGACCACGCCGAGCGCGTCGAGTCGTACCTCGACGTCTCCGCGATCCTCGACGCCGCCCGTCGCAGCGGCGCGCAGGCGGTCCACCCCGGCTACGGGTTCCTCTCCGAGCGCGCCGACGCCGCCCGTGCCGTGGTCGACTCCGGGCTGGTGTGGATCGGCCCGAGCCCGGACGTCATCGACCTCATGGGCCGCAAGGACCGCGCCCGTGAGGTGGCGGAGCGGGCGGGCGTGCCGGTGACGCGCCGGTACGAGCCGCAGGTGGTGCCGCCGGACGCGTACCCCGTCCTCGTCAAGGCGGCAGCCGGCGGCGGCGGCAAGGGCATGCGTGTCGTCCGTGACCCCGCGGAGCTCGACGCCGCCGTCGCCTCGGCACGTCGGGAGGCCGCGACCGCGTTCGGTGACGACACGTTGCTCGTCGAGGAGTACGTCGAGCACGGCCGCCACGTCGAGGTCCAGGTGATCGGCGACGAGCACGGCGCGGTCCTCCACCTGTTCGAACGCGACTGCTCGGCGCAGCGCCGCCACCAGAAGGTCCTGGAGGAGGCCCCGGCGCCGACGATCTCCGAGGTCACCCGTGCGCGGCTCACGGAGGCGGCCGTCGCGCTGTCGCGTGAGGTCGGGTACGTCAACGCCGGTACCGTCGAGTTCCTCGTGCACGGCGACGGCGAGATCGCGTTCCTCGAGATGAACACGCGCCTCCAGGTCGAGCATCCGGTCACCGAGGCGATCACCGGCCTCGACCTCGTCGCGCTCCAGCTCCTCGTCGCCGAAGGCAAGGCCCTTCCGCTCACGCAGGATGACGTGACCGCGACCGGGCACGCGATCGAGGCGCGCGTCTACGCCGAGGACCCGTACGCCGGGTTCCTCCCGCAGGCCGGCCGGGCGGGCACGGTGGTCTGGCCGGAGCACGTGCGCGTCGACGCCGCGCTGGAGTCCGGTGCCGTCGTCACCACCTCGTACGACCCGATGCTCGGCAAGCTGATCGCGCACGGACCCGACCGTGACGCCGCCCGCGCCGCGCTCGTGGACGCGCTCGACCGTACGGCGATCCTCGGCATCACGACCAACGCCGGGTTCCTGCGGCGGCTCGTGGCCTCCGACGAGTTCGGCGAGTCGCGAATCGACACGGCGTGGCTCGACTCGCCCGCCGCGGAGTCGCTGACCACCCGGCCCCCCGTACCGGACGAGGCCGCGCGCACCGCGGCGCACGCGTGGGCGGACGCCTACGCACGTCCTGCGGGAGACCCGTTCGGCGCTGCGGACGGCTGGCGCTCGGCCGGCGACGCGGCTCCTGTGCTCGTGTCGCTCCTCGACCCCGACGCCGTGCCGGTCGAGCTGGCACTGCCCGTCGGCTCGTACGTCGGTGCTCTGGAGGCAGGGTCCGTCGCGCTCGACGGCACCGGTGTCACCGTGGCGTACGAAGGCCAGTCGTGGAGGTTCCGCCACCCCGACCCGGCCCGCGACCGCGGCGCCGAGGGCAGCGGCGACGCCGACGTGGCGTCACCGATGCCGGGTACGGTGCTCTCCCTCGCGGTGGCGGAGGGTGACACCGTGGAGGAAGGTCAGGTCCTCGGTGTGGTGGAGGCGATGAAGATGGAGCTCGCGCTCAAGGCCCCGTACGGCGGTGTGGTGACGCACGTCGGAGCGTCCGTGGGAGATCAGGTGGCGCTCGGCGCCCTGCTCTTCCGGGTGGAGGGTCTCGATACGCCGGCTCCTTCGTCGCCGGCTACTCGACCACCGGGTACTCGACCACCGGGTACTCGACCACCGGCTGCTCGACCATCGGCGCCGGCTCGTCCCCTGGAGTCGGCATGAGCCTTCCCGCCGTCCACCGCGACGCCTCGCTGCCCGACCGCGTGACGATCTACGAGGTCGGCGCCCGCGACGGCCTCCAGAACGAGTCGGGCGTGATCCCGCTCGAGACCAAGCTCGAGCTGGTCCAGCGCCTCACCGCGGCCGGCCTCCCGATCGTGGAGGCGACCAGCTTCGTCCACCCGAAGTGGGTCCCGCAGCTCGCCGACGCGGGCGATCTCGTCGCGCGCCTCGACCTGCACGGCGCAACGCCGTACCCGGTCCTCGTGCCGAACGAGCGTGGCCTCGACCGCGCGCTCGACGCCGGCGTCACCCACGTCGCGATCTTCGGCAGCGCCACCGAGACGTTCGCGCAGAAGAACCTCAACAGCACGTACGAAGCGCAGTTCGCGATGTTCGAGCCGGTGGTCCGGCGAGCCCTCGAGGCCGGTGTGCAGGTGCGGGCGTACCTCTCGATGTGCTTCGGCGACCCGTGGGAGGGCGAGGTCGCGATCGACCGCGTCGTCGCCGCAGGGAAGCGCCTGCTCGACATGGGCGCGTACGAGCTGTCGCTCGGCGACACGATCGGCGTCGGCACCGCGCACCACGTCGAGGCGCTGCTCGACGCGTTCACGGCGGCGGGGGTCGCGACCGACCGGCTCGCGATGCACTTCCACGACACGTACGGGCAGGCCCTCACCAACACGTACGCGGCGCTGCGCAAGGGCGTGACGACCTTCGACGCCAGTGCGGGAGGCCTCGGTGGCTGCCCGTACGCCAAGTCCGCGACCGGCAACCTCGCCACCGAGGACCTGGTCTGGATGCTCGACGGGCTCGGGATCGCGCACGGCGTCGACCTGCCGGCCCTCGCGCAGACCAGCGCGTGGATCGCCCAGCACCTCGGCCGACCGTCACCGTCCGCGGTCGTACGGGCACTGACCGCCGGCTGAAGGCGATCGGCGACCGCCCCCTCGCGCCCGAGATCGAGGGAGCGGTCGCCGACGTCGTGGGACGGGCTCAGCCCCGCCGGAGGTACCGGCTGTAGCGCGTGACCTCGTCGTACGAGTCGTGCCCCGGGCCGACCCGGGCGAGGATCGCGGCCTTGGCCTTGACCCGCCTGCTGCTCGTCTCCGTCAGGCACCGGACCGGGACGGAGATCGTCGTCCTCTTCCCCTTCCAGGAGGTCTTGATGCCCCTGCACGGGAGACGTGTGTAGCTGCTGGGGTCGTCCCCGCGCTGCCAGCCGAGGTACTTCCCCGTCACCTTGCCCTGGGAGTTGCGGGCGATGGAGACGATGTACGTCCAGCGGCCGCTGTCGCGCGTCTTGATGATCAGGTCGGTGGAGGCGAGCTTCTTCTTGTTGCGGTACGGGACCGTGAGCACGCCGGTCACCCGTGCCTCGCCGTTCTTGACGCGCAGCTGGGTGATGTCGGCGACCCGCGGTGCGTCACCGCGTGGGTCCTTGACCACGCCCGAGGCGGCCTGAGCGGTGCCCGGGACCAGGCCGATCGCGAGGACGGTCCCCGCCGCCACCGCCCCGATACGTACGAGTCTCGTCGTCATGAGGTACCTCCTTGTTCGTCGGTTCGGGGGTTTCGTCCATGGCAGCACGTCCGAGGTTCGCGGCACACCTGCGTTTTCTCTTCCCCGGCTTTTTTTGACTCATTCCAGAAAAGAGGGCAGACTGGCGGCATGACCCCCGCTCCCGATGCCACGCAGATGCTGCGAGCGTGCTCGCTGCGCGTGACGCGCCCTCGGGTGGCGGTCCTCGACGCGGTGCACGCGTTCCCGCACGCCGACACCGACACGCTCATCGATGCCGTACGCCGCCGCATCCCCACCGTGTCGCACCAGGCGGTCTACGACTCCCTGCACACGCTCACCGACCACGGCCTGGTCCGGCGCATCCAGCCCTCCGGCTCGGTTGCCCGGTACGAGGGCCGGACGGGCGACAACCACCACCACGTCGTGTGCCGCTCCTGCGGGGCGATCGCCGACGTGGACTGTGCCGTCGGTGAAGCGCCCTGCCTCCACGCCTCCGACGACCACGGCTTCTCGATCGACGAGGCCGAGGTCATCTACTGGGGCACCTGTCCCGCCTGCTCCGTCGTCGCGAGCGCCTGATCGACGCGAGCCCTCCACGACCCCTCTCGCCTTGTCCCGTAACGCCCTGAAAGGAATCCATGTCTGAGAACCACGACGCTGTGCTCGGTGAGGTCAACGAGGAGCCGCCCGTAGGCGGGTGCCCGGTGGCCCACGGCAAGCCCGCTCACCCGACGCAGGGTGGCAGCAGCAACCGTGGCTGGTGGCCGAACCAGCTGAACCTCAAGATCCTCGCGAAGAACCCCGCGGTCGCCAACCCGCTCGGCGACGACTTCGACTACGCCGCGGCGTTCCAGGCGCTCGACCTCGACGCGGTCAAGCAGGACATCGCGCAGGTCCTCACCACCTCGCAGGACTGGTGGCCGGCGGACTTCGGGCACTACGGCCCGTTCATCGTCCGCATGGCGTGGCACAGCGCGGGCACGTACCGCGTGAGCGACGGCCGTGGCGGCGCCGGCGCCGGGCAGCAGCGGTTCGCGCCGCTCAACAGCTGGCCGGACAACGTCAACCTCGACAAGGCGCGCCGCCTCCTGTGGCCGGTCAAGAAGAAGTACGGCCAGAGCCTGTCGTGGGCCGACCTCATGATCCTCGCCGGCAACGTCGCCCTGGAGACCATGGGCTTCGAGACGTTCGGCTTCGCCGGCGGCCGCGAGGACGTGTGGGAGCCCGACGAGGACGTGTACTGGGGACCGGAGACCGAGTGGCTGGGCGGCGACGCCGGCGGCGCGGAGCGCTACACCGGTGACCGCGACCTCGAGGATCCTCTCGCTGCCGTCCAGATGGGCCTCATCTACGTCAACCCCGAGGGGCCCGAGGGCAACCCGGACCCGTTGGCGTCGGCGCGCGACATCCGCGAGACGTTCGGCCGCATGGCGATGAACGACGAGGAGACGGTCGCCCTGATCGCCGGCGGTCACACGTTCGGCAAGACGCACGGCGCCGCCTCGGCGGACCTCGTCGGCCCCGAGCCCGAGGCCGCCCCGCTCGAGGAGCAGGGGTTCGGCTGGAAGCAGGGCTACGGCACGGGCAAGGGTGACGACGTCATCAGCTCGGGCCTGGAGGTCACCTGGACGTACCACCCGGTCCGCTGGGACAACGAGTTCTTCCACATCCTGTTCGCGTACGACTGGGAGCTCATGGAGTCGCCCGCCGGTGCGAAGCAGTGGCGTCCGAAGAACGGTGCGGGCTCGGACCTCGTGCCGCTCGCGCACGATCCCTCGACGCACCGCGAGCCGCGGATGCTGACCTCGGACCTCGCGCTGCGCTTCGACCCGGTGTACGAGGAGATCTCGCGCCGCTTCAAGGACGACCAGGCGGCCTTCGCCGACGCGTTCGCCCGCGCGTGGTTCAAGCTCACGCACCGTGACATGGGCCCGGTCGTGCGCTACCTCGGCCCCGAGGTCCCGAGCGAGAAGCTGCTCTGGCAGGACCCGCTGCCCGAGGCCTCGTACGAGCTGATCGACGCAGCCGACGTCGCCGCGCTCAAGGACCAGATCAAGGCCACCGGCCTCACGGTCTCGCAGATGGTCACCACGGCGTGGGCCTCCGCGTCGTCGTTCCGCTCCAGCGACAAGCGTGGCGGGGCGAACGGTGCCCGCATCCGTCTCCAGCCGCAGGTCGGTTGGGAGGTCAACAACCCCGACGAGCTCGCGGGCGTGCTCCGTACGCTCGAGGGTGTCCAGACGGCGTTCAACGACGCACAGACCGGCGGCAAGCAGGTCTCGCTGGCCGACGTCATCGTCCTCGCCGGTGGCGTGGGTGTCGAGCTGGCCGCGCAGGCTGCCGGCCACGAGCTCACCGTGCCGTTCACGCCGGGCCGCGTCGACGCGTCGCAGGACGAGACCGACGTCGACTCGTTCGCGTACCTCGAGCCGAAGGCTGACGGGTTCCGCAACTACGTGGGCAAGGCCACCCGCCTCCCCGCGGAGTACCTGCTCATCGACAAGGCGAACCTCCTCGGGGTGAGCGCGCCGGAGATGACGGTGCTCGTCGGTGGCCTGCGTGCCCTCGGTGCGAACTACGACGGCTCGTCGCTGGGTGTCCTCACGGCCACCCCGGGTGCGCTGACGAACGACTTCTTCGTCAACCTGCTCGAGCTCGGCACCACCTGGACGCCGGACGACGAGTCCGCGCAGACCTTCACCGGCACGACGGCGACGGGTGAGACCTGGACGGGCAGCCGTGTCGACCTGCTCTTCGGGTCCAACTCGGAGCTGCGTGCGCTCGCGGAGGTCTACGCCAGCGACGACGCCAAGGCGAAGTTCGTGAGCGACTTCATCGCCGCGTGGGTCAAGGTCATGGAGGCCGACCGCTTCGACCTGGCGTAGATGCGCTGACACCCTGCGTGGGGCCCCACGCACACGCCGCGCCCCACCGGATGCTTCCGGTGGGGCGCGGCTTCGTCGTGGGGCCCCACGAAGAGTGCGGGTGCGGTCAGCGCTGGGGCGGGAGGCGGCGGTCGCGGAGCTCGTGACGGGCGTACGAGGCGAGCTGTGCTGTCGAACGGGCGTCGGCGACTGCTCCGACCCCGCCGCCGAGGACCGGCACCTTGCGGAGGAACGCCGTCGCCCCCTGCTTGCCGCTGACCCTCCCGAAGAGGGCGGTCGTCACCGCCCGCGCGATCTGCTCGTCGAGCGCCGGGTCGTGGACCGGCGACGTCGCGAGGCCCATCGGCGTGGTCGGCAGACGGCCGTCCTTGACCGCCTTCGCGACCTCGGCCTTGCCGAGGAGCGTCGCCATCACGGCGTTGCGCACACGCGGGTCGTCGAGGTCGTAGCCCCGCAGGTACGCGATCGCCGCGACCAGGTGGCACTGCAGCAGCGCAAGGCCGGCGACGTTGGCCGGGATCGTCACGACCATCGAGGCGACGCCACCGAGATTGGTGAGGAAGCCCTGGGCGCTCGCGTACCGGACGTGGATGCCGACGGACTCGCCGATCGCGTCCTCGACACGCCCACCGGCGAGCGCGAGGCGCGCGTCACAGGCGACGCGGACCGGCTTGAAGGGACCCACGCCGTCGATCGCGCGGTCGAGCAGCACACGGACGTAGCCTGCGGTGACCTTTGGCCCGGCCGACATCGCGACCCGGGGTCCGACGAACTTCGCGGTGGTCTTCGCGATTCCCACGAGCACCTCCTCTGACGGTGCGCCCCATCGTAGGTGACTCGTCCACACGGCTGACTAGAGTCGAGCTGTGACGCCCCAACCCCTCGGGCCGAACCACTGGGAGTTCGGCCAGGACTCGTGGCCCGACGACGACTTCGTGGGCATCGGTGCCGACCTCGAGCCGTCGACCGTGGTCGCGGCGTACGCGGCGGGCCTCTTCCCGATGCCGACCGAGCCCGGCGGACCAATGGGTTGGTGGTCGCCGGTCCGGCGGGGCGTTATGCCGCTCGACCGGCTGCGCGTCACACGGTCTTTGCGCAAGTCGGTCAAGCACTTCACGACCACTTTTGACACGGCCTTCGAGGAGGTCGTCCTGGCCTGCGCCGACCCGTCGCGCGAGGGGTCGTGGATCGACGGCCAGATCGGCGCGGCGTACGGGCGGCTGCACGCGCTCGGGTGGGCGCACTCGGTCGAGGTCCGCAACGCCGAAGGGACGCTCGTCGGGGGTCTGTACGGTGTGGCGATCGGCGGACTTTTTGCAGGTGAGAGCATGTTTCACCGCGAACGCGACGCCTCGAAGGTCGCCCTCGTCGCACTCGTGGACCTGCTCTCCGACGAGTACGCGAAGCGGCGCCTCGTGGACACCCAGTGGCAGACCCCGCACCTGGCCACGCTGGGGGTCGAGGAGTGGCCCCGCGAGGAGTACCTCGCCGCCCTGCCGACGGTCCTCGACACACCGCTACCTGCCCCGTGGCGCTGAAACGGAGTGCGGCGTGGGCTACTGTCGACACGCACCACACCGGCGTGGGGCGCTGGAAATCCAGGGATCTCGGGCATTTCTTCCTATGCTGGTGTGCGTCACAAGACAACTGACCACACGCACGTCGGAGGAATCCCGTGAACCGTACTGAACTCGTAGCCGCAGTCGCCGAGACTGCCGGCACCACCAAGGCCGACGCCGATGCGGTCCTCAGCGCCTTCGGTGACACGCTCATCGCCGCGGTCGGCAAGGGTGAGAAGGTCCAGATCCCGGGCCTGCTGACCGTCGAGCGCGTCGAGCGCGCCGCACGTACCGGCCGCAACCCCGCGACCGGCGAGACCCTCAACATCCCCGCCGGATACGGCGTCAAGGTCACCGCGGGCAGCAAGCTCAAGGGTGCCGTCAAGTAACGACGCACCGACGAAGGGACCCCGGGCACGCGAAAGCGGCCCGGGGTCCCTCGCTTTGTGCGGCACACTGGGGACGTGCCTGAGCTGCCCGAGGTCGCCGCGCTCGCCGTCGACCTGTCCCGCCGCCTGGGGGTCACCGACGGTGAACCCCGCGCGATCGTCGCCGCGTACCCGGCCGCGATCAGCGCCCTCAAGACGTACGACCCGCCCGTCAGCGCACTCGCCGGGCTCCTCGTCGACGACGTCACCCGCCACGGCAAGTTCCTCGACATCAGCGCCGGTGGGCTCCACCTGATCATCCATCTCGCCCGGGCCGGCTGGCTGCGCTGGAAGGACGAGCAGCCCAAGGCGCCTCCGCGGCCTGGTGGCGGCAAGAACCCGCTGGCGTTCCGCGTCGCGCTCGACGACGGCTCCGGCTTCGACCTCACCGAGGCCGGGACCAAGAAGGGGCTCGCGGTCTACCTCGTCCGCGACCCGGCCGAGGTCCCGGGCATCGCACGGCTCGGCCCGGAGCCCCTCGACGACGCCTTCACGATCGAGACGCTGCGCGACATCCTCACGGCCGCCGGGCGCTCGCAGATCAAGGGCGTCCTGCGCGACCAGTCGCAGATCGCGGGGATCGGCAACGCCTACTCCGACGAGATCCTCCACGTCGCGAAGATGTCGCCCTTCAAGCCGGCGAACGCCATCGCCACGTCGGAGGAGGACCTGACCACCCTCTACGAGGCCGTCGGGAGCACGCTGCGCGACGCGATCGCCCGCTCCGACGGCCTGGCGGCCTCGGAGCTCAAGAAGGAGAAGAAGTCCGGACTGCGGGTGCACGCCCGTACGGGGGAGACGTGCGAGGTCTGCGGCGACACGATCCGCGAGGTGTCGTTCGCGGACTCGTCGCTGCAGTACTGCCCGACGTGTCAGACCGGGGGCAAGCCGCTCGCCGACCGGCGCATGTCCAAGCTGCTCCGCTAGGCCGTCGGGTCAGACCAGCCGGCGTCCGGCCTGGTGCCACGCGATCACGCCGCCGGCCAGGTTGACGGCGTCGACGCCACGCTGCTGCAGGAAGGCCGTGGCACGGGCGGAGCGCCCACCGGCGTGGCAGTACACGAGCACCTGGCGGTCGGCCGGCACCTCGTCTGCGCGTACGGCCAGGTCGCCGAGCGGGATGTGCACCGCTCCGTCGATGTGGCCGCTCGCCCACTCGTCGTCCTCGCGCACGTCGAGAACGACGAGCTCGGCAGGCACCGGATCGGGAACGCCGGCGACCTCGACGGTGGGGATGCTGATCTCGTCCATGCCTCGATCCTCCCAGGTGACCACAACGTCGGCGCCTCGTGCCGCCCGGAGCGGGGCCGCCGCCCGAGAGGTCCGCCGTTGGCTAGGCTTGGCACGCCGGTCGCACGTGCGGTCACCGGTACGAGGAGGGAACCCCATGTCGCAAGGCCCGCAGGACCCGTACGGTCGCCCGTACGCGGGAGGTTCCGCTCAGCCCTCCGGAGGCCCTGGTTGGGGCGCGCCGCAGCCGGGTGGACCGCAGCAGCCGCCTCAGCAGCAGCCGCACTGGTCGACGCCGCACGCACCTCCGACCGCGAGCGGCCGTGACGTCGAACGCCCCTCTCCGTGGGGCACCGTCGCGCTCGTCGGCCTCGTCGTCGGCACCCTCTTCTCCCTCGGGTACGGCGTGTACGCACTCACTGCGCGGCGCGGCATCTTCGCCGACCTCGCGGACGACCCGTCCTCGGTGAGCCGCACCGTCGCCGAGGACAGCGACGCGCTCAACTCGATCCTCGTCGTCGCCACCTCGGTCGTGCTGGTGATCGCGATCGTGCTCTGGGTCCTCGCCGTCCTCAAGGGCCGCGGACGGGTCGCGCTCGGCTGGGCCGGGCTCGGGCTCACCGCCGTCGGAGTCGCCGTCGCAGTGGCCGGCGCCGTGATGACCAGCGGCGTCGACGACGCGAAGGACGTCGACAGCGCGGTGACCGGATACCTCCTGGTCGGTGGCGGCATGGCCGTCGTCGCCCTCGGCCTCGTCCTCGGGATCCTCGCGCTGCTGGCCACCCGCAACAACGGCACGTCGACCCAGGGACGCTCCGAGCCGAGCCCCTCGTACGGCCAGCAGCCGCCGCAGGCCCAGCAGCCGCCGCAGGCCCAGCAGCCCCAGCAGCAGGGCCAGCCCGAGCACACGCAGCAGTTCCCGCGCCCCCCGTACCAGCAGCCGCAGGCCCCGTACGGCCAGCCCGGCCAGCAGCCTCCCTACGGGCAGCCGGGCCAGCAGCAGCCTCCGTACGGCCAGCCGCAGCAGCCGCCGCCGTACGGTCAGCCCGGCCAGCGACCCAATCTTCCGTACGGCCAGCCCGGTCAGCCGCCGCAGCACCCGCCGTACGGCCAGCAGCCCGGACAGCCGCCGTACCCGCCGCAGGGTCCGTCCGAGCGCCCGTGACCAACCGGTCACCCTCAACGATCACAGGAGTACAAGCATGGGCAAGCGTTCCCGCCGCCGGGTGAAGCCCGAGAAGGTCGAGCGGATGCCGTTCCGCGCCAGGACGTTCGAAGGGCTGCCGGGCGAGTGCGACCTGGTGGCGCTGCGCGAGTTCGTCCCCGCCGCGACGGCCACCGTCGCACTGCGCGACGACGTGGCGTCCGGCCGGTCGGTGCGCTTCGTGACGCTGCTCCCGTCGGCCTCGGCCGGGCTGGTCCGTCCCGACGACGAGATCTGGGTCGGGCTCCAGGTGCAGCACAACTTCGGCGACGTGAGCCGTGATCTGGCCGCCGTCGTCCTGAAGGGTCTCGAGACCGAGCCGGGCACCGAGATCGTCCTCACCGACCCGGGTGTCGGTGAGCGGCTGCAGGACATCGTCGACACGGACTCGGACCTCGAGGTCGACGTGCAGGAGGGCTTCGACTTCTGGACCGCCGGTGTCGACGACCCGACGGGCGACGTCGCGGCTGCCATCGAGCACGCCAACGAGATCGTCTCGCCCACCGTCCGCCTCGAGGAGGTCGACGCGGCGTACTGGACGCAGCTCGGCGAGCGCCAGTTCCTGCGTTGGGTGATGCCGTACGACGAGGACGCGCTGCTCAGCGCGCTGGCCCGCCTGCGCGCCGCGGGCGACGACCGGCTGGGTGACCACGTCCGGCTCATCGGGTCCTTCCGCGCGCACGGCCTCCTCGTCCCGGTGTGGGAGATGGAGCAGCCGACCCCGGCCGCCGATCTCGAGGGCCCGGCTGCGGCGTTCGCGACGCGGTTGCAGGAGGCGCTGGCCGACTCCACCCCGCTCACGAGCGAGCAGCGTGGGGCCCGGAACGGCCTCGCGAACCGCCAGATCACCGTCCGCTGACCCTGATCCTCAACTGTCGTCCCGGGCGGTGAGCCAGGTCACGAAATGCCGCTCTTGTACGACTGTTCAGGATGACCTAGGCTAGTCATCAGGCCCCGGTCGTTGCTGTATCCCCCGTCAGCAGCGGCTGGGGTTTCCCAATGCCCCAGCAGCGGCCGATCGACCCCCGGCCCCGTGCGTGGCCCGACGGGGCGGGTGCTAGCCTCGGCCCCATGTTGAGCGGGCGATTTTATGGGCACGACGTGCTGGTGCAGCCAGCGGTCGGTGCCGCGTAGACCTCAGCCCCGACCCGCACAGCGAGCCAGCACAGGCACGGACCACCCGGTCCGTGCCTTTCGTCATTCGTGGCGGTGCCGGCGCAGATCTCGGCCCCGCCGAGAGGAACCACGATGTCTCCGAGCTCCACCACCTCCACCACCACGGCTACCCGTGCGAGCACCGCCTCCAAGACCGCATCGACGAGCAACCTGCGGGTCCGAACCCTCGAGCCGCTCGAGCCGCCGCGTGACGTCGTCGCGGCGCGCCCTCTCAGCGAGGCCGCGGCCGATCTCGTGGCCCGCTCGCGGCAGTCGGCTGCCGCGATCATGGCCGGGCACGACGACCGTCTCCTCGTCCTGGTCGGGCCCTGCTCGATCCACGACCCGAGCGCAGCCCTCGACTACGCCCACCGCCTGGCGCCGCTGCGCGAGGCGTACGCGGACCAGCTCGAGGTCGTCATGCGGGTCTACTTCGAGAAGCCGCGGACCACGATCGGGTGGAAGGGCCTCATCAACGACCCCGGGATGGACGAGTCGTACGACGTCCACCGCGGTCTGCGGCTCGCGCGGTCGGTCCTGCTCGACGTGCTCGCGACCGGCCTTCCCGCGGGGACCGAGCTCCTCGAACCCACCAGTCCCCAGTACCTCGCCGACGCCGTCTCCTGGGGGGCGATCGGCGCGCGGACGCCAGAGAGCCAGGTGCACCGCCAGCTCGTGTCCGGGCTCTCCATGCCGGTCGGGTTCAAGAACGCGACCGACGGGTCAGTCCAGGCGGCCGTCGACGGGTGCCGGTCGTCGGCTGCGGAGCAGACCTTCTTCGGGATCGACGACGAGGGCCGGGCGTGCGTGGTCTCGACGAGCGGCAACCCGGACTGCCACGTGATCCTGCGCGGAGGGCACGCCGGGCCGAACTACGGCGCCGACTCCCGACGGGCGGCCCTCGACCTGCTCGCGGCGGCCGGGATGCCGGGACGACTGGTGCTCGACGCGAGCCACGGCAACTCCGGCAAGGACCACGTCCGGCAGGCCGCCGTCGTGCGCGAGCTCGCCCACGACATCGCCGCTGGTGACCGCGGGATCGGTGGCGTCATGCTCGAGAGCTTCCTCGTGCCCGGCAAGCAGGCTCCGGCGCCGGAGGGCCTCACGTACGGGCAGAGCGTGACCGACGCGTGCATCGGCTGGGACGTCACCGCCGGCCTGCTGGGTGAGCTGGCGAGCGCGGTGAACGCGCGGCGGGAGAAGGGGGGACTCGCCTAGGCTGAGGTCCCTACCCCCGGGTAGGGTCCTAAGCGGGCGCTTACCTCAAGTGCCTCGAACAACCATGCAGAGTGCTCGACGCACGTCGTACGCCATCAGGGAGCGAACATGAGGCTCGCGCTGTCAGCGGAGGACGCGCGGCTCCAGCAGGAGCTGCGGGAGTTCTTCACCACCAAGGTCCCTCAGGAGATCCGAGACGCCGTGCGCAACGGCGAGGACCTCACCAAGGACCAGATCGTCGAGGCCCAGCGGGCCCTCAACGCCGGCGGATATGCGGTGCCGAACTGGCCCGTCGAGTGGGGTGGTCGCGGCTGGACACCGCTCCAGCGCCACATCTGGCTCGACGAGATGCAGACCGCCGGCGTTCCGCCGCCGTTGGCGTTCAACGCCAGCATGGTCGGCCCGGTGATCGCGACCTTCGGCTCCCAGGAGCAGAAGGAGCGCTTCCTCCCCGCCACGGCCAACCTCGACATCTGGTGGTGCCAGGGCTTCTCCGAGCCCGACGCAGGCTCCGACCTCGCGTCGCTGCGCACGACGGCGGTCCGCGACGGCGACGAGTGGGTCGTCAACGGCCAGAAGACGTGGACGACGCTCGGCCAGTTCGCCGACTGGATCTTCTGCCTCGTCCGTACGAACCCCGACGCCCCGAAGAAGCAGCAGGGCATCTCGTTCCTGCTGTTCGAGATGTCGACGCCCGGCGTCACCGTGCGCCCGATCAAGCTGATCGACGGCGGGTACGAGGTCAACGAGGTCTTCTTCGACAACGTGCGCGTCCCTGCCGACCAGCTCGTCGGCGAGGAGAATCACGGGTGGGACTACGCGAAGTTCCTGCTGGGCAACGAGCGTGACGGCATCGGCGCGACCGGCAGCACCAAGCTGCGCCTCCAGGTGCTCAAGGAGCACGCGTCGGCGCCGTTGGTCGACGGGAGCCGCCCGATCGATGACCCGGCCGTCAAGGGCCGCTTCGCCTCGCTCGAGAACCAGCTCCTGGCGCTCGAGCTCACCGCGCTGCGCGTCGCGGGCGGGTCGAAGAACGGCAAGCCCGACCCGGTGTCGTCGATCCTCAAGCTGCGCGGATCGGTGCTCAACCAGGAGGTCAGCGAGCTGGCCGTGGACATCGCCGGCGGGGACGTCCTCGCGGCGGGTGCAGATGCCGACTCCGACGTTCCGTCGTGGGCGGCGCACTCGGTGCCGACCTACCTGAACCTTCGCAAGGTGTCGATCTACGGTGGCTCCAACGAGATCCAGCGCAGCATCATCGCCGGCACGATCCTGGGACTGTGAGGGACTGACATGGATTTCACCTACGACACCGAGCAGATCGCCCTGCGTGACGCGGTCCGCGGCATCCTCGGCGAGTCGGCCGGCAACCGTGAGAAGGTCGTCGCGACCGAGCCGGGCTGGGACCGGGCGGTCTGGGGCAGGCTGGCCGAGATGGGGCTGCTCGGCCTCCCGTTCGACGAGGCGTACGACGGCGCGGGCGCGACCGCCATCGAGGTCGGGATCGTCGCTCAGGAGATCGGCCGCGTGCTGGCTCCCGAGCCGTTCATCGACGTGGTCGTCGGCGCCGGGCAGCTGATCGCCGACGCGGGGTCGGAGGAGCAGAAGCAGGAGCTCCTTCCCGCGATCGCGGCCGGGGACCGGATCGCCGTCATCGCCCACGCCGAACCCCGCGCACCGCACGGCACCACCGCGTACGGGGTGACCGCGACCCGCGCGGGTGACGGCTGGACGCTCCAGGGCGTCAAGGAGCCGGTGCGCCACGCAGGGGTCGCCGACGTCCTGATCGTCAGCGCGAAGGACGGCGACGTCACTTGC
>Ga0233375_1000196_pt1 | contig 35065 bp, 33 predicted proteins | sample ElkDunMinimDraft_10_FD_191539 | JGI IMG/M metagenome (GOLD analysis project Ga0233375, IMG submission 191539) | Fecal eukaryotic communites from dung pellets of Tule Elk in California, USA - Elk Dung E16 | ecosystem: Host-associated > Mammals > Digestive system > Large intestine > Fecal | place...
GCCTTCGAACCCGCACCGTTCTAGAGCTCTGCGTTCCGCCCGGCGCCACAGCATCCGGGCGCGCTCACGCCGCCGCCGGCTGGTACGGCAGGATGACGACGTGAACTCCTATGTGCGGCCCCGGATCGAGGCACCGGTGTTCCGCGAGGATGACGGCCGGGTCGTCGACTACGGGAATCGCTGGTGCGGCGGGTCGCCCCCGGAGGACACCTACTCGGTGGAAACGCACCTCGAACGGTTCGCACCTGTTCACACCGTTGCCGACGCCCTCATCGCCCACCTGCGCGACACCTACGACGTCGACGTGGTCGAGGGTGTGGAGACGACCACGGATCTGCTCCACCAGCCCTACCACGATGTGGTGCGCGCCGTGCGCGTCCGACCGCGCGATCCGGCGTGTGCAGCCCTGACGTTCGCTTTCACCGCGTACCCGGGGATCCACATGCACGCGGGACTCCTCCACGACGCGCTGTACCCGGTCTGCGGTTGCGACGCATGCGACTCCACGTGGGAGGGCGAAGCCGACGACCTCGAGCGACAGGTGCTCGCCGTCGTCACCGGCCACTACCGCGAGAGCATCGACCGCGGGCTCCGCCCCTGGGTCGAGCACTCCTTCACCTACGCCGATGGCGGCGGGCGCGGCGGCCGATCCCCCGCGCGGGACTTGCCCGCGGGGCGCGTCGCAGCGGCGCGGACCATCCTCCGCGCCCTCCCTGATGGCTGGGCGGCGTGGCCTCGCGCAATGGCGACATCCATGTGAACAGCCGGCTGCCGCGACCGGACGCACCGCCTCAGTCGATGGGCAGGCGCGGCCGCAGCGGCCCGCGGGCCAGCAGATGCTGCGCCGACTGCGCCACGGGGCGCATCGTGATGAGGTCGAGGTTCACGTGGCCCGGCGCGTTGAGGGCATACGCGATGACGTCGGCGACGTCTGCGGCCACGAGCGGCTCGGCGACCCCGTCGTAGACCTTCTCCGCGGCTGCGACGTCGCCGCCCAGCCGGTTGAGGGTGAACTCCTCGGTGAACACCATGCCCGGGGCGATCTCGACGACGCGGATCGGTTCGCCGTTGAGCTCGAGCCGCAGGGCGGCGGCGATCATCGACTCCCCCGCCTTCGCGGCGTTGTACCCGGCTCCGCCGGGGTAGGCGCGCTGCGCGGCGGTCGAGGTCAGGAACAGGGTGTCGGCGTGACCATCGGATGCCGCGGCACGCCGCAGCTGCGGCAGGAGCGCCGCCACGAGCATCTGGGCGGCCAGCACGTTGACCTCGAACATCCAGCGCCAGTCGTCGGCATTGCCGTCCTCGACGCGGTCGGCGCCCCGCGCGCCGCCGGCGATCTGCACGAGCGCGTGCACGGGTCCCGACTCGGCCAGCCATGCGGCGAGCGCGTCGACGTCGGCCTGCTTCGTGAGGTCGGCGGCATAGACGGCGGCACCCGTCTCGGCCTCCAGCGCCGCGAGCCGGTCGGCACGACGGGCGACCCCGACGACGTCCCACCCCGAGGCGCGCAGGGCACGCACCGTGGCCTCCCCGATCCCCGAGCTCGCTCCGGTCACCACCGCACGTCGTGTCATGCGTCCCACCGTACCCCCGCGCGTTACGTAACATTTCCGCGCCGTTGTTGACAACTGGGCTTGTCCGTAGCCTCAGACCAGGCCGCGGCAGCCGCGGTCCACCCGACATCCAGGAGCCATCATGTCCGCACCCGAGAACTGGCGCTTCGAGACCAAGCAGATCCACTCCGGCGCCCAGCCGGACCCGGTCACCAAGGCCCGCGCGACGCCGATCTACCAGACCACGTCCTACGTGTTCGACAACGCCGACCACGCGGCGAACCTCTTCTCCCTCGCGGAGTTCGGCAACATCTACACCCGCATCCAGAACCCCACGCAGGACGTCCTCGAACAGCGCATCGCGGCGCTCGAGGGTGGCACCGGCGCACTGGTGGTCTCCAGCGGCCAGGCGGCAGAGACCTTCGCGGTGCTCAACATCGCCCAGGCCGGCGACCACATCGTCTCGTCGAGCTCGATCTACGGCGGCACCTACAACCTCTTCAAGTACACCCTCGCCAAGCTCGGCATCGAGACGACGTTCGTCGAGAACCAGGACGACGCCGAGGAATGGCGCCGCGCGGTGCGCCCGAACACGAAGCTGTTCTTCGCCGAGACGATCGGCAACCCGCAGATCAACGTGCTCGACATCCGCACCGTCGCCGACATCGCCCACGAGTCCGGTGTGCCGCTGATCGTCGACAACACGATCGCGACGCCGTACCTCATCCGCCCGTTCGAGCACGGCGCCGACATCATCGTGCACTCCGCGACCAAGTTCCTCGGCGGCCACGGCACCACGATCGGCGGCGTCATCGTCGACGGCGGTCGCTTCGCCTGGTCGCAGAACGTCGAGAAGTTCCCCGGGCTCACCGAGCCCGACCCGTCGTACCACGGCGCGTCCTACACGACCGCGGTCGGCGACGGCCTGGCCTACATCATCAAGGCCCGCGTGCAGCTGCTGCGCGACCTCGGCTCGGCGATCGCCCCGCTCAGCGCCTGGCTGCTGCTGCAGGGCATCGAGACGCTGTCGCTGCGCATCGAGCGCCACGTGCAGAACGCCCAGGAGATCGCGGAGTGGCTGGAGAACCAGCCCGACGTGGCGAGCGTGAACTACTCCGGCCTGCCGACCTCGCCCTGGTACGCGGCCGCCAACACGTACGCCCCCAAGGGCGTCGGCGCGGTGCTGTCGTTCGAGCTCAAGGGCGGCGTCGCGGCCGGTCGCGAGTTCGTCAACTCGCTGGAGCTCTTCAGCCACCTGGCCAACATCGGCGACGTGCGCTCGCTGGTCATCCACCCGGCATCCACCACCCACTCGCAGCTCACCCCCGAGCAGCAGCTCACGGCCGGCGTCACGCCCGGTCTCGTGCGGCTGTCGGTGGGCATCGAGGCCGTGGAGGACCTCAAGGCCGACCTCGCGCAGGCGCTCGCCGCCGCGCGCCGCGTCTCGGAGGCCGCCCGCGCCTGATCCTGCCGCCTCCGGCGCCCCGGTCGACCCTCACAGGGTGACCGGGGCGTCGTGCGTCCGCCGCTGCACTCCGGCCGGCGCCGCAAGTACGCTGACCGGCATGACCGACCGCATCGCCGCCGTCTACGACGACTTCGGCCGCCGCTGGGCGCACGGCACCTCCCCGCTGTACGAGGAGTGGGCCACCGGCATCGCCACGGATGCCGGCATCCTGAGCCTGCTGGACGCGCTCCCCGGCGCCCTGCAGCAGCCCAACCGCATCTTCGCGGCGGCCCGCTGGGCGGGGAGCCCCCTGGACGGGTACGCGCAATGGCGAAAGTGGCTGGCCGCGAACTGGGACCGGGTGGTCGAGATCGCCGCCGCCCGCACCACCCAGACCAACGAACCCGCCCGATGCGCGACCCTGCTGCCGCAGCTGGCGGCGATCTCCGGCCCCGTGGCCCTGCTGGAGGTCGGCACCGCCGCCGGGCTGTGTCTGCTCCCCGACCGCTACGCCTACGAGTACACCTCTCCGCGCGGCATCCACCGCCTGGGCGACGCCCCCGTCGTGCTCCCCTGCCGCATCGACGACGCCGCGGCGGTGCCCGCACGCCTCCCCGACGTGGCGTGGCGCTGCGGCATCGACCTGGCACCGATCGATCCCGCAGATGCCACCGCGGTCGACTGGCTCGCGACCCTGATCTGGCCGGGGCCGGACCACGACGGCCGCGTCGCCCGACTGCGCGCGGCAGCCGCTATCGCCGCCGCCGACCCGCCCCCGGTCGTGCGGGCCGACCTGCTCGACGCGCTCCCCGAGGTCGCGGCATCCGCGCCGAGGGATGCCACCCTCGTCATCTTCCACAGCGCCGTGCTGCTGTACCTCGACGACGACCAGCGTCGGCGGTTCGTCGAGACGGTCGCCGCCGTGCGCGCCGCCCACGGCGGCGACGTGGTGTGGCTGTCGAACGAGACGCGCGGCACACTGCCCGAGATCGATGCACAGCTGCCCGACGACATCGACACCGACCACCGCTTCGTGCAGACGATCGACGGGATGCCCGTGGCTCTGGCCGGACAGCACGGCGCCACCTACGAAACGCGACCCTTCCGCGCCCGCTGAGCCCGATTCCGCGTAACACGGGCCCGGCCGCCCCCGCCGACCCACGACAATGGGGAGGTGGACTGGCAGACCTCCGAAGACACCGTGCCCTCGGCCCCGGTGACCGAGGCCGACGCGCGCCTGCTGCTGGGCCGTCCGCCCGCGACGGGTGCCTGGCGCGACGGCGATCCCGTCGGCGACCGCCGGTTCGCCGCGTTCGGCGCCTTCCGCACCGAGAGCGGTCGCGAGCTGCCCTCCGTGCGCCTCGCCTACGAGACGTGGGGCGAGCTGAACCCGGCCCGTGACAACGCCGTGCTGATCCTGCACGCCCTCACCGGCGACAGCCACGTGCGCGGGCCCGCCGCCCCCGGGCATCCCACCGCCGGCTGGTGGACCGACATCGTCGGCCCCGGCGCCCCGATCGACACCGACCGCTGGTTCGTCGTGGCCCCCAACATGCTGGGCGGATGCCAGGGCTCGACCGGCCCGGCCAGCGTCGCCCCCGACGGCTACGAGTGGGCCTCACGCTTCCCGTACCTCACGATCCGCGACCAGGTCGCCGCGCAGGTACGCCTGGCCGACGCCCTCGGCATCGATGCGTGGGGGGCGGTCGTCGGCGGATCGATGGGCGGCATGCACGCCCTCGAATGGGCCGTCTCCCTTCCCGATCGCGTGCAGCGCCTCGCGGTGCTGTCGGCGCCGCCTGCCAACACCGCCGACCAGATCGCCCTGAACTCCGTGCAGACGGAGGCCATCCAGATCGACCCGCGCTTCCAGGGCGGCGAGTACTACGACTCCGGCGACGGCGACGGGCCGCACCGGGGCCTCGCGCTCGCGCGGCGCATGGCGCTGCTGAACTACCGCAGCCCCACCGAGCTCAACCAGCGATTCCAGCGCTCCTGGCAGTCGGGCAAGAGCCCGCTCGGCCACGGCGGGCGTTTCGCGGTGGAGTCCTATCTCGATTTCCACGGCAACAAGTTCACGCGGCGCTTCGACGCCAACAGCTACCTCGTGCTCGTCGAGGCGATGGACTCCCACGACGTCGGCCGCGACCGCGGCGGCATCGAAGACGCCCTGGCGCGCGTGAGCGCCACCGCGCTCGTGCTCGGCATCGACAGCGACCGGCTGTTCCCGATCGAGGGCCAGCACCGCATCGCCCGCGGCATCCCGACGACCCTCGACGGCGACCAGGCGGTCGTGCTCTCCAGCGACTTCGGCCACGACGGCTTCCTCATCGAGACCGCCGCCGTCGGCCACCATCTGCGGCGCCTGCTCGCGACCTGACTCAGCCCGTGGTGCGCGTGTAGCGCCAGGGCAGCGCGGAGAGGTCCAGCCGGTGACGCGCGGCCGACGCGGCCGCCGGGTCGTACTGGCCGTCCTCCTGCCAGAGCAGGGTGCGCCCTGCGGAGCCCGGGAGGGCGAGCGTCTCGAACACGTGGATGCCGCCCAGCCGCGCCGCGGCGAGCGCCCCGTCGACGTCGTGATGATCACGCAGCCCGTGAAGGGTGACCCACGTCGGCGGGTACAGGATCAGTTCGCCCCGCCCGTGGGCGGCGAGCGCGTCGGCCGGCGTGAGCCAGCGCGCGGCGACCGCCTCGGCTTCGGCCAGGCGCAGCGGCGCGTCGGGCGCGCGCGTCACGAAGAACCAGGTGCGGATGCGAAGCGGCACCCCTGCGGGTGGCGTCCACCGGGCCAGCGGCACGAGCGCGGCGGGATCGACGGCGAGCCCCGCCTCCTCCTCGGTCTCCCGCACGGCGGCCAGGCGCGCGGCATCCGCCTCGTCGGCATCGGGCGTGACCCGGTCCTGCGGTTCGAGCTTGCCACCGGGGAACACCCACGCTCCGGCGAACGACCCGCGGTCGGGACGCTCCAGCATCAGCACCTCCGGGCCCGCCGTCCCGTCGCGCAGCAGCACGACGGTCGCCGCCACCGGGAGGTCGCCGTCGCCGACCCCTGGCAGCGACGTCACGGGGTCGCGTCGGTCGCGGGGTCGCCCGCTGCGGCATCCAGGGCCTGCTCGAGGCGCTCCACCTTGCCGTCGATCTCGCCGGTGTGGCCGGGGCGGATGTCGGCCTTGAGCACGAGCGACACGCGCGATCCGAAGGGCATCACGGCCTCGGTGGCGCGCTTGACGACAGCGAACACCTCGTCCCACTCGCCTTCGAGCTCGGTGAACATGGATGTCGTCCGGTGCGGCAGCCCCGAGGCGCGGACGACGGCGACCGCGGCGGCGACGGCGTCGTGCACCGAGCCGTCGGCACGTCCGGTGCCGCTGGGGGCGACGGAGAAGGCGATGAGCATGGGAACCTCCGGGGATCAGGGGGCGGGAGCGAGGATGCCGCGACGCGCGACGCGGTGCGCCGGTACGCGCGCGAGGCGCACCAGAGCCCACGCGAGCAGCGCGATGTACAGGACGTTGCGGGCGGTGAGGACGGCGATGGCGAACGGCTGGGTCGAGAGCACTCCGGCGTAGAGCACGGGATACACGACCTGGGTGAGCCCGGCGATGACGAGCCCGAGCGTCGCAGGGCCCCACCAGCGGTGCCGGTCCAGCACGAGCCCGAGCACGAGAGGCGCCGCGATCCACGTCGCGAACTGGGGCGAACCGACCTTGTTCACCACGATGAAGGCCATCACGAGCGCCAGCGCGAGCGGGGGGAAGAGCACCGCGTAGCGGGCGCCGAGCCAGGCCTTGCGCAGCCCGACGGCGGCGATCGCGGCGACCGCGACGACCAGCAGCGGGGTCATGAGCGCGATGACCACGTCGACCTGCGGGCCGGTCACCTGGAAGGTGAGCAGCTCCCCGTCGTAGAAGACGTGGGAGCCCGGCACCTGCAGCACCGCGCGCCACAGGTAGTACGCGCTCACCGGCGCCTCGATCTGCAGTCCTCGGTCGGTCTGTCCCGTGACGAACCCGAGGGCGTGCGCCCCGCCGCCGGCGACCGCGATCACCCCGAGCGTCGCCGCCGAGACCGCGACCGCGCCGGTGACGACCCCGAGGCGCCGTCGCCCGGCCACGAGCGCCGCTGCCACGAGCGCCGCCGGCCACACCTTGATCCAGGTCCCGATCGCCAGCAGCGCCGATGCCAGCACCGGCCGCCCGGCCAGCCACAGGCATCCCGCCACGGCGAGGGCCGCGGTGAGCCCGTCGAGCCGGTACAGGCCCACGGGTCCGAGGAGCGCGATCAACGCGAGCCAGAACCAGGCCGCCGTCGTACGCCCCCTGGAGCGACCGCGGCCCACGAGAAGCGCGAATGCGCACGCGTCGATGAGCGCCACGAGCACGACCCACCCGATGGTGTAGCCCCCGGCCCACGCGAACAGCCACGCCAGGATCATGGGCACGAGCGCGAGCTGCGGGTACACCCACGGCTCGGTGATCCCCATGATCTCGCGCGTCCCCGGGCAGAACCCGTCGACGTCGCCCCACAGCGCGCACGCCGACCACGGCTGGTACACCCGGTAGACGTCGCCCATGGGCTCGTTGGGCAGCACGAAGCCGAGCCACGCGACGCCGACGTGCACGACGACGAACGCCACCCACAGCACCGCCCGCCTCGACACGATCCTCATCCTACGGACGGCGCAGCCCGCGCCCGCGCGCGGCACGCATGCCGCTCACGCACGTCCCGACAGCACGTGCGCCACCACGCGGGGCAACGCCTCGGCCACGTCCAGCGCCGTGATCGGACCGCCGCCGACGTCGCGCGCGGCCCTCACACCCGCCTGACCGTGCAGCCAGGCGGCGGAGGCCGCGGCGCCCACCAGGTCCGCTCCCGCAGGGCCGTCAGCGGCGACGGCACCGGCCACGAGCGCGCCGAGCACCCCGCCCAGCACGTCGCCGGTGCCCGCGGTGGCGAGCCAGGGCGTGCCCGCACGCACGCGCACGAGGCGTCCGTCGGGGGCCGCGACGAGCGTCTCCGCGCCCTTGAGCAGCACGACGCCGCCGAGCGCCGCGGCGGTCTCCGCTGCCGCGGCGGCCCGGTCGGCCCGGTCGTCGGCGGCATCGAACACGTCCAGCCCCAGCGCGGCGCGCAGCCGCGCGTGCTCGCGGTCGTGCGGGGTGACCACGAGCGGCGCGGATGCCGCGGGTGCAAGATCCAGCGCCCCGGCGTCGACGACGACGGGCTGCTCCCCCGACAGCACCTCGCGCAGCGCCGCCGTCTCCTCGTCGGTCCGGCTCGCGGCATCCGTCCCCGACCCGATCAGCCAGGCCTGCACGGCACCGGCCACCGTCACGGTCTCGGGGCGGCGCTGCAGCACGGCGGCGGCCGCTCCTGCGGGACCGAGGTAGCGCACCATGCCGATGCCGGTGCGCCAGGCCGCCTCCACCCCCAGCACGGCCGCACCTGGGAAAAGGTCCGATCCGGTGCGCACTCCCACGACACCACGGGAATACTTGTGATCGGCGTCGGTCGGCATCCGCAGGGTTCCGGCCACGTCCTGCCCACTCCACGCGCCCGCTGAAATCATGGGCGCCACCCTACCCGTGCGGAGGCACCGTGAGCCTGCTGTTCACCCCCCTGACGATCGGCACCGACCCGGCGACCGCGGTCACCGCCCGCAACCGGCTGTGGGTCGCGCCGATGTGCCAGTACTCGGCGCAGGACGGGGTGCCGGGCGAGTGGCATCACGTCCACCTCGCCCAGTTCGCGTCGGGCGGCGCCGGTCTGGTCGTCGCCGAGGCCACCGCCGTCACCGCGGAGGGCCGCATCTCGCCCGAGGACACCGGGCTGTACACCGACGCGCAGCGCGACGCCTGGGCGCCGATCGCCGCCGCCATCCGCCGCCGGGGCGCCGTCCCCGCGATCCAGCTCGCGCACGCCGGACGCAAGGCCTCGACGTGGTCGCCGTTCTCCGGCCACCGTGGCAGCGTGCCGCCCGAGCAGGGCGGCTGGTCCACCCTCGCCCCGTCGGCGATCGCCTTCGAGGGCTACGCGACGCCGGAGGCGCTGGATGCCGCGGGAATCGACCGCATCGTCGATGCCTTCGCCGCCGCCGCGGTGCGCGCCGTCGCCGCCGGCTTCGAGGTGCTCGAAGTGCACGCCGCGCACGGCTACCTGCTGCACGAGTTCCTCTCGCCGCTGTCCAACCGACGCGACGACGCGTACGGCGGTTCCCTCGAGAACCGGGCGCGACTGCTGCTGCGGGTGTGCGACGCGGTGCGCGAGGCCGCCCCCGGTGTTCCGGTGATCGCGCGCTTCTCCGCCAGCGACTGGGCCGACGGCGGCTGGGACGTCGCCGACACCGCGACGGTGGCGCAATGGGTCGTCGAACGCGGCGTCTCGCTCATCGACGTGTCCAGCGGCGGCCTCGTCGCCCATCAGCGCATCACCACGGGTCCCGGGTATCAGGTGCCGTTGGCCGCGCGGGTGAGCGAGGCCGTGGCGGTGCCGGTGAGCGCGGTCGGCGAGATCTCCGACGCCGCCCAGGCCGAGGCGATCCTCGCCGCCGGCGAGGCGGAGGTGATCATGGCCGGGCGCGAATGGCTGCGCGACCCGCACTTCGCGCTCCGCGCCGCCACGGAGCTCGGCGACGACATCGGCTACTGGCCGCCGCAGTACGTCCGCGCCCGCCGCCGCTGAGCCGGCGAGGGGCCGGACGAAACCGGCCGGCCCCTCGGCCGAGGTCAGCGCAGGCGCCGGGTGGCGTCCTGCACCTCGCCGACGAGCTCCTCGATGATGTCCTCGAGGAACAGCACCGCCGTCGTCTGGCCGGACGAGTCGCGCACCTGCGCGAGGTGGCGGCTGGAGCGCCGCATGATCGCGAGGGCGTCCTCGAGGTCGGTCGTCTCGGACACCGGCACCATCTGGTGGATGCGCTTGGGTTTGACCGGCTCCGTCGCCGCGGCGGCATCCGCGCTCTCCGCCTCGCGCAGCACGTCCTTCAGGTGGACGTAGCCCAGCGGCATCCCCTCGCCGTCGACGATCACGTAACGGGAGAAGCCGTGCTTGGCGACCGCCCGCTCGATCTCGTCGGGGGTCGTGGTCTCGGGCAGGGTCACCAGTGACGACAGCGGCACGGCGACGTCCTTGGCCTTCTTGTCGGTGAACTCCACCGCCATCGCCACCGTGCCGGCGGTGTCGTCCAGCACCCCCTCGATGCGCGACTGGTTGACGATGGTCACGACCTCCTCGAGCGTGAAGGTCGATGCGGCCTCGTCCTTGGGCTCGACCCGGAACAGCCGCACCACGTGGTTGGCGATCCAGTTGAGCGTCACGATGATCGGGTGGAACAGCTTCGACGTCCACACCAGCGGCGTCGCCAGCATCAGCACGGCGCGGTCGGGCAGCGAGAACGCGAGGTTCTTCGGCACCATCTCGCCGAACACGACGTGCAGGTACGACACCAGCAGCAGCGTGATGACGAACGCGATGACGTCCACGGCACCCTCGCCCCAGCCGGTGAGGCCCAGCGGCGCCGCCAGCAGGTGGTGGATGGCGGGTTCGGAGACGTTCAGGATCAGCAGCGAGCAGATCGTGATGCCGAGCTGGCACGTCGCCAGCATGAGGGTGGCGTGCTCCATCGCCCACAGCGCGGTCTTGGCGGCGCGGGAGCCCTTCTCCGCCAGCGGCTCGATCTGCGAGCGTCGCGCGGAGATGACGGCGAACTCGGCGCCCACGAAGAACGCGTTGAACGCCAGCAGCACGACCAGCCAGGCGATTCCGGCCCAGTCACTCATCGCCGGCCCCTTCCTCGGCGGCATCCGCCATCGGGCGCGGGATGAACCTCACCCGATCCACGCGGCGACCGTCCATACGGTGCACCGTGAGGGTGCCGTCCTCCACCTCGACCTCGTCGCCGACGACCGGGATGCGTTCGAGCACGCTCATGATGTATCCGCCCACGGTGTCGTACACGTCGCCTTCGGGCACGCGGATGCCGGTGCGGTCGCGCACCTCGTCGGGGCGCAGGTCACCCGGGAACGTCACGGCGTCGGCGGTGCGCACGATGCCGGCGCGGCTGCGGTCGTGCTCATCGAGCACCTCGCCCACGATCTCCTCGACGAGATCCTCGAGCGTCACGACGCCGGCGGTGCCGCCGTACTCGTCGACGACGATCGCCATCTGGTAGCCGCGGGCACGCAGCTCGGAGATGAGCGCGTCCAGGTGCACGGCCTCGGGCACCCGCAGCGGCTCCGACGCGATCGCCGCGGCCGGCACGTCGGCCCGCCGCTCGCGCGGGACGCTGACGGCGGCCTTGACATGCACGACGCCGGTGATGTCGTCCATCGAGTCGTCGTACACCGGGAAGCGGCTGTGCCCGGTGCGGCGGGCGAGCTGGATGACGTCCTCGACCGAGTCCGAGGCCGCCACCGCCTGCACGCTGGGGCGGGGGGTCATCACGTCGGCCGCGGTGAGGCGGGCGAAGGTGAGCGAGCGGTGCAGCAGCGACGCGGTGTCCTGCTCGAGCACCCCGGCGCTGGCGGAGCGGCGCACGAGGCTCGACAGCTCCTCCGCGGTGCGGGCGCCGGAAAGCTCCTCCTTCGGCTCCACGCCCATTGCGCGCAGGACTCCGTTGGCGCTGCCGTTGAGCACCGTGATCGCCGGCTTGAACACGGTCGTGAAGCCCACCTGGAACGGCATCACGAGCTTGGCGGTCTGCCGCGGGATCGCCAGGGCGAAGTTCTTGGGAACGAGCTCTCCCACGATCATCGAGAAGAGGGTCGCGATCGAGACGCCGACGACGGCCGACACCGGACGCGACACCGCCTCGGACCAGCCCCAGGCCGAGAAGACGGGCGCCAGCAGGTTCGAGATCGCCGGTTCCATCGTGTAACCGGTGAGGAGCGTGGTGAGAGTGATGCCCAGCTGCGCGCTGGACAGATGGGTGGAGGTGATGCGCAGTGCCGAGATCGTCAGCGACAGCCGCGATTCACCGGCGGCCTGGCGGGATTCGAGGTCCGCGCGGTCGAGATTCACCAGGGCGAACTCGCTCGCCACGAACAGGCCCGTCCCCACCGTGAGGAGCAGCCCCACGCCCAACATGATGAAATCCATCAGGCGTCACCGCCGGTCATGCGGGGGGAGAGTCGGTGGGGCGAGCGTCTAGAACTGGGAGGGTCGTCCATCGTGCGCAAGATTCTACGGTACGCAGGCGCACGTGATCCTGAGGATCCGCGTCACCAGCTGACCGGCAGCGCCTTGCCCTCTTCGTAGCCGGCAGCCGACTGCAGCCCCACCAGCGCGCGGTCGTGGAACTCCGCCACCGATGCCGCCCCGGCGTACGTGAACGAGGACCGCACCCCCGAGGTGATCATGTCGAGCAGATCCTCGAGCCCCGGCCGGAGCGGATCGAGGTAGATCTTCGACGACGAGATCCCCTCGGCGAACAGCTCCTTGCGCGCCAGCTCGTACGGGTCGAGCCTGCCGAACCGGTCGTGCACGGCCTTGGTGGATGCCATCCCCCACGACTCCTTGTACGCCCGCCCCTGCTCGTCCAGCTGCACCTCGCCCGGCGCCTCGATCGTGCCGGCGAACCACGAGCCGATCATGACCGACGCCGCCCCTGCTGCCAGCGCGAGCGCGACATCGCGCGGGTAGCGCACTCCGCCGTCCGCCCAGACGTGCGCGCCCTGCTCGGCCGCCGCCTGCGAGGTCTCGAGCACGGCGGAGAACTGCGGCCGGCCGACGGCGGTCATCATGCGGGTCGTGCACATCGCGCCGGGGCCGACCCCCACCTTCAGGATCGACGCGCCCATCGCGACGAGGTCCGCGACGCCTTCCGCGGTGACGACGTTGCCGGCGGCGATGGGGATGCCGAGATCCAGCCCCGACACGGCGTGCAGCGCCCGCAGCATCCCTTCCTGATGGCCGTGGGCGGTGTCGACGACGAGCACGTCCACGCCGGCCGCGGCGAGCGCCTGCGCCTTGGCCGCCACGTCACCGTTGATGCCGATGGCGGCCGCGACGATGAGCCGTCCGTCGCGGTCGACGGCCGGCCGGTACAGCGCCGAGCGCAGCGCGCTGCGGCGCGACATCGTGCCGACGAGGTAGCCGTGGTGCAGCACACACACCACATCGGCCTCCGCCGCCACGATCACATCGAACGCATGCCGCGGCGTCTCGATGTCGTCGGCGTCGATCGCGGCGGGGACCCCCCGCACCAGGTCGCCGAGCCGCGCGTCCGGGAGCGCCGTGCCCAGGCGCACGGCGGGCACGACACCGAGCACGTCGTCGCGGGAGATCTCCCCCGCGGGACCGCTGCCGGGGGTGCGTGCCACGACGATGCCGTGACCCTCGGTGGCCGGCAGCAGCCGGCGCCCATCGGCGACGGTCGCCTCCGGCGGGAGCACGAGGGGGCTGTCCCACTGCACCGGCTGCTGCTTGACCCAGCGGATCGCGGCATCCAGTTCCTGAAGCGGCATGTCCTGCGGCAGCACACCCAGCCCACCGCGACGGGCGAGCACCGATGCCAGCCGCGCCCCGGTGACGGAGTTCATGTTCGCCGACACCACCGGGATGGTCGCCGGTGTCCCGTCGCCGGGCGCGAGATCCACTTCCAACCGGCTCTGCACGGCCGATCGGCGCGGCACGAGGAACACGTCGGAGTACGTCAGGTCCACCTGGGGCCGCTCGCCGGAGAATCGCATGCGTCCACGCTAACCGCGCATCCCGGGCACGTCGCAAGGGTGATCCACACCGAATGCACGGATCGGCACCGGAAGTCGGCACCGAAAAGGGTTACCCTAGATAGCTGTGTGCACGCAGGCGATGACGAGGCCGCGTGCGATCGAATCTTCACCGAAGAAAGCAGGCGATCCAGCGTGTCCAGCCAGGTGACCGGCGTCGGAACCTCGAGCGAAGGCGAGTTCGGTGCAAACGCCTGGCTCGTAGACGAGCTCTACGAGCAGTTCAAGGCGGACAAGAACTCCGTGGACAAGGCCTGGTGGCCGGTTCTGGAGGCCTACCAGCCCGAAAACGCCGCCCCGGCAGCAGCGGGGGGTGACGCCGCGAGCACGGCCGCTCCGGCGGCGGAGCCGCACCCCGTCACCGCCCCGATCCCGGTGATCGGCAACCAGCCGGTGGCACGCACGACCGCAAAGCCCGCGGCGCCGCAGCCGATCCCGGCGCAGGCGCAGGACCGCGCGCCGCGCGAGCCCGGCGAATCGGGCGAAGACGTCGTCACGCCGCTGCGCGGCATGACCAAGACCCTCGCGGCCAACATGGACGAGTCGCTGACCGTCCCCACCGCCACGAGCGTGCGCACGATCCCGGCGAAGCTGATGATCGACAACCGCATCGTCATCAACAACCACATGGCCCGCACGCGCGGCGGCAAGGTGAGCTTCACCCACGTCATCGGGTGGGCGCTCATCCAGGCGCTGAAGCTGTTCCCGAGCCAGAACGTGTACTACGCCGAGGTCGACGGCAAGCCCGCCGTCGTGGCGCCTGCGCACATCAACCTCGGCATCGCGATCGACATCCCCAAGCCCGACGGCACCCGCGCGCTGCTCGTGCCCAGCATCAAGCGCGCCGAGACCCTCACGTTCGGCGAGTACCTCACCGCCTACGAAGACCTCGTCACCCGCGCCCGCGCCAACAAGCTGACCGCCGCGGACTTCCAGGGGACGACGATCTCCCTCACCAACCCCGGCGGCATCGGCACCGTGCACTCGGTGCCGCGCCTCATGAAGGGCCAGGGCTGCATCGTCGGCGCCGGCGCCCTGGAGTACCCGGCCGAGTTCCAGGGATCCAGCGAGAAGACCCTCGTCGGCCTCGGCATCGGCAAGACGATCACTCTGACGAGCACCTACGACCACCGTGTCATCCAGGGTGCCGGCTCCGGGCAGTTCCTCAAGATCGTCCACGAGATGCTCACGGGCGGCCACGACTTCTACAGCGACATCTTCGCGGCGCTGCGCATCCCGTACGCGCCCATCCACTGGGCGAACGACATCAACGTCGACCTCGCCGAGCGCGTCGACAAGACCGCCCGCGTGCAGGAGCTCATCAACTCCTTCCGCGTGCGCGGTCACCTCATGGCCGACATCGACCCGCTGGAGTACGTGCAGCGCACGCACCCCGACCTCGAGATCGAGAGCCACGGGCTGACGTTCTGGGACCTCGACCGCGAGTTCGTCACGGGCGGCTTCGGCGGCAAGCGCGTCATGAAGCTCCGCGACATCCTCGGGGTGCTGCGCGACTCGTACTGCCGCACGATCGGCATCGAGTACATGCACATCCAGGACCCGGTGCAGCGCAAGTGGTTCCAGGACAACGTCGAGGCCAAGTACCAGAAGCCCACGCACGACGAGCAGCTGCGTGTGCTGAGCAAGCTCAACGAGGCCGAGGCCTTCGAGACCTTCCTGCAGACCAAGTACGTCGGCCAGAAGCGCTTCAGCCTCGAAGGCGGCGAGTCGCTCATCCCGCTGCTGGACCAGGTGCTGCGCGGGGCCGCCGAGGCGGGCCTGGACGGCGCCGCGATCGGCATGGCCCACCGCGGCCGCCTCAACGTGCTGAGCAACGTCGCCGGCAAGACCTACGGCCAGGTCTTCCGCGAGTTCGAGGGGTCGGTCGCGATCGGTTCCAAGAGCGGCTCGGGCGACGTCAAGTACCACCTCGGCACCGAGGGCACCTTCGTCGCCGACGACGGCAAGGAGCTGCCGGTCGTGCTGGCGGCCAACCCGTCGCACCTCGAGACGGTCGACGGGGTGCTGGAGGGCATCGTCCGCGCCAAGCAGGACCGCAAGCCCATCGGCACGTTCTCGTGGCTGCCCGTCCTGGTGCACGGCGACGCCGCGTTCGCAGGTCAAGGCGTGGTCGCCGAGACGCTGCAGATGTCGCAGCTGCGCGGCTACCGCATCGGCGGCACCGTGCACGTCGTGGTCAACAACCAGGTGGGCTTCACCACGCTCCCCCAGGACGCGCGCACGTCGGTATACGCCACCGATGTCGCCAAGACCATCCAGGCGCCCATCTTCCACGTCAACGGCGATGACCCCGAGGCGGTCGTGCGGGTCGCGGAACTCGCGTTCCGCTACCGCGAGGAGTTCCACCGTGACGTCGTCATCGATCTCGTCTGCTACCGCCGCCGCGGTCACAACGAGGGTGACGACCCCTCGATGACGCAGCCGCTGATGACGAACCTCATCGAGGCGAAGCGCTCCGTGCGCCGCCTGTACACCGAGGCCCTCGTCGGTCGCGGTGACATCACCGAGGAGGAGTACGAGCAGGCCAAGCGCGACTTCCAGTCGCGTCTGGAGATCGCCTTCGCCGAGACGCACGCCGCCGAGACCGGGTCCTCCCCCGTCGTCGACGCGGATGCCCTCGCCGTCGAGCCCGCCAGCGGCGAGCCGGAGACCACCGGGGTGTCCCGCGAGGTCGTGCACCTCATCGGCGACGCGTTCGTCAACAAGCCCGACGGCTTCACGGTGCACAACAAGCTGCAGCAGCTGCTGGACAAGCGCCTGGACATGAGCCGCAACGGCGCCATCGACTGGGCCTTCGGCGAGCTGCTGGCATTCGGCTCCCTCCTGCTGGAGGGGACGAACGTGCGTCTGGCAGGCCAGGATGCCCGCCGCGGCACGTTCGTGCAGCGTCACTCGGTGCTGCATGACCGCGCGAACGGCCAGGAATGGCTGCCGCTGGCCAACCTGTCCGAGAACCAGGGCCGCTTCTGGGCGTACGACTCGCTGCTCAGCGAGTACGCCGCGATGGCCTTCGAGTACGGCTACTCGGTCGAGCGCCCCGACGCGCTCGTGCTGTGGGAGGCGCAGTTCGGCGACTTCGCCGACGGCGCGCAGACGGTCATCGACACCTACCTGTCGGCGGCCGACCAGAAGTGGGGCCAGCAGTCGAGCGTCGTGCTGCTGCTGCCGCACGGCTTCGAGGGTCAGGGTCCCGACCACTCCTCCGCCCGCATCGAGCGCTACCTGCAGATGTGCGCGCAGGACAACATGACCGTCGCCCGCCCGTCGACCCCGGCGTCGTACTTCCACCTGCTGCGTCGTCAGGCCTACGCCCGCCCGCGCCGCCCGCTCGTGGTCTTCACCCCGAAGGCGATGCTGCGTCTGCGCGGCGCGACGAGCCCCGTCGAGGACTTCCTCACCGGCCGGTTCGAGCCCGTGATCGACGACGGCCGCGGCCTGGACAAGGGTGCCGTCAAGCGCGTGCTGCTGCACGCCGGCAAGATCCACTGGGATCTGAAGGCGGAGCTGGAGAAGAACCCGAACCCCGAGATCGCCCTCGTGCGCGTGGAGCAGTTCTACCCGTCGCCCATCGAAGAGCTCAACGCGGTCATCGACAGCTACCCGAACGCCGAACTCGTCTGGGTGCAGGACGAGCCCGAGAATCAGGGCGCCTGGCCGTTCTTCGCGCTGGAGATCGTCAAGCACCTGCACGGACGCACCATCACGCGCGTCTCCCGCGCGGCGGCGGCCTCCACGGCCACCGGCTCGAGCAAGGTGCACGCGATCGAGCAGGCCGAGATCATGCGGGCAGCCCTCACGCTGTAAGCGCGCCGGACACGAAGAGGGGTGGATGCCACATGGCATCCACCCCTCTTGTGTCGATCGGGCGGGTCAGTGCGCCGCCTGCACGGCGCGCAGTCGCGCCAGCACCTGGTCGCGCAGCTCCTCCGGAGCAGTCTCCTTGCAGGCACGCGCGACCACCTCGGTGAGGGTCGTCGCCACGAGCGCCTCGTCCCGGCACGCCGGGCAATGGCTCAGGTGCTCGGTGATGTCCGCATGCTCCGTCTTGCACACCTCGTTGCGCAGATACTCTTCGAGGTCGCGGCGGGCCTTCTCGCAGCCGCAGTCGGTCATTTCGCACTCCTTGTCGCGGTCGTGTCGATGCCGCGCTCACCGGCATAGTCGGCGAGCAGTTCGCGAAGCATCCGCCTGCCACGGTGCAGGCGGCTCATCACGGTGCCGATGGGGGTCTTCATGATGTCGGCGATCTCCTGGTACGCGAATCCTTCGACGTCGGCGAAGTAGACGGCGAGACGGAAATCCTCGGGGATGGACTGCAGTGCGTCCTTGACCACCGATGCCGGCATGTGGTCGATCGCCTCGGCCTCGGCCGAGCGGGCGCTGGTGGCGGTCGTCGATTCGGCGCCGCCGAGCTGCCAGTCCTCGAGATCGTCGATCGTCCCCTGGTACGGCTCCCGCTGCTTCTTGCGATAGGTGTTGATGTAGGTGTTGGTGAGGATCCGGTACAGCCACGCCTTCAGGTTCGTCCCCTGCGTGAAACTCGCCCACGAGGCGAACGCCTTCACGAACGTCTCCTGCACGAGATCGGCAGCGTCTGCGGGGTTGCGCGTCATGCGCATGGCCGCTGCGTACAGCTGGTCCATGAACGGCAGCGCCTGCTCCTCGAACTGCATGCGTGCCTGGGTTGCGGAATCGACCTCGTCGCTCATCGCGACCCAGTCTACGTCCGCTCCCTCCGCCACCCACTGGGGAGCATCGAGCGTGATCATGCGTCTCCTATCGCCGCACTTCGCGTGCGGTCCTTTATGGTGGAACGCGATGAGCATCGCAGAGTATTCCCAGACACCGCCCGCGGAGAGCGACGGCTGGCTCGCGCCGACCATCGCCGGCACGCTGGACGTCGTGATCGCCGTGCCGGGCTCGAAGTCGCTGACCAATCGCGAGCTCATCCTGGCGGCCATAGCCGAAGGCCCGGGACGGCTGATAGGCCCGCTCCATTCTCAGGACTCCGCCCGCATGATCGAGGCGCTGCGCGCGCTCGGTGTGGACATCCAGGAGGTCGAGGGCGACGGGATCTTCGGACCCGACCTCGTCGTCACCCCGGTCTCCCCGCTGGCCGGCGACGTGGTCGTCGACTGCGGTCAGGCGGGCACCGTGATGCGCTTCGTCGCCGCCATCGCCGGCCTCGCCTCGGGGGAAGTCACCCTCACCGCCCACGAGACGGCGCTGCACCGCCCGATGGGCGCGATGATCACGGCGCTGCGGGCCGTGGGCTCCGACATCGACGACGAGGGCACGTGGGCGCTCCCCTTCGTCGTGCGCGGCCACGGGCACGTGCGCGGCGGCGAGGTGGAGATCGATGCGAGCGGCTCGAGCCAGTTCGTCTCCGGCCTGCTCTTGGCAGCCCCCCGCTTCGACGTGGGCATGACGCTGCGTCACGTCGGTGGCCGGCTGCCCAGCATGCCCCACATCGACATGACCGTTGAGGCGCTCGGCCGTCGCGGCGTGCACGTGGAGCGTCCCACGCCCACCGAGTGGATCGTGCCGGCGGGCCCCGTGCGCGCCAAGGACGTCACGATCGAGCCCGACCTCTCCAACGCGGCGCCGTTCCTGGCGGCGGCCATGATCGCCGGCGGCCGCGTGACGGTCACCGGCTGGCCGGCCCACTCCACGCAGCCCGGCGCTCTGCTCACCGAGATCCTCCCCGTCATGGGCGCACGCGCACAGCGGCGCGGTGGTGCCCTCATGGTCACCGCCGGCGCCACCGGGATCCACGGCATCGACCTCGACCTCTCGGCCGCGAGCGAGCTGACCCCGACGCTGGTGGCCCTCGCCGCCTTCGCCGACGGGCCCACCACCCTCACCGGCATCGGCCACATCCGCGGCCACGAGACCGACCGCATCGCCGCTCTGGTCAGCAACCTCCGCGCCCTCGGCGGCGAGGCGCACGAACTGGCCGACGGCATCCGCATCGTGCCGCGGGAGCTCACCGGCGGCGTGTGGAAGGCCCACCACGACCACCGCATCGCGACCGCGGGCGCCCTGATCGGACTTCGGGTCCCCGGTGTCGTCGTCGACGACATCGGCGCGACCGCCAAGACGCTGCCGGAGTTCCCGGAGCTGTGGGCGTACCTCGTGCGCCGCGCCGGGGCAGACATCCAGCGATGACGATGCACACGCGAGGTCGGCGATGAGCTGGCTCGGCGACGTCGACGACGACGACGAGTCGGACTTCGACGAAGCGAGCATCCGCACCCGCCCCAATCCCAAGTCGAACCGGCCCCGCACCAAACGGCGTCCCGCGCACGCCGACGCGCGCATCGCGCGGGTGCTGGGTGTGGACCGCGGGCGCTACACGGTGCTCGTGGACGAGGACGCCCCCGACGAGCACACCGCGCTGTCCGTGCGGGCACGGGAGCTGCGCAAGACCCCCATCGTCACGGGCGATCTCGTGCGGATCGTCGGCGACACCTCGGGCGGGGAGGGCACGCTCTCACGCATCGTGGGCGTGCAGGAGCGCACCTCGCTGCTACGGCGCTCCGCCGACGACACCGACCAGGTGGAGCGCATCGTCGTGGCCAACGCCGACCAGATGCTCATCGTCGTCGCCGCCGCCGACCCGGAGCCGCGCGAGCGATTGGTGGACCGGTACCTGATCGCGGCGCTGGATGCCGGCATCCGGCCGCTCCTGGTCGTCACCAAGACCGACCTCGCCGACCCGACGGGGTTCCTGTCGCACTTCGACGGCGTCGAGGGGCTCCAGGTGTTCACGAGCGCCCGCGGCGCCATGCCGGTCGAGCAGATCGGGCGCCACCTCACCGGCCACGCCACGGTCTTCGTGGGGCATTCGGGTGTCGGCAAGTCGACCCTCGTCAACGCACTGGTGCCCGAGGCCCGACGCGCCACGGGCCACGTCAACGTCGTCACCGGTCGCGGGCGCCACACCTCCAGCTCCACGGTGTCGCTGCGATATCACGGCGAGGACGGCAGCGGCTGGGTCATCGACACACCGGGCGTACGCTCGTTCGGCCTCGGACACGTCGACCCGGCGAACATCCTCGCCGCGTTCACCGATCTCGCCGCCGTCGCGCAGGAGTGCCCCCGCGGCTGCACGCACCTCCCCGACGCCCCCGACTGCGCGATCGCCGAGGCGGTCGCCGAGGGCCGGCTCGGCCCCAACGGGCCCGCCCGGCTCGACTCGCTGCAGCGGCTGCTCGGCACCTTCGCCGACAAGTGACGGCGGCGGCTGCCGTCGTGTCTAGGCTGGAGGGATGACGCGACTCGAACCCGGCATGCCCGCCCCCGACTTCACCCTCACCGACCAGGACGGCACCGCCGTCGGCCTCTCGTCGCTGCGGGGCCGGCGCGTGATCGTGTACTTCTACCCCGCGGCGATGACCCCCGGGTGCACGACCCAGGCGTGCGACTTCCGCGACAGCTTCCCCGCGCTGCAGTCCGCCGGCTACACGGTGCTCGGCGTCTCGCGCGACGAACCGGCGAAGCTGCGGCAGTTCCGCGAGCGCGACGGTCTCAGCTTCGACCTGCTGAGCGACCCCGACCACGCCGTGCACGAGGCGTACGGCGCGTGGGGCGAGAAGATGAACTACGGCAAGGTCGTGGAGGGCGTCATCCGCTCCACGTTCATCATCGACGAAGCCGGCATCATCGAGCACGCGCTGTACAACGTGCGTGCGACGGGCCACGTGGCGCGCCTGCGAAGCCTCCTGCAGGTGGGCTGAGCCTCAGGCGGGGTCGCGGTCGTCGCTGCCGCGCACGCCCGCGGCCCGCACCGTGAGCACGAGCACGACGAGCACGACGAGGGCGGGAACTCCCAGCGCCAGCCCGACGAGCGGGTCGCCGTAGGTTCCCGTCACGGCGCCGAGGGCCACGGCCAGCAGCAGCAGCTGCGCGACGATGCCACCGGAGCGGCCCCACGACTCCCCACGGAGGATCGCGACCGCGAAGGCGCCCATGGCGACCGCGGCGACGGCCGTGAGCACCAGCAGCGCGATGGCGCTCGCGAGCGACACGGTGTCGCCCGCCGTGAGCGCGAGGATCTGCCAGCCGACCAGGGCGGCGACTCCCAGCGCCTCGAGGGCGACCAGCGCCGCGCCGACGCGCTCGATGGGGGTGGGGGTGAGGGGTGACGGCATCCGTGATCAGCTTCCGGGTTCGAACGGGTTTGTGCGAATCCTCCAGGCCGTGGAGCAGATCCTCAGCCACTCATGACGAACACGCAGGAATGAGCTCTTGCCGGGCACGCTGCACTGTGAAACCATTGACAGGTTGTGTGCTCCCACAGCGACGTGGGGCGAGCAAGAGGCTCGCACATCCCCAGAGTACCGGAACCCGTATCGGGACTCTGAACCGCACGTGAACATTTCCCCCCCACCAAGGAGCACCCCAATATGGATTGGCGCGACAAGTCCGCCTGCCTCACCGTCGACCCCGAGCTGTTCTTCCCCGTCGGGAACACCGGCCCGGCAGTGGAGCAGATCGAAAAGGCCAAGGCCGTGTGCGCACGCTGCACCGTGACGGAGATCTGCCTGCAGTACGCCCTCGAGACCGGTCAGGACTCGGGCGTGTGGGGCGGCCTGTCCGAAGACGAGCGCCGCGCGCTCAAGCGCCGCGCCGCTCGCGCCCGCCGCGCCAGCTGACGCTGAGCCCGGCTCGCACGCACACAACCTTCAGATGCGCGCACCGCTTCGGCGGTGCGCGCATCTGTGTGTCCGGGCCTCAGCCCGCCTGACGCTCGATGTAGCGCAGCGGAATGTCGATGGTCACTTCCGTGCCGCTGCCGGTGATGGTGTGCCAGTCGATCGTGCCGCCCAGCTCACCCTGGATGAGGGTGCGCACGATCTGCGTGCCCAGGCCCCGACCGACCTGCCCCTCGGGCAGGCCGCTGCCGGTGTCGCGCACGATCACCTGCAGGCGTTCCTCGCTGCGTTCGGCGGCGATCTCCACGTCGCCCTCCTTGCCGGCGAGCCCGTGCTCCACGGCGTTCGTGACCAACTCCGTCAGCGCGAGCGCCAGGGGTGTCGCGTACTCGCTCGGCAGCGTGCCGAACCGGCCCGTCGTGCGGGTGCGGGCGCGGGTGTTGGGGGCTGCGGCGACCTCGGCGACGAGCTTGAGGACCCGCGCGAAGACCTCGTCGAACGCGACGTTCTGGGCGAGGCCCTCCGACAGCGTGTCATGCACGACGGCGATGGCCGACACTCGCCGCATGGCCTGCGTGAGCGCCTCACGCGCCTCGTCGGAGTGGGTGCGGCGGGCCTGGATGCGCAGGAGCGAAGCGACGGTCTGCAGGTTGTTCTTCACGCGATGGTGGATCTCACGGATCGTGGCATCCTTCGTGATGAGCTCCTGCTCCTGGTGGCGGATCTCGGTGACATCGCGACACAGCACGATCGCGCCGATGCGCTTGTCGTGGTCGCGCAGCGGAATCGTGCGCAGCGACACGGTGACCCCCCGCGCCTCGACGTCGGCCCGCCAGGGCGCGCGCCCGGTCACCACGACCGGCAGCGACTCGTCGAACTGCCGATTGGCGGGCAGGATGCCGGTGGTGACCTCCACCAGCGACTCGCCCTCGAGTTCCTCCTCGAAGCCGAGCCGGTTGAACGCCGAGAGGGCGTTCGGGCTCGCGAAGGTCGTGATGCCGTCGGGATCGAGCCTGATGAGGCCGTCGGATGCGCGCGGGGCGCCCCGGCGGGGCGAGGTGGGGGCGTTCAGGTCGGGGAAGTCGGCGGAGGCCACCATGGCGAACAGGTCGTCGGCGCAGTCGTTGAAGGTGATCTGCTGCCGCGACGGGGTGCGCGTCTCCCCCAGGTTGGTGTGGCGGGTGAGTACGCCGAGCACGTGCGGAGGGGCATCGTCGTGCGCGCGTCGGCGGACGATGGGCACGGCGCGCACCCGGGTGGGGGTCTCCTCGAACCAGTCCGGCGAGGCCGAGTCGACGATGCGTGCGCCGGTGAACGCGTCGCGCACCTGCGTGCGCCACTGCGGCCGCACCCGGTCGCCGACGATGTCACGGTAGAACAGCGTCGCCGAGCCGCTCGGCCGCGTGTGCGCGACGGCGATGAACGAATCGTCGGCGGTCGGCACCCAGATGACGATGTCGGCGAAGGCCAGGTCCGCCAGCAGCTGTCCGTCGCCGGCGAGGCGGTGCAGCCACTCCACGTCGTCGGCGGATGACCGACCCTGGGCATAGACGAGATCGCTGAGCGTCGACATCCTTTCACCCTAACCGGGTCGCTCATGCGGTCCGTGCGAACACTCCCCGCCCCGACCGCGCACGGCGCGGGCGCGACGTCGCCGGTGCGACGGGCGCCGAGGGCGCCACCGCCTCTCCCACCAGCCGGCGCACTCCCGCCGAGAGGGCACTGCGTCCGGCGACGTCCAGCACCGGGCGGGCGGCGAGCATCGCGGCATCGGCCGCCTTCTGGTCGTGCGGCAGGAACCAGACCTCGCGGATGCCGCAGAAGCGCTCGAGCGTCGCGCGCACCTGACCGCGCGGGTCGACCCCCAGCACGCCGCCGCGGAGTCGATTGACCACCACGACGACCGGGGTCGCGCCGATCGTCGCCCGCAGCTCGGCGTGGCCACGCACGAACCGCGCGATGCCGACGGGGTCGGCCGAGGCCACCGCGACGACGAGGTCGGCCTCGCGCACCGCGGCCAGCGTCGCGGCGTTGCGGCGCGGTCCGGCCAGATCGCTCACGATCTCCTCGTCGCGCTCGAGCGATGCCGCAACGTCCACCACGGTCTCATCCGTCCACGTCCGGCACACGCCCAGGGCCGCCGTGACGCGCTGGTCGCTGAGCTCGGGCCAGCGGCCCGGACGGTTCAGCCCGGTGAGCACCTCGACGCCACGGCCGAGCGCCACGCTCACCCGGCTGAGCTCCGCAGGGGTGAGCGTGTCGTGCTCCGCCTGCCGGCACGCCGCAGCGAATCCGGGTCCTTCGTCGGCGATGCCCAGAGCCAGGGCCAGCGACGGCGCGTGCGTGTCGGCGTCGACGAGACCGACCCGCCGGCCGTCGCGGGCGAGCTCCACCGCGAGCTCCACCGCGACGGTGCTGCGCCCGGGTGCGCCGGTGGGGCCCCACACCGCGATGACGCGGCCCGAACGGGGCACGGCCGGCGCGGGCGCGGGCACATCGCCGGCGGCGAGGGCGGCGGCGATGCCGGGGGCGTCGGCGAGCGGGAGGGGGCCGGCCAGCCCGTACAGGCCGGCCAGGCGGTCGTCCCCCGCGTCGCCGAGGAGCGGCACGATGCGCACGCCGTGGCGGTCGCACAGCGACACCAGGGCCGGACCGATCGTGTCGCGACGCAGTTCCAGCAGCAGCAGGTCGGCGCCGGTGACGGCGGCGAGCAACTGCCTGCCCTCCTCGCCCAGCAGCGCGTCGGCCGCAGCCGCGGCCGGGGCGGACGCCGACACCGCGGCGACGGCGTGCACCCCGCCGCGGTCGAGGGCGAGCGCGATGTCGGATGCCGCGGCGGCGTCGACGGCCACGACGGCCGTGGTCATCGCGCACCGCCCGCCGCCGGCACCACCGACAGCGCCGCGCCGCCGGCGATCGCGGCGAGGGTCGCGGCGACGTCCGCGCGCGGGATGACGAGCTCGAGCGCGGCGCTGTCGTCGCCGACCATCGAGTCGTCCCGGGTGACGGTGGCCACCGTGGCGTCGGGCACCAGGATGCGCGGCTGCTCGTACTGCCCGTGCTCGAGGGCCGCCGCCGACCAGATCTCCACGCGCGCACCCGCGACGACCGCTGCGGGCACGTCCGTCGCCGAGCGCAGCACCACCGAGGTGAGATCGCTCGCCGACGCTGCGCCCACCGCGCTCAGCGGCACCAGCTCGCCCGCATCGATCGTGCGGGTGGCGATGGCTCCGGGTTCGAGCAGCCCCGGCGCCGCGTACGCGTCGCTCACCGGGCCGAGCGCGACGTCCACCACCCGCAGCACCGCGGCATCCACCTCTTCGCCCGGGACGATCGTGCGTGCCGCGGCGAACACCGGCACCGTCTGGCGGGCGGCGGACACGACGAACCAGACCCCGGCGACCGAGGCGACGATGAGCACGATCCCGACGATGAAGCGCGTATCGGCCCAGAAGGCCCGCGGGCGCGCGGGCGGGGAATCCGATGCGATCATGCCCCCATGGTGACCGAACACGCCCGGCGGGGCGGCGGTTTATCCACAGCCCGGCGCGGGTCGGTCGGGCGGGGGCGGCGGCCCCGATAATGGGGGCATGCCCGCCGCCGTTCCCCCCGATGCGAGCCTGCTCGCCCCCGCGCAGGTCGCGGAACTGTTGAGCGTGTCCGTCGAAGAGGTCGTCGCCCTCGTGCTCGACGGCCGGCTGCGCGGCATGAAGGTCGGCTCCCCCGCGCAATGGCGCATCGAGCAGGACAGCGTCGAGGCGTACCTCGACGATCAGGCCGAAGAGGCGCGTCGCATGGCGCTGTGGCGGCAGTCCAACGCCGCGAGCTTCCCCGAACTGTGGGGACGCGGCGCGGTGCGCCGGCCCGACTGAGCCGGCATCATCCGAGGGTCGCGGCGGAATCCAGCCGCACCCACACCAGCGCCGTCGTCGGCACGATGCGGTGGCCGCTGACGGCATCGGCGCGGCGCGGCTGGTCGCGTTCGTGAAGGGCCAGGTCGAGATGATCAGCCCCGGCACGGTCGATCGTGCCGGAGAGCTCGCGACCGGCGGCCAGCGCCAGCGTCACCGGAATGCGCCGGCGCGAGAGGTCGCGCAGGACGAACCCGAGCGTCATCCGATCGGCCAGGCGCCCGACGGCGGGTTCGGCCCGGGCGGTGCGCAGCATCGCCTCGTGGGGCATCCCGATCGCCGCCGCGCCCCCGAACGGGACGAGCAGTGCCCCGCCGCGCCGCGTGGCGACGGTGAGGGCGAACCAGTCGGCGCCGACCGCCGACACGGTGCCGGCAGCCCCGGTGCCGTCGAGGCAGTCCACCGAGACCGCGGCATCCGTGCCCGCCAGCGCCCGCAGCCGTTCGCGCAGCGACAGCCGGGACAGCCGCAGCCGCTCGGCCTCGGTGTCCAGGGCCGCGCGCTCGGCCTCCCACTCGGACGCGAGCTGGTCCTCGAGGTCCTCGAACAGGCGATCCCAGCGCATCCCGCGAATGTAGCGCCCCGCTCACGCGCCGACGGGGTGTTGTCCACAAGTTGGAGGATTCTCACCCCGCGGCCCTGCGCACTGTGGTTCACTCGGTGCCACTTCCTCGCCGAGAGAAACGGACGACGCATGGTCCCCACACCCGCACCCGCGCCGCGTCCCGTTCCCTCCTCGGTCGCCGTGGACGACTTCCTCGCCCCGCAGCGCACCTCTGCCGCAGAGCTCCCCGATCCGGAGCCGCTGCTGCGCAACCTCACCCGCGGTGTGCTCGAAGTGCTCGCGGGGGTGCGGGAGGTCGACCAGCTGGCGCGCTGGTTCACCGAGGAGCCGTTCCACGCCCTCGTGACCCGGGCGAACCTCGCCACCCGCGCCCGCAGCGCCCGCGGCGTCCCCGCAGCCCGGCCCGTGCACGTCATCGGCACGATCCTGCAGTCCTCACCCCTGGACGGGGTCGTCGAGGCGGTGGTCGTCGTCGCGGGGCCCGCCCGCACGCGCGCCGTGGCGATCCGCCTCGAGGGCATGGACCACCGGTGGCGGGCGACCTCGCTCGCGCTGCTCTGACGCGCGCGGCTAGCGACCCTCGTCGTCGTCGATCAGCTCCCGCAGCGCCCGCAGAGCGTCGCGGATCTCCTCGTGGTCGTACTGCCCCGCCCGGCTCTCGGCCGAGATCACACCTGATCGGTGGACGCGACGGAAGTCTCCGAACGGGAACGTGTACGCCTGCTTCGTCTCGCGGTTCTCGCTGCGGTCGACGCCCAGGTGCCAGTGCGCGTACTGCGTCCATCCGGCCCGATCGATGAAGGCATTCTCCTCTTCGGCGCTGGGAGCGGCCTCGGACCAGTCGTCCCGCTCGTCGCGGACGACCTTGCCCTCGCGGATGAGGGCGCGCGCGTGGCGCAGCGCCGGCTTGTTCAGTTCGATGGTCATGCGCCGACGATAAGAACGGCACGCCGCCTCGCTCAAGGGGTTGACGCCGGGCCGCCGTCGCGGGCTACTGCTTGTAGGACGCCAGGAAGTTGCCGAGCCGTTCGATCGCCTCGGTCAGCACCCGCGCTTCCGGCAGTGTCACGATGCGCAGGTGATCGGGGGTCGGCCAGTTGAATCCGGTGCCGGGCACGAGCAGCACGTGCTCGGCGACGAGGAAGTCGTACACGAGCTTGCCGTCGTCACGGATCTCGTACACCTCGGGGTCGAGGCGCGGGAAGGCGTAGAGCGCCCCCTGCGGCTTGAGGCACGAGACCCCGGGGATCGCCTCCAGACCCTCCCACGCGGCATCCCGCTGCTCGTGCAGCCGCCCCGTCGGGGCGATGAGCGCGTCGATGGACTGCACGCCCGACAGCGCCGCCTGCACGGCGTACTGGGCGGGGACGTTGGGGCACAGCCGCGTGGATGCCAGCAGCTGGATGCCCTCGAGGAAGCCGGCCGCGTGCTGCTTGGGGCCGGTGATGACGAGCCATCCGGAGCGGAAGCCCGCCACCCGGTAGGTCTTGGAGAGCCCGTTGAAGGTGAGGCACAGCAGGTCGGGAGCGAGCGTGGCGAGCGGGATGTGCTCGGCCTCGTCGAAGAGGATGCGGTCGTAGATCTCGTCCGACAGCAGCAGCAGCGAGTGCTCGCGGGCGATCTCGACGATCCCCTCCAGCACCTCGCGGGTGTAGACGGCTCCCGTGGGGTTGTTGGGGTTGATGACGACGATCGCCTTGGTGCGCGGCGTGATCTTGGAGCGGATGTCCTCGAGATCGGGCTGCCAGCCGGCGGCGTTGTCGCACCGGTAGTGCACCGGCGTGCCGTCGGCGAGGCTCGTCATCGCGGTCCACAGCGGATAGTCCGGCGCCGGGATCAGCACTTCGTCGCCCTCGTCCAGCAGTGCCTGCATCGTCATCGTGATGAGCTCGGACACCCCGTTGCCGAGGTAGACGTCGTTGGGGTCGAACGAAGGGAACCCGGGGATCTGCTCATAGCGGGACACCACGGCCCGCCGGGCGGACATGATGCCGCGGCTGTCGCTGTAGCCGTGCGCGTGCGGGATCGACTCGATCATGTCGCGCACGATCTGGAACGGCGCCTCGAAGCCGAAGATGGCGGGGTTGCCGGTGTTGAGCTTGAGGATCGTGTGCCCGTCGTCCTCGAGCCGATCGGCCTCGGCGAGTGCCTGACCGCGGATCTCGTAGAGGACGTTCTTCAGCTTGCTCGACTGGTCGAGGTTGCGCAGCGGACTCATCGGATCAGGATATCGCCGGTCCGGCCGGGCCAATGCCCGGCCGGTGGACCGGCCTCTCCCCCGCCGGGGCGGGTTACTTCTTCTTGCCCGTGGCGCGGCGCTGCGCGCGGTTCTGCGGCGCTGCCGCCGGTGCGGCACCGCCCGCGTCGGGTTGCGTACGCTGACCGAACGCGCCACGCGGCTGCTCGGCGGCCGGCGGGGCGGCCGCGGCGGCCGCACGGGCCTGACGCGCCTTGGCGGTGGCCGCCTGCTGCACCTGGCCGCGGTCGTTGCGCACCTCGACGTCACCGGAGTCGCCGGGCGCGGAGTACTCCAGGCCCTGCTGCTCGGGCGCGACGAGACCCTTCGCCTCGACCTGCGCCTCCTGGCCCTCGGTGCGACGCACCTCGACCTCGAGGTTGTAGAGGAAGCCGACCGACTCCTCCTTGATCTGGCCCATCATCGCCTGGAACATCTGGTAGCCCTCGCGCTGGTACTCGATGAGCGGGTCGCGCTGGGCCATCGCCCGCAGGCCGATGCCGTCCTTCAGGTAGTCCATCTCGTAGAGGTGGTCGCGCCAGCGGCGGTCGAGCACCTGCAGCACGACGCGGCGCTCCAGTTCCCGCATGGCGGGGGAACCGAGCTCCTCCTCACGACGGGCGTAGGCGATCTTCGCGTCGGAGAGGATCTCGCGCTTGAGCACCTCGGGGGTGATGCGCCCCTTGTTGCCCGCCTCCGAGACGACCTCGTCGATCGTGACGCCGACCGGGTAGAGCGTCTTCAGCTCGGTCCACAGCGCGTCGAAGTCCCAGCTCTCGTTGTGACCGGAGCCGGTGTGGTCGTCGATGACCGAGCCGATGGCGTCTTCGATGAAGTGCGCCACGCGGTCGGAGAGGTCATCGCCTTCGAGCATGTGCCGGCGGTCGGCGTAGATCGCCTCGCGCTGACGGTTGAGCACGTCGTCGTACTTGAGCACGTTCTTGCGGATCTCGGCGTTGCGCGCCTCGACCTGCGACTGGGCGCTCTTGATCGCCCGCGACACCATGGTCGACTCGATCGCGACGTCGTCGGGGAAGTTGGTGCGCGCCAGGATCGCCTCGGCGGCGCCGGACTGGAACAGGCGCATGAGGTCGTCGGTCAGCGACAGGTAGAAGCGGCTCTCGCCGGGGTCGCCCTGACGGCCCGAGCGGCCGCGCAGCTGGTTGTCGATGCGGCGCGATTCGTGACGCTCGGTGCCCAGCACATACAGACCGCCGGCCTCGACGACCTTGACGGCCTCTTCGGCGACGGTGTCACGCACGGCCTCGTAGACGGTGTCCCACTCGGCTTCGTACTCCTCGGGCGTCTCGACGGGATCGAGGCCCTTGGCCTTCATCTCCTGCACGGCGAGGAACTCGGCGTTTCCGCCGAGCATGATGTCGGTACCGCGGCCGGCCATGTTCGTGGCCACGGTGACGGCGCCCAGGCGCCCGGCGCGCGCGACGATCTCGGCCTCGCGTGCGTGGTTCTTCGCGTTGAGCACCTCGTGCTTGACGCCCTTCTTCGCGAGGAGGCGCGAGAGGTACTCGCTCTTCTCCACGCTCACCGTGCCCACGAGCACGGGCTGGCCGAGGGCGTGCCGCTCGGCGATGTCCTCGACGACCTGCGCGAACTTGGCCTGCTCGTTCTTGTAGACGAGGTCGGGCTGGTCCTTGCGGATCATCGGCTTGTTCGTCGGGATGGGGACGACGCCGAGCTTGTAGGTGGACATGAACTCCGCCGCCTCGGTCTCGGCGGTACCGGTCATGCCGGCGAGCTTGTCGTACAGGCGGAAGTAGTTCTGCAGCGTGACGGTCGCGAGCGTCTGGTTCTCGGCCTTGACCGGCACGCCCTCCTTCGCCTCGATCGCCTGGTGGATGCCTTCGTTGTAGCGGCGCCCGACCAGGATGCGGCCGGTGTGCTCGTCGACGATCATGACCTCGTCGTTCATCACGACGTAGTCCGCGTCGCGCTTGAACAGCGCGAGGGCCTTGATGGAGTTGTTGAGGAAGGAGATGAGCGGGGTGTTGGCCGACTCGTACAGGTTCTCGATGCCGAGGTAGTCCTCGACCTTCTCGATACCGGGCTCCAGCACGCCGATGGTGCGCTTCTTCTCGTCGACTTCGTAGTCCACGCCCGCCTCGAGGGTCTTGGCGATCTTCGCGAACTCGACGAACCAGCGGTTCGCCTCACCCGACGACGGGCCGGAGATGATGAGCGGGGTGCGCGCCTCGTCGATGAGGATCGAGTCGACCTCATCGACGATCGCGAAGAAGTGACCACGCTGCACGAGGTCGTCCTTGCGCCAGGCCATGTTGTCGCGCAGGTAGTCGAAGCCGAACTCGTTGTTGGTGCCGTACGTGATGTCGGCGGCGTACTGCTGACGGCGCACCTCGGGGTTCTGACCCGAGACGATGGTGCCGGTGGTCATGCCGAGGGCGCGGTAGACGCGGCCCATGAGCTCGGCCTGGTAGGACGCCAGATAGTCGTTGACCGTGATGACGTGCACGCCCTTGCCGGCGATGGCGTTGAGGTACACGGGGAGGGCGGCGGTGAGGGTCTTGCCCTCACCGGTCTTCATCTCGGCGATGTTGCCCAGGTGCAGTGCCGCGCCACCCATGACCTGCACGTCGTAGGGACGCTGGCCGAGGGTGCGCTTGGCGGCCTCACGCACGGCGGCGAACGCCTCGGGCATGAGGTGGTCCAGCGTCTCGCCGGCCTCGTAGCGGGCGCGCAGCTCCGCGGTCTCGCCGCGCAGTTCCTCGTCGGTCAGCTGCGCGTAGTCCTCTTCGAGGGCGCCCACGGCCTTGACGACCTGCTGCAGGCGCCGCAGCACCCGCCCCTCGCCGGCGCGGAGCAGTTTCTCGAGAGGGTTGGCCACGGGGCATCTCCATCTATGGGTCGGGCACGGTTGCGCCTGCGCCCTCACGCTCGGGCGCGCGGGCATACACCGCCATGTTATCGGCCCGTGACCTCAGCGTCGCCTGTGGGGCGATTCCCAGCCGCTCGCCCTGAGCGAACCGGCGGTCGCCGGGGGGTCACGGCTCTAGGATCGTGACATGGCTGGATTCTGGGGCAAACGCAAGCGCGAGCAGCTGGAACTGCAGGAGCAGGACGCGGACCTGGCCCGCCGTGCCGGCGCGGCGCTGGTCGCCACCGACGAGCGACTGCGGGTCACGACGGACGAACTGGTCTTCGCGGATGCCGAGCTCGGCACGGAGGCGACCCAGGAACTGCGCGAAGCGCTCACCGCCGTCCGTCACCACCTCGGCGAGGCGTTCCACCTCAACCAGCTGAATCACGACGACATCCCCGACACCCTCGAGGAGCTGCGCACCCGCAACGCCCGCATCGTGCAGCTGTGCGAGTGGGCCGACGAGCTGCTCGACGACCGCACCAGCTCGCTGGAGGCACGCATCGAGCGCGCCCGGCGCGCCCCCGAGATCCTCGCCGGCATCCGTGCCGACGTCGATCGGCTCACCGCCCGCGTCCCCACCGCCCGCGCCGTGGTGGAGCGCGTCGCCCAGCGCTACGCCCCCGAGGCCGTGCAGCGCATCGCCGGCAACCCCGACGAGGCCGCCGGGCTGCTCGAATTCGCCGCACACGGCGCGGAGGTCGCCGAGCGGCGCAGGGCGGCCGGCGAACGCGGGCCCGCGAACCTGGCGCTGGAGACGGCGACCGAGGCGGTGCGTCGCGCCGGCACCCTGCTGGACGCCGTCGACGACTTCGAGGTCGAAGCCCTCCGCGCCCAGTCGACGCTCGCCGCCGTCGTCGCCGATTCCCGTGAAGACATCGTCGAGGCCCGCAATGCTCCGCAGGTGCCGGCCGTGACGGCGGCGGTCGCCGAGCTCGAGCGCGCGTTGACGAGCCTGACCCCTGCCGGCGGCAAGGCCGACCCCTTCGCAGAGCTCACCGTGCTGCGTGAGAAGAACTCGGCACTGGATGCCGTCATCGCCAAGGCCCGCGAGCGCGCCGCGCGGCCGGTCCCGGCCGAGGCGCACGTGCGTCACGCCGTCGACGACGCCGACCGCCAGCTCTCGGTGGCCCGTTCGGTCATCGCCGGTCACCGCGGCTGGATCGGCGCCGATGCCCGCACGCGGCTGGCCGAGGCCGAGAGCCTCCGGCTGGCGCTGGCCCCCGTCATCGCGGCTGCCGCGATCCCCGAGGACGACCGGGAGAAGGCGATGGCCGACGCGCGCCGCTGCGGTCAGCTCGCCTCGGAGGCGCTGCAGTTCGCCCAGCGCGACATCGACTCGTCCCGCCCGAACGACCCGGGCTGGGGACAGCAGGGCGGTTGGGGCGGCGGCCGCGGCGGCGGTCAGGGCGGCAACAACATCATGGGCGGCATCTTGGGAGGCCTCGTCATCGGGAGCCTCCTGGACGGCATGTTCGACTGACCCCGTCCGACACCGCACGACGTGAAAAGCGGATGCCGCGTGGATTCCTCCACGCGGCATCCGCTTTCACATAGGCGCTACGACGCGAGCTTCGCGGCAGGCGGCGCCTGGGTCGCGAGCGAGATCACACCGTAGTCCCAGCCCTTGCGCCGGTACACGACGCTGGGCTGGTCGGAGCGGGCATCGATGAACAGGAAGAAGTCGTGGCCGACCAGCTCCATGCGGTCGACCGCCTCTTCGACGGTCATCCACTCCGCCTCGAAGTTCTTCGTGCGGATGACGACCGGGGTGTACTCGGGTTCTTCCGCGGTGCCCGTCTGGACGGGGATCGCGCCGGTTGCGACGGCGTCGATCATGTCGACGGATGCCGGCTGCACGTCGATCCCCTCGAGCGCGCCGTTCGCCTTCTTGAACGTCGCCCCCCGCGGGTGGTCGCGCGCGTCGAGGCGCTTCTCCTTCGCCCGGCGCAGCTGTTCGGCGAGCTTGTCGACCGCCAGATCCAGCGCGGTGAACTTGTCGCCGTCGGTGGCCTCGGCCCGCACGAGCGGACCCTTGCCCGTGAGCGTCAGCTCGACGGTCTCGTCCTCGACTCGACCGTTGTGGTACGCCCGGTGGGTCACCTTGACATCGAGCCGCTGGGCCCGGGGAGCGAGGTGTTCTACACGGAGGGCCTTCTCTTCGACCACGGTGCGGAATCGGTCTGTGATCCCCACACCCACGCCGACGATACTGGTATCCATCCTTGACCTCCTTGTTCCGGTCCGCCCGGCCAAGGGCGGACCATCAGTCGCCTTGTCCCTTCAACGCTACTGCGCTGGACCGCTGATGTCACTTCGACGCGGCATGTCGTCGGCTCGGCGTGGCGGCCAGGGTGGCCGCGCCCACCACGACGGCCCCCGCCGCCCGCAGCGCCCGCACCGCTTCGGTCAGTGTGGCGCCGGTCGTCACGACGTCGTCCACGACGACGACGCGCGCACCCGCCGCCGCGTCGCGGGCCCGCATGCTGCCCGCGACGTTGGCCACGCGCGCCTCGCGCGGCAGCCCGCGCTGGTCGGCGGTGGCGCGCACGGTCTGCAGTAAGGGCTCGGGCACCAGCCCGGCCCGACGGCACACCAGCTCCACCGGCCGGTAGCCCCGGCGCCGCATCGCCGCCCGCGAGGTGGGCACGGCCACCACGACGGCGCCGGATCCGGTCGACCCCACGGCCGCAGCGAGGGCGGGTGCCAGAGCCGCCGCGAGCCCCGTGCGACCGTCCTCCTTGAACGCCCGCACGACGCGGGCGACGACGCCGTCGAACACCAGCGCGCTGTGCACGTCGAGGGTGCCGACGCGGCGCACGGCGACGAGAGGCTCCAGCCTCGCCCGGCATGACGGGCACAGTGCCGCATCGGGCAGATCGCACCCCGCGCACCACACCGGGAAGGCGAGCGCGAGTGCCGCGGCGAGCGCGTCGCGCAGCGGCGTGGCGGACATACGTCCCAGTGTCGGCTCCCGGAGGCACCCTCGCGCGGGGAGGGAACGCCTCAGGGGCGCAGCGCGACGATCCCGGCCCTGTGCAGGAGGCGGCGTCAG
>Ga0233375_1000197_pt1 | contig 34863 bp, 27 predicted proteins | sample ElkDunMinimDraft_10_FD_191539 | JGI IMG/M metagenome (GOLD analysis project Ga0233375, IMG submission 191539) | Fecal eukaryotic communites from dung pellets of Tule Elk in California, USA - Elk Dung E16 | ecosystem: Host-associated > Mammals > Digestive system > Large intestine > Fecal | place...
CGCACCCATGACCGCTCAGCCGCTGGACGGCAAGGCCACCGCGGCCGAGATCAAGGCCGAGCTCACCACGCGCGTCGCGGCGCTCGCCGCGCGCGGCGTGGTGCCCGGCCTCGGCACGCTGCTCGTCGGTGACGACCCCGCCTCGCGCTGGTACGTCAACGGCAAGCACAAGGACTGCGCCGAGGTCGGCATCTCCTCGCTCCGTGAGGAGCTGCCCGCCGACGCGTCGCAGGCCGACATCGAGGCCGCCGTGCAGCGGCTCAACGACGACCCGGCGTGCACCGGGTACATCGTGCAGCTGCCGCTGCCGAAGGGCATCGACACCAACCGCGTGCTCGAGCTCGTCGACCCGGAGAAGGACGCCGACGGTCTGCACCCGATGAACCTCGGGCGCCTCGTGCTGCGGATCAGCGAGGAGATCACCTCGCCGCTGCCGTGCACGCCCGCCGGCATCGTCGAGCTGCTCGAGCGGCACGACGTCCCGCTGCGCGGGGCGGACGTGGTCGTCGTGGGCCGCGGCGTGACGGTGGGACGGTCGATCGGTCTGCTGCTCACGCGCCGTGCCGTCAACGCCACGGTGACCCTCACCCACACCGGCACCGAGGACCTGGCGGAGCACACGCGCAACGCCGACGTCGTCATCGCCGCGGCGGGCGTGCCGAGCATCATCACCTCGGAGATCGTCAAGCCGGGTGCGGTCGTCGTGGACGTCGGCGTCTCGCGGGTCGAGGACCCGGAGACCGGCCGGAGCCGGATCGTCGGTGACGTCCACCCGAACGTCTGGGACGTGGCGTCCTGGGTCTCGCCCAACCCCGGCGGGGTCGGGCCGATGACCCGCGCGATGCTGCTGGCGAACGTCGTCGCCACGGCGGAGCGCCAGGCGGGCTGAGGCCGCCGTCGCACGCCCACGGGCCCGGGTCGCACGTCGACCCGGGCCCGTCGGCGTCGTGGGGGGACCGGCGTTCGCCGACGCGGGACGCAGCCGGCAGGTGCCGGGCGATGAGTCGGTGGGTCGGCACCGGTCCGTACGGGGGTACGCGCCGACGAGAGGAGCCCGTCATGGGCATGGTCCGGTCCCACCTGTGGTTCGCCGAGCGGGGTCACGAGGCCGCGCAGTTCTACGTCTCCGTGGTGCCGAGGTCGCGGATCACCCGTGTCCAGCGCGCCCCGGCCGGCGTCCCCGACGTCGCCGAGGGGGAGCCGTTCGTCGTCGAGCTCGAGCTGGACGGGCACGCCGTGACGATCCTCACGGCCGGTCCGCAGTTCACACCCGACGAGGCGTTCTCGTTCGTCCTGGTCGTGGACACCCAGGAGGAGGTCGACCACTACTGGGACGCGCTCGTGGCCGGCGGCGGGGTGCACAGCCAGTGCGGCTGGCTCAAGGACCGGTACGGGGTGTCCTGGCAGGTCGTGCCCACGGCGCTCGACGAGATCATGTCGCGGCCCGATGCCGCGGGCGTGGCGCGGGCCACCCAGGCGATGCTGGGGATGCAGAAGCTCGAGATCGCGCCGCTGGAGGCCGCCTACGCGCGGGGGTGACGAGCGCGACGTCGCGCGAGCGGCGGTGATGTCGGCGGGGTGGGGCAGGATGGCCGCGTGCTCCGCGTCGCCACCGTCAACGTCAACGGCATCCGGGCCGCCTTCCGCCGCGGCATGGGGGAGTGGCTCGACGTCCGCAAGCCCGACGTCCTGCTGCTGCAGGAGGTGCGCGGCTCGGACGAGATCCTCGCCGACCACCTGCCGCCCGGTGAGTGGCACCTGGCGCACGAGGCCGGGCACGCCAAGGGACGCGCCGGGGTGGCGATCGCCTCGCGCCTGCCCATGAGGGCGGTGCGCATCGGCCTCGGGACGGGGGTCACCGGCGACGCCGGGCGGTGGGTCGAGGCCGACCTCGAGGTGCCGGCCGAGGGGGAGCGCCCCGCGCGGACGCTCACGGTGGCGTCCGCCTACCTGCACTCCGCCACGGCCGGCGCGCCGTCGATGGACGAGAAGCACGCGTTCCTCGCGCACGTCACCGCGCGGCTCGAGGCGCTGGTGGCCGCCGAGGGGCTCGCGGTGGTCGCGGGCGACCTCAACATCGCCCACCGCGAGGTCGACATCAAGAACTGGAAGGGCAACCTGAAGAAGGCCGGGTTCCTGCCCGAGGAGCGGGCGTACCTGGACCGGTGGTTCGACGGGCTCGGCTGGCGGGACCTGGGCCGCGACCTCGGTGGTCCCGGGCCGGGCCCCTACACGTGGTGGTCCTGGCGGGGTCAGGCGTTCGACAACGACGCGGGGTGGCGCATCGACTACCAGCTGGCGACGCCCGCGCTCGCCCGGGCCGCCCGCACCGCCGTGGTCGACCGGGCGGAGACGTACGCCGCCCGGTTCAGCGACCACGCCCCGGTGGTCGTGGAGTACGACCTCTGACGACGGCGCCGTGACGGCGGTGTCGGGCGCGCGGACCGGGCCGTGCGCCTGGGGTCAGACGCCCCCGCGCAGGGCCGAGATCGGCTCGATCGAGGCCGCCTTCATCGACGGGTAGAGCCCGGCCAGCAGGCCGATCAGCCCACCGGACAGCGCCGCCACGGCGACCATCCGCAGGTCCAGGATCGGCGTCCACCGGGACGCGGCCGACACGGCGGTGACGACGGCGACGCCGAGGGCCGCGCCGACCAGGCCGCCGAGCATGCCCACGACCACGGACTCGACCATGAACTGCGCGGCGATCTGGCGCCGGGTCGCGCCGAGCGCGCGGCGCAGGCCGATCTCGCCGACGCGCTCCAGCACCGACAGCAGCGTCACGTTCGCGATCCCGACCCCGCCGATCAGCAGCGCGACACCGCCCAGCGCCAGGAAGATCGCGCTGATGTCGGCCTGCACGCTGCGCTGCACGGCCGAGCCCCCGGTCGGCACGCCCACCTTCACCTTCTCGGGTGCGTCAGGGCTGAGTGCGGTCGGCAGCTGCGAGCCGACGAGCGGTCCGGCCCCCACCTGCAGGTGCAGGTGGAGCTCCTGCGGCACGGTCAGGCCCAGGTCGGCACGCGCGGTCCCGTTCGGCAGGATCACCGCCGACAGCAGGTCGGTGCGCCGCACGACGTCGTCGACGACGCCGATCACCTGGTACGCGCGCTCGCCGATGAAGATCGACGGCTGCCGGTCGACCCGCACGACGCCGAGCCGGTCGGCGGCGTCCGCCCCGAGCACCACGACACGGTCACCCCGCTGGTCGTGGCCGGCGTCGAAGTAGCGGCCCTGCACCACGCGCCCGTCGAGGGCGGCCAGCGCGCCGGCGCTCGTCGCCATCACGGGCGTGCTCGCCGTCCGGGACGCGGACGGGTCGTGGACCGGGACGGTCGTGACCTCCAGCCCCTCGGCCTCGATCTCGGACACCAGGCCCGCGGCCTCGACACCGTTGAGGCGCTCGGCCCGCTCGGGCGCGTCCCACGGCAGCGTGCCGAGCGCGAGCTCGTCGCCGCCGAGACTGCTGGTCGCGGCCTCCGCCGCCCCCTGCGTGGCGGCGACCGCGTCGAACTGCTTGTTGATCTGCCCTGCCGCGGTCTGCGCCAGCCCCACCGTCACCACGACGGAGGCGATGCCCAGCACGGTGCCGAGGATCGTCAGCATCAGCCGGCCCGGTCGCGCACCGATCCCGGCGGCGGCCTCCGCGAGCAGGTCGCCCGCACCGAACCGGTCGCCGCGCGGCACCCGCTGCGCCACGGCGGTCACGCGAGCTCCCGCAGGTGGCCGTCGGTGATCCGCACCCGGCGCTGGGCCCGCGCCGAGACGTCGTCCTCGTGCGTGATGACCAGGAGCGTGAGGCCGTCGGCGTGCAGCTCGTCGAAGAGCTCGAGCACGGCGGCCGAGCTCTCGGAGTCGAGGTTGCCGGTCGGCTCGTCCGCCAGCAGGACGCGCGGCTGCGACACGACGGCCCGGGCGACGGCCGTGCGCTGACGCTCGCCGCCGGACAGGACGGTGGGGCGGAAGTCCAGCCGGTGGGTCAGCCCGACCCGGTCCAGCGCCTCGGCCGCCCGGTCCCGCCGCTCGGTGCGGGGGACACCGCTGTAGATGGTCGCGAGCAGCACGTTCTCCAGCACGGTGCGGTGCGGCAGCAGGTGGAACGCCTGGAAGACGAACCCGATGTGCTGGGCCCGCACGGCGGCCCGCTCCCGCTCCCCGGCCTGCGCCGTGGGGATCCCGTCGACCAGGTACTCGCCGCTCGACGGCCGGTCCAGCAGCCCGAGCAGGTTGAGCAGCGTCGACTTGCCGGAACCCGACGGGCCGACCACCGAGAGGTACTCCCCGGCGCAGACCTGCAGGTCCGCCGGGTGCAGCGCGTTCACCGGCGGGTCGCCGGGGAACTGCCGGGCGGCGGCCCGCAGCTCCACGACCGGGGGCACCACGTCGGTCGCGTCGTCGGCGCCGAGGAGGTCGAGCACGGTCACGCGTCCTCCTCGGCGTCCGGGTCCGACCCGCCGGCCGGTGTGCCGTCGTCGGACGGTCCCTGCTGCGGGGAGATGCCGACGGCGACCAGGTCACCGGCCTCGATCGGCTCCTGCGACGTCGTGATCTCGACGTAGCCCGACGCGGCCAGGCCGGTCGTGACCTCGACGAGCCGGCTCCCGCCGTCCTCCACGAGCTCCAGCCGGCTCTCGCCACCGGGGCCCGCGGTGAGCGCCGCCAGCGGTACGGCCAGCACCTCGCCCTCGGTCGAGCTGACGGGGATCCGCACCCGCACGTTGGTGCCCTGGACGGCAGCGAGCTGCTCGGGCGTCAGCTCCCCGACGCGCAGGACGACCCGGCGGCGCTCGCCGGTCGGCGCGGTGCCCCCGCCCGTCGACTCCTCCTCGGCCGCGCCGGCCTCCGGGGCGGTGACCTCCGCGACGGTGACGGGCACGTCGGTGCCGTCGACGGTGACCGTGCCCACCGTGCCCGGCACCAGCAGCTCGGCGTCCGCGCGCGAGGCCGACGCGGTGATCTGGACCGTCGCCCCCGACAGGCTCATGAACTCGCCCTGGACGATCCCGCCCCGCTCCACCTCGACGGCGTCGACGCGACGCGGCAGCGACGGCAGGTACACGACCTCGGTCGCGGGCAGCGGGGTCATGGCGTCGGCCTGGGCCTTCGTCAGGGCCTGGCGCGCGGCGGTCAGCGTGTCCCGCGCGGCGCGCACCGCCTCGCGCTCCGCCGTGGTGTCCGGCCCCACGTCCGCGGCGGCGCGCGCGGCTCGCGCGGTCGCCAGGGCCGCGTCGGCCTCCACCCGCGCTGGCGGGGAGCAGTCGACGACGCTCTCGGCGCCCTCCGTCGGTGGGGCCGCGCACTGCTGGGTGAGGTACGCCAGACGCGCCTCCGCGACCTGCACCTCCCCGTCGAGCGCCGCCACCGGCGTGCCCGCCGCTGCCCGCCCGGCGGCCGACAGCCCCGCCTCCGCGGCGCGGACCGACGCCTGCGCACCGGTGACGGCCTCCTGCGCGGCCTCCACCGACTGCTGGACCTCCGCGCTGCCGGTGGGCGCCTCGTAGCCCACCTTCTGGTACAGCGCGCGCACGCCGGCCGCCGTCGCGGCGTCGTACGTCGCGTTGCCGGGGTCGCCGCCGTCGAGACCGACGGCGCGCAGCGCGTGCTTGAGCTGCTGGACGTCCGGCCCCGAGACGCCCGAGCGCAGTGTCCGGTACGTCGGCAGGTCCCCGGGCAGGACGATCACGGGCCGCCCGACGACCTCGAGCGCGACCGAGGCCGCCTCGACGGTGGCGCCGACCTCCTTGACCTGCCCGGTCACGACCGCCGGTCCGCCGAGGTCGCCGGTCTCCATGGCGAGGTCGACCGGGTCGTCGTACCCGACGTCACCCCGCAGCAGCACCTCGTTGGCGATGACCCGGCTCTCGACCGGCACCGTGATGGGGCCGGCGGTGGGGGCCGCGGCGTTCGCCGCGGCCTGGCCCGGTGACACGATCAGCCGGGACAGCAGCAGCCCGAGGGCGAGGCAGACGACGGCGACGACCGCCATGACGACGATGGTGCGCCGCCCGCCGGAGACGTGCGTGGAGACCCTGCTCATGACGTGACCCCCCGTGGCGGTGCGGCCGTCACTCGCTCGGGGTGCTGCCACCCGTGGCGGCCTCGAGCTCCGCGCCGTACTTGTCCCAGAGCCGCTCCTCGAGCTCCAGGTTCGCGACGTCGTAGGCCTTGTCGTAGCCCGTGGAGACGCGGCACTCGTAGTCCGCGGGCGCCAGGGTCAGCTCCTGCTCGCGCAGCTCGGCCTCGGCGGCGGGGTCGATCTCGTACGCCGCGGGGTCGATCTCGTCGGGGTCGGCGTCGGGGTCGTACGCCGGCAGGGCCTGGTACAGGGCGTCCCACTGGTCGTAGACGCTCTGCCGCGCCTCGTCGGGGCCGGCGAAGTCGAACCCGGCCTCGGCCATGCACGCGGACCACTTCTTCTCCGCCTCGGCGAGCTCCGGGTTCGCGTCCGCGAGACCCTCGTACTCGCGCTGCATCTCGTCCCAGAAGGACTCCAGCGCCGGGTTCGACCAGACGTCCTGGTCGTACACCTCGTGCTGGGCCTTGCCGTTGCAGCCCTGCTCCTCCCAGCCCGGCATGTTGGTGCCGTCCGGGTCCGCCGCGTAGTCGTAGTCCGCCATCGCCCCCATCAGCGCCTCGTAGTAGGCCGCCTGCTCGGTCTCGGACATCGCGGCCACGTAGTCGTCGTTGGGGTTGACCCACTCCTCGCCGCTGCCGTACAGCTCGTCGCTGAAGGTGACCCCGTACCCGTACTGCTCGGCGAACTCCTTCGTGTCCATCTCGGGAGCGTCCTCCGCCTCGCCCCCGGCCATCGGCTCGGCCGGCGTGTACTCGAAGCCCTGCTCGGCCATGCACGCCGCGACGATCTCCTCGGACTCCCGTTGCTGCCGCTCGAAGTCCTCGCCCTCGTACGAGCCGCCGATCTTCTCGAACCACGCGCCCAACGGTCCGGTCTCGGCGTCCGACGGGGCGTCGGACCCGCCCCCGCTGCAGCCGGCGAGGACGAGTGCCGCGACGGCGAGGCTGAGGACGGGGAGGCCGGGTGTGCGACGCATCGGCGTGCCTTTCTCGAGGATCGGTGACGAGAGTCAGGGCACTGTCGACGAGCGCCGCCGCCGACGATAGCCAGGCCCCGTGGCCGCCGGGTCGGGCGCGAGGATGACGCGAGGGCGACGCGGGGAGGACAACCCTCGAAAGGTTGGGCTACCCCGGTCTGATCCTGTGCGGGTCCTGTGATGCACCCCGGCCCGGCGGCCCGCGTCAGTACCGGATCGCGTCGATCACCTTGACGCGGACGGCCACCGTGGCGGGCAGGAGGCCCGCCAGCGCGCCGACGGCCGTCGCGCAGACCATCCCGACGGCCGCCGCCGACACCGGGAACGGGGGCATGTCCTGGATCCCGCCGCCGAAGAGGAAGTCGACCGGGATGTTCTTGACCACCGCGACCGCGAGCACGACGCCGACCACACCGGCCACGACGGTCGCGACGACCGACTCCATGAGGACACCGAAGAAGATCCGGCCGGAGGTCGCGCCGAACGACCGGCGGATCCCGATCTCGCGGATGCGGTGGCGCACGGTGACGAGGGCGATGTTGACCAGGCCCAGCCCGCCGAGGAACAGGGCGAAGGCGCCCACCCCGAGCGCCACCCACCGCGCCGCGCCGTCGAGGCCGGACGACCCCATGCTCCGGTTGTCGTTGATCTGGACCTCCCAGCCCGGCAGCGCCGCCACGACGTCGCGCTGCAGGCGCGGCGCCAGGTCGTCGGCCGCCTCGGGCGGCACCCACACCTTGAGCGACGGGACGGTCGGGCCCCACTCGGGATCGGCCGGCGTGTACCAGCGGGCGAGCTGGTCGTACAGGACGAACACCGACGGCCCCTCGCCCTGCCACATCCTCGGCGTGACCCCCACGATCGTGGCCCGCACCGGCGACGCGTCGCCGAGCAGGACCGTGGGGCGGCTCGCCAGCCCGGAGACCCCGAGGGACTCCAGGAACACCTCGTTGACGACGACGACGGGCGCGAACGTCTGGAGATCGGCGTCCGTGAACCAGCGGCCCTCGGTCACCCCGATGCGCTGCATGACGCCCAGGTCGGGGTCCACGGCGCGCGTCTCGGTGGGCCGCGTCCCGCCGGGGAAGCGGAACGGCACCTGCGTGTACATGTCCCGGCTGGCGTAGGTGATGCCGTAGCGCTCGAGCGCCGTCGCGTAGGTCGCGTCCAGCGCCGCCGTGTCCGCCTGCACGTCGGGGCTCGTGGCCCAGGCGTCGACGCTCAGCGTCACCTGGCGACCGTTGAACCGCTCGTCCTGCTCCGTGAACCCCTGCGCGAGCATCTCCACGGCCGCTGTGACGGCCGTGATGGCGGTGACGGCCGCGGCCACGCCGATCAGCGCGAGCAGGACGCGCATCTTGTGCAGCCGCAGCTCGTCCCAGGCCTCGACGACGGCGCCGACCAGCCCCGTCACGGCTGCACCTGCGCGGGGACGGACGGGCCGAGCTCGGGAACGCCGCGCACGGCGCCGGGCAGGCTCCGCGCACCGTGCACCGTGGGGACGTCACCGACCCACTCGTGGCCCGCTCCGCCCAGGTCGACGGGCACGAGCACCCCCTCGGTCAGCCGGTAGTGGCGCTGTGCCCGTGCGGCGACCGCGAGGTCGTGGGTGATGGTGACCAGCGCCGCGCCCGTCATCGACGCGATCTCGTCGAGCAGGCCCATGACCTCCTGGCCGGTCTCGACGTCCAGCGCACCGGTGGGCTCGTCCGCGAGGATCACCCGGGGTCCGCGGACCAGCGCCCGTGCGATGGCGACGCGCTGCTGCTCGCCGCCCGACAGCTTCTCCGGCATGGTGTCGAGCCGGTCGCCCAGCCCGACGCGGTCCAGCATCTGCGCCGCGAGCGTCTTGCGTCGCCAGAACTGCCCGCCCCGGGCGTACATCAGCGGGGCGGCGACGTTCTCCAGCGCCGTCCGACCGGCCAGCAGGTTGAACTGCTGGAACACGAACCCGAAGTCCTCACCCCGCCGGCGCGTGCGCTCGCGGGCGGACAGCCGGCCGATGGGCGTGCCCTCGAGCAGGTACTCACCGTCCGTCGGGGCGTCGAGCAGGCCGAGGATGTTCAGCAGGGTCGACTTGCCCGTGCCGGACCGACCCACCACGGCGACGTGCTCACCGGTGTCCACGCTCAGGGTCACGCCGCGCAGGATCTCCAGCAGCCGGTCGTCGGGCAGCCGGACGGACCGGGTGACCCCGCTCAGCTCCAGGAGGCTCATGCGCAGACCGCCGGGTCGTACTGCGACGGGTCGTCGCAGTCGATCTCGCCCTCGTCGGCCGGCACGGGCACGAACTGCATGACCAGGTCGCCGACCGCCAGGCCCTCGGTGATCTGCACGACCTGACCGTCCGTCAGGCCGAGCCCGACCTCGCGCTGCTCCGGCTCGGCGCCCTCGGACGCGACCACCCAGACGTTGCCGCGCTGCACGGTGCCCTGCACGGCGCTGACGGGGACGACGACGGCGTCCGCGGCCGTGCCGTTGACGATCTCGAGGTCCGCGCCCAGACCCGGGAACGCGGTGACGTCACCCGGCAGGGAGCACGCGACGGTCCCGGACGGGGTGGTCGTGCCCTCGGTCTCGGCGTCGTCCGGCGTCGCGGGCTGCGCCGCGGCCCCGATCCGCAGCCCGGTGCAGGTGAACGGGGCCGGGCCGCCCTTGAGCGTCACCTGCGCCTCGCCCGGTGCACCCACCAGCCGGTACTGCTGGTCGGGCGTGAGGACGCCCGAGACCGACAGCGTGCCGGGGGAGACCTGGCCGACGGTGTCGCCGACCGACAGGACCTGGTCCTTGAGGGTCGGCATCGTGAGCGTCCCGGTGACCGGCGCCTTGACCTGCTCGACGACCACCTTGGGCTTGCGCTCGGTGACGGTGGTCTCGCCCGTCGTGGGGTCGGTCCTGGTGAGCGGCTCCTGCGGCGTCTCCTGGCGGATCTCGAGGACGGGGGTGCCGGCCTCGACCTGCGCACCGTCGGCCACCAGCAGCTTGGAGACCACGCCGGCCAGCGTGGCCCGCACCGGCACGGCGGGGTCCGCGACGACCGAGCCGCGCACGGTCACCGCGTTGGTGATCGTCGCGGTCGTGGCCTCGACCGTGGGCTCGACCACCTGCCCGGTCGGCTCGGCGCCCGAGGCCTCGGTGCTCATGTCGGCGCCCGCGAAGGCGATGCGGACCAGCGCGAGGGCGATGACGGCCCAGATGACGATGCGCAGGGCGGGAAAGACGTAGCGACGTACCACTGCGATGAGCTCCTCGCGTCGGTGCCGGCGACGGCACCACGGCTGCGGGACGTCTCGACCCTGGGGAGGCTAGCGAGCGGCCGGTGGAGGTCGCGTCAACCTGCGGGAGGACCTGGCAGGACGGTCCGACAGCCCGGTCTCATGCCGCGGGAGGACCCGCGACCGCGACCGCGAACGCCGGCGCGGCGAGGTCGCGCGCGTCGAACGCCGCCGCCACCGCCGCCGCGACCGCGTCCACGTCCGCGTCCCGGACCAGCGCGATCGCGGAGCCGCCGAACCCGCCGCCGGTCATCCGTGCACCGAGCGCGCCGGCGTCGAGGGCCGCCTCCACGGCGACGTCGAGCTCACGGCAGGAGACCTCGTAGTCGTCGCGCAGCGAGGCGTGCGAGGCGTCCATGAGCGGGCCGACGGCCGCCACGTCGCCCGCGTCGAGCGCCTCGACGAAGGCGCGGACGCGCGAGATCTCGGACGTGACGTGCCGGACGCGGCGCACGAGGACGTCACCGTCGGCGGCGGTGGCGAGAGCGGCCAGCGCGGCGTCGGTGCCCTCGGCGGCGTCGGCGACCTCGCGCAGCGACGCGACACCGAGCCGCCGTGCCGCGTCCTCGCACGCGGCGCGGCGCTGCGCGTACTCCCCGTCGACGTGCGAGTGCTCGGCACGGGTGTCGACCACCAGCAGCGCCAGGCCGTGCGCGGCCAGGTCGAAGGGCACGTGCCGCACACCGCCGTCGCGGCAGTCCAGCAGCAGCGCGTGCCCCGCGCGTGCCCGCAGCGACGCGGCCTGGTCCATGCCGCCCGTCGGTGCGCCCGCCATCTCGTTCTCGGCGCGCACGCACAGCTCGGCGACGCGGGCCCGGCCGGCGTCGTCCCGTGCGGCGCCGTCGGCGTCGACCCCGCCGGCCAGGCCGAGGTCGTGCACCGCGTCGAGCGCGACCGCGACCGACGCCTCGAGCGCCGCCGACGACGACAGACCCGCGCCGAACGGCACGCACGAGTCGATCGCGACGTCGAACCCCCCGACGTCGTGGCCCGCCTCGCGCAGGGCCCACGCCACGCCCACGACGTAGGCCGCCCAGCCGGTCACCGCGCCGGGCACGGCGTGCGCCAGGCGCACCTCGCGGGCCCCGGCCGGCTCCTGCGCCGACACCAGGCGCACGAGGTCGTCGTCGCGCCGGGCGACCGCGGCGTACGTGCGGTGCGGCAGTGCGACGGGCAGCGCGAGGCCGGCGTTGTAGTCCGTGTGCTCACCGATGAGGTTGACGCGGCCGGGGGCGGACCAGACGCCGTCGGGTGCGGACCCGAACGTCGCGGCGAACAGCGCACGGGCGCGCTCCTCGCCCGCGGGGCGGTCCCAGGCGGCCGTCCAGACGGGGGCGGTGTCGGTCATGGTGGCGTGCTCCGGGCTCGTGCGTGCGGGGGACGGGGGTGCCGCGGAGGCCGGGGGCGTCGCGGGCGTGCCCGCGGCCGACCGGCTCACGCCAGCTCCTGCAGACGGCGCGCGATGCGCTCGGGCGTGGTGTCGGAGATCCACGACGCCATCGCGGACTCCACCCCGGCCAGGTACTTGAGCTTGCCCGGCGCGCGCAGCACGGAGAAGACCTGCAGGTGCAGGCGGGACACGTCGCGCCCCTCGCGCACCGGGGCCTGGTGCCAGCCGCTGATGTAGGGCAGCGGGATCGCACCCCCGTCACCGTCGACGAAGAACTGGTCGAGCCGGCGCAGCAGGGTGAGGTAGGTGGTCGACAGGTCGGCCTTCTCGGCGTCGGTCAGCGCCGGCAGGTCCGGCACGTCGCGCCGCGGTGCGAGGTGCACCTCGACGGGCCACCGCGCGGCGTACGGGACGTACGCCACCCAGTGCTCGGACTCCAGCACCACCCGGCGGCCGTGGCGCAGCTCGGCGTCGAGGACGTCGCGCAGCAGCAGCCGACCCGTGGTCTCGTGGTGCGCCCGCGCCTGCCGCAGCATCGCCTGCGTCCGCGGGGTCACGTACGGGAACGCGTAGATCTGGCCGTGGGGGTGGTGCAGGGTGACGCCGATCTCCTTGCCGCGGTTCTCGAAGCAGAACACCTGCTCGACACCGGGCAGCGCGGACAGCTCGCGCGTGCGGTCGGTCCACGCCTCGACGACCGTGCGCATGCGCCGCGGCCCGACGGTGGCCAGGGACGCCGTCGGGTCCGACGAGAAGCAGATGACCTCGCAGCGGCCCACGCCCGCGCGGCGCTGCCACAGCGGCTCGCCGTCGACGAGCTCGGTGCCGGTGTCGACCCCGGGCACGGTCATGAGGGAGGGGAACCGGTTCTCGAACACGACGACGTCGTAGTCCGTGTCGGGGATCTCCCCGTCCTGGTAGGCCGCGCCGGGCCGCGCCGGGGCGAGGGGGTTCGCGTCCGCCGGGGGCAGGAAGGTGCGGTTCATGCGGTGCGCCGCCATGGGGATCCACTCGCCGGTGAGCGGGTCCAGGCGCAGCTCGGGGCCGGTGACGGGGTGCGCGACGCCGTCGGCGTCGACGACGGGGGCGTACCGGTCGGGCAGCGGGCGCGGGTCGTCGAGGCGCCGCGTGGCCGCGCCGGAGACGTACGGCTCGGAGTCGTCGAAGTAGATCAGCTCGCGGCCGTCGGCCAGCCGGGTGGCGGTGCGGCGCACGCGGGCGGTGACGTCGGGCTGCTGTTCGGTGCTCACGGCTGCTCTCCGGGGGGTGCGGGGGTGGCGGTCGGGTCGGCCAGCACGAGGCGGGCGACGGCGTCGGCCAGGTGGGCGCGTGCGTCGGGGGCGAGCCCGCTGTCGACGACCAGGGTGTCGATCTCGTCGAGGCCGCAGATGCGCGCCAGGCCGACCGTGCCCCACTTGGTGTGGTCGGCCAGGACGGTGGTCGCGGCGGCGCAGCGCACCAGGGCGCGGTCGGTGGCGGCCTCGGCGAGGTTGGGGGTCGTGGCGCCGTCGGCGTCGAGGCCGTGCACGCCGAGGAAGGCGCGGTCGACGCGCAGGTGGTGCAGGGTGGCGTCGGCGACGGGCCCGACGAGCGCGTCGGACGGGGTGCGGGTGCCGCCGGTGAGCACGACCTCGACGTCGGGGACGCCGTGCAGGGCGTCGGCGACGCGCAGCCCGTTGGTCACGACCGTGAGCGGGCGCAGCGCGGGGTCGGCCGCGATCAGGGTGGCGAGCAGCCAGGTCGTGGTACCGGCGGACAGCGCGAGCGACTGGCCCGGCTCGACGTCGGCGATCGCGGCCCGGGCGATCGCCGACTTCTCCGCCGAGGACCACGTGCGCTTCGCCTCGAAGCCCGGCTCGTCGGTCGACCGGGCGGGGGTGTCGGGGGCCACGGCGCCGCCGTGGACGCGCCGCACCAGGCCGTCGCGGGCGAGCTCGGCGATGTCGCGGCGGACCGTCATGTCGGAGACGTCCAGCGCGACCACCAGGTCGGAGACGCGGACGGCGCCGTGGACGCGGACCTCGTCGAGGATCCGCTCCCGCCGTTGGGTGGCCAGCATGGGAACAGTATCCATCACGACCGAACAGAAACCAACATCGCACAGCGGGTCCACCGGGCGGTACCGCCCCACGACGGCGACGGGGCGGACGCGGCGCCGTGGGCACCGCGCCCGCCCCGTCAGGTGCGGACGATCAGGTCGTCAGGAGGCCGAGCAGGCCACCGTCGGCCACGTCCAGTTGCCGCCGTGCTGCACCGTGAAGCCGAACGACACCGTCTGGCCGTTCGCCAGGGCGCCGCTGCCGCTCGGGCGCATCGTCATCACGTTGCCGCTGCTGTCCCACGTGGGGGAGCCGCTCCAGGTCGCGATGATGCGCTGCGGGGACCGGACCGTGACGGTCGAGGTCCAGCTGGTGATGTTGCCGTTGGCGCGGATGGTCACCGTGCCGTTGAACCGGTCGTTCCACTTCTGGCCCTCGGAGTACGTCGCCGTGCAGGTGCCGTTTCCGGTCGGGGGCGGGGTGGTCGGGGGCGGGGTCGTCGGGCCGGCCGTCGGCGTCGACGTCGGGGTGGACGTGGGCCCGGGGGTCACACCGGGGACCGGCTCGCCGCCGGCGTTGAGCGCGTTGAGCGAGCTGGTGTACGCGGCCTTCTTGTTGCCCGAGCCGTCGAACAGCAGCGGGGTGCCCGAGGCGCGCCACGAGTCCGTGTCACGCACGCCCCACACGGTGATGCCCGTGCAGCGCGGGACCGAGAGGCAGGCCTGGTGGACGCCCTGGAACTGCTGCGCCTGGGAGCTGCCCGAGCCCTCGATGTCCAGCTCGGTGATCTGCACGTCCACGCCGAGCGCGGCGAAGTTCCGCAGCGTCACGTCGTAGTTCGACGGCACCGGGTTGCCCGAGTTGAAGTGCGCCTGGAAGCCGACGCAGTCGATCGGGACGCCGCGCGCCTTGAAGTCCTTGACCATGTTGTACACGCCCTGGGTCTTGGCGTGCGACCAGTTGTCCGTGTTGTAGTCGTTGTAGCAGAGCTTGGCGCCGGGGTCGGCGGCCCGGGCGGCGCGGAACGCGGCCTCGATCCAGTCGCCGCCCGTGCGCTGCAGGTTGGAGTCGCGGCGGCCGCCGGAGTTGCCGTCGGCGAACGCCTCGTTCACGACGTCCCAGCTGTGGATCTTGCCGCGGTAGTACGTGGCGACCTGGGTGACGTGGTCGAGCATCGCGGTGCGGAGGCTGGGGCCCTCCATGGGCTTCATCCACTCGGGCTGCTGGGAGTGCCACGCGAGGGCGTGCCCACGGACCTGCTTGCCGTTCTGGCGGGCCCAGTTGACGATGCGGTCGCCCGAGGACCAGTTGAACTGGCCGCGGTTGGGCTGCATCGCGTCCATCTTCATCTCGTTCTCGGCGGTGATCATGTTGAACTCGCGGTTCGCGATGTTCGTGTAGGTCCCGTCGTTCAGCCGGCTGGCCGCGATCGCGGTGCCGTAGTAGCGCCCCGTCTCGGCAGCGGCCGCCTGGAGCGTGCTGCCCGCTGCGGCGGCAGGCACGGCCAGGGCCACGGCCAGGGTGGCCACGGCGACGGCGCTGACGGCGCTGGCGCGTCCGCGTCCACGCCGGTGACGTGTGATCGTCATCGATCCCTCCTCAGGGTGGTCTGCCGGCGAGAAGCCGGCAGCACACCGTCCTTCAGGGGAGGTTTAACGTCAATACTTTCGGAGCCGCAGCAGAGAGTTTCGACGCGTCCTAATCGTTTCACCACTCGCGGAGGCGATCGCGTCATCCCCTGTGGGCGGTTACGTTGGGAAAGTGACGTGACCTGCGTCACGTGCGCAGCGATCATGACCAGGTGCAACGCGCGACGACGCGCCGAAATTATCGGCGTGGACGGGCGAGGACTCAGCGCCCGACGGGCGACAGGTCCAGCGGGCGGCCCGCCAGGTTCCGCGGCCGGGACGCGAGGGTCCGGGCGACCGAGCGCAGCACCGCGGCGGCGGGGGAGTCCGGGGCCGTCAGGACCACCGGGGCACCACCGTCGCCGGCCTCCCGCAGCGCGACGTCCAGCGGCACCTGGCCCAGCAGCGGCACGGCCGCCCCGGTCAGCCGCGTGAGGTTGTCCGCCACCCGCTGACCGCCGCCGGCGCCGAAGAGCTCCAACCGGCTGCCGTCGGGCTGCTCGAGCCAGGACATGTTCTCGACCACGCCCACCACGCGCTGGCGGGTCTGCACGGCCACGGCACCGGCGCGCTCCGCCACCTCCGCCGCGGCGACCTGCGGCGTCGTCACGACCACCAGCTCGGACCCCGGCAGCAGCTGCGCCACGGAGATCGCGATGTCGCCCGTCCCGGGGGGCAGGTCCAGCAGCAGCACGTCCAGGTCGCCCCAGAAGACGTCCGCGAGGAACTGCTGCAGCGCCCGGTGCAGCATCGGCCCGCGCCAGACCACCGGCTGCCCGGCCGGCACGAACATGCCGATCGACACGACCTTGACGTCGTGCGCCACCGGCGGCAGCAGCATGTCGTCGACCTTCGTCGGCGGGCGGTCCACGCCGAGCATGCGCGGGATGGAGAAGCCGTAGATGTCGGCGTCGACGACGCCCACCCGCAGCCCGTCGGCCGCCATGGCCACCGCCAGGTTGGCCGTGACCGACGACTTGCCGACGCCGCCCTTGCCCGAGGCGACCGCGATGACCTTGGTCAACGACCCGGGCTGGGCGAAGGGGATCTGCGGCTCGGCGTCCGTGCCGCGCAGCATCGTGCGCAGGGCGGCACGCTGCTCGGCGGACATCACGCCCAGGTCGACGCGCACGCCGACCACGCCGTCCAGGGGGGCCACCGCAGCCGTCACGTCGCGCGTGAGCGTCTCCTTCAGGGGGCACCCGGGCGTCGTCAGGTCCAGGCCGACGACGACGAACGCGCCACCGTCGCGCGGTTCGACGTCCACCGAGCGCACCATCCCGAGGTCCGTGATCGGACGACGGATCTCGGGGTCCTGCACGCCGGCCAGGGCCGTGCGGACGGCGTCGACGAGCGGGTCGGCGGGCGCGGGGGTCTCAAGAGGCGGCACCCCACCATCGTAGGTCGCCCCCGCGTCGGCCCCGCGGGCCCGACGGCCCGCGATCAGCGGTCGGTGGCGCCGCGTCGTGCCTCGCCGTGCCGGCGGTCCTGGTGGTCGTCCGCGGCCTGCTCCGTCTGCAGGTCCTCCAGCAGGCCGCGCAGCTCGGAGCGGACGAAGTCGCGGGTCGCGACCTCCGACAGCGCGATCCGCAGCGACGCCATCTCACGGGCCAGGAACTCGGTGTCCGCGAGGTTGCGCTCGGCCCGCTGCCGGTCCTGCTCCGCCGCGACCCGGTCCCGGTCCGCCTGGCGGTTCTGCGCGAGCAGGATCAGCGGGGCCGCGTACGACGCCTGCAGCGACAGCATGAGCGTGAGGGCGGTGAAGCCGTTCTCCGCCTGGTCGAACCGCAGGTGCTCCGGGCCCCACGAGTTCCACGCCAGCCACACCACGCAGAACGCCGTCAGGTACAGGATGAACCGCGGGGTGCCGAGGAACCGCGCGATGGACTCCGAGACGCGCCCCGAGGCGTCCGCCTCGACCTGCCACCGGGGCAGCAGGGAGCGGCCGCGCACCCGCGGCTGGTCGAGACGCTCAGCCACGTCCCACCCTCCCGCCCTCCCGCGTCACCGGGGTGGGTCGCGTGGGCGGCCCGACGTGCACGTCGTCGGTCTCGCGCCAGTCGTCGGGCAGCAGGTGGTCCAGCACGTCGTCGACGGACACCGCGCCCAGCAGCCGACGCTGCTCGTCGACCACCGGCAGCGCCAGCAGGTTGTAGGTCGCCAGCTGGCGCGTCACGGTGAGCAGCGGCGCGTCCACCGCCACCGGCTCCAGGTCGGTGTCCACGATCTGCCCGATCGCCTCGTGCGGCGGCTCGCGCAGCATCCGCTGCAGGTGCACGACGCCGATGTAGCGGCCGGTCGGCGTCTCCAGCGGCGGGCGGGCGACGAAGACGAGCGACGCGAGGGCGGGGTTGAGGTCCTGACGCCGTACGTGGGCCAGCGCCGCGGCGATCGACGTCTCCGGCCCCAGGATCACCGGCTCGGTGGTCATCAGACCGCCCGCGGTGTTGTCCTCGTACGCCAGCAGGCGGCGCACGTCGTTGGCCTCGGCCGGCTCCATGAGCGCCAGCAGCTCGGCCGCCTGCTCGTGGGGCAGCTCGCCCAGCAGGTCGGCGGCGTCGTCGGGCTGCATCGCCTCGAGCACGTCGGCCGCGCGGCCGCGGTCCAGCCCGCCCAGGATCGCCACCTGGTCGTCCTCGGGCAGCTCCTCGAGCACGTCCGCCAGGCGCTCGTCGTCCAGCGCCGAGGCGACCTCCAGCCGGCGCCGCACGCCCATGTCGTGCAGCACGTCCGCCAGGTCGGCCGGCTTGAGGTCCTCGTACTGCGCGAGCAGCAGCTGGGCGCCCTGCGCCTCCGACGGGCGGCCGAGGCCCACGACGTCCTCGACCGGCAGCAGCATCGTCTCGCCGCGTCGGCGCAGCAGGCCGCCGCGCTGGTCGGTGCGCCGCACGAAGACCTTGGTGACCCACCAGTCGCCGTTGCGCTGCAGCTCCATCGCCACGTCCTCGACGCGCGCCGTGCCCGAGCCGTCCGCGAGCTCGACCGTGCGGTCCAGCAGCTCACCGACCACCAGCGTCTCGGACACGCGCTGCTCGAAGCGGCGCATGTTGACCAGCCCGGTGGAGATCACCTGGCCGGCGTCGACCGCCGTCACGCGCGTCAGCGGCAGGAAGACCCGGCGCCGGCCGGGGACCTCGACCACCAGGCCCACCGCGCGGGGTGCGCCCGTGAGGCGCACGAGCACGACGACGTCGCGCACCCGGCCGACCTCGTCGCCGATCGGGTCGAAGACGGCGGTGCCGGCGAGGCGCGCGACGAACACCCGGGCGCCGACGCTGCTCACGCCGGTCAGCCTAGACGCCGACCCTCCGTCCGGCCCGCCGCCGACCCGGCGAGCCGGACGCTCCCTGGCGGTGCCCGGGCCGGTGGGGGAGGATCAGCACATGTCGTTCTCGCAGTCCGAGCGGATCCCCACGACGCCCACCCTGCCGACGGGCGAGACCGTCGCGACCTACGGCACGTACCTGCAGGCGCAGAAGGCGGTCGAGCTGCTCGCCGAGAAGCAGTTCCCGGTGCGGGCGGTGACGATCGTCGGGACCGACCTGCGCATGGTCGAGCGCGTCATCCGGCGGCTGTCGTACCCGAGCGCGGCGCTGGGCGGGTTCCTGTCCGGGGCGTGGTTCGGTCTGTTCGTGGGGCTGATCCTCACCCTGTTCTCGACGGGCGGCACCGGCGTCATGCTGCCCGCCGTGCTGTTCGGCGGCGCGTTCGGCCTGCTCTTCTCGGTCATCGGGTACTCGTTCACGCGCGGTCGGCGGGACTTCGCGTCCGCCAGCCAGATCGTCGCGACCTCGTACTCGGTGCTCTGCCAGGCCGAGCACGCCCACCGGGCGCGCGCCCTGCTCGCGGACACCGGCGGCGTGGTCTCGGGCTGGCCCGAGCCGGTGCGTCCGCCGTCGCCGCCCGTCGGGGCGCCGCCGTCCGACCCCCGCCCGGGGTACGGGCCGCCCGCGACCCCGCCGCCGCCGGCGCAGCCCCCCGCACCACCGACGCCCCCGAGCGCCTGAGCCCCGGCGGGCCGTCGAGGGCCGCGCCGGGACGTCGCGCCGGGACCCGGCGCCGCGGGGCTCAGCCCTCGCGCAGCGCGGCCATCCAGGCCTCGACGGCGTCGGGGTCCCGCGGCAGCGCGGCCGAGAGGTTCTCGTTGCCGTCGGCCGTGACCAGGACGTCGTCCTCGATGCGCACCCCGATGCCCCGGTACTCGGCCGGCACCAGCAGGTCGTCGGACTTGAAGTACAGACCCGGCTCGATCGTGAACACCATGCCGGGCTGCAGCACGCCGTCCAGGTAGAGCGCCGCGCGTGCCTGCGCGCAGTCGTGCACGTCCAGGCCCAGGTGGTGCGACGTGCCGTGGACCATCCAGCGGCGGTGGTGCTGGTTGTCGGGGTCGAGGGACTCCTCGGCGCTGACGGGCAGCAGCCCCCACTCCTCGAGCCGCGCGGCCAGCACGCGCATGGCGGCGTCGTGCACGTCGCGGAACCGTGCTCCCGGCACCGCGGCCTCGAACCCGGCGTCGGCGGCGTCGAGCACGGCCTGGTAGACGCGGCGCTGCACGTCGGTGAACGTGCCGTCCACGGGCAGCGTGCGGGTGACGTCCGCGGTGTAGAGCGAGTCGACCTCCACGCCGGCGTCGACGAGGACGAGCTCGCCCGGGCGTACCCGGCCGTCGTTGTCGGTCCAGTGCAGCGTCGTCGCGTGGTCGCCGGCGGCGGCGATGGTCGTGTAGCCGACGTCGTTGCCCTCCTCGCGGGCGTGCCCCAGGAACGTGCCCTCGATGACGCGCTCGCCGCGGCGGTGCGCGACGGCCCGCGGCAGCGCGCGCACGACCTTCTCGAAGCCCGCGACCGTCGCGTCGACCGCCAGTCGCATCTGCTCGACCTCGTACGCGTCCTTCAGGAGCCGCAGCTCCGAGAGCGCCTCCGCGAGCCGCGCGTCGGCCTCGCCCACGGCCTCGCCGCGGATCTGCGCGACGACCTCCTCGACCGCCTCGTCGGCCTCGGGCACCACCAGGACCTGCACCCCGCCTGCGCCCACGTCCTTGGCCAGCGCGTCGCGCAGGTCGTCGAGGTGGGCCGTCGCGATGCCGGTGGTCGTGGCGATCTCGTCGAGCGTGGGCCGTGCGCCCACCCAGAACTCGCCGTACCGGGCGTCGGAGAAGAACTCGGGGGTGTCGCGGCCGGCCAGCGGGTTCATGTGGAGCACGGCGCGGTGCGCGCTGCCGTCGTCGCCGGTGCCGTCCGGCACGGGGTGCAGCACCAGCACGGCGTCGGGCTCCTGCTCGGTGCCCAGCCCGGTGAGGTGGGCGAAGGCCGAGTGCGGGCGGAACCGGAAGTCGGTGTCGTTCGACCGCACCTCGAAGGACCCGGCCGGGACGACCAGCCGGACCCCGGGGAACTGCGCGGACAGCGCGCTGCGCCGGGCGGCGGTCATGTCGGCGACGGGCGCACGGGTGGCCGTCGACGCCGGTCGCTCGCCCCAGCCGGAGGTCACGAACTCGACGAAGCGGCGTGACTGCGGCCGGTGCGACCGGTTGGAGCCGCGCTCCTCGAGCGGCTGCTCCTCGGCGGCCGGCGTGAGCGTCTCGGACGTGAGGTTCTCGGGATGCTGGTCGGTGCACACCCTCCCAGTCTCGCACCGCCCACCGCCGGCGCGGGGTCCCGGGTGCGAGGGGCTAGCGTTGGGCCGGTGCGCATCGACCTCCACACGCACTCCCGGGCGTCGGACGGCACGCAGACCCCCGCGGAGCTCGTCACCGCCGCTCGGGACGTCGGCCTGGACGTCGTCGCGCTCACCGACCACGACACGACGGACGGCTGGGACGAGGCGGCGGCCGCCGCGCGGGACGTCGGTGTCGCGCTCGTGCGGGGCACCGAGGTGTCGGCCCGGTCCCGCGGCGTCAGCGTGCACCTGCTGTCCTACCTGCAGGACCCGGAGCATCCCGCGTTGGCCGACGAGCTCGCGCGTGCCCGCGACTCGCGGCTGCACCGCGCGCAGCGCATCGTGGAGCGACTGGCACGGGACGTCCCCCTCACCTGGCAGGACGTGCTGGACCAGGCGCGTGACGCCGTGGCCGTCGGCCGCCCGCACATCGCCGACGCCCTGGTCGCCCGGGGCGTCGTGCCCGACCGGGACGCCGCCTTCGCGCACCTGCTGGCGTCCGGCGGGCCCTACCACGTCGACCACTACGCACCCGAGGCCCCGGACGCGGTCGCGGCGATCCGTGCGTCGGGCGGCGTCCCCGTGTTCGCGCACCCGGCCGCCGACGCGCGCGGACGCATCGTGCCCGACCGCGTGTTCGACGAGCTCGCCGAGGCCGGCCTGGCGGGCGTCGAGGTCTTCCACCGCGACCACTCGCCGCCGCAGCGCGAGCGGCTGCTCGCGATCGCCGAGCGGCTCGGGCTGCTGGTCACGGGCTCGAGCGACTACCACGGCACGGGCAAGGTCAACCGGCTGGGAGAGAACCTCACCGAGCCGCAGGTGCTGGACGAGATCGTCCGGCAGGGGACGACGGAGGTGGTGACCGCGTGAGCGGCGTGCTCGACATCCAGCTGTTCACCTCGGTGTTCGTCACCCTGTTCGTCATCATGGACCCGCCCGGGACCGTGCCGATCTTCCTCGCGCTCACCGGGTCCATGACCCGTCAGCAGCGGACGCGGGCGGCGCGTCAGGCGATCCTCGTCGCGTTCGGGGTCATCGTCGGCTTCGCGCTGTTCGGCCAGTCGCTGCTCAACTACCTGCACGTGTCGGTCGAGGCGCTGCAGGGCGCCGGTGGTCTGCTGCTCCTGCTGGTCGCGATGGAGCTGCTGACCGGGAAGATGGACAGCAACGAGGGGTACGAGGGCACCCAGGGCAACGTCGCCCTGGTGCCGCTCGGCACGCCGCTGCTCGCCGGCCCGGGCGCGATCGTCGCGACCATGGTGTTCGTCCAGCAGTCGACGGAGCCCACCGACTGGGTCGCGCTGGCGCTGGGCGTGGTGCTCGTGCACCTGTGCCTGTGGCTGTCCATGCGGTTCGCCGGCGTGATCCACCGGGTCCTCAAGGACTCCGGGACGATGCTCGTCAGCCGGATCGCCGGTCTGCTGCTCGCCGCGATCGCGGTGCAGCTGCTGGCGGACGCCGTGCTGACGTTCGCGCGCCAGGTCTGACGCGTCAGGTCGGACGCGCCAGGTCGGACGCGCCAGGTCGGACGCGTCCCGTCCGACACGTCCGGTCCCTGTGCGTCGGGGCCTCCGACGCGTCCGGCCCCCTCACCGCAGGGTGAGGGGGCCGGACGGACGTGCAGGGGTCAGGCGTCGGTCGGGGCCGGCGAGCCGGCGTCCGTCGACGCACCGGCGGACCCGCCGCGCGAGCGACGGCGCCGGCGCCGGCGCGGTCCGCCGGACTCGCCGGCGTCCGGGCCGGTGGCACCGTCGGCTGCCGGGCGCGGTGCCGCGGCGTCGGCAGCGGGACGCTCGGCCGTCGGCTCGGAGGCACGCGCGTCCGCGGGTGCGCCCTCGGCGTCGCTGCGGCCGCGGCCGCCCCGACGGCGGCGGGAGCCGCCCTCGGTGTCACCCTCACGGGTGCGCTCCGCCGGGCGGGCCGCGCCGCGACCGCCGGCACGCTCACCGTCGCGCGCGCCGTCACGGCTGCCCTCGCGGCGGCCGGAGCGACCGTCCTCCGCACGCGCGGGCCGTGCACCGCCGCCCCGCTTGCCGGTCTCGCCGAGGTCCTCGAGCACCTCGGCGCCCAGGCCCGCGCGGGTCTGCTGCGACTTCGGCAGCCGGCCCGTGACGCCCTTCGGGATGTCGAGGTCCGTGTAGACGTGCTCCGACGACGAGTACGTCTCGACCGGGGCGGGGATACCGAGGCCCAGGGACTTGTCGATGAGGCCCCAGCGCGGCAGGTCGTCCCAGTCGACGAACGTCACGGCCGTGCCCTTGTTGCCCGCGCGGCCGGTGCGGCCGGTGCGGTGCAGGTACGTCTTCTCGTCCTCGGGGCACTGGTAGTTGATGACGTGCGTGACGTCCTCGACGTCGATGCCGCGCGCGGCGACGTCGGTCGCGACGAGCACGTCGACCTTGCCGTGGCGGAACGCGCGCAGCGCCTGCTCGCGGGCGCCCTGGCCGAGGTCGCCGTGCAGGGCTCCGGCCGCGAACCCGCGGTCGACGAGCTCGTCGGCGACCTTGGCCGCGGTGCGCTTGGTGCGCGCGAACACGATCGTCAGGCCGCGGCCGTTGGCCTGCAGGATCCGCGCGAGGAGCTCGACCTTGTCGAGCGCGTGCGCGCGGTACGCGACCTGCTTGATGTTCTTGACCGTCTGGCCCTCGTCGTCCGGCGCGGACGCGCGGATGTGCGTGGGCTGCGACATGTAGCGCCGCGCCATGGCGACGACGGCGCCCGGCATGGTCGCGGAGAACAGCATGGTGTGGCGGTTGGGCGGCGTGGCGGCGAGCAGCTTCTCGACGTCGGGCAGGAAGCCCAGGTCGAGCATCTCGTCGGCCTCGTCGAGCACGACCTCCGTCGCGTGCTTCAGCCGCAGGTGCCGCTGGTTCAGCAGGTCGATCATGCGGCCGGGCGTGCCGACGACGACGTCCGCGCCGCGCTGCAGGGCCTCGACCTGCGGCTCGTACGCGCGCCCGCCGTAGACCTGCACGATGCGGACCTTGCGGCCGGTGGACGCCATCGCGAGGTCGCCCGCGACCTGCACGGCGAGCTCACGGGTGGGCACGACGACGAGCGCCTGCGGCTCGCCCGGGGCGGGCAGCCGGTCGTAGCCGTCCTCACCGGGTGCGACCACGCGGTGCAGCAGCGGGACGCCGAAGCCGAGGGTCTTGCCGGTGCCGGTCTTGGCCTGGCCGATGATGTCGTGGCCTGCCAGGGCGACCGGCAGGGTCATGGCCTGGATGGGGAACGGCTGGGAGATGCCGGCCGCGGCGAGGGCCGCGACGATCTCGGGGCGCACGTCGAAGTCGGCGAACGAGGCGTCGACCGCCTGCACCGAGGCGGCGCGACGGGAGCCGGTCGGCGACTCGGTCGGCACGGCATCGGCCGCGGTGCGGACCTCGGTCACGGCGTCGGGGGTGGTGGGGGAGTCGACGGAGGCGTCGCTGCGCTGCTCCTGGTCGACGGTCTGGTCGGTGGTCACGGGCGGCTCTTCACTGCCAGGGTGGCGGCTCACGGTGCGGGCCGGGGGGCCGGCGGCGCGTCGCGCGCTCGTCCGCCCCGGGCGACAGCGGGCTGCGCCACGCGGGTTGGCCGGCAGCCGATCGTAGAAGTCGCCCCGCGCGGCGCACCCTGCCGGCACGTCCGCGGGCGGGAGAGCCCGGCGGGCAGGCGGGCCGGTGCGCGTCGTGCGGGGAGGGTCGCGGCGCGGGCCGGACCGGGAAACCGAGACGAACGGGCAACCGATGTACGGGGTTGTACACAGTCAGTCTATCGGACGTCCGTCCCGGTGCCCCGGCTGCTGCCCCGACCGGCGCGTCCGGCGGCGTTACGATCGCGGCATGACGACCAGCGCCGGCAACGCCCGTGCCCTCACCCCAGGCCAGGCGGGCGCCGACGACCGGTCCGCCAACCGCGCCGGGAAGGACGCCGCGGCCGCGCGCACCGCGGACGCCGCCGACGCCGTCGAGGTCCTGGGCCTCGTCGCGAGCGTCGAGCACCAGGCGTTCGAGCGGCTCGCCGACGACGCCCGGCAGGCGCCGGGGCCCGAGCAGGCCCTGGCCTTCTCCCGGCAGGCCGCCCGGTGCGTCGAGCGGCGGGACCGTGTCCTGGCGCGGATCGACGAGCTCGGCGGCGACGCGCCGGCGGCGTTCGGGCGGTTCGACGGGATGCTCGACGACTTCGACGCCCGCACTCCGGCGAGCACGTGGGCCGAGCGGCTGCTCAAGACGTACGTCGGGTACGGCGTCGCGGACGACTTCTGCCGGCTCGTGGCCCGCGGTCTGGACCCCGACTCGGCGCGGCTGGTGGCCGAGGTGCTCGACGACGCGGCGCGCACCGAGCTGGCCGTGCGCGAGCTGGACGAGGTCTGTGCGGACGACGCCGTCCTGTCCTCGCGGCTGGCGCTGTGGGGCCGCCGCCTCGTCGGCGAGGCGCTCGGCGTGGTCCAGCGGCTGGCGCAGCGGCCCGAGGTCGCGCGGGCCCTCGACCGTGCGGGTGCGGGTGCTGGTGCTGGTGCGGGAGCCGGGTCGCAGGAGCGGGCGCAGATCCCGGCCCTCGTGCTCAACGAGCTGACGGCCGAGCACACGCGCCGGATGTCGCGGCTGCACCTGACCGCCTGATCCGCCGCCGCGCGGCGGGTGCGGGGTCCGGACGCACCCGGCACCCGGCCGCAGCCGGGCGCCGGGTGGACGGCTCAGATCGTGCCGAAGCCCACGCGGCCCTTGGCCTCCGCACCGATCTCGACGAAGCCGAGGACGGCGGTGGGCACGATGACGCGACGTCCGCGGACGTCCGTCAGCTCGAGCGTCGCCGCCGTGCCGTCGAGCGCGGCCCGGACGGCCGCGGCGATCTCGTCCGCCGTCTGGTCGGACTCGAGCGTCAGCTCGCGCGACAGGTGCTGCACGCCGATCGTGATCTCCACGGGCACTCCTCATCGGACGGGTCCCGGCGTCGCCGGGCGGTCGTCACGATCCTAGGCGTCCTCGTACGGGTAGTCGGGACGGACGAGACCGGCCAGTCCTCGCCACTGCAGGTCCGACACCAGGTCGACGACCCGCTGCGCGCTGCCACCGTCGCCGTGGCGCAGCCAGTAGGTGGCCGCGCCCTGCGCGGTGGCGACCAGTGCCGCGGCGAGCACGTCGGCGTCGGCGCGGTCGCGTCCGGTCACGGCCGCCAGCACGTCCGCGATGCGCCGGGTCGCCTCGGCCGACGCGTGCTCCACCCGGCCGCGCACCTGCGAGTCGTGCGTGACGTCGGACTCGAACAGGAGCGTGGAGGACTCGCCGGCGACCTGGACGAACTCGACGTACGCCGCGACCACGGCGGCCACGACCGCACGCCCCTCCCCGCGCCCCACGGGGCCCGCCTCGATCGGCGCGACGGCCTGCTCCACGGCCGCGAGCAGTGCCGTGCCCTGCTCGTCCACGACGGCGAGGTAGAGGTCCAGCTTGGACGGGAAGTGCCGGTACAGGACCGGCTTGCTGACCTCCGCACGGTCGGCGATGTCGTCCATCGAGACGTGGTGGAACCCCTCCGTGGCGAACAGGTCGAGCGCGATCGCGAGGAGCTGGGACCGGCGCTCGGCGCGCGCCATCCGCGGTCCGCGTGCACGCGGACCGGCTGAGTCCTGGGCGCTGGTCATCAGGCGATCGTAGCGACGGCGTGTTGCGGGCAGGCGTCACGGCCCGGACCCCGGGAGCGGGCGTCCCGCCGGCGGCGTGCCCGGTCCCGGCTGTCGGTGCGGCGTGGTGTGATCGGGCCCGTGACGACGGCACCCACCACCCGGCTCGTGGCCGCACCCCTGGTCCGGCACGCCGCGCTGGGTGCCGGTGCGCGACCCGTGCTGGACGACCGTCAGCGCGAGGTGGTGGAGCGGGTGGCCGCGGGCGCCGACCGCGTGCTGCTGGTGACGGGTGCGCCGGGGACGGGCCGCACGACGCTCGCGCTGGAGGCGGCCGCCGCTGCCGTGGACGCGGGCACGGCACCGGACGACGTCCTGGTGCTGGCCGCGAGCCGCCGTGCTGCGGGCGACCTGCGCGACCGGCTCGCGGTGCGGCTGGGACGCACCGCCGGGCGGCCGCTGGTGCAGACGCCCGCCGCCGTCGCCTTCGCCGTGCTGCGGGCACGCGCGGGCGCCCTGGGTGAGCCTGCGCCGGTGCTGGTCTCGGGCCCGGAGCAGGACGTCGCGCTCGCCGAGCTGCTCGCGGGCCACGCGTCGGGGGAGGTGCCCGGGCCCGTGTGGCCGCCGGGCGTGCCGGAGGCGGCGCTGGGCACCCGTGCCTTCCGTGACGAGCTGCGGGACCTGCTCATGCGTGCGGCCGAGCGCGGGCTGGCACCGGGTGACCTGGCCGCGCTCGGGCGGCGCGAGGACCGCCCGGCGTGGGTGGCCGCCGCCCGGGTGTACGAGGAGTACCTCGACGTGATGGCGCTCGCCACGTCGACGCCGGACGCCGGGGAGCGCCTGGACCCGGCCGTCGTCGTCGACGCGGCGGTGGCGGCCCTGCGGCGCTGGGACGACGACGTGCCCGGGGTCCCGTGCCCGCGGCGCAGCCTGGTCGTGGTGGACGACCACCAGGAGAGCACGGCCGCGACCGCGCGGCTCCTGCGCGCGTTCGCCGACGGCGGCGCCCGTCTGCTGCTGCTGGGCGACCCGGACGTCGCGGTGCAGACCTTCCGCGGGGCGCAGCCCGCGCTCGTCGCCCGGGCCGCCGCGGCCGGGGCCGGTGAGCTCGCGGCGGAGCACGTCGTGCTGCGGACGGTCTGGCGCCAGACCGCCCCCCTGCGCGAGGTCACCGAGCGGATCACGCAGCGGGTCGCGGCGTCCGGCACCGTCGCCCACCGCCGGGCCGACGTGCCCGCCGACCGGGCCGCCGGACCGGAGCCGCGCGTCGCCGTGCTGCCCAGCGCGGCGCAGGAGGCCGCGTGGGTGGCGCACCGGCTGCGGCGCGCGCACCTGCAGGACGGCATCCCCTGGGACGGCATGGCGGTGCTGGCGCGGGCCGGCAGTCGCGTCACGGCGGTCCGGCGCGCGCTGGCCCAGGCGGGCGTACCGGTCCGGGTGGTGGGCAGCGACGTGCCGCTGCGTGACGAGCCGGCGGTGCGCCCGTTGCTCGACGCGGTGCGGGTCGCGCTGCGGCCGGAGGACCTCGACGCGGAGACGGCCGCCCGGCTGGCGTGCTCACCGCTGGGTGGGCTCGACGCCGTCGGGCTGCGCCGTGTGCGTCGCGCGCTGCGCGCGGAGGAGCTGGCGGGCGGCGGCGGCCGGTCGAGCGACCTGCTGCTCGTGGAGGCGCTGGCCGCGCCGGACCGGGCCGCGACCCTGGAGCCGCACGTCGGGCGTCCGGTGCAGCGTCTGGCCGCGGTGCTGCAGGCGGGCCGGGACGCGGCCGCGCAGCCCGGGGCGGACGTCCAGGCCGTCCTGTGGGCGGTGTGGGACCGGGCCGGGCTGGCCGACCCCTGGCGGCGTGCCGCGCTCGCGGGCGGGTCCGGCGGGGAGCGGGCGGACCGTGACCTCGACGCCGTCCTGGCGCTGTTCCGGGCGGCCGAGACGTTCGTCGAGCGCATGCCGCAGGCGACGCCGCTCGCGTTCGTCGACTGGGTGCTGGCGCAGGACCTGCCCGCGGACTCCCTGGCACCGGCGTCGCGCGCGGCCGGGGTCAGCGTGCTGACGCCGGCCGGTGCGGCGGGCGGGTCGTGGGAGGTCGTCGCGGTGGTGGGCGTGCAGGAGGGCGTCTGGCCCGACCTGCGGCTGCGCGACTCCATGCTGGGGGCGCAGGCGCTGGTCGACCTGCTGGACGGACGGCAGGCGGGCGGCGCCGCGGGGCAGGAGGCGGCGCGCGAGGCGCGGGCCGCCGTCCTGGCGGACGAGCTGCGCGCGTTCGCGCTCGCCTGCTCGCGCGCCCGCACCCACCTGCTGGTCACCGCCGTCGACGACCAGGACGCGACACCGTCGCCGTTCGTCGACCTGGTGCAGCCCGGGTCCGACGACGACGGCCCCGACCCGCGGCGCACCAGCGCGCCCGCGCCGCTCGACCTGCGCGGGCTGGTCGCGCGCCTGCGGGCGACCCTGGAGCGCACGGCCGCCGCCGGGCGTCCCGACCCGGACGCCGCCCGGACGCTGGCCCGCCTGGCGGCGCACGGCGTGCCCGGGGCGGACCCCGCGACGTGGTTCGGGCTGGCGGAGCCCTCCAGCGACGCGCCGCTGTGGCCGGCCGACGTCAAGGTCCCCGTCTCGCCGTCGCGCCTCGAGACGGCCCAGCGCTGCGCGCTGCGGTGGGCGCTGGAGACGGCCGGGGGCACCCCGGCGTCGTCCGCCCAGCAGTCGCTCGGCACGCTCGTGCACGCGATCGCCCAGGAGCACCCGACGGCCGACCTGCCGACGCTGCGCGCGGAGCTGGACCGGCGGTGGGACGAGCTGGGCCTCGGCGAGGGCTGGCCGGCGGTGGCCGCCCGGCGCCGGGCCGACGCGATGCTGGTGCGGCTCGCCGCGTACCTGCGGGACGCCGGCGAGCCCCTGCTGGTCGAGGCGCCGTTCTCGCTCGAGACCGACCGCGCCGTGGTGCGCGGGTCGGTGGACCGCGTGGAGCGTGCCGTGACCCGGGGGGACGAGGCGGGCGCCGTCGTCGAGGTCGTCGACCTCAAGACCGGGTCGCGCGTCCCGACGCTCGCCCAGGCGGCGGAGCACGCGCAGCTCGGCGCGTACCAGCTCGCCGTGGACGAGGGGGCGGTGCCCGGGCTCGAGCCGGGCACCCGCAGCGTCGGGGCCCGGCTCGTGCACCTCGCGCAGGGCTCGGGCGCACCGACGCAGCGCCGGCAGGAGGGCCTGGGCGCACCGGACGACGGACCCGTCTGGGCCCGCGAGCTCGTCGACGAGGTCGCCGGGCGGATGGCTGCCTCGAGCTTCGAGGCCCGGGCCAACGAGCTGTGCGACCGCTGCCCGGTGCGACGTTCGTGCCCGCTGCGCGGCGAGGGCGGGCAGGTGGTGGCATGAGCACCGACGTCGCGCCGGCGGCGACGCGCCTGTCCGCGCTGCAGATCGCCCGGCTCGTGGGGCAGCATCCCCCCACCGAGGAGCAGCGGGCCGTCATCGAGGCGCCGCTGCTCCCGTCGCTCGTCGTCGCGGGTGCCGGGTCCGGCAAGACCGAGACGATGGCGGCGCGCGTCGTGTGGCTGGTCGCCAACGGGCTCGTGGCACCCGAGCAGGTGCTGGGACTGACCTTCACGCGCAAGGCGGCCGGCGAGCTGTCGGAGCGGGTGCGGCGGCGGCTCCGCGCCCTGGCCCGGTCGGCGGCGGCCGAGGGCGTCGAGCTGCCGACGGGCGTCGGCGTCGTCGACGAGCTCGCCCGGCCCCATGTCTCGACGTACCACGCGTACGCGGCCTCGCTCGTCTCGGACCACGCGCTGCGCCTGGGCGTGGAGCCCGGGGCGCGGCTGCTGGGCGAGGCCGCGCAGTGGCAGCTCGCCTCGCAGGTGGTCGAGTCGTGGGCGGGCGACCTGGAGACGTCGGCGGCCACGTCGACGGTCGTCGAGGCGGTCCTGTCCCTGTCGGGGGCGCTCGACGAGCACCTGCTGGACCCCGCCGGTGCGCGGCAGGGGATCGAGGCGATCATCGCGGACCTGCAGGCCACCCCGGCCGGCACACCGCCGCGCGCACCGTACGCCCGGGTCCGTGACCTCGTGGCGTCCCTGGGCGAACGGGCCCGGGTCCTCGACCTGGTGGCCGACTACCGCGCCCGCAAGCGGGCCGCCGACAGCCTCGACTTCGGTGACCAGGTGGCGCTGGCCGCCCGGATCGCGCGCGACGTGCCGGAGGTCGGGGCGGGCGAGCGCGACCGGTTCCGTGTCGTGCTGCTCGACGAGTACCAGGACACGTCGTACGCGCAGCTCGTGCTGCTGCAGGCGCTGTTCTCCGGCGGTCACCCGGTCACGGCCGTCGGGGACCCGCACCAGTCCATCTACGGCTGGCGCGGTGCCAGCCCCGGCGGCCTGGCGCGGTTCCCCGCGGCGTTCCCGGTGGTGGTCACGGCGCCGGACGGCACGCAGGCCCGACGCCCCGCGGACGTGGCGCAGCTGTCCACGTCGTGGCGCAACGACGTCGCCGTGCTCGACGCCGCCAACCACGTCGCCGCGCCGCTGCGCACCGGCGCGGCCCGCGTCGAGGTGCCGCGGCTCGCCCCGCGGCCGGGTGCCGGGCAGGGGACCGTGCAGGCGGTCGTCGCGAGCACGGTCGAGGACGAGGCCGAGGCCGTCGCCGCCTGGGTGGGCCGGCGGTGGCGCCCGGGGCACGCGCCGGGCGGCCGGCGGACCGCTGCGGTGCTGTGCCGCAAGCGCTCGCAGTTCGAGCCCGTGCGGCGCGCCCTGCGGGCCGCCGGGCTGCCGGTCGAGGTCGTCGGGCTGGGTGGGCTGCTGGCGACCCCCGAGGTCGTCGACCTGGTCGCGGTGCTGCAGGCGGCGCACGACCCGACGCGGGGCGATGCGGTCGTGCGCCTGCTCACCGGTGCCCGCACCCGGCTCGGCGCCGCGGACCTGCACGCCCTGGGGGACTGGGCGCGGCAGGGGGCCCGGCCGGCCGGTGCGCGGGTGGCCGGGGTGCAGGCCGACGTCGTCGACGAGCGCAGCCTCGTCGACGCGGTGGACGACCCGCCCCCGCCCGGCTGGCGCAGCCCCGCGGGCCGCGAGCTCAGCGCGGCGGGGCGCCACCGGCTCGCCGAGCTCGCCGGGGTGCTGCGCGCCGTCCGCGCGCAGCAGGGGCTCTCGCTGCCCGAGCTGGTGGGGGAGGCCGAGCGGCTGTTCGGCCTGGACATCGAGGTCCAGGCGCGTGCCGACGTCACGCCGGGCCGGGCGCGCGCCCACCTGGACGCGTTCGCGGACGTGGCCGCGGAGTTCGCCCGCGGCGCGGACCGCCCCACCCTGGGGGCGTTCCTGGCGTGGCTCGAGGCGGCGGACGCCCGCGAGGACGGCCTCGAGCTGCCCGTCACCGAGCCGGATCCCGACGCGGTGCAGGTGATGACGGTGCACGCGGCGAAGGGCCTGGAGTGGGACGCCGTGGCCGTCGCGGGCATGGTCGACGGTGGGCTGCCCGCCACCGCGATGCTCGGCAAGGACGGGCCCAAGGACTCCGCGTGGCTGACGGGCCTGGGGGTGCTCCCGTACCCGCTGCGGGGCGACGCCGACGAGCTGCCGCTCCTGGCGTGCGCGGGAGCGGAGTCACCCAAGGAGCTCGCCGACCGCGTCGAGCAGCTGCGGCTGGACGCCGGCGACCACCAGGTCGCCGAGGAGCGCCGGCTCGCGTACGTCGCGGTCACCCGGGCCCGCGAGGACCTGCTGCTCTCCGCGGCGTACTGGGGGGACCCGAAGGCGGCCCGACGGCTGTCGCCGTTCCTCACCGACCTGGTCGACGCGGGCCTCGTGGACGTCGTCGCCCGCGCCGACGAGCCCGAGCCGGGTGCCGCGAACCCGCGGGCGGCGCTGACGCCGGCAGCCACCTGGCCCGCCGACCCGTTCGCCGTGGACGGCGCCGCGCCCCGGCGTGACGCGGTGAGCGCGGCAGCCGACGCGGTCCGCGCCGCGCTCGCGGCGGTGCCGGCACCAGACGTGGGCGACGTGCCCGCACCGCGCACGCCGGACCGCGGCCTCCCCGAGGGCGGCACGAACGAGCGTGCCGACGCCGCCGACGTGGCCGACGCCGCCGGGGTCGGCCGCGAGGACGCCGGTGCCGAGGACTGGGACGCGCTCGCGGACCGGCTGCTCGCGGAGCAGGCGGCCCGCCGCCGCGGGGACGCCCGCGTCGCGCTGCCGGCCCACCTGTCCGCCTCGTCGCTCGTGCGGCTCGATGCGCAGCCGGAGCAGTTCGCGCTGGGGCTGCGGCGTCCGGTGCCGCGCGAGCCGTCGCCGCAGGCCCGCCGCGGCACCGCGTTCCACGCCTGGGTCGAGTCCTGGTACGGCAGGGCCACGCTCGTCGACGTCGACGACCTGCCGGGCGCCGACGACGACGTCCTGCCGGGCGACCCCGACCAGGCCGAGCTGCGCGCCGCCTTCCTGCGCACACCGTGGGCGCACCGCTCCCCGCTGGCGGTCGAGGTCGACGTGGAGACCACCGTCGGCGGCTACGTGCTGCGCTCGCGCATCGACGCGGTCTTCGCCGACCCCGACCGCCCGGACGTCCCGGGCGCCGTGGTCGTCGTCGACTGGAAGACCGGCGCACCCCCGCGCGACACGGCGGCGCGCGCGTCCCGCGACCTGCAGCTCGCCGTCTACCGGATCGCGTGGGCCCGGCTCACCGGGACCGACCCCGAGCTGGTGCGGGCGGCCTTCTGCTACGTCGGCGCCGGGGTCACCGTGGTCCCGGACGCGCTGCCCGGCCCCGAGGACGTCGCGCGGCTGCTCGCCGCGGCGGCACCGGACGGTCCCGCCGCGGCGGGCGGCTCCCGTGCGGCGGTGCGCGACGGGTCGGGCACCGGTGCACGCCGCGGTCCGCGGCCCTGACCGTGTCGCCGGAGCCGCAGGCTCAGTACGCCCCGGCGGCCTCGTCGACGCGGGTGTGCTCCTCGAGGTCGTGCAGCATCTGCACCGCGTCGTCGACGACGTCCTGGCGCTGCGTGCGCACGCCGTGGAGCAGCCACCGGGCCAGCGCCAGCTCGCCGGCGAGCAGCGCGCGGTCGGCCAGGTGCGGGTCCGTCAGCTCGGTCCGGCGCAGCAGGTAGGCCTCGAGGATCGCGTCGACCGCGTCCTGCGGTGCGGCGACGAGCAACCAGGACAGGTCGTCGGCCGGGTCCGCGACCATCGTGGAGCCCCAGTCGAGCACACCGGCGACCGCGCCGTCGGCGACCAGGACGTGGGTGCTCGACAGGTCGCCGTGCACCACCGTCGGGCGGAACCGCCACATGGCGACGTCCTCGAGCATCTCCTCCCAGCGGCGCAGCAGCACCGGCGGGACGAGCCCCGTGCGGGCCGCCTCGTCCACCTCGGCCTGGCGCCGCTCGCGGTACCCGGCGGCGTCGTACACGGGCAGGCCCGCGTTCTCGACCACGGACGTCGGCAGCTCGTGCACCGCGGCGACCGCCCGTCCCACGGCGGCGGCCAGGCCGGGTCCGGGGCGCAGCCGCTCGAGCTCCAGCGGACGGCCCGGCACCTCCCGGTGGACGCTGGCGCGGCCGCCCTCGGGCAGGTGCGCGAACCCCGCGGGCCGCGGCACCGCGAAGGGCAGACGACCGTCGTCGGTGTAGGGGCCGAGCGCCTCGAGCAGGGCGACCTCGGCCTCGAGCGCGGCACCGGCAGCGGGGTGCTGCGGGGCGCGCACGACCCAGCGCTGCCGCACCGAGTCCACGACCACGGCGACGTCGAAGTCCGAGCCCGGGTGCAGGGGACGCCGCACGTCGTAGGCGTCCAGACCGGGGACGGCGACGGTCGCGAGTGCGGCGAGTGCGAGCGGCGAACGGGTCACGTCCGCAAGCGTAGGACGCCGCGTGCCCACTGCCGCCCGTCCCGCACGGCGTGTTGGCGCCCGGTTCGTCCTGGCCCGTCCCCGTGCGCCCCTGCGTCGCCGCCGCCGTGCCGCGGCCGTCCTCGGGCGCGGACGGCCCCCCGGTCGGACGACGGGACCGCGGCGATCCGGCTCGGCCGGTTAGCGTGGCGGGGTGACCCCTGACGTCCTCGCCGACCTCCCGCTCGCCCGGGCCTCCGTGGACCGCGCCGCCCTGCTGCGCGACCAGCCGGACGTGCTGCCCGCCGCGCTCGCGGACCCGCGCACGCGGGTGCTGGCCGTGCGCGACGGCGGGTTGCTGCTGACGGGCGCGGCCGCCGTGCGCTGGCTCACGCCCGGGGACGCCGCCCGGCTGT
>Ga0233375_1000199_pt1 | contig 34711 bp, 29 predicted proteins | sample ElkDunMinimDraft_10_FD_191539 | JGI IMG/M metagenome (GOLD analysis project Ga0233375, IMG submission 191539) | Fecal eukaryotic communites from dung pellets of Tule Elk in California, USA - Elk Dung E16 | ecosystem: Host-associated > Mammals > Digestive system > Large intestine > Fecal | place...
GATGTCGTAATACAGGGCGTTGGCGGTGAAGTCGCGGCGGACCGCGTCGTCCTCGATGGTGCCGTACACGTTGTCGCGCAGCAGCCGGCCGTCGTCGTGGACCTGGCGGTCGCCGCTGCCGTCGTCGACATTGGCGCGGAAGGTGGCCACCTCGATGATCTCGCGCCCGAAGACCACGTGGGCGAGCCGGAAGCGCCGGCCGATCAGCCGGCAGTTGCGGAACAGCTGCTTGACCTCGTCCGGGGTGGCGTCGGTGGCGACGTCGTAGTCCTTGGGCTCGAGCCCGGCCAGGAGGTCGCGCACGGCGCCGCCGACCAGGCAGGCCCGGTGTCCGGCTTCATGGAGGCGGTACAGCACGCGCAGGGCGTTGGGGCTGATCGCACGTCGCGAAATGGGATGCTGGTCGCGCGGGATGATCCGCAGCACAGGGTTCACTTGATTGTTCGTCGGCATCGGGCCAGGTGGTTCCGCAAGATCGGGCCGACATGGTGTTGTTCGGCAACCGCTGATCGCTGCTATACTAGCAAGCTGCACCGGTCCTCTGGTCTTTTCGACAGGGTCCGGCGCAGCCGGAACGTCCCTCCGGCGCTGCCTGTGCAGCACCTGCTCCCTTCGTCTAGAGGCCTAGGACGTGGCCCTCTCAAGGCTAAAACACGGGTTCGAATCCCGTAGGGAGCGCCATACACCCGGAAGGCCCGCGAAAGCGGGCCTTTCTTTTTGCCCTGATCCCGCGAAAGCGGGCCGCCCTGACCGGTCGCGCAGGCGGGCCTTGCGTTCGTCGGACCGCGAGCGGCTTCGTCCGGAACCGCCTTCCCGCCCCACCCTTCGCGACCAGGGCACGCGCGATCGCGCCGGTGGCACGCAGGCCGGCCTGCCCGATCGCGACCGGGCAGCAGGACTTCTTCTACCGAAGCCGAGCACGGCCGGCCCTCACGCCGGTTGGCGCGCGAACCACATCGCGGCCCGCAGCACGCCGCGAAACAGCCATCCATGGCGGAATGCGATCCCGCGGCGCCGTCGCCGCGCTTTGCCCGCCGTCGCGCCTGCGGGGTCCTGAACGTCCCTCCCCGCAGCCGCGCGGGTTTTGCCAGAATGCCCGCGGCGGCACCGGCCGCGGCAAGGAGCGTCCATGGAAGCGCAGACGATCTACTACATCCTGGCCCTGCTGCTGGTGCTGGTGGGCCTGGCGGGCATCGTCCTGCCGGCGCTGCCCGGCCTGCCGCTGATGTTCGCCGGCATGCTGCTGGCCGCCTGGGCGGGCGGGTTCCAGCACATCGGCGGCTGGACCCTGGCGGCCCTTGCGATCCTGACCCTGGTGTCAGTCGGCGTCGACCTGCTCGCTTCGGCGGCGGGCGCCAGGCGGGTGGGCGCCAGTCGCCTGGCCGTGGTCGGCGCACTGGTCGGCACGGTGGTGGGCCTGTTCTTCGGCCTGGCCGGCGTGTTCGCCGGCCCGTTCGTCGGCGCGGTGGTGGGCGAACTGATCGCGCGCCGTGGCCTCAGTGGACGCGACCTCGGCCACGCGACCACGGTGGGCATCGGCACCTGGTTCGGGCTGTTCATCGGCATGGTGCTCAAGCTCACCCTGGCCTTCGCGATGATCGGCATCTTCGCGCTGGCCTGGTGGACCGGTTGACGCGGCCTTCCGCCTGCGTGGCTAGACTGCCGCTTTCTCAGCGACCCCGCCGCATGCCCCAGCCCCCGCCGCGCCCAGCGCGCCCGCTCCGGTTCCTGCTCTGCCTGCTGCTCGCCCTGCTGCCCGCCATCGGCCTGGCCGCGCCCCCGACAGGAACCGGGGGACCGGCGAACGGGGCCGACCACGACGCCGCCGCCGACGCACCCACCGCCGACGCGCCAATCCTCCCGCCGCTGGAAACCGACCTGCGCGGGCGCTTCGACCTCACCCTGGACAAGCTCTCGCTCGACTTGGCTTCGTTCCTGGCCTGGCTGCCGCTGCTGGTCGTGGCGCTGCTGATCATCCTGTTCTCGGCCTGGCTGGGCGGCTTCGTCGCGCGCCGCCTGCACCTGCTGCGGCTGCGCACCGGCAACCCCTATATGAACGGGCTGGTCGGCAACATCGTGCGCGCGGTGATCATGCTGTTCGGGGTGGTGGTCGCGCTCAACCTGCTCAACGCCACCGCCCTGGTCACCGCCGTGCTCGGCTCGGCCGGCGTCGTCGGCCTCGTCCTGGGCTTCGCGTTCAAGGACATCGCCGAGAACTATGTCGCCGGCATCCTGCTGAGCCTGCGCCAGCCCTTTTCCCCCGGCGACCACGTGGTGATCGACGGCAACGAGGGCAAGGTGGTGGCGCTGCATTCGCGCAGCACCATCCTGATGACGCTGGACGGCAACGAGCTGCGCCTGCCCAACGCCATGGTCTTCAAGGCCATCGTGCTGAACTACTCGCGCAACCCCAACCGGCGCTTCGACTTCTCCATCCCCATCGACGCCGCGCAGTCCATCACCCGGGCGCAGACCCTGGCGCTGGATGAGATCTGCGGGATCGAGGGGCTGCTGCGCGATCCCGGCCCGTCCTGGACGGTGCAGGAGTACGGCACCAACGGCATCGTGCTGCGCTTCTTCGGCTGGGTGGACCAGCGCAACAGCGACCTGGGCAAGGTCCGCACCGAGGCGATCCGCAGGGTCAAGGGCGCGTTCGCGCGGGCCGGCATCGAGGCGCCGCGCTCGACCCACCACATCCTGACCAGCCGGCGCGCCGACCCGCCGCCACCGCCCGGCACCGAGCCGCCACAGACCGGCACCGATACCTCGGTCAATCGCGACATCGACCGCCAGCTGGCGCTTGCGCAGGAAGCCGCGGCCGCCGACACCAACCTGCTCGAACCCGCGACCGACACGCCATGACCGCATCCACTAGTAGACTCGCCGCCCTCGCCACGCTCGCCGCCGCGAGCGCGCCCTGCTTCGCGCAGGCGCCCAGCTCGTTGGAAGCCTGCGCGGCGATGGAGGTGGATGCGGCGCGCCTGGCCTGCTACGACGCCCTGGCCCGCCCCGCCCCCGCCGATACGCGCCAGGCCGACCGCGAGGCCGAGCTGGCGCGCGAGGTGCGCAAGACCGAACCGACCGCCGCGGCCGCGCTCGACGAGCACGACCTGTTCCGGCACGAAACCCCGATCGACGAGGCGATCGCCAACGCCGGGCGCGGGTCGCTGCTCGACAGTCGCTGGGAACTGGCCAAGGACTCCAAGCTCGGCCTGTTCAACTTCCGCGTCTACAAGCCGGTCTACCTGCTGCCGGTGTTCTGGACCTCGAGCGTCAACGATTTCCCCTCCTCGCCCAATCCGCGCAACACGGTCACGACCTCGCTGGACCTGGACGCGGTCGAGGCGAAGTTCCAGCTCAGCTTCAAGACCAAGGCGGTGGAGAACCTGTTCGGCGACAACGGCGACATCTGGATGGGTTACACCCAGAACTCGCGCTGGCAGGTCTACAACGCCGAGGAGTCGCGCCCGTTCCGCGAGACCGACTACGAGCCCGAAGTGCTGCTCGTGTTCCGCAACGGCTACAGCATCGGCGGCTGGAACGGGCGCATGGCCGCGGTCGGCATCAACCACCAGTCCAACGGCCGCGACGACCCGCTCTCGCGCAGCTGGAACCGCGTCATGTTCAACATCGGCCTGGACCGCGAGAACTGGGCGCTGATGCTGCGGCCGTGGATCCGGATCAGCGACGGCGACGACGACGACAACCCCGGCATCGAGGATTACATCGGCCGTGGCGACGTCACCCTGACCCACCTGCGCGGCCGCAACGAGTTCTCGCTGATGGCCCGCCATTCGCTGCGCAGCGGCGACCGCTCGCACGGCGCGCTGCAGTTCGACTGGGGCTTCCCCCTGCACCGCTCGCTGCCCATGCGCGGCCACCTGCAGGTCTTCCACGGCTATGGCGAGAGCCTGATCGACTACAACCACCGGGCGACCTACGTGGGCCTGGGTATCTCGCTCCAGGAATGGTTCGCCCCGCGCGGCGAATGACGCCCCCGCCCGAAGCCTGCCGTCCCCGCCCCGATGGCGGTGGACCATCCACCCTGTGCGCGGCGCGCGCGTACCGCCGCGCGCGGACATTCTTCCTGCACGGAGCCACTGCATGAGCTGGACCATCGTGTTCGCGATCCTGGCGACGCTCGTCGCCGCCGTGGTGGCGATGAACTTCGCCACCCCGGAGAAGAAGCTCGAGCGCAAGGTCTCCCACCGCCACTGCGTGGCAGATGCCCAGTTCCGGCGCGAGATGTCGGTGCTGCTGGGGCCGGCGATCCTGGGCGGCAACCGGGTGGAGCCCTTCCACAACGGCGACCGCATCTTCCCGGCCATGCTCGAGGCGATCCGCGCGGCGCGCAGCAACATCACCATGGAGACCTACATCTACTGGTCCGACGAGATCGGCCGCACCTTCGCCGAGGCGCTGTCCGAGCGCGCGCGTGCGGGGGTGCGCGTGCACCTGGTGGTGGACTGGGCGGGCAGCCTGAAGATGGACGATGAGCTGCTCGGGATGATGCAGGACAACGGCGTGCGGCTGGAGCGTTACCGTCCGCTGCGCTGGTACAACCTGGGCCGGATGAACAACCGCACCCATCGCAAGCTGCTGATCGTGGACGGCCGGCTGGGCTTCACCGGCGGGGTCGGCATCGCCGACCAGTGGACCGGCCATGCGCAGGATCCGGACCACTGGCGCGAGACGCACTTCCGCGTGGAAGGCCCTGTGGTGGCGCAGATGCAGGCGGCCTTCAACGACAACTGGATCAAGACCACCGGCGAGCTGCTCAACGGCGAGCACTACTTCCCGGCGCTGGAGCCGGTCGGCGAGGCCGAAGCGCACCTGTTCATCGCCTCGCCGGCCGGCGGCAGCGAGAGCATGCACCTGATGTACCTGACCTCGATCGCCGCGGCCTGCGAGAGCATCGACCTGTGCGCGGCCTATTTCGTGCCCGACCGGCTGATCTCCGACGCGCTGCTGGCCGCGCGCGAGCGCGGGGTACGCGTGCGCGTGCTGCTGCCCGGCAAGTACCTGGACTCGGAAACGGTGCGCTACGCCTCCAAGGCCTCGTGGGGCCGGCTGCTGGAGGGCGGCGTGGAGGTGCACGAGTACCAGCCGACGATGATCCACGTCAAACTGCTGGTGGTGGACGGCGAGCTGGTGTCGGTGGGCTCGACCAACTTCGACGTGCGCTCGTTCCGCCTCAACGACGAAGCCAGCCTCAACGTCTACGACCGCGACTTCGCCGCGCGGATGACCGAAGCGTTCGAGCGCGACCTCGAGCGCGCGGTGAAGTACGACCACGCGATGTGGAAGCGGCGGCCGCTGCGCGAGAAGCTGGCTGAGAAGCTGATCCGCCCGGTGCGTTCGCAGGTCTAGCTCAGGTCCAGTCGGAAAGCCCTTCGCGCCGGTACACCTCGGCGAACGAGGGCAGCGCCTTCATCCGCGACGCATGCGCGGACAGGGCCGGCCAGCTGTCGGCCGGGCGCGGCATGTTGCGCGACCAGCGCATGAGCATGGTGAGCACGAAATCGGCGGCGCTGCGCCGCGCGCCGACCAGGTAGGGCCCGCGCGCGGCCAGATGCGCGTCCACCTGCGCCCATGCCGCTTCCAGTTCGCCCAGCGCGCGCGCCTGCACCCGCGCGATCTGGCCCTCGCCGGCCGGCTCATGCGGATAGAACCAGCGGCGATAGGCCGGCATCAGCGTATAGGCGCAGAACAGCATCCAGCGGTAGTAGGCCGCGCGCTCCGGCGTTGCGGCCGCGGGCGCAAGCCCGGCCCCTGGATGCAGGTCGGCCAGGTGCAGGACGATGGCCACCGACTCGGTCACCACCTGGCCATCGATCACCAGGGTCGGGACCCTGCCCTGCGGATTGAGCGCCAGATAGCCGGGATCCTTTTGCTCGCGGCGATCGAAATCGAGCATGTGCAGCTCGTGTTCGATGCCCAGCTCGATCAGCAGCCAGTGCACCACGAGCGAGGCGGTACTCTGCGAACCGTACAGGACGACGCTCATGCGCGGGTGCCGTTTGGAAGAGGACTGCGAGTATCCCCCAACACGCCACGCCGGCTCCATGGCCGCCCCCCGGCGGCACCGGAAAGCGTCGGAAAGCGCCGAAAAGCACGAAGCCGGCGCATGGCCGGCTTCGTGATACGGGCATCAGGCGATCTCGACCACCGGGATCTTGCCGATCCGGGCCTGCCACTTCCTCGGTCCGGTCTGGTGCACGGATTCGCCGTTGGAATCCACCGCCACCGTCACCGGCATGTCCTTGACCTCGAACTCGTAGATCGCCTCCATGCCGAGGTCGGCGAAGCCCACGACCTTCGACGCGCGGATCGCCTTGGACACCAGGTAGGCCGAGCCGCCGACCGCCATCAGGTAGACCGACTTGTGCTTGCGGATCGCCTCCAGCGCCGCCGGGCCACGCTCGGCTTTGCCGATCATGCCCAGCAGCCCCGTTTCGCTGAGCACCTGCTCGGTGAACTTGTCCATGCGCGTGGCCGTGGTCGGGCCGGCCGGACCCACCACCTCGCCCTGCACCGGATCGACCGGGCCGACGTAGTAGATGAAGCGGCCCTTGAGATCGACCGGCAGCGGTTCGCCCCTGTTGAGCATGTCGACCATGCGCTTGTGCGCGGCGTCGCGCCCGGTGAGCATCCTGCCGTTGAGCAGCAGCACCTCGCCGGGCTTGAAGGTGGCGACCTCTTCGGGCGTGATCGTGTCGAGGTCGACGCGGCGCGCGTTCTGCGGGTTGTAGGTCAGCTTCGGCCAGTCTTCCAGCGAGGGCGGATCGAGCGCGACCGGGCCGCTGCCGTCGAGGGTGAAGTGCGCGTGGCGCGTAGCCGCGCAGTTGGGGATCATCGCCACCGGCAGGTTGGCCGCGTGGGTCGGGTAATCCTTGACCTTGATGTCCAGCACCGTGGTCAGGCCGCCCAGGCCCTGCGCGCCGATGCCCAGCGCGTTGACCTTCTCGTAGAGCTCCAGGCGCAGTTCCTCGGCGCGGTTTGAGGGTCCGCGCGCGATCAGGTCCTGGATGTCGATCGGCTCCATCAGCGATTCCTTCGCCAGCAGCATCGCCTTCTCGGCGGTGCCGCCGATGCCGATGCCGAGCATGCCCGGCGGGCACCAGCCCGCGCCCATGGTCGGCACGGTCTTGAGCACCCAGTCCACGATCGAGTCGGACGGATTGAGCATGGCGAACTTCGACTTGGCCTCCGAACCGCCGCCCTTGGCCGCCACGATCACGTCCACCTTGTTGCCGGCGACGATCTTCATGTTGACCACGGCCGGGGTGTTGTCGCGGGTGTTCTGGCGCTTGCCGGCAGGATCGGCCAGTACCGAGGCGCGCAGCTTGTTGTCCGGGTGCTTGTAGGCGCGGCGCACGCCCTCGTTCACCGCGTCCTCGATCGAGCCGGTGAAGCCCTCCCAGCGCACGTCCATACCCACTTCCAGGAACACGGTGACGATGCCGGTGTCCTGGCAGATCGGACGGTGGCCCTCGGCGCACATGCGCGAGTTGATCAGGATCTGCGCCATCGCGTCCTTGGCCGCCGGCGACTCCTCGCGCTCGTAGGCGGCGGCGAGGTTCCGGATGTAGTCGACCGGGTGGTAGTAGCTGATGTACTGGAGGGCGTCGGCGATCGACTGGATCAGGTCGTCCTGCCTGATCGTGGCAACGGGAGCGTGGGTCACGGCTGGCTCTGCGGCTTGCGGGGAAACGCCCATTTTAGCCGGCCGGGGCGCACCCGTTCCGGGCCTCCGGAGCGGGCGGGCGCAGCGGTGCTTCCCGCCGGGGCCAGGGTCGGCATGCCATCCCCCCCGACCCGCGGTCGTCGGTGCCCGGCGGGGTCGGGGCCGGGCGCCGTCCGGCGCCTCTGCCCCGCTACCTCTCAACCGGCGGGTCCAGCGGCGGCGGAGCGGTCGACCCGCGCTGGACCAGGCTGAAATCCAGGGTCTGCTGGAGCGGCACGTCCTCGGCCCCCAGGATGGCGAGCAGGAGCCGGGCCGCACGCACGCCGATCTCGCGCATGGGCTGGCTGACGGTCGTCAGCGGCGGGCTGAGGTAGCGCGAGGACGCCAGGTCGTCGAAACCGACCACGGAAAACTGCTCCGGCACGCGGATCCCGAGGTCCCTGCACGCCGCGAGCACCCCCAGCGCCATCTGGTCGCTGAAGCAGAAGGCGGCGGTGGGCGCGGACCCTTCGGCCAGGAACCGCGCCGCCGCCTGGTAGCCGGATTCGACCGAGAAGTCCCCGGGCACCGCGCGCAGCGAATCCAGTCGGCCGTGCGCCGAGGCCGCGGCCCTGGCGCCTTCCAGGCGCTGGCGATGCAGCGGGTTGTCGGGCGGGCCGCCGACCACGGCGATCCGCGCGTGCCCCAGCCCGTAGAGATGCTCCATCGCGGCGCGTGCCGCGGCCGCGTTGTCGATATGGACGCTGGGAATGCCCAGGGTCGGGTCGAACTCGCAGCCGTTGACCACCGGCGCCTTCGCGCCGAGTTGCCGCACGATCTCCCGCGCGGTCGGCGGCAGCCGGTGGCCGAGCACGATCATCCCGTCGGCCTGGTTGCGCGGCAGCATCTGCGCGTAACGCTCCTCGCGCTCGGCCTGGTGCTCGGTATCGCCGAGCAGGACCGCGTAGCCGGCGGCCTGCGCGGCCTCCTCCGCGCCCTTGAGGATCTGGGCGAAGAACGGGTTGCCGATGTCCGGCACCGTGATCAGGATCTTGCCGCTGCGCTGGGTCTTGAGCGTCCGGGCCGAGGCATTGGGGACGTAGCCCAGCGCGGCGGCGGCCTCCTCGATGCGCCTGCGCGTGTCCGGCAGGACCTTTTCCGGGCGCGACAGCGCGCGGGACACGGTGCCGGCGGAAACGCCGACGTGCTTGGCGATGTCGTAGATGGTGGCCATGTCCCCGTCCCGGATGCGCGCGATGCAGTGCACAACGCGTGTCGCGATCATCGCATGCTAGGATCGGATGCAATCGATTGCATCAGGTGGCTCGGCATGCGGACACTCCAGGGCCCGGCGCTGTTCCTGGCCCAGTTCATCGGAGAAGAGGCCCCGTTCGATCGGCTGGACAGCCTGGCCGGCTGGGCCGCCGGACTCGGCTACCGCGGCGTCCAGGTGCCGACCAGCCCCCCCCACATCCTCGACCTCGCCCAGGCGGCGCAAAGCCAGGCCTACTGCGACGACCTGGCCGGCATGCTGGCCGGGCACGGGATCCGCATCACCGAGCTGTCGACCCACCTGCAGGGCCAGCTGGTGGCCGTGCACCCGGCCTACGACGCCCTGTTCGACGGCTTCGCCCCGGAAGACCTGCGCGGCAACCCGGCCGCGCGGCAGGCCTGGGCGGTGGACCAGCTGAAGCTGGCCGCACGCGCCAGCCAGCGGCTCGGCCTCAGGGCGCACGCCACCTTCTCCGGCGCGCTGGCCTGGCCGTACTTCTATCCCTGGCCGCAGCGCCCGCCCGGCCTGGTGGACGAGGCGTTCGCCGAACTCGGCCGCCGCTGGCTGCCGATCCTCGATGTCTTCGACGACTGCGGCGTGGACCTGTGCTACGAGATCCACCCGGGCGAGGACCTGCACGACGGCGCGACCTTCGAGCGCTTCCTCGACGCGGTCGACCACCACCCGCGCGCGAAGATCCTGTACGACCCCAGCCACCTGCTGCTGCAGCAGATGGACTACCTGGGCTTCATCGACCGCTACCACGCGCGCATCGGCATGTTCCACGCCAAGGACGCCGAGTACCGCCCCAACGCGCGCAGCGGCGTGTATGGCGGCTACCAGGACTGGATCGAGCGACCGGGCCGGTTCCGCTCGCTCGGCGACGGCCAGGTCGACTTCAAGGCGATCTTCTCGAAGCTGGCCCAGTACGATTTCCCCGGCTGGGCGGTGGTGGAATGGGAGTGCTGCCTGAAGCACCCGGAGGACGGCGCGCGCGAGGGCGCGGCCTTCGTCCGCGAGCATCTGATCCGCGTGACCGAACACGCGTTCGACGACTTTGCCGACGGTGGCGCCGGTCCCGAGGCACTGCGCCGCATGCTGGGGCTCTGAATCCGCACCACCTGATCAAGACACGGACCTGGGAGGGGAAGTGATGACGTCCACGATGTCGCGCCTCGGCGTGATGATGTTCCTGCAGTTCTTCATCTGGGGCGCGTGGTTCGTGACCCTGGGCACCTATCTGGTCAACGGCCCCCTGCAGGCCAGCGCCAGCCAGGTGGCGACCGCCTTCCTCAGCCAGTCGGTCGGCGCGATCGTCGCGCCATTCCTGGTGGGGCTCATCGCCGACCGGTATTTTGCCGCGCAGCGCATCCTGGCCCTGCTGCACCTGGCCGGCGCGGCGCTGCTGTGGGGCGCCTCGACCGCCACCAGCTTCACCGCATTCTCCGGCTTCGTCTTCGGCTACATGCTGCTGTTCATGCCGACCCTGGCGCTGGCGACCAGCATCGCGATGCGGCACATGCAGTCGCCGGAGAAGCAGTTCCCGCCGGTCCGCGTTGCCGGCAGCGTCGGCTGGATCGTGGCCGGCGTGCTCATCGGCTGGCTGGGCTGGGAGCAGACCCAGCGGCTGGACCTCACCTTCAGGATGGCCGCCATCGCCTCCGCCTTGCTGGGCCTGTACGCGCTGACCCTGCCCCACACCCCGCCGCTCGCGCGCGAGCGCAATGCGAAGCTCGGCGAGATCCTCGGTCTGGATGCGGCGCTGCACCTGCTGCGCTCGCGCGCCTACCTGGTGTTCTTCCTGGCCTCGATCGCGATCTGCATCCCGCTGTCGTTCTACTACAACTTCACCAACCCCTTCCTCAACGACGTGGGCGTGCAGCGCGCGGCCGGACTGCAGTCGCTGGGCCAGGTTTCGGAAGTGCTGCTGATGCTGGCCATGCCGTTCCTGTTCGTGCGCCTGGGGGTGAAGGTGATGCTGGCGGTGGGCATGGCCGCCTGGGTGCTGCGCTACGTGATGTTCGCCTTCGGCGACGCGGATGCCGGCTTCGCCCTGCTGGTGATCGGCATCGTGCTGCACGGCATCTGCTACGACTTCTTCTTCGTCACCGGCCAGATCTACACCGACGCGCACGCGGGGCAGCAGTTCCGCAGCAGCGCGCAGGGCTTCATCACCCTCGCCACCTACGGCGTGGGCATGCTGATCGGCACCTTCCTGTCGGGCGCGGTGGTGGAGCACTACACCACCGACGCGGGACCGGACTGGGAGCGGATCTGGCTGTTCCCGGCCGGCGTCGCGTTCGTGGTGCTGGTGGCCTTCCTGTTCCTGTTCCGCGAAGGGCGCGTCGCCGCGCCCGTCGCGTCCACCGCGCACTGAGGCCTGCACGATGAGCACGCTGGGAGTCGCCATCGTCGGCACCGGGATGATCGGCGCGGTGCATCGACGCGCCGCGTTGCTGGCCGGCGCCACGGTCCGCGGCGTCGCCGCGTCCTCGCCTGCGCGTGCGCAGGAGGTGGCGCAGGCCTGGGGCCTGCCCAGGGGTTACGGCGGGATCGAGGACGTGGTCGCCGACCCGCAGGTGCAGGTGGTGCACATCTGCACGCCCAACCACCTGCACCGGTCGATGGCGCAGGCGGCCCTGGAAGCGGGCAAGCACGTGGTCTGCGAGAAGCCGCTGGCAACCACCCTGGACGATGCACGCGCGCTGGCCGCGCTGGCCAGGTCCACCGGACGGGTGGCCACGGTGCCCTTCGTCTACCGCTACCACCCGGTGGTCCGCGAGGCGCGCGCGCGCATCGCCGCGGGCGAGCTGGGGCCCCTGCGGCTGATCCACGGCAGCTACCTGCAGGACTGGCTGCTGGATCCGGCCAGCAACAACTGGCGCGTGGATCCGGCACTGGGAGGAGTCTCGCGCGTGTTCGCCGACATCGGCTCGCACTGGTGCGACCTGGTCGAGTGGGTCGGGGGCGAGCGCTTCGCGGAAGTCAGCGCGGCGTTCGAAACCGTCATCGCGCAGCGCGGCGCGGCCACAGGCCAGAGTTTCGCCACGCCCGCGGCCGGCGGCGACACCCGCGCGGTGTCCAGCGAGGACGTGGCCGCAGCCATGTTCAAGACCGACCAGGGTACGCTGGCGACCGTCACCGTCAGCCAGGTCTCGGCCGGACGCCGCAACCGACTGTGGTTCGAGATCGACGGGGCGAAGGCCAGCGTGGCATTCGACCAGGAGGACTGCGAGCGGCTGTGGATGGGCTACCCGGACCAGCGCGAAGAGGTGTTCGTGCGCGGACCCGGGGCCGGCAGTGCCGAACAGCGGCGGCTGTCGGTGCTGCCCGCCGGCCATGCGCAGGGCTATGCCGACTGCTTCGAGGCGTTCGTGGCCGACACCTATCGTGCGATCGCCCGCGAACGGCCCGAGGGATTGCCGACCTTCGAGGACGGCCTGCGCTCGGCGTTGATCGTCGATCGCGTCATCGCCTCGGCCAGGTCGCGGGCATGGACGCGGATCGCGTGAATCCCCCCGGCGCGCCCCCGGGCCCTTGCCGGCAGCGCCTGTCCCCATCGCCTGTGGCGCGGCACGCGCGCGGGCTCCACCCCCCGTCCCCTCGACCTCCGGAGGACAGCATGACGATCCGTACCATGCGCGCGATTGCCACCGCCGCATTCGCGCTCTTCACCGCCCTGCCCGCCAGCGCGCAAGGCGGCGACGCCGCCGCCAGCCCCCTCGCCGTGCAGATGTACACGCTGCGCAACGCCGGCCCGCTCGAGGACCAGCTGAAGATCGTCCACGATGCAGGCGTGCGCGCGGTGGAGACGGTCGGGACGCAGAACGTCACGGCCGGGGAACTGAAGCGGCTCCTGGACAAGTACTCGATCGAACCGGTCGCGGCCCACGTGGGCTTGCCCGCCTTGCGCGACGACCTGGACGGTGTGGTGGCGTTCCACCGCGCCATCGGCAACCGCATGCTCGTGGTCCCGTACCTGCAGGAAGCCGAGCGACCCACCGACGCGGAAGGCTGGCGCGCCCTGGGCCGCGAACTGGGCGCGCTGGCCGGGCGCCTGCAGCCGACGGGCATGCAGCTGGCCTACCACAACCACGACTTCGAGCTGGTCGAGTTCGACGGCAGGACCGGACTGGAACTGCTGTTCGAAGCCGCCGGTCCCGCGCTCGCCGTGGAACTCGACCTGGCCTGGGTCGCGCGCGCCGGCCACGATCCGGCGGCGTTTCTCGGCAGGTTCCCCGGGCGCGTGTACTCGGTCCACGCCAAGGACAACGCGCCCGACGGCGAGGCCGCGGAAGAACAGGGCTTCGCCGCGGTGGGCCAGGGCGTGCTCGACTGGAACGCGATCCTGCCGGCCGCCGCGGACGCGGGCGTGCAGTGGTACATCATCGAGCACGATCTTCCGCGCGATCCTGCCGCCGTCGTCGAGGCCGGCGCGGCCTTCCTCGGCGAGCGGCTCGCCGCCGACAACCAGCTGACCAGGCAGGAACAGGCCGACGGCTGGCAACTGCTGTTCGATGGCAGGGACCTGTCGCAGTGGCGGAACTTCAAGCGGGACGGCCTGAGCGACAAGTGGGTCATCGAGGATGGCGCCATCAAGCTCAGCGGCGCCGGTGGCGGCGACCTCCTGACGAGGTCGCGCTACCAGGATTTCGACCTCCGGCTGGACTGGAAGATCGCCGAAGGCGGCAACAGCGGCATCTTCGTCTTGGCCGACGAAGCCGGTGAACACATCTACTCGCACGCGCCGGAAATCCAGATCCTGGACAACGAGCGACATCCGGACAACAAGGCGGACACCCGCCTGTCCGGCTCCCTGTACGACATGATCGCCTCGCCCGCGGCCTCGCACAGGCCGGCCGGCGAGTGGAACCGCGTGCGCATCCTGCTGGAGCAGGGCCAGCTGACCGCCTGGCAGAACGGTGTGCAGACGGTTTCGGTGCGGATCGGCGGTCCGGAGTGGCAGCGGCTGGTGGCCGCCAGCAAGTTCGCCGACTGGCCGGGCTTCGCCGCCAGCCCCGGCGGCCATATCGGCCTGCAGGATCACGGCGACGTGGTGTGGTTCAAGAATCTGAAAATCAAAGAACTGCCATGAACGACGCTGCCTACGACGTGCTGGTGGTGGGCTCCGGCGCCGGCGGCGCCATGGCTGCCTATGAATTGACGCGCCAGGGCCACAAGGTGCTGATGCTGGAGGCTGGCCGCCACTACGACGCCAGGACGGAAACCCCGATGTTCCGGCGCAACGCCGACGCACCGCTGATGGGCGCTTCCACGCCCGACAAGGATTTCGGCTTCTACGATTCCACCGTCAACGGCGGCTGGCAGGTGCCCGACGAGCCATACACCACCGCCGAAGGCACCGAGTTCCTGTGGTGGCGGTCGCGCATGCTGGGCGGGCGCACCAATCACTGGGGCCGCTATTCGCTGCGTTTCAGCGAACACGATTTCAAGGGAAAGAGCCGGGACGGCCTTGGCGCCGACTGGCCTTTCGAGTACGACGAGATCGCGCCCTGGTACGACCGGACCGAAGCCCTGATCGGCGTCTGCGGCACCAACACCGGACTGGACGACATGCCGCCGTCGTCGGAGGGGGTCCTGCAGCCGCCACCGGTTCCGCGGATTCCGGAACTGCTGATCGCCGCGGCGGCGAAGAAGCACGGCATCGAGGCGGTCCCGATGCACCGCGCCGTGCTGACCAGGCCGCTGGACGACCGCGCACCCTGCTTCTATGCCACGCCCTGCGGCTACGGCTGCTCGATCGGCGCCGCCTTCCAGACCACCACCTCGTTGCTGCCCATGGCGCAGGCCACCGGCCACCTGCGGATCATCACCGACGCCATGGTCAGGAGCGTGACCACGGATGCCGACGGCCAGGTCACGGGCGTGGCCTATATCGACAAGACGACCGGCAGCGAGAAGCAGCTGGATGCGAAGGTGGTGGTGCTGGCGGCCAGCGCCTGCGAGTCGGCGCGCATCCTGCTCAACTCGAAGAGCGCCCGCCACCCGCAGGGGCTGGCCAATTCCAGCGGCCAGGTCGGGCGCAACCTGATGGACTCCACCGGCGCGGGCCTGTCGGCGCTGGTGCCGGCGCTGATGAACCGGCCGCGCTACAACGAGGACGGCCATACCGCCAACCACCTGTTCATTCCCTGGTGGGGGCACAAGGCCCAGGCCGAGGGGAAACTGGATTTCCCGCGCGGCTACCACTTCGAACTCGGCGGGCGTTTCGCGGAACCGGGCGCCTATGTCGGTGGCGACCTGCAAGGGTATGGGCCGGCGCTGAAGCAGCAGGCCCGCGCGCATTACGGCGCCTATGTCTCGTTCGCGCTGCGCGGGGAGATGCTGCCGAACGAACACTGCTACATGGACATCGACCCCAGCGTCACCGACAAATGGGGGATTCCGGTGCCCCGTTTCCACTGGCGATGGTCGGAGCACGAACTGAAGCAGGTCGCGCACGGCCTGGAAACCGCCAAGGCCATCCTGGAAACCATGGGGGCGACCGTCGGCGAGTTGCCGGCCGCGGAAGACGCGATCAAGAAAGGCGGCGAGATCATCCACGAGGTGGGCACCACCCGGATGGGCGATTCGCCCGGGGACTCGGTGACCAACCAGTGGGGCCAGACCTGGGACTGCCCCAACCTGTTCGTGATGGACGGCGGGGTGTTCGCCTCCAATCCGCACAAGAACTGCACCCTGACCATCATGACCCTGGCGATGCGCAACAGCGCCTGGCTGGCCGGCCAGCTCAAGGCGGGGGCGCTGTGATGCGGACACCGCGCGAGGACCAGTCCATGACTGCCGATACCGACGGCGCTGCGCCCGCCTACGCGAACAGGCTGACCCGGCGCGAGTCGTTGAAGCTGCTGGCCGCACTGGCCGCAAGCGCCATGCTGCCCGCACTGCCCGCCTGTGCGTCCACATCGACGCAGGACGCCGCGGCCGCCGGCGCGGACGAGGGACACTGGCCGGAGCTCGACCTGCAGCCCGTGACGGGCAACGGCTATGGCAAGGATCCGGACCTGATGAGTCCGCCGGAAGCGCCCTGGCCGCTGACGCTGGCACCGGCCCAGCTGTCGCTGCTGGCGTTGCTGTCGGACATCATCGTGCCGGCGGAAGGCCAGTCGCCGTCGGCGTCGGCGGTGCAGGTACCGACGGTGATCGACGAGTGGGTAAGCGCGCCCTACCCCGACCAGCAACGCGACCGGCTGACCGTCCTGTCGGCCCTCGCCTGGCTCGACGACGAAGCGGCCCTGCGCTTCTCGCAGCCATTCAGTGCGCTCGGCGCGCAGCAGCAACTGGCGATCATCGAGGACGTCGCCTACGACAAGGGACAGACCCCGCGTCGGTTCCAGCGCATGGCCGGGGCCTTCGCCCGCCTGCGCAACATGGTCCTGGCCGCCTATTTCTGCACGCCCGAAGGCATGGAAGACATCGGCTACATGGGCAACGTGGCCATCGCCGGGGATTACCCGGGGCCGACCCCGGAGGCCTACGGCCATCTGGAGACGGTCCTGGCCGAGCTCGGTCTGAGCGGGTTCGCCTACCGCGTGGCCTGACCGCCATTCCCGCCGCACGGGGCGGCGCCCGCGATCTCGCCCGCGTCATCGCGATCGCGCGCGCGTCCTACAGCTCGCGCACCCAGATGTTGCGGAAGCTGACCTCGGAATCGTGGTCCTGCAGGTGGATCGGGGCGCAGCCGTGCGGAGCGTAGCTCGGCGCGCCGCGGTACTCGGTGGTGCCGGCGATGACGGTGTCGTCCTGCACCAGCACGCCGTTGTGCAGCACGGTGATGCGCGCGGGCGCAAGCAGCCCGCCGCCTTCCGAGAAGCGCGGTGCCTTCCAGATGACGTCGTAGGTCTGCCAGACGCCCGGCGCGCGCGAGGCGTTCACCAGCGGGATCGCCTGCTTGTAGATCGAGGCCGCCTGGCCGTTGGCGTACGTGGGGTTGTCGTGGCTGTCGAGCACCTGCAGCTCGTAGCGCCCCTGCAGGAACACGCCGCTGTTGCCGCGGTTCTGGCCATCGACCCCGCGCGTGTCGACCGGCGTGCGCCACTCCAGATGCAGCTGGATGTCGCAGAAGCGCTGGCGGGTGCGGATGCCCTTGCTGCCGGGCACGACGGTGACGGCGCCGTCGGCCACCGTCCATGGCGCCTCGCCGCCCTGCTCCGACTCCCAGGCCCCCAGCCCGTTGCCGTCGAACAGCACCACCGCATCCGACGGCGCCGCGCCCACGGGCGTCGCCACGACCGCCGGCACCGGCGTCCAGGTTTCGGTCTTCTCCGGATCCGCGGCAGGGTCATGGGCCAGCGCCACCGCGCCGCCCAGCACGCCGCCGGCCAGCAGGATCGCGCGCACGCCCGGAACTCCCCGCGCTCCGCGGAACAACGGCGCGCCCGTCACCTTGTCGCCCACGCCGGCGTGCCCGGGGTGTAAGGCAGGTCTCCGTCGTAGTGTCCGGGCACCGGGTCGTAGCGCAGCACCTCGGTCGCGCCGACCTGCGAAGTGAAGAAGCTGAAGATCGCCAGTTGCTTGACCATCGTGAACCAGTGCACGCCGCCGCCGCTGCGGGAGCCGTTCGCCGCCACCCGCGCATCGCGGGCCTGTTCGCGCGCCTCGTGGTCCAGTCCGGTCAGCAGCTGCAGGCGCTCCGCCGCGGGCAGGGCCATGAAACCGCGACCGCCGCGCTGGTCCAGATCCACCAGCCCGGCGCTGAAGGCGGCCACGTCCTCGGGGCTGTAGCAGTTGGTGACGAAGCGCGCCATGAACGCGCCCACTCCCGCGTCCTTCGCCCCGGGCGTGTCGGTACGCGGGATGATCGCCTCGGCGATCTCGTCGAGCAGTGCCACCTGCTCCGCGGTGAAGCCGCCGGAGGCCTGGGCGACGGGCGCCTGCCCGAGGACGAACGCGGGCATGCCGACCATGGCCACGCCGGTGGCCGATGCAATCATCTTCAGCAGTTCACGACGGTCCATCACAGGTTCCCCGCCTTGAGTTCGCGCACCGCATGGTCGGCGGCGCGCGCGGTCAGCGCCATGTAGGTCAGCGACGGATTCACGCAGCTGGCCGAGGTCATGCAGGCGCCGTCGGTCACGTACACGTTGGGCGCGTCCCACACCTGGTTGTGCCCGTTGAGCACCGAGGTCTTCGGGTCTCGTCCCATGCGCGCGGTGCCCATCTCGTGGATGGCCCGGCCCGGGGCGTAGTTGCCATCGTAGGTCTGCACGTCGCGCACGCCCGCCGCCTCCAGCATCTCGGCGGCATCGGCGGCCATGTCCTTGCGCATGGCCCGTTCGTTCTCGCGGATCGACACGTCCATCGCCAGGACCGGCAGGCCCCACTTGTCCCGGGTGCTGTGGTCCAGGCGGATGGTGTTGTCGTGGTAGGGCAGGATTTCGCCGAAGGCGGTCATGCCGATGGTCCACTCGCCGGGAGTGGCCAGCGCCTCCTTCAGGCCGGCCCCGATCCCCAGTTCGGCGACGGCCCGCGACCAGCCCTGCCGGCCCGCCCCGCCCTGGTAGCCGAAGCCGCGCAGGTAGTCGCGCCTGTCCTCGCCCACGTTGCGGAAGCGGGGGATGTAGAAACCGCAGGGGCGGCGTCCGGAGTAGTACCTGTCCTCGTAGCCGTCGACCACGCCCTGGGCGCCCGCCTCGAAGTGGTGGTCCATCACGTTGTGGCCCAGCTCCCCGGACGAGGAACCCAGGCCGCCTTCCCACACGTCGGTGGCCGAGTTCATCAGCAGCCAGGTCGAATTGAACGCCGATGCGTTGAGGAAGATGACCTTGGCCGTGTACTGGTAGGTCTGCCCGTTCTCGGCATCGATGATCTCCACGCCCCGCGCGCGCTTGCGGTCCTTGTCGTACAGCACTTCCTTGACGATCGAGAACGGGCGCAGGGTGAGATTGCCGGTCTGCATCGCGGCCGGCAGGGTGGCCGACTGGGTCGAGAAGTAAGCGCCGTAGGGGCAACCCAAGATGCACTTGTTGCGGTACTGGCAGTTGGCCCTGCCCTGCTCCGGACGCGGCTCGGTGATGTTGGCCGTACGCGAGTGGATCATGTGGCGGCTGCCGCCAAAGGCCTTGCGGATGCGCGCGGCCACGTCCTTCTCGACCACGTTGAGGGGGATCGGCGGCAGGAACTTGCCGTCCGGCAGCACGTCCAGGCCCTCCACGGTGCCTGCGATGCCGGCGAACGTCTCCACGTGGTCGTACCACGGGGCGAGGTCTTCATAGCGGATCGGCCAGTCGATGGCGATGCCCTCGCGCGCGTTCGCCTCGAAATCGAGCTGGGAGAAGCGGTAGCTCTGCCGGCCCCACATCAGCGACCGCCCGCCGACGTGGTAGCCGCGGAACCAGTCGAAGCGCTTGGTCTCGGTGTACGGACAGTCCTTCTCGTCGGCCCACATCCCGTAGGTGCTCTCCGACAGCGGGTAGTCGCGGCGCAGGACCGGGTGCGCCTCCTTCATCGCCTGGGTCGGCACGTTGCGGTGCGGATAGTCCCAGGCCTCGTTGTGCGCGTTGACGTAGTCCTTGATGTGCTCGATGTTGCGGCCGCGCTCGAGCATCAGCACCTTCAGCCCCTTCTCGGCCAGCTCCTTGGCCGCCCACCCGCCGCTGATGCCGGAGCCGACGACGATCGCGTCGTAATGATTGTTCGCCATGGATTGATTGCTTCCTGGGGGCTTGCGTTGTCTAGACGTCGCAGAGGCCGATGGCCTCGCGCAGGGAGGCGACCGGATCGGGTGCCGAGGGCATGAATTCCTGGGCGATGAATCCGTCGAAGCCGGTGTCGCGGATGGCGCGGCAGATCGCCGGGTAATTGAGTTCCTGCTGCTCCCCGATCTCCCGCCTGCCCGGCACGCCAGCGGTGTGGTAGTGCACGAAGAAGCGGTGGTCGCGGCGGATGGTGGCGATGATGTCGCCCTCCATGATCTGCATGTGGTAGATGTCGTAGAGCAGGCCGAAGTTCGGCGAACCCAGCTGCTCGCACAGCGCCACGCCCCATGCCGAGCGGTCGCAGAGATAGTCGGGATGGTCGACCCGCGAGTTCAGCAGTTCCATCGCCAGCATCACCCCGCGCTTCTCCGCATGGCCGAGGATGCGCTTGAGGCCGGCGGCCGCGTTGGCCATGCCTTCGGCCGGGTCCATGCCGTTGCGGTTGCCGGAAAAGCAGATCAGGTTGCGGTAGCCGGCATCGGCCACCAGGTCGATGTGGCGGCTGTAGCGCGCCACCAGTTCATCGTGGAACCCGGGGTCCGCGAACCCCTTGTCCAGCCCGAGCTCGGCGCCGTTGCACATCGAGCTGTACACGCCATGCGCCTGCAGCGTGGGCCAGTCGTCCGGGCCGACCAGGTCGATGGCGGAAAAGCCCAGCTGCCGCACGGTCGCGCACAGCCCGGCGATAGGCATCTGCCCGAACGTCCAGCGCGCCACGGAGTGCTTCAGGTTTGCTTCCAGCCGGCTCGGGGCGCCTTCGGCCGCCGGGACGAGTCCGTGGGCCGCAAGCCCCAGCCCGCCGGCCATCGTGGCGCGCAGTGCGTCGCGCCTGGTGAATGTGCGCTTCAAGCCAGCCCTCCCCGGGATTCGACCGCGTGGCGGTCCGGCATGGGAGAACCTGCGCGTGGCGGCGCGGGCCATTGCCGACGGGCAGGTCCACGCATCATGGTGCCCGCGGCGCGCGTGGCATGTGCGCCAGCCGCACGCGGCCTGCTCGATGAGATGCCCATTCCCTACCGGCCTCCCAACCGGTACAGAGTCGCGAATCCGCTCGGATGCAATCGATTGCACCATAGCAATCGGGGTCGCGATTGCAAGGGCCCCGGTCGCAACCACACGGAGCCCCGTCCCGGACGGCCTGCGCCGGGCGGACGCATGCGGTCGCGCCGGCGGCCGGCCGTCCATGCGCGCAGCGCCGCATCGCTTTAAACCCTGCGCCATGTCCCGGCATCGGACTGGCTATGCTGATCGCGACGATGAGTACATCCATGGACGAGGGGGCCACCGCGGCCGAGGTGGACCACGCCCTGGCGCGGGCCTCGGCCAATGGCGACACCGGCGCGTTCGAAGCCCTGTACCGGCGCCATGCCGGCCGCGTCCACGGCGTGATCCTGCGCCTGGTCGGCCACCAGCACAGCCGCGCCGAGGACCTGACCCAGGAGGCCTTCGTGCGCGCCTGGCAGGCCCTGCCCGGCTTCCGCTTCGAAAGCGCGGTGGGCACCTGGCTGCACCGGCTGGCGGCCAACACCGCGCTGATGGAGCTGCGCAGCCGCCGCAGCGGCCCGGCGATGGACGCGCGCGAGGACGCGCTGGAGGAGATCGGCAGCGGCGACACCGCCGGCCAGCGCACCGCGCTGTCGATGGACCTGCAGCAGGCGGTGGACAGCCTGCCGCCCCGCGCCCGGGCCGTGCTGGTGCTCTACGACATCGAGGGCTGGACCCACGAGGAGATCGCCAGCGCCCTGGACATGGCCGTGGGCAGTTCCAAGGCACAGTTGCACCGGGCGCGCCGGCTGTTGCGCACCCGTCTCGGAGACAGCAGATGAACGACGACCGGCACGATTCCGACCTGCCCGCCGCGCTGCGCATGCAGTTGCGGGCCCTGCGCACGCCGGAGCCGCCCGCGCGCGAGCTCTGGCCCGACATCGCCGCGCGCCTTGCCCAGGCGCCGCGCCAGGCCACGCCTGCGCGCCGCGGCGAGCGCCTGCTGCCGGCCCTCGCCCTGGCCGCCGCGCTGGTCGTGGCCGTGGGCCTGGGCTGGCAGCTGCGGCCACAGGGCGAGGATGCGGGGCCTGCCACGACGCCCGTCGCCGGGACCCGGGCGACCCTGCTCGTGGTCGCCGATGCCATGACCCGCGAATACCGCGGCGCCCTGCGCGAACTGCCCGCCCCGGCGCCGGCCGCGCCGGGCTATGAGAGTCTGCTCGAACTCGACGCCAGCGCCGCGGCCGTGCGCGAGGCGCTGGCGAAGGCCCCCGAGGCCACCTTCCTGCTCCAGCGCCTGCAGCACATCCACGCCCGGCGCCTGGCCCTGACCCGGCAACTGGCCAGCGCCTGAGCCTTCCGACGGCCCCATCAGAGACTTCCCGATGCGCAATTCCAACCCGCTCCCGTTTCTGGCCATCGTCCTGCTGGCCGCGTGTGCGCTCGCGCCGGCGTTCGCGGCCACGCCGATCGACGAGCGCCGCGACCTCGACCCGCAAGGCAGGATCGAGGTCTCCAACCTCAAGGGCCGGGTCCAGGTGCGCGCCTGGGACCGCGCCGAGGTGCGGATCACCGGCAGCCTTGGCGAGGGTGCCGAGCGCCTGCAGATCGAGGGCGACCGCCGCAGCCTGGAGGTCAAGGTGCGCTACCCGCGCAACGGCAACCGCGCCGAGCCCACGACCCTGGTGATCGACGTGCCGCTGCTGGCCGAGGTCGAGGTCGATGGCGTCTCCACCGACATCGACGTGCAGGGCGTGGCCGGCCGCAACCTGGTGATCGGCAGCGTGAGCGGCGGGGTCGTGGCGGTGGGCGCGCCGCGCAAGGCCGACATCAGCAGCGTCAGCGGGGATCTTCGCCTCAACCTCAACAGCCGGGACGTGGCCGTGGAGAGCGTCAGCGGATCGATCGCGCTGCGCGGCCGGATCGGCGGCGAGATCAAGGCCGAGACGGTGTCGGGCGACATCCGCATCGATACCCGCGGCGAACCGGCGCGCAGGCTCGACACCAGCAGCGTCTCGGGCAATGCCAGCTACGCCGGCGCGCTCGCGCCCGGCGGGCGGATCAACGTCGAATCGGTCAGCGGCAACATCCGCCTGTCGCTGCCGCGCGGCCTGTCGGCGCGCGTGCGCGGGGAAAGCTTCAGCGGACGCCTGAGCGCGCCGCAGGCGCGCATCGACCGGCCCAAGTACGGGCCCGGCGCGAGCTTCGAGCACAGCTATGGCGAGGGCGCGGGCGAGGTGCGGATCGAGACCTTCTCGGGCAACGCGGAACTGGCCCTGGACTGAGGCCCGAAGGTTTCCGGGGCGGGTCCGCCCCGGTGCTAGTATCGGGCGCTGGGCCGCACCACTGGCGCGGCGGTCTTCCGGGGAGGGAAGATGGTCCGCTCGATGCTGGCGGTGGTGCTCGGCGCGATCGCCGCGCTGGCCACCCTGCTGCTGCTGCAGTCCCTGGGGATGATGCTGTTTCCGCTGCCGCCCGGCACACCGCTGGACACCGAGGAAGACCTGGCGCGGATCGTGGCCGCGGCCGGCACCGGCGAGCGGCTGTGGTCACTGCTGTGCTGGCTGCTCGCGGCCCTGGCCGCCGGCGTGGTCGCGGCGCGGACCAGCCATCGGCACCGGCTCGGCGCGGCGCTGTGCGCGGGCGCGCTGGTGGCCTGCGGCGTGGCGCTCGATACCGCCCTGCTACCGCGACCGGCGTGGCTTGCGGTCGCCGGCATCCTGCTGCCTTTCCCCGCGGCCTGGCTGGGCGCACGGCTGGCGCGGCCGCGTTCGCCGGCGGCCGCCGGCTCGCAGGGAGGCTGAGCCATGGAAGCGTCGCTGCTGACCAGCCTGCTGCTGCCGCTCGCCCTGGGCGTGATCATGCTCGGCCTCGGCCTGGGCCTGGCCGTCGAGGACTTCCGCCGCGTCGCCCGCTACCCGCGCGCGGTGCTGGTCGGCCTGCTGCTGCAGACCGCGGTGCTGCCCTGGGCGGCGCTGGCGCTGGCGCTGCTGTTCCGGTTGCCGCCCGAGCTGGCGGTGGGCCTGATGCTGCTGGCCGCATCGCCGGGCGGGGCCACCGCCAACATCTACAGCCATCTGGCGCATGGCGATGTCGCGCTCAACATCAGCCTGACCGCGATCAACAGCGTGCTGTGCCTGCTCACCCTGCCGGTCATCCTCAACCTGTCGCTGGAGTACTTCCTCGGCGCCGGGCAGTACGTGCCGCCGCCGGTGCGCAAGATCGTCGAGGTCGCGGTCATCATCGTGCTGCCGGTGCTGGCCGGCATGGCGGTGCGGCGCTTCGCCACGGGCTTCGCCCTGCGCATGGAGAAGCCGGTGCGGCTGCTGTCGGCGCTGGTGCTGGCGCTGCTGATCCTGGCCGCGGTGGCGCAGGCCTGGAGCACCCTGCTGGCCTGGTTTGCCGTGGTGGGACTGGCCTGCCTGCTGTTCAACCTCGCGAGCATGGGCCTGGGCTACGCCGCGCCGCTGGTCCTGCGCCTGCCACGGAAGCAGGCGGTGGCGATCGCCATGGAGATCGGCATCCACAACGGCACGCTGGCGATCTTCATCGCGCTCAACGTGCTGGGCAACGCGGCGATGTCGGTGCCGGCCGCGGTCTACAGCCTGCTGATGTTCTTCACCGCGGCAGGCTTCGCCTGGTGGGCGGCGCGCCGCGTCGCGGACTGACGACGCGGCGCCGCGGGACGCAGGCCGGGGCGCCGTCCACCGGACACGGTGGCGGCGCCGCGCCCGCGCCGCGCTACTCGGCGCGGCGGAACTCGCCGTAGGGTTCGAGCTGCCCGGCCACCGCGGCCGCATCGCCGACGACGATGATCGACTGGTCCTTGGGATCGAAGTACTTGCGCGCGATCTCCTGGACCTGGGCGGCATCCACCTCGCGCACCATCGGCACGTAGTTGGCCAGGAACTCCGGCGGCAGGCCGACCAGCCAGTTCGAGGCGAGCGTGGCGGCGACCGCACCCTGCAACTGGTTGCTGATCAGGTAGCCGCCGGCCACGTAGCGCTTGGTGTCCAGCAGCTCCTGCTCGGGCACCGGCTCATCGGCCAGGCGCTTGAACTCGCCGAAGAACTCCTGCAGCGCCGCGCCGGTGACTTCGTTGCGCACGTCGGCGCCGGCCTGCACGCGTCCGCCCATCCGCGCCGGCGAAAAGCCCGCGCTGGCGCCATAGGTGTAGCCCTTGTCCTCGCGCAGGTTCTGGTTGACGCGGCTGCTGAAGCCGCCGCCCAGCACGGTGCCGGCCAGGATCGCCGGCACGTAGTCCGGATCGGTCGCGGGGATCGCCGGACGGCCCAGGCGCAGCGTCGACTGCACGCTGCCATCGCGCTGGATCAGCAGGCGCGTGGGCGCGGCCTGGCGCGGCGCGGCCGGCGTTTCCGGCGCTTCGGCGCCGGCCACCGCCCAGTCGCCGAAGGCCGCTTCGGCCAGCTTGAACGCCTCCTCCGGATCGACCCGGCCGGTCACCACCAGCAGGGCGCGGTCGGGATGGAAGCGCAGGCCATGGGCCTGGCGCAGCGCCTGCGGCGTGACCGCGGCGATCGACGCCTCGGTCTGCTGGATGCGCGCGTAGGGGTGGTCGCCATAGGTGGCCGCCAGCAGCGCGCGGTTGGCCTTGAACGCCGGCTGGGCCTCGGCCGCCTTCAGCGCCTGCAGGGCATTGGCCTGGGCCAGCCGGACCTCGTTGTCCGGGAACGCCGGCGTGCGCACCACCTCGGCCAGCAGTTCCAGCATCGGCGCCGCGTTCTGCACCAGCGCGTCGGCATAGACCATCACCCCGTCGTTGCTGGCGCTGGCGCCCACGCTGCCACCGTAGGATTGCGCGGTCTCGGCGATCTGGCGGGAATCGCGGGCCTGCGTGCCCTGCGCCAGCAGGCCGGCGAACAGGCTGGCGAAGCCCTGCGCATCGGCGGCGTCGGCGGCGAAGCCGGCGTTGCGCACCGCCAGCACGTAGTCCACGCGCGGGATGCCGTCGCGCGGCACCACCCACACCTCCAGCCCGTTGGCCAGGGTCTTCTTCTCGATCTGCGCCACCGGCAGCGGCTTGTCCGGGCCGTAGGCGGGCAGGTCGCGCGGCAGTTCGGCCTGCTGCGCCTGGGCGGCGCCCGACAGGGCCACGGCCACGGCCAGCACCAGGGCGCGGGTGGCATTTGCGGCGATCGTCATGGTCATCTCCTTATTCCCCCGTCTGCGCGGCGGCGGCCTTCGCGGCCAGCATGGCCTCGGGCACGCGGTCGATCACCGTGCGGTTTGCGGCGGTGAGGTAGGTGCGGGCGGCGCGCTGCACGTCGGCCGAGGTCACCGCGTCGATCCAGCCCGGGACGCGGTTGGCCACGGCGGCGTCGCCCCACAGCAGCTGCAGCTTGGCCAGGGTGTCGGCGCGCGAGAGGTAGGACTCCATGCCGTTGTACCAGTCGGCCAGCAGCTGGGTCTTGATGCGCGCCAGGGTCGCGTCGTCCACGCCCTCCTCAACGATCCTGGCGATCTCCGCGTCGGTCGCGGCCACCACCGCGTCGGCGTCGGCGGTGGGCTTGTACAGCGCGAACACGGTGAACAGCGTCGGTCCGTTGTACTCCCACTCGCTGGTCAGGCCGTAGAGCGCATCGACGTTGAGCGCCAGCTCGCGGCCCTTGACCAGGCCCTGGTACAGGCGCGAGGCCTCGCCGTTGGCCAGCAGCGCGCCGAGCACCGACATCGCCGGCTGGTCGGGACTGCCGCGTTCGGGCATCTTCCAGGACATCGCGATGGCCGGGACCTGGGCCAGCTTGTCCGGCTGCTGCAGGCGCTTTTCCTCGGTGTTGAGGCCCTCGCTGAAATCCGGGCCGGGCGGCACCGGACGCGCGGGGATGTCGCCGAAGTACTTTTCCGCCAGCGCGAAGCCTTCCTCGGGCGAGATATCGCCGGCCAGGCCCAGCACCGCGTTGTTGGGACCGTAGTAGTCGCGATGGAAGGCCTTGACGTCGTCGAGGGTGGCCGATTCGAGGTCCTCGAAGCTGCCGTAGCCGTCGTGGTTGTTCTCCCACTTCTGAAAGGCGTTGAAGCCCACGTCCAGCCACATGAAGCCGCCGTAGGGCTGGTTCTGCACGTTGACGCGGATCTCCTCCTTCACCACGTCCTGCTGGTTCTTCAGCGTGGCCGGGTTGAAGTCGAGCATGCGCATGCGGTCGGCCTCGAGCCACAGGATCGGCTCGAGCGCCGAGGACGGGGCGATCTCGACGTAGTTGGTGAAGTCCGGACGGGTGGAGCCGTTGTTACGGCCGCCGCCGCCGGTGATGACGCGGTCGAACACGCCCTCCGGCGCGTTCTGCGAGCCTTCGAACATCAGATGCTCGAACAGGTGGGCGAAGCCGGTGCGGTTGCGCGGCTCCAGGCGCATGCCGATGCCGTAGACCACGCTCACCCCCACCACCGGCGAACTGCGGTCCTCGGACACGACCACGGTCAGGCCGTTGTCGAGCTTCTTGACCGCCACCGGGATTTCCCAGCGCTCGGCCTGTGCGGCAAGGACGGGCGAAAGGGCCAACAACAGCGACAGCACACCAGCAATGCGCAACGGATTCATGGGCACTCCTCGCCCCGGGAAAGCCGCTACCGTACCTCAGCCGCGGCCAGCCAGCCGAGGCCGGAAGTCACCCCGCCGCCGGGCCGGCCATTCCGGCCCGCAGCCGCGCCATCCGGGGGCTGCCGCACGCGTCCGGCGAAGGCTCGCAGGCGCCGGGGGCCCTGCCCCGCGCCGCGCCGCTCAGCCGCGGCCCGCGTCCGGGCCTTCGTCCAGGCCGAGGTTGCTGGAGGCCTGCTCGTAGACCGCGCGGTCGAGCAGGCCGGTCTCGCGTCCCACCAGCACCGGCACGAGCACCTGGCCGGTGACGTTCGTCATCGTGCGCATCATGTCCAGGATGCGGTCGATGGCGTAGAGGATGCCGATGGCCTCCAGCGGCAGGCCGGCCGCGCTGATCACCACCGTGGCCATGATCACCGCCGTGCCGGGCACGCCCGCGGTGCCGAAGCTGCCCAGCACCGAGGCCAGCGCGATCAGCACGTACTGCCCGGCCGACAGTTCGATGCCCATGAACTGGGCGATGAACATCGCCGCCAGCGCCGGATAGATCGCGCCGCAGCCGTCCATCTTGATGCTCGCGCCCAGCGGCACGGCGAAGCTGGCGTAGTCCTTGTCGACGCCGAGGTTGTGCGTGGCCGAGGACAGCGACAGCGGCAGCGCGGCGAAGCTGCTCGACGCCACGAAGCCGACCTGCATGGCGGGCGCGGCGCCGCGGAAGAACCGGAGCGGGTTGAGCCCGTGCGCGAGCAGCAGTCCGCTGTAGACCACCACGATCTGGAAGGCGCAGGCCGCGTACAGCGCGATCACGAACTTGCCCAGCGGCACCAGCTGGCCGAAGCCGTAGCTGCCGACCAGGGCCGCGATCAGGCCGAAGGTGCCCAGCGGCGTGGCCTCCAGCACGAAGCGGGTGACCTGGATCATCAGTTCGCGCGCCTGCTCGAACAGCGAGCGCAGCCCGACCGTCTTCTCCCCCAGGCGCACCAGCGCGAACCCGATCAGGCCGGCGAAGAAGATCACCTGGAGGATGGTGAAGTTGCTGGGAACGATGATGCTCTGGCCGTCGCCGGTCCGGCCCGCGCCCAGCGCCGCGAGCGCGCGGAAGGGGTTTTCCGGGACGATGTTGACCAGCACGTCCAGCGGCCCCGGCACCTCGCGCGGCCGGTAGTTCTCGGCCACCCGCAGGCTGGCCGCATCCACGCCCAGGCCGGGCTTGAACAGCCAGCCGGCCGCCAGTCCCACCAGCACCGCCAGCACCGCGGTGATCGCGAACCACAGGAAGGTGCGCCCGGCCAGGCCGGCGATGGAACGCTGGCCCGCCAGCGAGCCGACCGCGCTGACCACCGCGAAGAACACCAGCGGGATCGCGATCATCTTGATCAGGTTGACGTAGACCGTGCCCAGCGGGCCGAACCAGGTCTGCGCCGCCGGCCCCATCAGCCAGCCGGCGAGCGCGCCGAGCACGAAGCCGCCGGCCACGCGTTGCCAGAACGGGATCTTGAGCCAGCCGTGGACGAGGGCCATGGGAAATACGACAGCGACGGCGCCGGACGGCGGACCCGCCACCTTAGCCGACCGGCCCGGCGCGCGCGACGGCGCGGCTGGAACGCCGCGCGCCCGTGGGCGGGACGCCGGCCGCGCGCCTGGAGCCATCGATCGGCCGCCTGCGGCGGCATAATGGGCGGTTCACGGCGCGCCCCCGGGCTCCGGACCGGCTGCGGCCGGCACCAACGCGGGTGGCGGAGCCGGGAATCCTGCCCGATCGGATCCGTCATGCCCCGTCTGTCGTCTTGCGCCCTTGCCCTCTGCACCACCCTGCTCGCGGCCTGCGCCGCCACGCCTTCGCCCCGTTCCGCTTCCGCCCCAGCGCCCGTCGAGGTGCCTGCGATCAGCCATCCCGAAGGCGAGACGCCGCAGTGGTGGTATCGCAGCGGCGCCGCCCGCGCCGCCGCCAACGGCGCCATGGCCGGGCGCGCGCGCAACGTCATCGTCTTCCTCGGCGACGGCATGAGCCTGACCACCGTGGCCGCCGCGCGCGTGCTCGAAGGCCAGCGCGCCGGCGGCCCGGGCGAGGAGAACCTGCTGGCCTGGGAACGCTTCCCGCACACCGCCCTGTCCAAGACCTACAACACCGATTCGCAGACCCCCGACTCGGCCGGCACCATGACCGCGATCGCCACCGGGGTGAAGTCGCACATGGGCGCGATCGGCGTGTCCGCCGGCCCGAAGGACGACTGCGCCGGCAGCCTCGGCCGCCAGCTGGTGTCGTGGCTGCGCCTGGCCGACGACGCCGGGCTGTCGACCGGCATCGTCACCACCGCGCGCCTCACCCACGCCACGCCGGCGGCGACCTACGCGCACGCGCCCGACCGCAACTGGGAGAACGACACCGACCTGCCCGCCGGGGCGGTGGCCGCGGGCTGCCGCGACATCGCCCAGCAACTGCTCGACTTCCCCGCCGGCCGCGGCCCGCGGGTGCTGCTCGGCGGCGGTCGCGGCGAGTTCCTGCCGACCTCGGTGCGCGATCCCGAATACGCCGACAAGATCGGCCAGCGCCTGGACGGCCGCGACCTCGTCGCCGAATGGACCGCGCGCAATCCCGGCAGCGCCTGGGTGTGGAACGCCGGCCAGCTGCGCGCCGCGCGCGAGTCCAGCGCGGTGCTGGGCCTGTTCGAATACGACCACATGCAGTACGAACACGACCGCGACCGCAGCGAGGCCGGCGATCCGGACATCGAGGAGATGACCCGCTTCGCGATCGAACGGCTGTCGCGCGATCCTAGCGGCTACGTGCTGCTGGTCGAAGGCGGCCGCATCGACCACGCCAACCACGAGGGCAACGCCTTCCGTGCGCTGGACGAGACCGTGGCCATGTCGCGCGCGGTGCGCGCCGCGGCCGAGATGACCTCCGCAGACGACACCCTGATCGTGGTCACGGCCGACCACTCGCACGTGCTGAGCTTCGTCGGCTATCCGCGCCGGGGCAACGACATCCTCGGCAAGGTGCGGGGCCGCATGCACGAGGACGACGACCCCGGCCGCCATGCGCTCGATTCGCTCGGCCTGCCCTACACCACCCTGGTCTACGCCAACGGTCCCGGCTATGCCGGCGCCAGCGCGCGGCAGCCCGCCGGACCCAAGCGCCACCCGCATCGCGCCGGCCGCGTCGAGCCGGCGCACGGCCGCCCGGACCTGGCCGACGTGGACACCACGCATCCGGACTTCATGCAGGAGGCCCTGGTGCCGTTATCGTCCGAGACCCATGGCGGCGACGACGTCGGCATCTGGGCGCGCGGCCCCGGCAGCGATGCCTTCCGCGGGACGATGGAGCAGCACGTGATCCACCATGTGATCGTGCAGGCCACGCCGGCGCTGCGCGAACGCCTGTGCACGGTGGGGGCCTGCAACGCCGACGGCGTGCCCGTCGAGTTGCCGGACCGCGCGATGTCCGGAGCGCCGTGAGCCACTCGGCAGCCGCCGGCGGCTGAGGTTCTTCCCCACCCACGGCCAAGGTCCGCCCCCGGCGGGCCGCGGCGGGAACGCAGGATCGCGAGGTGTCGGCAGTGCAATCGGTAGGCAAGTCTCCCTGGCGCCTGTTGGCCGGCCTGCTGCTGGCCTGCGTGGCCTGCGTGGCCGGCGTGGCCGGCGTGTCGCTGGCCGCCGCGCCCGCCGATCCGGCGCCGGGCTTCGTGCTCGCCGGGGCGCCCGCCAGCGAGCAGACGCCGATGCGCGCCTGCACGCCGTCGATGCGCGAGGGCCTGGTCGAACACCGGATCGAGGCACCGAGCGGCGGCTGGCCCGGCACGCCGCAGGCGATCAACGTCTTCAACGTCTTCGCCGGCGAGGTGATGGTGGCGCTGGGCGACCGCGAGGTCTGCGGCCGCATGCACGACGCGCGCACCCGCGATTCGCGCTTCCGCACCAGCGTCGGCCTGGTCGCGGTGCCGCCGGCCGGCAGCCACGCGCCGATCCGCGTGGCCTGGGCCGAGCCGCTGCAGCCGGGCTGGAAGCCGACCGTGCTGCTGGGCGCGCCGAGTCCGGTGCAGCACATGGACACCGCGCGCCTGCTGGTGCGCGTGTCGTGCATGGCGATCGGCCTGGCGCTGGCCCTTTCTGCACTGATCGGCTTCTTCGGCACCCGCGATGCGGTCTTCCTGCGCCAGACCGGCGTCTGCCTGCTGCTGGTGGTCGGCCAGGCGATCCTCAGCGGACTGACCGGCTATCCGCTGCCCTGGCTGCCGGTGGGCGATCGCGAGGCCTGGTGGCTGGCCACGTTCCTGGCCTTTGCCGTGGCGGTGCTGATCCATGGCATCTGGAGCCAGGCCGGCCTGGCCGCCGCCCTGCCCGGCCCGCGCCGCGCGGTGGGATGGGCGGTGGGCGCGGCGGTGGCGATCGGCGTGCTGGTGCCGCTGCTGCCCCTGGGCGGCCTGCGCTGGGCGATCTTCGGCGTGGAACTGCTGTTCGAACTGGCCTGCATCGGGCTGCTGGGCGTGGTTGCCGCGTCGCTGCTGCGCGGCGACCGTAGCGCGGTGCTGGGCGCGGTGTCGGTGGTGCCCTTCCTGGTGGTAAGCGTGGCCGAGCTGGCCGGCAGTCCCCTGCTGGTGACCTATCGCATCGAGATCCTGCAGCTGGCGGTGACCTGGTTCCTGATCGCGATGGGTTATGCGCTGTCGCGCCGCTTCACCCAGCTGCGCCGCCAGCACGATGCCATGCGCGCCCTGGCCGCGACCGACGAGCTGACCGGCCTGCCCAACCGGCGCAGCGGCCTGGCCCGGCTCGACGCGCTGTTCGCGCAGGCGCGCGAAAGCGGTGAACCGCTGTCCGTCGGCTTCGTCGACATCGACCTGTTCAAGCGCATCAACGACGTGCACGGCCACCATGTCGGCGACCGGGTGCTGGTGGCGGTGGCGACGGCGCTCGCCGCCGCGGTGCGCGACCGCGGCGACGTGGTGCGCATGGGTGGCGAGGAGTTCCTGGTGGTGATGCCGGGCGTGGACCTGGCTGCGGCCACGCCACGCCTGGAGCGCATGCGCGCGCGCGTGCATGCGGCGGGCGCGGCGCTGGGCATCGAAGGGCTGGAGGTGACCGCCAGCATCGGCCTGGCCAGCCTGCGCGGCGACGACGAGGACCCCGCCTCGCTGCTGCGCCGCGCCGACGGCGCCATGTACCGCGCCAAGCAGGCCGGGCGCGACCGCCTCCTGCTCGCCGGTTGATGCCACGGCCGGCGCACCGCGCGCCGGCCCCGGACTCAGAACGGCTTGGCCAGCACCAGCCAGATCACCGCCAGCAGCAGGAACACCGGCACTTCGTTGAACAGGCGCAGCGCGCGCGGCGTGGGCAGCGCGGCGCCTTCTCCGGCGCGGCGCAGCCAGCGCCCCGCGACCAGGTAGTGCGCCAGCATCAGCGCGACCAGCAGCAGCTTGGCGTGCAGCCAGCCGGTGCCGGGGCCGACCATGGTCGGGAAGTCCGGGATCACCCGGTAACCCAGCCACAGCACCAGCCCGAAGATCACCGCCAGGCCGAACATCACGTGGCCGAAGCGCAGCAGCCGCCGCCCCATCAGCACCAGGCGCGCACGCACCACGGGCTCGTCGCCGGCCTCGCCGAGGTTGATCAGGATGCGCGGCAGGTAGAAGACCGCCGCCACCCACGCCATCACCACCAGCAGGTGCAGGGACTTGATCCAGAGATAGGCTTGCATGTCGCGCTCCATCGTTGCGTCGGCGACGCCGGCGCTCGCGCTATTGTATCCGCCGCCCTTCCAGCACTTCCTTCATGCAGAAACGTTACGACCAGCGCTACTTCGACACCTGGTACCGGGGCGCACGCGGCATCGGCGGGGCCCGCAGGCTCGAGCGCAAGGTCGCGCTGGCGGTGGCCACCGCCGAGTACCACCTCGAACGCCCGCTGCGCACCGTGCTCGACATCGGCTGCGGCGAAGGCGCCTGGCGCGCGCCGCTGCTGAAGCTGCGCCCCAAGGCGCGGTACCTGGGCTTCGACAGCAGCCAGTACGCCATCGCCCGCCACGGCGCCCGCCGCAACCTGCACCTGGCCCGCTTCGCCGATTTCGCCAGCCTGCGGCCCTGCCCGCCGGTCGACCTGCTGGTGTGCAGCGACGTGATGCACTACCTGCCGCTGAAGGAACTCGATCGCGGGCTGCCCGGGCTGGCGGAGCTGTGCGGCGGCGTGGCCTTCCTCGAATGCTTCACCCGCGAGGACGAGACCGAGGGCGATGCGGTGGACTTCCAGGCCCGCCCGGCCGCCTTCTACCGGCGCCGCTTCCAGGCCTTGGGCCTGCGCCAGCTCGGCTCGCACTGCTGGCTCTCGCCTGCGCTGGCCGACAGCGCGGCCGCGCTGGAGCTGCCGCCGGCGCCCTGACCGGTGCGGTGCACGAGCGGCGTTGACGGCACGGGCGCCGGCTTCGGTTATGCTGCGCCGCAGCAGCCGCTACCCCTGACGCCGATGCTCCTGTACCAGTTCCATGAAGTGACCCGTTCCTGGATGGCTCCGCTCACCTACTGGGCGCAGGCCAACGCGAAAGCCTTCTCCGCGCCCGGCAGCTGGCTGTCGGGCATGCCCGGTGCCGGCCGCATCGCCGCGGCCAACGAACTGCTGCACCGCATCGGCAAGGACTACGAGAAGCCGGCCTTCGGCATCCATTCGATCGAATGGGAAGGCGAGGTGTATCCGGTCGTGGAGAAGACGGTGCGCTCCACGCCGTTCTGCAACCTCGTGCGCTTCAAGCGCTACACCGACGATGCCGAGGCCATCGGCGAGATGCGCGGCCAGCCGCCGGTGCTGATCGTGGCGCCGCTGTCGGGCCACCACGCCACCCTGCTGCGCGACACCGTGCGCACCATGCTGCGCGACCACAAGGTGTACATCACCGACTGGGTCGACGCGCGCATGGTGCCCAAGGAGGCGGGCGAGTTCACCCTCGACGACTACGTGCGCACCATCGAGGACTTCATCCGCCACATCGGCGCGAAGGACCTGCACGTGATGAGCGTCTGCCAGCCCACCGTGCCGGTGCTGGCGGCGGTGTCGCTGATGGCCGCCCGCGGCGAGACGCTGCCGCGCTCGCTGGTGATGATGGGCGGCCCGATCGACACCCGCCAGTCGCCGACCTCGGTCAACAACTTGGCCACGCAGAAGCCGCTGTGGTGGTTCGAGAACAATGTCATCCACCCGGTGCCGCAGAACTACCCGGGCGCCGGCCGGCGCGTGTACCCGGGCTTCCTGCAGCACACCGGCTTCGTGGCGATGAACCCGGAACGGCACTTCCTGTCGCACTGGGATTTCTACCAGGACCTGGTCAAGGGCGACCTCGAGGACGCCGAGTCGCACCGTCGCTTCTACGACGAGTACAACGCCGTGCTCGACATGCCGGCCGAGTACTACCTGGACACCATCCGCGTGGTGTTCCAGGAGCACCTGCTGCCGCGCGGCCTGTGGGACGTGGGCGGCGAGCGCGTGCGCCCCGGCGCGATCAAAGGCTGCGCCCTGCTGACCATCGA
>Ga0233375_1000201_pt1 | contig 34617 bp, 39 predicted proteins | sample ElkDunMinimDraft_10_FD_191539 | JGI IMG/M metagenome (GOLD analysis project Ga0233375, IMG submission 191539) | Fecal eukaryotic communites from dung pellets of Tule Elk in California, USA - Elk Dung E16 | ecosystem: Host-associated > Mammals > Digestive system > Large intestine > Fecal | place...
GGGGGGCGCCCCAGAACGGCAGCGCGAGCTGCCCGCCGTGCGTGTGCCCGGCGATCGTCAGGTCGACCCCGTCGGCGTGCATGGCGTCCAGCACGCGACGGTACGGGGCATGCGTGACGCCCACGTGCAGGTCGACCGCGGGGGAGCGGCCGTCGGACGTGCGGGGGTCGTCCGGCCCGTCGGCGGGCGGGAACTCGTCGCGGTCGAGGTGCGCGTCGTCGGTGCCGACGAGCGAGAGCAGGCGCCCGTCGACCTTGAGCAGGTCACGCCGGTTCGACAGGTCGACCCAGCCCGCACCGGTGAGCCGGCCGACCAGCTCGCGCCACGGCAGCTCCACCGGGGGCCGCGCGGGCGCGCGCCGCGCGTCCGGGAGCAGGTAGCGCGCCGGGTTCTTGAAGCCCGGGCCGTGGTAGTCGTTGGACCCGAGCACGAACGCGCCGGGCACGGCCAGCAGCGGCTCGAGGGCGCGCAGCAGCGCCGGCATGGCATCGAGGTCCGCCCAGTTGTCGCCCGTGTCGACGACGAGGTGCGGGTCGAGGGTCGCCAGGTCCCGCACCCAGTCGACCTTGCGGCGCTGACCGGGGGTCAGGTGCAGGTCGGAGATGTGCAGGACCCGCAGGGGGTCCTGCCCGGGGGGCAGCACGGGAACGGTGACCTCGCGCAGCGCGTACCAGCGGACCTCGACGAGCGCCGCCCACGCGAGCGCGGTGGCACCGGCGAGCGCGGCGCCGCCCGCGGCCCGCAGGAGCGTGCTGGCTGTGGACGAGCCGGACGCTGGTCCGGTCGTCATCACGGGCGCGGGCCCTCCCCGCCACCGCGGGGCGGCATCGGGTTGTCGCCGCCGCCAGGGATGCCCGGTCCCGGGCCCGCCGGCTGCCCGCTCGACATCGTGATCGTGATCGTGGCACCCCGCGTGGCGAACGAGGACGACTGCTCCGCGACCGTCCCGACGGCGTAGTTCGACTGGACCTGCTCGCCGGACACCGACACGCCGAACCCGGCGCGCTCGAGGGTGTCACGGGCCTGCTGCTCGCTCTGGCCCAGGACCGACGGGACCCCGATCCGCTCGCCGTGGAGCTCGCGGTCGGCGGGAGCCGAGAAGTCCGGGTTCTCCACCCCCGCGAGGATCTGCTGCATGAAGTCGCTCCACGTGGGCGCGGCGATCGACGAGCCGTACGGGCCGGAGCTGTACCGCTTGCCGTTGATGACGGCGCCGCCCATCGACCGCATGGCGTCGCTGTACCCCACCCAGACGGCGGTCGAGCGCAGCGGCGTGTACCCGACGAACCAGTTGTACTCGTTCGAGCTCGTCGTGCCGGTCTTGCCGGCCGAGGGGAACGGCGGCTTGCTCACGGACTTGGCCGTACCCGTCCACACGTTGCTCAGCGCGTAGTTCATCGCCGAGGCGTACTTGGCGTCGATCGCGCCGGGCCGGCAGTCGGCGGACGGGATCGGGAGCTCCGCGCCGTTCGAGTCCTGGACGCTGGTGATGGCGATCGGCTTGCAGTGGGTGCCGTTCGACGCGAACGTCGCGTACGCGGCGGCCATCTGCAGCGGCGACGTCGAGTCCGTACCGAGGACCACGGCCGGGTACGGGTCGAAGGGCGTGCCGCCGAGGGGCTTGCCGTTGGCGTCGACCTGGTTGGGGTCGCCCGCCTTCGTGACCCCGAGGTCGGCGGCGCCCTGCATGATGTTGCACAGGTCGAGCTTCGCCGCCATCGCGACGTACGCGGAGTTCACCGAGTTCCTGGTGGCGTCGAGAACGCTCTGGCTGATCGCCTTGCCGTTCTCGGAGTTGCCGAACCGGAACTGGTCGTTGCCCAGACGGGCGCACGAGGCGTTGAACTCCCGCGAGCTGTAGCTCAGCCGGGTGCCGTTGATCGTCTCGCTCAGCGCGTGCCCCTGCTTGAGCCACTCGAGCAGCGTGAACACCTTGAACGTCGAGCCCGGGGCGAACCCGCCGGACCCGCCGTACTGGTAGCTGGTGTTGAAGTTGACCGACGTCTCGCCCGGCTGCTGCTCGGCGAGCGCGGAGTAGTTGCGGTTCTGCGCCATCGCGGTGATCTTGCCCGTGCCGGGCTCGACCGAGACGATCGAGCTCGCGACCCCCGACGCGTCGTCGACCGGGACGCCGTCCTTGACCTCGGCGTCGGCGACGGCCTGCTCGGAGGGCACCAGCGTCGTGGTGATCCGCAGCCCGCCCTTGTAGAGCATGTCCTTGCGCTCCTGCGACGTCGCGCCGAACGCGGGGTCGTTGGCGATGACCTTGGTGACGTAGTCGCAGAAGAACCCGGAGCCCGGGACGACCGCGCCCGCCGACATGCAGCCCTGCTGCAGCGGCGCGACGTTCAGCGTGTCCTGCAGCGGGGTCGCGAGCCCCGCTGCGAGCTCGTCGGCGGTGATGTACTCCTCGTCCTTCATGTCGCGCAGCACCTTGTCGCGGCGCGTCTGGGAACGCGCGTACCGCGCCGCGTCCTCCTCGGGCGTCTCGGCGGCGGGGCCGACCGGGTCCCACTTGCTGGGCGACTGCGTGATGCCGGCGATCGTGGCGGCCTCGAGGTAGTTGAGGTCCATCGCCGACTTGTTGAAGAAGTACCGGGACGCCGACTCCACGCCGTACACCGAGGCGCCGAAAGCCGCGATGTTGAGGTACTTCTCGAGGATCTCGTCCTTCGTCATCGACTTCTCGAGCGTGATGGCGATCTTCGCCTCGCGCAGCTTGCGCGCGATGCCCTCGGGGCCCTCGTTGTTCTTCGCCTCGGCGCGCAGCCGTGCCCGCTCGTGCTTGTCCTCGACGCGCTCGGCGGCGTCCAGGAAGACGTTCTTGACGTACTGCTGCGTGAGCGTCGACGCGCCCTGGGTGTCGCCGCTCGCGGACGCGACCGCGGCGCGCAGCATGCCCGCCGGGTCGATGCCCGAGTGCTCGTAGAAGCGGCGGTCCTCGACCGCGATGACGGCCTTCTGCATGATCGGCGCGATCTCGGACAGCGGCACGACGACACGGTTCTGGTAGTAGAACGTCGCGAGCAGCTGACCGTCGGCCGCGAGGACCTCGGACTTCTGCGGCAGGGGCTTCTGCTCGAGCTCGCTCGGCAGGTCGTCGAACGCGGTGACGGTCATGCCGGTGAGGCCGTTGGCCACGGCGACGCCGGGCAGCACCAGGCCGGCGGTGACGACGCCGCCGATCCCGGCGACGAGGCAGAAGGAGAGCAGCAGCGCCAGCGCCTGGACGGCACTGACCTTGCGTCCGCGCGCGCGGGCAGGGGTCGGCATGCCTGTCAGGGTACCGGGGGCGCCCCGCGACGGAAGGGCGGACGGTTGCTCGGTGCGGCTCCTCCACGGGACCTGCACACGGGCACGTACCGCCGTACGGCGGAAAAGACCCGTCCGGGGTCTCGTCAGGACCTGTGGTGAACCGATACCGTCACGGCGGCGACACGCAGGGAGCGACACGCGGAGGATGACGTGACAGGCCTGGGGGCACAGGGATACGAGGGGCACTGGACGGCGCGCGCGTCGTGCGGCCAGGGCAAGCAGGCACCGGACGCGCTGTTCGTCGAGGGCGCCGCCCAACGGGAGGCTCGCGCCGTGTGCCTCGGGTGTCCGGTGCGGCTCGACTGCCTCGCCGACGCGCTCGACAGCCGTGCCGACTTCGGTGTGTGGGGCGGGATGACCGAGCGCGAGCGGCGGGCGCTGCTGCGTCGGCGGCCCGAGGTGGCGTCATGGCGCGCCGAGCTCGTTTGCAGCGAGCCGGCACTGGTCGCGCTCGGCACCGTGTGAGCGCTTCCACGGCGCGGCCCCGCACGGGTCCACGGCGCCGCTAGGGTGGGCGCATGGCGACACAGTGGGAGTACGTGACGGTTCCGCTCATCATCCACGCGACCAAGGCGATCCTCGACCAGTGGGGCTCGGACGGCTGGGAGCTGGTGACGGTCATCCAGGGGCCCGACGCGGGCCTCGTCGCGTACCTCAAGCGCCCGAAGAGCGTCTGATGGCGGACGCGTCCGCGGGACGCGTCGCGGCACGCCTCGCCGAGCTGGGCCTGACCCTGCCGGTCACGCCCGCACCCCTCGCGGCGTACGTGCCCGCGGTGCGCAGCGGCGCGCACGTGTGGACGTCCGGCCAGCTCCCGTTCGTCGCCGGCGCCCTGCCCGCCACGGGCAAGGTGGGCGCCGACCTCGACGTGGACGCCGCTGCGGCGCTGGCACGCACGGCCGCCCTCAACGCGATCGCGGCCGTGGGCGCGCTGCTCGCCGCCGAGGAGGGCGACGGGACGGGTGACCCCGTCGCGGCTCTGGACCGCGTGCGACGCGTCGTCAAGGTCGTCGGGTTCGTCGCCAGCGACCCCACGTTCACCGCGCAGCCCGCCGTCGTCAACGGCGCGAGCCTGCTCCTGCACGAGGTCTTCGGCTCGGCGGGCGTGCACGCACGCTCCGCCGTCGGCGTCACAGTGCTCCCGCTCGACGCCCCCGTCGAGGTCGAGCTGGTCGTCGAGACCGACTGACCCCCCGGGGGCAGCCCGTCGGCGTCGGGTCAGCGCGCCCGGCGCTCGAGCCGGTCGACGTCGAGCAGGACGATCGCGCGGCCCTCGCGGCGCACCCAGCCGCGTGCCGCGAAGTCCGCCAGCGCCTTGTTGACGGTCTCGCGCGAGGCGCCGACGAGCTGGGCGAGCTCCTCCTGCGTGAGGTCGTGCGCGACGCGGATGCCCTCGTCGACCTGCTGACCGAACCGCGTCGACAGGTCGAGCAGCGCCTTGGCGACACGCCCCGGCACGTCGGAGAAGACGAGGTCGGCGAGCGCCTCGTTGGTGCGGCGCAGCCGCCGCGCGAGCGCCTGGAGCAGGTGCTCCGCGACCGTCGGCTTGTCGGCGAGCCACGTGACGAGCTCGTGGTGGCCGAGCTCGAGCACGACGGCGTCCGCGACGACCGTGGCCGTCGCGGTGCGCGGGCCGGGGTCGAACAGGGACAGCTCGCCGAACATCTCGCCCGGGCCGAGCACCGCGAGCAGGTTCTCGCGCCCGTCGTTGGAGCGGCGGCCCAGCTTGATCTTGCCGTCGCGCACCAGGTAGAGCCGGTCACCCGGCTCGCCCTCGTGGAAGAGCACGTCGCCCCGCGTGACGTCGAGGACCTTCATCGAGGCGATGAGCGCCCCCGACGACTCCTCGTCCATGCCCGCGAAGAGCGGCGCAGTCAGCACGATGTCCTCCGCCACAGCGGTTCCTTCCCTTCTCCCCGCGCAGGTGCGCGGGCGTGCGTCGTGCCCGGCGGTGAGGCCGGGCTCCACATGCCAGTCTGCCCCATCGCGACCGGTGCATGCGTCGGCGCGTGCACTGCGGCGCGCCCGTCAGTGCGCGCCGGACAGATCCGTACGGGCCCGCACCACCGCGCCCGGATCGGCCGCGACCTGCTCGACCAGGCGCGACGTCGCGCCGGCCAGGGCCTTCTCGACGCCCTTCGCGTAGGTCGCCAGCCGCTCGTCGAGCTCCCGCAGCCCTGACAGCAGACCGACCTCAGAGCCCGCGTTCGTGCGGGGGAGTGCGTGGTGCAGCTCGTCGGGGCCCGGGACCTGGAGGCAGACGTCGAGCGGAAGGAGGAACGCGACGTCCTCCCCGAGCGGGCCGGGCGTGGCTGCGGCGGCCACGGCGAGGTCCATGCGTGCGTGCACGACGCGGCGCCACCGGCTCACGCGCTCGCGCTCGGCGCGCAGCGCGCGACGCTCCAGGCGCAGAGCGTGCAGGGGATCGACGCGGGACGGCACATCAGGTGATTCGGCTCCGCGACCCGCCCGCTTGACCGGTCCGACCGGTTCCCACCGCTGCTTTCACCCGCCAGGAGCAACCGCGGCGCGTGTCCGTGACGGGCCGTACGCTCACCCCGTGACCGCCACCCCCCTGGAGAGCCCGCTCGCCCGGACGCGGCGTGCCCGCCGCGTCGACCGTGCGCTGGCGGTGAGGTACCCCGACGCGCACTGCGAGCTGGACTTCCGCAACCCGTTCGAGCTGTTGATCGCGACGGTGCTGTCGGCGCAGACCACCGACGTGCGGGTGAACCAGACGACGCCCGAGCTCTTCGACCGGTGGCCCGACGCGGCGTCGATCGCCGGCGCGGACCTGCTCGACCTCGAGGACGTCCTGCGGCCCACCGGTTTCTTCCGCGCCAAGGCACGGTCCGTGGTCGGCATCGGCACCGCGCTCGTCGAGCGCTTCGGCGGTGAGGTGCCCGGCCGTCTCGAGGATCTCGTCACGCTGCCCGGTGTGGGGCGCAAGACGGCGAACGTCGTGCTCGGCAACGCGTTCGGCGTGCCGGGCATCACGGTCGACACCCACGTGCAGCGGCTGTCGCACCGCCTCGGCTACACGACGAGCGACGACCCGGTCGTCATCGAGACCGAGCTGGGGGCTCTGCTCGAGCGTCGGGAGTGGACGATGGCGTCGCACCGGCTGATCTTCCACGGACGTCGTACGTGCTTCGCGCGGCGCCCGGCGTGCGGGGCGTGCCCCGTGGCGGCGATGTGCCCGTCGGCGGGGATCGGCGAGACCGACCCGGTGGCGGCCGCGGCGATGCTCAAGGGCTGAGGGCGTCGACCTCGGCCAGCCAGTCGACGAGCAGCTCGCCGACGATCCCCGGCGCCTGGTCCGGCAGGTAGTGCCCGGCGCCGTGCAGCAGCTCGAAGCGGTACGGCCGTGCCACGTGCGTGGTGCCCGACCGCAGGGCGGCACCCGACGCGGGGCGCAGACCGTCGTGCAGGCCGTGCACCTGGAGCACCGGCACGGGCCGGGCCGCCCGCAGGATCGCCCGGTACCGGGAGCCGTCGGGCCGGGGTGTGGACCGCACCAGCCACCGCACCTGCTCGAGCTGGCTGTGCGCCGCGAACGGCACGCGCGCGGCACGCCGGTACGTCTCGACCGCCAGGCGGTCCGGCAGGCCCGGGACCCCGCCCCAGTGCGTGAGCATGCGGTCGACCAGGTCGCCCTGCGTCATCGCGCGCTCCGGGAGGGACGGCAGCTGGGCGTACGCGAGCACGGCCGACGCCGCGAGCCGGGGAGGGGTCCGCGGCACCGCGACGGCGTCGAGCGGGTGCGGTGATCCCAGCACGCCGATCGCGCGCACGACGTCGGGCTGGTACGCGGCCGTCGCCCAGGCGACGTCGCCACCGGTCCCCGCACCGACGACGACCGCGGAGCCGGCGCCCAGCGAGCGCACGACGCCCGCCGCGTCGGCCGCGAGCGTCGGGACGTCGTACCCCTGCGGCGGCTTGTCCGACCCGCCGGTGCCGCGCAGGTCCATCGCAGCGACGCGGTACCCGGCGGCCGCGAGCACCGGCAGCTGGTGGCGCCACGCCCACCACAGCTGCGGCACGCCGTGCAGCAGGAGCACGAGCGGGCCGTCCTGGGGACCGGACAGCGCGACGTGGAAACGCGCGCCGTTCGCGGTCACGAAGCGGTGCTGCCAGGGTCCCTCGATCAGCAGGGCCGCGGAGTCGACGGGGGTCATCGGGTGCGAACCTACCCGGTCGGGGCGCCGCCGTGGGTACCGGCGGCCGCGTGGGCGCGCGAACGGCGGGCCAGCAGCCCCGCACCGAGCGCCGCGGCGATCACCGACGCGGCGAGCACGGCGACGACCACGTGGTCACCGTGCGGCGAGTCCGACCCGAACGCGAGCCTGCCGACCAGCAGCGACACGGTGAACCCGATGCCGCCGAGCGCACCCACGGCCAGCACGTCCGACCAGCCCAGCCCCGGCGCGAGCCGCGCGCGCGTGAACGTCGCGAGCAGCCACGTCGCACCGAGGATGCCCAGCGGCTTGCCGACGACCAGGCCCAGCACGACGCCCTGCGCGACCGGGTCCGCGAACGCGGCGCCGAGCATCGACGGGGCGACGGTCACGCCGGCCGCGAACAGCGCGAAGACCGGCACGGCGAACCCGGCCGACACCGGGCGCCACAGGTGCTCGTAGTGCTCGGCGAGCGAGTGGTCGGGCAGGTCGGCAGCGTCGGGCTCGGCGGGGCCGGCCGCCCTGCGTCCCGCCGCCGAGCCCGGCCGCGCGGGCACCGCGAAGCCGAGCAGGACCCCGGCGATCGTCGCGTGCACGCCCGACGCGTGCAGCAGCCCCCATGCGACCAGGGCCAGCGGCACCAGCAGCCACGGCGTGCGGACGCCGCGAGCCAGCGCGAGCGCGAACGCCGCGACGGCCGCCAGGGCGCCCAGCAGCAGGCCCGCCCCCACCTGCTCGGTGTAGGCGACCGCGATGACGACGATCGCGAGCAGGTCGTCGACGACCGCGAGCGTCAGCAGGAACGCGCGCAGCGCGACGGGCGCGCGGCGCCCGACGATCGCGAGCACGCCCACCGCGAACGCGATGTCCGTCGCCGTGGGCACAGCCCAGCCACCGGCCGCGCCGCCCGGCTGCGTGAGGTTCACCGCGAGGTAGATGCCCGCGGGCACGAGCATGCCGCCGACCGCGGCGACGGCCGGCAGCACCGCGGTGGCAGGGGTGCGCAGCTCGCCGACGACCAGCTCACGCTTGAGCTCGAGCCCGACGACGAAGAAGAAGATCGCCAGCAGCCCGTCCGACGCCCACTGCGCGACCGTCAGGTCGAGGTGCAGGGCCGCGGGCCCCACGACCGTGTCCGAGACGGTCCGGTACGACTCCGGGGCGGCGTTGGCCCACACCAGCGCGACGACGGCGGCCGCGAGCAGCAGCACGCCACCGGTGCGTTCGTCGCGCAGCGTGTCGCGCAGGTTGCGCTCCCCGCCCGGGGTCAGTGAGGCGAGCAGCGGACGACGCGGACGGGAGGTGGGTGGCACAGCGCAGGGCCTTTCGACAGCTCGACGCCGTCCGAAGGGGTCGACGGACGACTGCCGACCAGACTTCCCGGCGCACCGCCAGCCATCGTACGGGCAGGTGACCCGACGCGCTCAGGCGCCCGCGGGCTCCGGGACGTCGCTGCGGTCGTCCGCGGCCCGCCGGTCCTTCGGCGGGTCGAACCGGTAGCCGACGTTGCGCACGGTGCCGATGAGCTGCTCGTGCTCGGGGCCGAGCTTGGCCCGCAGGCGGCGCACGTGCACGTCCACCGTGCGGGTGCCCCCGTAGTAGTCGTACCCCCACACCTCCTGCAGCAGCTGCGCCCGCGTGAAGACGCGGCCGGGGTGCTGCACGAGGTACTTGAGGAGCTCGAACTCCTTGTAGGTCAGGTCGAGCGGCCGGCCGCGCAGGCGCGCGGTGTAGCCGCCGGCGTCGATCGTCAGCTCACCCGACGAGATCTCCTGCGGGGCGTCGTCGTACGACGAGGACGCCGCGTGCTCCATGACGAGGCGGAACCGGGTCTCGACCTCGGCCGGCGTGGCGTGCTCGAGCACGATGTCGTTGGCACCCCACTCGGCCGTGACGACCGTGAGGCCGCCCTCGGTGAGCACGAGGACCAACGGGACCGTCAGACCGGTCGCGCGCAGCAGACGGCACGTGGTGCGGGCCGTGACGAGGTCACGACGGGCGTCGAGCACGACGATGTCCGCGTCCGGGGCGTCCACGAGAGCGGACGGTTCGACAGGGAGCACCCGGACACGGTGGGACAGGAGCCCCAACGCGGGAAGCACCTGTGCCGAACCCCCGGACGCAGGCGTGAGCAGCAGCAGATCCGCCACCTGTCACCTCCTGGCTGCGAGTGGGCACACGCTACCGCGTGGTCAGCCCCTGTCGCGCCGTCCGCCCACCGGCGCCACCCGTCCGGGCGCCGGGTCCGGTCGGGGCCGCGGGTCTGCGAGAATCGCCGGCGTGCGTGACGACGACCCTGCGACCCTCCGGAGCCCGGATCAGCCCGTGACGTGGCGCGTCGGCCGACGAGGTCCGCGATGAGCATCGAGACCCGTTCCGTCCTGACCGCCGCGCTCGCCGCCGTCGTCGCCGTCGCCGGCTACCTCGGTGTGCTGCCGCTCGCGGGCGTGAGCGCCGTGCTCGTGCTCGTGCTGGCCGTGGGGTGGCCCGGACTCGCGGGCCTGCCCTTCATGCCGGGGGCGGGTGCGGTGGTCGCGCTCGCCGGGCTCGGTTCCGTCGCCGCCGTGACGTTCACGGCGGAGCAGCCGTACCTGCAGCACATGGCCGTCGTGTTCGCCGGTGCGGTCGTCCTGGCGTTCGTCAACGAGCTGCTGCGGCGCGACGGGCGGCTGCGGATGGTCGAGTCGGTGTCCGGCACGGTCGCGGGCGCCGTGGTGGCCGTGTGCGTCACCGGCTGGGTCGCCACCGCGCGTCTCGACGGGGGCGCCGAGCTCGTCGTCGCGGGTGCCGTGGCGCTCGCGCTGGGGTCCGCCGCGGTCGCGCTGCGGGGCCGCACGTGGCTCGTCTACCTCATCACCATCGCCGGGGCCACCGCCGGTGCGACGCTCGTCGGGTGGTTGCTGCCGACCGTCGAGATCGTCGCGGGTGCCGCGCTCGGGCTGGGCGTCGGTCTGCTCGTCGCCGCGCTGCACGCGCTCTTCGACCGGCTCCCTTCGCTCGAGCGGCGCCTGCCGGCGCTCGCCGTGATCGCGCTGCCGGTCACGGTCAGCGGTGTGCTGGTCTACGTGGCCGGACGCGTTCTTGCCGGTTGAGGCCGGTGTCGGGACGATTCGCGGGCCCCGCGTCGTTAGGATCGGTGCATGACTGCGCTCGAGGGCTTCTTCATCGGCCTGCTCGTGCTGGCCACGCTGACGATCGCGTGGTTCGCGGGCTTCGTCGCCTACCGCCTCTACAAGGGCCAGCGCTGAGCCCTCGACGCTGACCGCGTCCACGGGCGACCTGCCGGTCGTCCGCCCGCCGTGCGCCGGCCCCGCCGGTGGACGACCGAGCCGAGGAGGCACCGTGCCGTTCGTGATGCCCGAGGGGCTGGCCCCCGAGGTCTACCCGCTGGCCTGGCTGGTCGGCCGCTGGCGCGGCGAAGGTGTCGTCGGGTACCCCGGCGTGGAGGAGAGCGCCTTCACGCAGGAGCTCGAGATCACGCACGACGGCGGCCCGTACCTCGCCTACCGGACCACGGTCCGGCTCGTCGTCGCCCCCGACGACGTCGCGGCGATCGACCCGGACGCGCCCGCCACCGACGACCCGGACGCCGCGCCGCAGGGTGTGGCGGACGCGGGCGACGGCCCCGTGTGGTCCACCGAGGCCGGCTTCTGGCGCGTCCCGCCGGAGCGCCCGGACGGGCTGGCGCCGGACAAGCACCCGGTCGAGCTGCTGCTGGCGGACCCGTCGGGGCACGTCGCGGTGTACGTCGGCGAGACCGGCAACGGGCGCATCGACCTGGTGTCGGACCTCGTCGCGCACACCGCCACCGGTGCGGTCGTCAACGCCGGCAAGCGCCTGTACGGCCTCGTGGAGGGCGACCTCATGTGGGCGCACGACCTGGCGGCCTTCGGTGAGCCGATGCAGCCCTACGCGTCGGCGCGCCTGAGCCGCGCGGACGGCTGACGTGGACACCGAGACCGGCACCGAGACCGGCACCGACCCCGGCACCGTGGTCGAGCCGCGGCACCGCAGCCCGCTGCTCGCACGGCACGGCGCGGTGGCGGCCGGCGGCCCCGATGCGGGCGTCGCGTGGCACTACGGCGACCCGACGGCCGAGCAGCGCGCCCTGATGCGCGGCGGCGCTGTCGTCGACCAGTCGCACCTGGGCGTCGTCACCGTCACCGGCCCCGACCGCCTGTCGTGGCTGCACTCGCTGACGTCGCAGGACGTCGGCGCGCTCCCGCCGCGCACGTCGACCGAGCTGCTGGTGCTCGACCCGCACGGCCACGTCGAGCACGCCGCAGGCGTCGTCGACGACGGTGCGACGACCTGGCTGCTCACCGAGACGGCACCCGCCCTGGCCGCCTGGCTCGACCGCATGCGCTTCACGCTGCGCGTCGAGGTCGCCGACGTCACCGACGCGTGGGCCGCGCTCGCCGAGCCCGTCGACGCCGAGGGTGCGCCGGGGGAGCCCGTGACGTGGCGCGACCCGTGGCCCCGCACCGCACCCGGTGGCACCCGGTACGGCCCCGCGGACGACGCGCACCCCGGCGCCGACCGGCGCTGGCGCCTGGTGCTCGTGCCGCGCGACCGGCTCGTCGAGGAGGTGCGGGTCCGTGAGGCCGCCGGCTGGCCGCTGGTCGGCACGTGGGCGTCCGAGGCCCTGCGCGTCGAGGCGTGGCGCCCGCGCACGTCCCACGAGGTCGACGACCGCACCATCCCGCACGAGCTCGACTGGCTGCGCACGGCCGTCCACCTGCACAAGGGCTGCTACCGCGGGCAGGAGACGGTGGCGCGCGTGCACAACCTGGGCCGCCCACCGCGCCGGCTCGTCATGCTGCACCTCGACGGCTCGGGCCACCTGCTGCCGGAGGTCGGGGCCGCCGTCCGGCTGCCGACCGACGCCGCGCCGACCGCCGGGGGTGCCGAGGTCGCCGGGCAGGCCCGCCAGGTCGGACGCGTGACGTCGGTCGCGCGCCACCACGAGCTGGGGCCCGTCGCGCTGGCCGTGGTCAAGCGGTCGGTGCCCCCGGACGCCGTGCTGCTCGTCGACTGCGAGGGCGGTGACGTCGCCGCCGGGCAGGAGGTCGTCGTCGCGGGCGAGGGCGTGACGCCCGACCGGCCCGCCGCGCGCGGTCCGCTGACCCGCGGGCTCGGGCAGCACCCCATGCTCGGTGGGTGACGGGGACGTGCCTCGGGGCGGGGACGGCCGGCGTTGAGCACGTCGGACGCGTCGGGCGCGCTGCCGTCGCTCGACGCGCTGCGCCTGCAGGCCGGGTCACGCCTGCGCGCCGGGTCGGCGCGCGTGCGCGCGTCGTGGGCGCTGATCCTGCAGGCGTCGGCCGCGGCCGGGATCTCCTACGGCATCGGGCTGTACGTGTTCGGCCACGAGATGCCGTTCTTCGCGCCCGTCGCGGCGTGGATCGCGCTCGGGTTCTCGCGGGACCGGTCGGTGCGGCGCGTCGCCGAGCTCGCCGTCGGTGTCGCGGTCGGGGTCGCCGCGGGTGACCTGGTCGTGCACGTCATCGGCTCGGGCATGTGGCAGATGGCGCTGGTGCTGGCGGCTTCCGCGCTGGTCGGGCGGTTCCTCGACCGGGGAGCGCTGCTCACGACGCAGGCCGGCGTGCAGGCGATCGTCATCGTGGGGCTGCCGCAGATCGGCGGCGGGCCGTTCGGCCGGTGGATCGACGCGCTGGTCGGCGGGGTCGTGGCGCTCGCCGTCGCGCTGCTCACGCCGACCGACCCGCGGCGGCACCCGCGCACGCTCGCCCAGGCCGCGGTGCACGAGCTGTCCGGCGTGCTCGACGTGCTCGCGCGCGGCCTGCGGACCCGGTCGGTCGAGGACGTCGAGGCCGCGCTGCTCACGGGGCGCGCGTCGCAGCCCGCGCTCGACGAGTGGCGCGACGCGGCGCGGTCGGCCGCCGAGCTCGTGCGGCTCGCGCCCGCCCACCGCCGACATCGCGGTGAGCTCGACCGGCTCGTCGTGCAGTGCGTGCTGCTCGACCGCGCGATGCGCAGCGCGCGCGTGCTCGCGCGGCGCTCGATCGCGGCCGTCGACGAGGGGCACGTCGCGCCGGGCCTCGTGCTGCTCGCCGACGTCATCGCGTCGGTGGCACGCGCGACCGACGACCTGGCCCTCGCGCTCGGCAGCGGCCACGACCCGCGTCCGACGCGCGAGCGGCTGCTCGATGTCGCGGCGGCCCTCGACCCGCACACGCTCGCGCCCGACGACTGGCAGACCCAGTCCCTCGTGCTGCTGCTGCGCTCGGTCGTCGTCGACCTGCTCGAGGCAGCGGGCGCTGACCCCGCGGACGCACGCACGGCGCTCCCCGAGCTCTGAGCCCGCCGGCCCGCGGCACACCGGCACGTCCACGGTGGGCGGGTCGGGCAGGGCTCGGTGCGAGTCACCGGTAGCGTCGTGAGCATGGAGGTCGCGGTCAGCGCGTTGCGCGCGGAGCTCAGGCAGTGGATCGAGACGGCGCGCTCGGGGCAGGACGTCGTCGTCACGGAGCGCGGCGTGCCGGTCGCCCGGCTCGTGGGCATCGGATCGGCCGACCTCGTCGCGCGGCTCGAGCGCGACGGCCTGCTGACGTCGTCGGACGCCGAGCGCCCCGCCGCCGAGCCGGAACGCGCCGCGCGCCCGGCGCGTGCGGTGTCGGGGCTGGTCCGCCGGCTGCGACGGTGACGGCGTGGCACTTGCCTACCTGGACACCAGCGCGCTGGTGAAGCTGTGCGTCGCCGAGCCCGGCACCGACCTCGTCGCGGCCGTGTGGGACGGAGCCGACCTCGTCGCGACGTCCCGGATCGCCGACGCCGAGGTGCGCGCGGTGCTCGCGTCGGGACACCGGGCGGGCGTGCTCGACGACGACGATGCGCGGACCGCCACGGCCGCGTGGCACCGCCTGCGACCGGGCCTGCGGCTGGTCGAGACGGCGCCCGCCGTGCTCGACGAGGCCGCGCGGCTCGTCGACGTGCACCCGCTGCGCGCGGCCGACGCCGTGCACCTCGCGTCCGCTCTCGCGCTGCGCTCACCGGACCTGCTCGTGCTCGCGTGGGACGAGCGTCTGGCGGCGGCCGCGCGGGCCGAGGGTCTGCAGGTCCTGCCGCGCGCGTGAACGCGCGTCCCACCGGTTGCCCGACCTCGTAGGCTCGTCCGCGTGAGCATCATCGGGATCCTGCAGGTCGTCCTGTTCCTCGTCTTCTACGTGGTCATCTTCGGGCTGTCGGTGTGGGCGCTCGTCGACTGCCTGCGCCGCCCCGCCGCCGCGTTCACCACGGCAGGCAAGCGCACGCGCACGTTCTGGACGTGGGTGCTCGTCGCCGCGACCGCCGTCGCGTTCATCTCGATCCCGCCGCCGCTGGGCCTGCCGCTGGACTTCCCCAGCATGCTCGCGCTGGTCAGCGCGGCCGCCGCGATCATCTACCTGGTCGACGTGCGCCCCGCCGTCGCGCCCTACTCGCGCCGCCGCGGCGGCCCGTCGCGGGGCGGGTGGTGAGCGTCCCCGACGTCGCCGCGGGTGCGGTGCCGCTCGCGCGCGTCCACCGGGGCGCGCTCGTCGAGTCCGTGCACCTCGGGCACCTCGTGGTCCTCGCGCCGGACGGTGCGGTGCGGTACGCGCTGGGCGACCCGGACGTCGTCATCTGGCCGCGGTCCTCGCTCAAGCCCGTGCAGGCCGTCGCGATGCTCCGCGACGGGCTCGACGCGGATGGTGCGGACCTCGCGCTGGTGTGCGCCAGCCACAGCGGCGAGGCCGCGCACCTGGACGTCGTGCGCGGGCTGCTCGCCGGCGCGGGACTGACCGAGGCGGACCTCCAGAACACACCGGACTGGCCGCTGGCGCCCGACGCCGCGTGGGAGCGCCGCGCGCAGGGCCACGGGCCGGCGCCGCTCACGCAGAACTGCTCGGGCAAGCACGCGGGCATGCTCGCGACGTGTCGCGCGGCGGGCTGGTCCACGGCCGACTACCTCGACCCGGAGCACCCCCTGCAGCGGGCCGTCGTCGCGACGACGGCGCAGACCACCGGCGTACCGGTCGCCCACGTCACCGTCGACGGCTGCGGGGCGCCCCTGCTGTCCACGACGCCGGCCGGCCTGGCGCGCGCGTTCGGGGCGATCGCGGCCGCGGCGCACGACCCGCAGGACGCGTCGGCGCCGGCACGCGTCGGGCGGGCGATGGCGGCGCACCCGTGGCACGTCGGGGGCACCGGGCGCGACGTGACGTCCTTCATGTCGGCCGTGCCCGGGCTCGTCGCCAAGGACGGGGCCGACGGCGTGTACGCGGCCGGGCTGCCGGACGGCGGGGCGGTCGCGCTCAAGGTGCTCGACGGGTCGGCGCGGCCGCGCGCCGCGGTGCTGGCCGCCGCGCTCGCGCTCGCGGGCGTCGACCCGGCGCTCGTGGCCGACGTGGGCGGCACGCCCGTGCTGGGCCACGGCCGCCCGGTGGGTGCCGTGCGCGCGACGTTCGGGCCGGACGCGTGACGGTGCGGCGATGAGGGCGGTCGTGCAGCGGGTGACGCGCGCGGCCGTGCGCGTCGACGGTGAGGTGGTCGGTGCGATCGACCGGCCGGGGCTGGTCGCGCTGGTCGGCGTCACGCCCGGGGACGGCCCGGCGCAGGTCGAGCTGGTCGCCCGCAAGATCGCCGAGCTGCGGATCCTGCGGGACGAGCGGTCGGCGGTCGAGGTCGGTGCGCCGGTGCTCGTCGTCAGCCAGTTCACGCTGTACGCCGACGTCCGCAAGGGGCGTCGGCCCACGTGGAACGCCGCGGCACCCGGGCCCGTCGCCGAGCCGCTCGTCGACGCGGTCGTCGCGGCGCTGCGGGCACGTGGCCTCGAGGTCGCGACCGGCCGGTTCGGCGCCGACATGGCGGTCGAGCTGGTCAACGACGGCCCCGTGACCATCCTGCTGGAGTCGGCGCCGACGGACTGAGCACGCCGACGGACTGAGCACGCCGACGCGGGGGAAGGCCCCTCGGAGTAAGCGTCCGAGGGGCCTCCCTGACCGTGGGTCGCACGTCACCGGTCGCCCGGTGACCGACGCCGCCATTGACGGTGCGGCTCCGTCCCGGCACCCGGTGGGCCGGCGAACCGGTCCGCCGCGGGCGGGACGACCACGATCGACCTCCCGGTGCCGGTGCGGACCTGTGTCGTCATCCACAGGTCGGCGGGTTTCCCCGTCGAGGGTGTCGCACGTTCTCCGGTCGGTCCGTCCCCGGCTGCCGGTCCCCACCGGCCGGCTCGCCCCGGGGGGCGTTCCTGCAGGTAGTTCGCGATCGGCCGAGGTCGATGACCCAGTTCTAGTCCTGTCACCGGGGGCTCACAAGGGGTCTGTGGGATCGATTTCATCCACCGGTTCGTCCACAGCTCCGTCCACAGGTCGACCTGCGAACCCATCGGTCAGACACAGGCCTGTGGACGAAAGTTGTGGACACGCGAGCGCGAATCACTCGTCCGGGTACGGGGCGCCGGTAACCTGGCGCACGGTACGAGGCCCCTCGGAGTAAGCGTCCGAGGGGCCTCGCCGCGTCCGGCCCCGGGCGTGCACGGTCCCCGGGGCGGTCGCCGTCGGCGGACAGGCCCGCGAGGATGGCGCCATGGGCATCGAGACCGTCCTCGGGGACCTCACGCAGCAGGACGTCGACGTCGTCGTCAACGCCGCGAACTCCTCGCTGCTCGGGGGAGGGGGCGTCGACGGGGCCGTGCACCGCGCCGCAGGGCCGCGGCTGCTCGCCGCCTGCCGCGAGCTGCGCACCACGACGCTGCCCGACGGGCTGCCCGTGGGGCAGGCGGTCGCCACCCCCGGGTTCGACCTGCCCGCCCGCTGGGTCGTCCACACCGTCGGGCCGGACCGCCACCGCGGCCAGACGGACCCCGCACTGCTCGCGTCGTGCGTCACGTCGAGCCTCGACGTCGCCGACGGCCTCGGCGCGACGAGCATCGCGCTGCCCGCCGTCAGCGCGGGCGCCTACGGCTGGGACGCCCAGCAGGCGGCGGACGTCGCGGTGGACGCCGCGCACGACTGGCTGGCGGCGCACCCGGGCACCGCGCTGACGACCGTGCGCTTCGTGCTCTTCAGCCCGCCGCTGCTCGCCGCCTTCGACGCCGCGCTCGCGCGCCACCGCGCGTGAGCGCCACCGGCGGTGGGCGGCGGGGTCCGGGTGCCGCGCGGGGCCGCCCGGCCTAGCGTGGGCCCATGGCCGGACCGACGACGCTGCCGCAGCTGCCCGACGACGCGCTGACCCGTGTGCTGTGCGTCGTGGCGCACCCGGACGACCTGGAGTACGGGACGTCGGCGGCCGTCGCCACGTGGACGGCGCGGGGCGTCGACGTCGCGTACCTGCTGCTCACGCGCGGTGAGGCCGGCATGGACACGTCGGACCCCGCCCGGACCGCCGAGGTGCGCACACGTGAGCAGATCGCGGGGTCGCAGGCCGTGGGGGTCACGCGCGTGGACTTCCTCGAGCACCCCGACGGCGTGCTCATGTACGGCCTGGACCTGCGGCGGGACATCTCCGCCGCGATCCGCCGGTTCCGGCCCGACGCGGTGCTCACCGGCTCGTGGGAGCAGGACACACCGGTCGGGCTCAACCAGGCGGACCACCGCGCCGCCGGGCTCGCCACCGCCGACGCGGTGCGCGACGCCGGCAACCGCTGGGTCTTCCCCGAGCTGCTCGACGCAGGGCTCGAGCCGTGGTCCGTGCGCTGGCTGCTCGTGTCCGGTGACCCGCGCCCGACGCACGGCGTCGACGTCACGGGCGAGGCCCTGCAGCGCTCGATCGCGTCGCTCGAGGCGCACCGCGAGTACCTCGCGCTGCTGCCGTGGCACCCCGCGCCGGCCGAGCTGATCCCCGCGATCACGCGTGCGCAGGGACGGCTGCTCGGTGTGGAGCACGCCGTCGCGCTGCGGGCGATCGACCTGCAGGCGCCGCCCCCGCTGCTCGACGGCACGGACTGACGTCGTCGCCCGGGGTGGGCGCCGCACCGGGCCGGCGGAGGCCGCGAGTCAGGGCAGGCGCAGCAGCGCGCGCAGCGTGCGCACGACCCCGTTGTCGTTGTTCGACGGCGCCGTGAACCGCGCCCGCGCCCGCACGTCCGGGTGCCCGTTGACCATGGCGAACGACCAGTCGGCGGCGTCGAGCATGCCGAGGTCGTTGAGGTAGTCGCCGAACGCGACGGTCTGTGCGGGACCGATGCCCAGCGCCCGCTGCACGTCGCGCAGCGCGTGGCCCTTGTCGGCGGTGGGGCTCATGACGTCGACCCAGTGCGCGCCGCTGACCAGCACGTTCGCGACGTCGCCGAAGCCCGCCAGTGCCGGGCCCGCGCCCACGGCCGCCGGGCCGAAGTCGTAGACCGCGACCTTGAGGACCGTGTCGTCGACCGCCGTCAGGTCCGCCACGGCTCCCAGCAGCGCGTAGTACGGCTCGCACTGCGCCAGGAACGCGGCGTCCGTGCGCTCGACGTACGCGCTGCCCTGCCCGCACAGCACGACCCCCACGTCGGCGCCGGCCGCCGCGAGGCGGCGCACCGCGAGCACGACGTCCCGCGCGACGCCCGGGTCGAGGGGGTCCACCGCCAGCGCCGCGCCGTCGCGCACGACGTACGCGCCGTTCTCCGCCAGGTAGACCAGGTCGTCGCGGCCGAGCTCGCGGCGCAGGGTCGCGTACTGCCGGCCGCTCGCCGGGCACACCGTCACGCCGCGCGCGACCAGCTCGTCGAGCAGGGGCCAGAACGAGGGGTCGATGCGCTTGTCGTCGTCGAGCAGCGAGCCGTCCATGTCGACGGCGACGAGGCGCACGTCGGGGACGGCGTCGGTCGGCAGGTCGGGCAGGGCGCGGTCGGTCGGGGAGGGCTCGGTCGGGGCGGGCTCGGTCGGCGGCACCCCTCGATCCTCGCACCGACGTCCGGGCCGTCGGCACCGGGGGCATCGACGCCCGGGCCGTCACGCGGGGCCGTCGACCGCCTCACCAGTTGCGGCCGCCCCCGCCCCCACCCGTGCCCGGCCCCGGGCCGCCGCCCGGTGCCGACCCGGACCCGTCGTCCGCGCCGGGCTCCTCCTGCCCGTCGCCACCGCCGCCCGCGGACTCGTTGCGCTCGGCGAGCCGCTCCTGACGCTCCGCCTCCGCCTGCGCGGGGTCCGGGGCCCCCTGGGTCCCGTCGTCGAGCGTCGGCGTGCCCTCGAGCGTGCCCTCCTGCGCGGCGCGGCCCAGGTGCTCCAGCCGGGTTGCCGCGTCGAGGAGCTCCTGCATCCGCTCCTCGGCGGCGGCGGCCTCGTCCGGCGGCCCGGCGCCGTCCTGCGGGGCCTGCTCGTCCTGCTCGTCGTCCGCCCCGCCGCCGCCCTGCGACGGCGGCGGTGTGCACGCGGGGTCGGCGAGGGCCTGCGCGGCGAGCGCGGCGTCGTCGGCCGCCTCGCGGAACAGGTACCCCGCGTACCAGACCTCGAACGCCGCGTCGGGCGGGTCGGCGCCGTCGTACGGCGGCTCGAGCACCTCGGCGTCGAACGGCTCGCCGGCCGCCTGCGCGGCGAGCGCGTCGGCGACCGCCTGCGCGTACTCGAGCTGCTCCTCGGCCTGGGTCGTGGCCTCGGCCTCACGGGCCTGCAGCGCGAGGGCGCGGTTGGTCTGGACGTCGCAGCGGTGCTCGTCGGGCACGGTCTCGAGCGCCTCGTCGAGGTACTCGACGGCGCTGGTGTACAGCTCCGCGCGGTACCGCGCGGTCCCGGCGTTGAACGCGCCCTTCCACCGCTCGACGAACGTCCAGCGGTCCAGCCGGTCGAACGCGTCGATCGCGGCCCAGTCGTCGCCCGCGTCGTACGACGCGCGGGCCCCGCGGTACTCCGGTCCGAGCAGCGCGAGGTTGCCCGCGACGGCCAGCAGGAGCAGCGCGGGCAGCCAGCTGCGCCGCAGGAGGCGACGACGACGCCGGACGTGCGGCGGCAGGGCGCGCTCGCGGGCGCGCTCGTCGTCGCGCCTGCTCGCCCGCGCCCGCACCACCGCGGCGCGCGCGCTGCGGGCGGCGGCGCGTGCGGCGGCCTGCTGCTCGGCGGCGGCGCGGCGACGCGCGGCGTCGTCCCGGCGGCTCATCGTCGCCGCCGCGGCCGGGTCGAGGTGCGCGCCCACGTCCACGCCTCGGCGGCGAGCAGGACGCCCGCGAGCAGCGCGAAGGGCCACACGAGGTCGCGCCGCGTGCTCAGGTCCGCGCGCCCGTCGGCGGCGATCGCGGCGACGTCGATGTCGGCCACGAGGTCCGCGGTGGACGTGGGGCCGGCGCGGTGCACGTACGGCACGCCCAGCTCGGCGGCGACCTCGCGCAGCGCGGCCTCGTCCGCGTGCGACAGCGCGGGCCGCGTCGGGACGTCCGGGTCGGGGATGTACGGCGCGTCGGGGTCGAGCGTGCCGTCGTGCTGCCGCATGGGCGCCCCCGCCGCCGTGCCGTACCCCAGCACCGCCCCGCCGTCGACGAGCGGGGCGACGTCGGCGAACGACGCGGCCTCCTCCTGCGCGGTCTGCTCACCGTCGGACAGGTAGAACACCAGGCGGACCATCCCCGGGTCACGCTCCCGGGCGTCCTGCAGGGACCGCTGCAGGACGTCGAGCGCGCGGTCGCGGCGCGTGCCGGCGGACCCCGCCGTGACCTCCTGCGTCACGGTCTGGGCCCAGGCGCGGACGGCGGTCGCGTCGTCGGTCAGGGGCAGCTGGGTGCCCGCCTCGTCGGCGAACGCGACGACCGAGTAGAACGCGCCGGGCACGTCACGGGTCAGCGAGACGACGTCGTGCCGGACGCCGTCGAGCCGCTGGACGGCCGGCACCGGGTCGAGCCCCGGCCCGCGCACGGCGGGCGCACCCGGTCCCCAGTCCTCGGCGGCCATCGAGCCCGTCCGGTCGACGACGAACCACAGCTGCACGCCGACCCGGGCGCCGCCGCTCTGCGTCGCGGCGACCGTGGGCGTCAGCCCGACGACCGCCAGCACGACGACGAGCGCGGCCCGCCGCCACCACGTCGCGGCACCCGCACGCGGCACGTCGGACCTGCGCGGACGTCCGCGTCGCATCCCCAGCCCGAGCGCCTGCGCGACGCACACCAGGAGCACGGGGACGGCCGTGAGCAGCACGACCACCACGGGCACCACCGCGCGGGCGCTCATGTGCGCGCCCGCCACGCGAGGAGCACGGCGGCCAGGCCGGCCGCGTACAGCGCCCACAGCCACGCGTCGGCGTCGTCCGTGACGACGCGCTCGGGGTCCGCCTGCATCGCCGCGAGCTGGCTGGCTTGCACCCGGTCCAGGATCTGCGGCACGGCCCGCGGGTCCTCGACGGCCGCGAGCATCCCGCCCGTGCGCTCGGCGGCGACGCGCAGCTCGCCGGCGGTCGCTGCGCCCAGCTCGCCCTCGTCGGGGTACAGCGCGTACAGCACGACGCCGCGGGCCGCCGCGAGGTCCGCCGCGGCGGGCAGCGAGTACACCGGGTCACCCCACACCTCGTTGTCGGTGGCCAGCACCACCGATCGGGACCGTTCCGCGTCGAACTGGTCGAACAGCAGCGCGCACGACGCGACGCCGTCGCCGATCAACGACGCCTGCCCCTCGATGCCGGCCGTGCCGGCGAACCAGTCCGCCGCCTCGTCCGACAGGTCGCCGCCGAACGCCTCGCGCGCCGCGCGCAGCTGCGCGGTCACCAGCTCGTAGTCGTCCGTCAGGGGGAACACGGTCGCGGACGTCGAGTCGAACAACGACAGGGCCACGCGCTCACCCGTGAAGCCCTCGACCAGGTCCTCGAACGTCGCGACGACGCGCTCGTCGTACTCCACCATCGAGCCCGACACGTCCAGGCACAGCACGATGTCGCGGTTCGCCAGCTCGCGCGTGCGCTCCTGCACCGTGACGGGCCGCGCCGCCAGCACGGCCGTCGCCACCGACGCGGCCGCGAGCGCCACCGCGACACCCACACGCAGCGCGCCGTACCGCACACGCCACGCCCGCAGCGCGGGCACGCGCCGCAGGTCGTCGGTGTTGGCGACCGGCGTGGTGCCGCCCCGCTCGCGCAGCAGGAGCCCGGCCAGCAGCGCGGCCGCGACCACGGCCAGCACGACCGGCACGAGCCACGGCACCTCGAGGCCGTCGCGCGTCACCACGTGCGCACCAGCCTGCGGGCCTGGTCGAGCGTGCGCGTCAGGCGCGTGCGCGACGTGGCCGCGAACGTCGGCACGGACGAGTTCTCCAGCACCGACGCCAGGCGACGTGTCCGGCGGTCACCGCGCGCGGCGGAGGCCGTCATCGCGGACGTGTCCACACCGGTGCGCCCGGTCGCGAACTCCCGCAGCGCGTACCGGATCTCGAGGTTCGCGCCGCGCGCGTCGACCTCACCGGCGCGGTACCGCCGCTCGACCTCGTCCAGGCGCGCCGCCGCCGTGCCGCGCAGCGCCGCGTACGGGTCACGCCGCGAGCTCGGGGCCGCCGGGGCCGACGGGGTCTCGGGGCCGGTCGCCGCGGCCTGCCCGCGTGCCCGCGTCGAGCGCACGACCCACACGTACCAGGCGACGACCGCCACGACGATCCCGAGCGCGACCCACGGCCACCACGGCGCGTACGGCACGGGCTCGACCAGCTCAGCGCCCGGCACGGCGGGACCTCCCCAGCAGTGCGACCATCTCGTCGAGCACGTCGTGCGTGCTCTCGACCGTCACCGACCTCACGCCCAGGCGCCGCGTGCGCGCCGTGACCTCGTCGTGCCGCGCCGTGCGGGCCGCCGCGACGGCCTCGCGCACGCCGCGTCGGCCCCGCAGGTACGCGGGCAGGGACCACCCGGTGACGACGTCCCGCACGCGACGTCCGCGGGGCGGCGCGACGACGGGCCGTCCGCGTCCCGCCGACGGCGACGCACCCGCCAGCGTGCCCGGCGCCGCGCCCAGCCCGTCGGCGAACAGGTCCGCGTCGGCGACCTGCACGACCATCACCTCGTGCCGCGTGCGCAGCCGCGCGAGCGCCCGCTCGTCGCCCGCGCCGGGACGCGCCTCGTCGGTGACGACCACGACCAGCGAGCGGCGGACGGTGCCGCGCAGCACCCGGTCGAGCAGCCGGGCCAGGTCGCCCTCGGGGGCGTCGGGGTCGAACGTGCGCTGCAGGCGGCGCAGCAGCACCTCCAGGTGCGTGGTGCCCGCACCCGGCGGCACCTCCACGACGCGGCCCGCGTCGCCCGCGACCAGGGCGACCCGGTCCCCGCGCTGGTGGGCGAGGTGCGCGACGACGTCGGCGACGAGCTGGGCGACCTCGTGCTTGGGCTCGCCGCCCGCCGACGTCGCGCACATGTGACGCCCGGTGTCGACGACGAGCACGACTGCCACGTTCGACGTCGCGACGTACCGCTTGACGACCGGCTGCGCCGAGCGCGCCGACGCCCGCCAGTCGATGTCGCCGACGTCGTCACCCGGCGTGTAGGCGTGCAGGTCGTCGACCTCGTCGCCGTGCCCCTTCCACACCGCGCGGTGCCGCCCGTCGAGCAGGCCCGTGGCGCGCCGCAGCGTGGGCAGCTCCAGGCGGGCGCGCACGAGCGCGAGACGGGACCCGGCGGGCACGGGTCAGGGCACCGGGACCGCGTCGAACACCGACGTGACGATCGACTCGGTCGACACGTCGTCGGCGATCGCGTCGAACGTGCGCACGACGCGGTGGCGCAGCACGGCGTTGCGCAGCGCGTGCGCGTCCTCCGGCACGACGTGCCCGCGGCCCGCCCGCAGCGCGACGGCCTGCGCGACGCGCATCAGCGAGATCGACCCGCGCGGGCTCGCGCCCACACGCACGAGACGGTCGAGCCCCGGCACCTGCACGGGCCCGCGGCCGCGCGTCGTCGCGACGAGGTCCACGATGTACCGGCGGATCGAGGCGTCGACGTACACCTGGTCGACGAGGCGCTGCAGCCACGCGACCTCGTCGAGGGTGAGGCGCTGCGCCCGCAGCGGTCGCGTCATGCGCCCGTCGGAGATGCGGTCGAGGATCTCGACCTCCTGCGCGGCGTCCGGGTAGTCGAGGACCTCCTTGAGCAGGAACCGGTCCATCTGGGCCTCGGGCAGGACGTGCGTGCCCTCCTCCTCGATGGGGTTCTGCGTCGCGAGGACCATGAACGGCGACGGCACCGGGTGGACCTCGCCCGCGATGGTCGTCTGGCGCTCCTGCATCGCCTCGAGCATCGCGGACTGCGTCTTGGCCGACGACCGGTTGATCTCGTCGAGCAGCACGACGTTGGCGTGCACCGGGCCGAGCTGCGTCGTGAACGTCGACGTCCCGTAGTTGAAGACCTGCGTCCCGACGATGTCCGACGGCATCAGGTCCGGGGTGCACTGGATGCGGTGGAAGGAGCCCGAGACCGCGTACGCGAGCGTCTGCGCGGCGGTCGTCTTGGCCAGACCGGGCACCGACTCCAGCAGCACGTGCCCGCCGCACATCAGCGCGACGACCAGCGACGTGCGCAGCTGGGCCTGCCCGACGACCCGCTGGTCGAAGACCCCCTCGATGCGTTCGCACAGCGCACCGGCGCGGGCCCGGTCGGACGAGGACACGGTGTCGCGGTTCACGGCGGGCAGGCTACCTGGGCGGACGTCCGTCCAGGTGCTGCCCACAGGGTGATGTCGCGGGACCTACGTCCCGACGATCCAGGTGCGGACCGCGGCGACCACGGGAGCGTCGGCGGGGCTGTGCGGACCGGGGACGACGACGAGCGTGACGGGCCCCGACAGGTCCGCCAGATGTGTCGCGAGCTCGTCCGGCGTGCCGTACGCGTCGGTCGCACCGCTGACGGCGAGCGTCGGCACCGCGACGCGCGGCAGGTGCGCCGTGCGCAGGGTGTCCGGCCGGCCGGGCGGGTGCAGCGGGTAGGAGAGCAGCAGCAGCCCAGCCACGGGCAGGCCGTCGGCGACCGCGACCGAGCACATCCGGCCCCCGAACGACCGACCGCCGACCACGAGCCGCTCGGTGCCGACACCGAGCGCTGCGGCGAACGCCTCCGCCTCCGCCCGCACGCGCGCCGGCGCTGCCTGCGCGCCGCGCGGCAGGTCGGTGCGGTGCACCGGGACGCCCGCCGCGGTCAGCGCGGCGTCGAGCGCGACGAGCGTCCGGTGGTCACGCGTCGCGCTCGCCCCGGGCGTGAGCAGCACGCCGGCGACGTCCACCGGCCCCGCCCCGCCCCGCACCACCCGCACGCCACCCATGACGCCATCCTCCCCCGAGCCCCGGCACCGGGTCACCTCCACTCCGACAGCCTCCCGGCCCGCCGGACAGCCTCCCGCCGACGGACAGCCTCCGGCGACGGACAGCCTCCCGGCGCGACGGACAGGTGCGCGCCCATGTCCGTCGCGCCGTACAGCCCTCCGTCGGTGCACGAGGCGCAGCGGGTGCGGTGCGGGGGCGCAGGGGGCCGGATCGCTGTCTCGCGGGGGCGCGTCCACCGCGCGAGGCGCGCGACGGACAGGCTCCCGGCGCGACGGACACGGGCACGCACCTGTCCGTCGAGGCGTGAGGCCGTCCGTCGGTGCGCGAGGTGCGGCGGGTAGGTGGCGGGTGCGCGTGGGCGGTCGTTCGCCGGGGCTGGGTTGCCCTCTCGTGGTCAGGGGGTGGGGAGGAGGTCGGCGACGAGGGCCGGGACGGCGGTGTCGATGGGGTCGCGGACCACCAGGTCGGCCAGGTGGTCGTAGGTCGTCGGCTCGGCGTTGACGACGACGAGACGTGCGCCCGCGTCCACCGCGACCGCCGCGAGGCTCGCGACGGGCTGCACGGACAGCGTCGTGCCGATCGCGACGAACGTGTCCGCGTCGGTGGCGGCGGCGACCGCGCGCTCCAGCGCGGACTCGGGCAGCAGCTCACCGAAGTACACGACGTCCGGCTTGAGCACACCGCCGCACCGCGTGCACCGCGGGTCGGGCTCGGTGGGCAGGCGGTCCAGGACCTCGCGCGTCGGCCACGTCGTCCCGCAGCGCAGGCACGACGTCGTCGCGAGCGTCCCGTGCAGCTCGACGACCCGGTCCGGGTCGGCGCCCGCCGCCTGGTGCAGGCCGTCGAAGTTCTGCGTGAGCGTCGCGATCAGCGCTCCCGCGCGCTCGAGCTCGACGAGCGCGCGGTGCGCCGCGGTGGGGCGCGCGTGCCACACCGGGTGCCCGGCCCACACCTGCCAGCCGCGCTCGCGGACGCGGGCGTCGCGCATGTACGCGTCGATGTCGAGCAGGTCGGCCGCGGCGGGATCCCGTGTCCAGACGCCCTGCGGCCCGCGGAAGTCGGGGATGCCGGAGGCGGTCGAGATCCCGGCCCCGGTCAGGACGGTCACGGTCGGGCGGTGGGCGTCGTGCGGCACGGTGCTCCTGCGTCGTCGGGGTGAGGTCGTCGACGACCATCGTGCACCCGGACGGCGAGCCGCCCGTGCAGCCGGCCGGGCTCGGGCTCGTACGGCTCGGCGCGGTACGGCTCTGCGCCCTTCGGCTCGGCTCGGCGCCCCCGGCTCAGCCCAGCGCAGCGACCGCCCGGTCGACGTCGTCCTCGTCGTTCCACACGTGGAACGCCAGCCGCACACCGCCGCCGCGGCCCGCGACGCGCAGCCCGGCGTCCGTCAGGCGCGCCCGCGCGCTCCCGTCCGCATCCGGGAGCAGCACGATCGCGCTGCCCGCGGGAGCCAGCCCGAGGCGTGTGCGCAGCCCGTCGGCCAGGCCGACGTCGTGCGCGTGCACCGCCGACATGTCCACGTCCGCGAACGCCGCGAGGGCCGGCGCGGCGCCCACCCAGGACAGCCACGCGGGCGACGTGTCGAAGCGCCGCGCGTCGGCGGCGAGACGCGGGTCCGTCCCGTAGACCGACGACCACGGGTCGTCGCCCGCGTACCAGCCGGCGGCCACGGGGCGCAGGCGCGCGGCCGCCTCCGGGGTCGCGGTGAGGAACGCCGTGCCGCGCGGCGCGCACAGCCACTTGTACGCCGAGCACACGGTGATCTCGGGGCCGTCGGCAGCGAGGTCCAGCGGCAGCCACCCGGCCGCCTGCGTGAGGTCGACGACGCGCAGCGCCGCGACGGTCGTCGCCGCCGCGCGCACGGCCGCCAGGTCCACGACGCGCCCGTCGCGGGACTGCACGAGCGACGTCGCCACCGCGTCGCAGCCGTCGGCCACGGCCTCCGCGAGGTGCTCGAGCGGGACCGCCCGCACCCTCACGCCACGGTCGGCGTGGGCCAGGAACGGGTACGTCACGGACGTGAACTCGTCCTGCGGGACCACCACGCGCGCACCGTCCGGCAGCGCGGCGGCCGCGCACCCGACCAGCGCGGACGTCTGCGCACCGATCGCCACGCGCGTCACGTCGACCCCTGCCAGCCGTGCGAACGCGGTGCGGGACGCCGCGACGCTGCGGTCGTAGACCACGGGATGGGCCCGGCCGGCCGTCCACTCGTCGAGGGCCGCGCGCAGGGCGTCGGTCGTCGCGGTCAGCGGCAGCCCGCACGTGGCGGCGTCGAGGTGCCCGGGGGTGGGGACGACGCCGGCTCGCAGGTCGGCGAGCGTGAGCGTCGGGGTGGTCGTGGCCATGGCTCCAGCGTGAGTCGCCGGCGGCGCATCACACAAGGACCACCTGTGTCCGGGTGGCATCACGGAGCGTTATGGTCGCGGGATGAGCCGGCACCACGATGACGGGCGGCGCACGACCCCCGGGCGTGTCCCTGACGGGCATCGTGCGACCGTCACGAGCCGTCCCGTCCTCGACGGGCCGGAAGCGGTCGCGCCCGACGTCGTCGCCCGGCGCGCTCTCGACGTGCTCGACGTCGGCGCGCTGCGGATGGTCCAGGCCGTCGCGGAGCACGGCACCCTGACGGCCGCCGCCGCCGCGCTGGGCGTCAGCCAGCCCGCCGTGTCGCAGCACCTGCGCCGGCTCGAGCGCCGCCTCGGCACCGCGCTGCTCGACCGGTCCGGCCGCGGGGTGCGACTGACCGAGGCGGGACGCGTCGTCGCCCGCCACGGCGCCACCGTCACCGCCGCGCTGCACGCCGCGGCGTGCGAGGTCGACGCGCTCACCGGGCTGCGTTCCGGCGTCGTGCGCCTCGTCGCGTTCCCGTCGGCGTGCGCGTCGCTGGTCCCGCGCGCGCTCGCGGACCTGCGGGCGCGCCGCCCGGGGCTCACCGTGACCCTCGTCGAGGCGGAGCCGCCCGAGTCCGTCGCGCTGCTGACCTCGGGCGAGGCCGACGTCGTCCTCACCTTCACCTACGACACGCCGGGCGAGGTCGACGGCAGCCCCGACGGCCTCGTGCGCCGCCACCTGCTCGACGACCCGACGCTCGTCGCGCTGCCCGCCGACCATCCCGCGGCGGCCACCGACGCGCTCGACCTGGCCGACCTCGCCGACGACACGTGGATCGCGGGGTGCCCGCGGTGCCGCGGTCACCTGCTCGCGTCCGGACGCGCCGCAGGGTTCGAGCCGCGCATCGCGTACGCCACCGACGACTACCCGGCCGTGCTCGGGCTCGTCGCCGCCGGGCTCGGCGTGGCCGTGCTGCCGGGCCTGGTGCGCGCGACGGCCGCCGGCGTCGAGGGGGTCGTGCTGCGCACCGCGTCCGGCACGTCCGCGCGGCGCGTGCACGCCGTCACGACCCCGGACCTGCTGCGCGTGCCCGCGATCACGGCGACGACGGCGGCCCTGGCGGCGGCGTCGCGCTGAGGCGCCCGCTCGCACCCCTGCGCCACGTACCGTGGGCGCATGGACGACGTGCTCGCAGCGGACGGCAGGCAGGGGGCCGCAGCGGCGGCGGACGGCGGGCGCGGACGCGTCGTCATGCTGGTGCGCTGGTCGGACGTCGACCTGTTCGGGCACGTCAACAACGCCGCGTTCCTGCGGTTCCTCGACGACGCGCGGTTCACGCTGTTCCCGCGCATGGGGGTCGACGAGGTCGGGGCGATGACGGCGTCGCGGCTGGTCGTCGTCAAGCACGAGATCGACTACCTCGCGCCGATCCGGTTCCGGCCCGCGCCCGTCGTCGTCGAGGTGTGGGTGCCGCGGCTGGGCCGGTCGTCGGTGGACTTCGCGTACGAGATCCTCGACGGTGAGGCGCCCGGGGCGACCGTCGCGCTGCGGGCCCGCTCGCGCATGGTGCAGCTCGACCACGAGACGCAAACTCCGCGGCCGTTCACGGACGAGGAGCGTGCGACGTTCGCCGCGTACCCGGGGGCGTCGCCCGAGCTGCACGCCTGGTGAGGTGCCCGCCGTGAGGTGCCCGCACTCCGGGACGGGCGTGCGCGAGACCCGGGCATCGCCGGGGTGAACCGCCCCGTGCCGGTGTCGCGGGGGAGGCGTCCCTGGCTGTGGACGGGTGGCGGCCTCAGGCGGTGGGGACGGCGGCCGGTGAAGGCGCCGAACCGATCGCGAACCCCGCGAGCATCCCGGTGACCGGCTTGGCCGGTGGGGCCGCGTACTCGCCGCGGCTCGACGTGCGCAGGCCGGCCCGGACGAGCGCGGCGGCGAAGGTCGTCGCTGCGCTCACGCCGTCGACGACCGGGACACCCACGGCGGCGGAGATCTGCCCCGTGAACGCCGCCATGCCGGCGCACCCGAGCACGACCGCGTCGACGTCGTCCGCCTCGACCGCCGCGCGGCACGCCGCGGTGACCCGCTCGAGCGCCCCGGACGCCGGGTCCTCCAGCGCGAGCACCGGGATCTCGCACGCGTGCACCCCGGCGCACGCGTCAGCGAACCCGTAGCGGTCGAGCAGCTCGTGCGCGCGGCCGACCGTACGGCCCAGCGACGTCACGACCGTGAACCGCCGCGCGACCATCGTCGCCGCGTGGAACGCCGCCTCCGCGATGCCGAGCACGGGACCGCGGGCCAGCTCGCGCGCCGCGTCGAGGCCCGGGTCGCCGAAGCACGCGACGACGTACGCGTCGACACCGTCGGCCTCGCCGAGCCGCACCTGCTCCAGCACGCCGACCGCTGCCAGCGCCTCCTCGTAGTGGCTCTCGACCGACGCGGGGCCGGTGGTGGGCTGCACGGCGTCGACGCGCACGCCGGGCCCCGCCACCACCCGGGCGGACCGACCGATGAGGTCGGTCATCGCCCGGGTGGTGTTCGGGTTGACGACCCGGATCCGGATGTCGTCGGTCACGACGTGCCCGCGGAGCCCGTCGGCTCGGCGTGGTGGCTGACGACCGCGGGGGCGTCCTGCGTGCCGTCGGACACGTGCGGGTCGGACGCGTCGAGCGTCGGCATCTGCGGGTTGCGACGCTCGAGCCAGACGAACATCGCGAAGCCGAGCCCGCAGCCGATGAACCACGAGTACGACGCGATCCACGTGACGTCGACCAGGCCGAGCGACGCGGCCGCCTTGGGCAGGACGGCGGCGGCCACCGCGACCAGTCCGGCGCCGATGACGGTCGCGAGCGCGTTGCGGTTGTAGCCGCGCGTGTACCAGTACCGCCCGGTGTCGGCCATGGTGAACATGTCGTCGACGTGCACGCGCTGCCGCCCGATGACGTAGTACCCGGCGATGAGGATGCCGAAGAGCGGGCCGATCAGCGCACCCAGCACACCGAGCGTGTAGTGGATCGCGTCGTCGTTGGCGTACCAGTTCCACGGCGTGAGGAGGACGGAGCCGACGGCCGCGATCATGCCGCCCGTGCGCCACGAGATCTTCTGCGGCGAGACGTTGGAGAAGTCGAACGCGGGGGAGATGAAGTTGGCGACGATGTTGATGCCGACGGTCGCGGTGACGAACGTCAGGCCGCCGAGCAGGATCGCGAACGGCGTGTCGATCGCCTCGACGGTCCGGATGGGGTCGGTGATGAGCTCGCCGAACACCGGGACGGTCGCCGACGCGCAGATCACCGTGAGCAGCGAGAAGAACAGGAAGTTGATCGGCAGGCCGAGGAAGTTGCCCTTCTTCACGGCGGCGAACGACCGGCCGTAGCGCGAGAAGTCGCCGAAGTTGAGCATCGGGCCGGAGAAGTACGACACGACCAGCGCGATGGCCGAGAGCATGACGGGGATGGACGCCGCGAACGACATCGGCGGGCCGGAGGAGAGGTTGAGCGAGATGTTCTCCCACCCGGCCTCGGACACCAGGTACACGGCCATGACGATCATGACGACGTACACGGCCGGGCCGGCCCAGTCGATGAACCGGCGGATCGCCTCCATGCCGTTCCAGAACAGCGCCGCCTGTGCGACCCACAGGATCGCGTAGGAGATCCAGCCCAGCGCCGGCAGGCCGAGGAACGACGGGCCGAGCAGGGCCTCGGAGCCGGGCACGAACTTGAGGAACACGATGTTCAGCGCCTCGGCGGCGAGGAACGTCTGGACGCCGTACCAGGCCACCGCGATCAGGCCGCGGATCACGGCGGGGATGTTGGCGCCCAGCACGCCGAACACCGCCCGGTTGATGACGGGGTACGGGACGCCCGTCTTCTGGCTGGGCTTGGCGACGAGGTTGCAGAACACCTGGACGATGACGATGCCCACGACGAGCGCGACGAGGACCTGCCAGGACGCGATGCCGAGCGCGAACAGCGACCCGGCGGTGACGTAGCCGCCGACGCTGTGCACGTCGGACATCCAGAACGCGAAGATGTTGTACGACGACCAGCGCTGGTGGCGCAGCGGTGCGAGGTCCTCGTTGGTCAGGCGCGGGTCGTAGGTCACCTTGATCTCGCCGGCGCCGTGCGGCATCCCGGCGGCCTCGACGAGGTCGTGGGGCTTGGCGTCGGTGCGGGGTGCGGCGGGGGTCGGCGCGTCGGGGACGGGCGACGCGTCCGTGGTGGCGGGGGTGTCGTGCGGAGCTGTCATGGCGGTCCTCGCACTCGGGACGTCGGGAGGGTGCGTCGGGCGGGGTGCGTCGGGCGGGCGCGGGGTGCCGGCGGTCCCCGAGCGGGTGTCCACCCTGGCCGGGGGTGGACGGATCACGTACCGTGAGCGGACCTGTGAAGCAGGGGCTGCAGGATCGCTCTGGTGCGTGAATCTATGACTTCACAACCGGCGGTAGGTTTCTCCCAGGTGAATTTCCTGCTTCACACGACGACGGAGGAGGCCCGGGTGAGCACTGCGCCGGACACCGGGGCCATGCTGGCCTCGTTCGACGCCGAGCAGCTCGGCGCCCGGCTGCGCGAGCTGCGCGAGGACCGCGGCCTGACGCTGCGCGAGGTCGGAGGGCGGCTCGGCATCTCGGCCAGCGCCGTCTCGCAGATCGAGCGGGGCGTGCTGCGCCCGTCGGTCAACAGGCTCTTCGAGCTCGTCACGGCCGTCGACGCGACCCTCGTCGACGTCTTCGGCGGCACGTCCGGCACACCCGACGTCGAGCTGTCGACCCCCGTGCCCGACGGGTACGTCGTGCGCCGCGCGGTCGAGGTCGAGGCCGTCACGCTGGAGGGCGGCGTCGTGTACCGGCGGTTGTCGCCCGGCGTCTCGCACGACGTCGACTTCTTCGAGTCCGTCTACCCGCCGCACACCGTCGGCGGCCGGCAGCACGAGCTCGTCACGCACGCCGGGTACGAGATCGGGACCGTCCAGCGCGGCGAGCTCACGATCGACTTCGCGGACGAGCGCGTCGTGCTGCGCGCGGGCGACACGGTCTCCTACGCGTGCACCACGCCGCACCGCCTGAGCAACCGCTCCGACGACGTCACCGTCGCGACGTGGCTCATCGTCCACGTCGGAACGAGGCACTGACGCACCCTGCGTGGCGCGGGTGGCGCCGGCGGACGGCGCGCGGCGACGAGGGTTGTGCGGCGACGGGGTGTCAGCCGGTGGCGTCGAGTCGTGCGGCGACGTCGGCCGGGAAGCCGCCCGTCGCGAGCGGACCCCAGCGGTCGGGGGTCACGCGGACGAGGCTCTTGCCCTGCAGGCGCATCGCGGCGCGGTACTCGTCCCAGTCGGGGTGCTCGCCCGCGATGCAGCGGTAGTAGTCGACCAGGGCGTCCTCGGCGTCGGGCATGTGGAGCACCTCGGCGGTGCCGTCGAGCTGCACCCACGGGCCGTCCCACTCGTCGGACAGCACGCAGACGCTGACGCGCGGGTCACGCTCGGCGTTGCGGACCTTGGCGCGGTCCGGGTACGTCGAGATCACGATCCGGCCTGCGTCGTCGACGCCGCCGCTGACCGGCGACACCTGCGGGCGGCCGTCCGCGCGCGCGGTGACGAGCAGCAGGTGGTGCCGCGGCCGCACGAACTCCAGGAGCCCGGCCAGGTCGACGGTGGTGGTGGTCGCGATGCTCCGTGCCATGGCCCTGACCCTACGACGCGCCGTCGGCTCGCCGAGCGCGGTACCTGCGTGCCGAGCGCGGTACTCGTTTCACGCGCGTTCGGCGGTTGTCTGCCGCGCTCGGGGAGTGGATGTCCACAGCTGTCGGATGTGGGCGTTGCGGGGTGTCCGGAATCGGTAGGTTCGGCGCATGCGTGGACGGGGTACGGGTGCCGGTCGGGGTGGGGTCGTGCGTGCGGTGGTGCGCGTCGCCGTCGGTGGGGTGGTCGGTGCGGTGCTCGTGCTGGTCGGCGGGTGCACCGGGGACGACGGTCCGCCGACGCGGCCGACGTCGACGGTGACGTCGAGCCCGACGCCGACGTCCGACCCGACGCCGACGCCCATGGCGCTGCCGACGCCGCCGACGGTGATGGCCGAGCCGACGACCGACGGGGCGATCGCGGCGGGGACGCACTTCGTCGCGCTGTACGACTACGCGTTCTCGAGCGGGGACGCCGGGCCGTTGATGGCGATGTCGGCGGAGGGGTGCGAGTACTGCGGCTATGTCCGTGACCAGGTGCAGGAGATGGTCGACGGCGGGTACTCGACGGAGGCGGACCCGCTTCGGGTGGTTCTCTCGGACAGCACCGAGATCCGGGAAGACGAGTGGTTCCGGGTACAGCTGCGGGTCGAGCAGGGCGAGGTCACGACGGTGGCAGCGGACGGCGCGAGGGACGTGACGTCGGCCGGGGGCGTCGTGGACTTCGTGTTCGCGATCTCCTGGATCGGTGACGGATGGCGCGTGGAGGCAGTGGACCTCGCCGAGGTCCCGTCGTGATGGCGCGGCGCGGCGCGCTCGCTCTGCTGGGCGCGTTGGCGTTGCTTCACACAGGCGCCACCGCTTCCACGGCGGCCGGGCCGGACGGCTTTCGAGGGATCGCCGAGGATGTGCAGTTCGCGCCGACGGGCGGGG